>Ga0182019_10000002_pt1 | contig 169094 bp, 151 predicted proteins | sample 812E2MmetaG_FD_120483 | JGI IMG/M metagenome (GOLD analysis project Ga0182019, IMG submission 120483) | Permafrost microbial communities from Stordalen Mire, Sweden - 812E2M metaG | ecosystem: Environmental > Terrestrial > Soil > Wetlands > Permafrost | place: Sweden: Stordalen | collected...
CCTGGGGATGGTCGAGGCTGAACTCGCGCTCGTCGCCTCTGAGTTCGGCCTCCCGCGCCGTCCCCTCGGCCGGGAGAAGCAGCTTGCCCCCGTCATGGACCAGGCCGGGCATGCCGAGATCCTGGCAGATGGCTGCCGCCACGCCGGACAGCTTGGCCAAGCTCATGCCGAGGACCGCAACGTTATGGGCGTGGACCGCCGGCCATCGCGCGTCCCCTTCCCAGGGAGCGAAGAGCCTGAAGGGATCGGGTTCCTCGGTCAGCCTGTTCCATAGCGCACGTGCCACACGCACAAGATCGCCGACGGCGAGGCTCCGTCCGTTCGCGAAGTCGGCGAAGCACTCCTGGATCAGAGTGACTCGATCGCGGACGGTGCCCAGCCTCTGTCTCTGTTCTCCTCGGGCGTCGTCGTCCGGCCCGCCGAGCTCGCGGTCCGACAGATCGACGCGCCCAACCTGAATGTGAGGTCTGGATCTCACCGGCGATTCGTCGGTGCGGGCGAGATCCTCCAAGAACCCGCGGACCTCGTCGTCCTTGACACCCAATTGGAACGTCGCATGCTCGATCTCGCGCCGGCGGAAACGCCGGATGAGGGAAGGCGAGTGACGTGACATCCGGGTGAACGGCCGCCCCTGGACGAACAGCTCCTCGCCGAGCAGCACGACCGCGAGTTCGGGCTCGGACTCCAGCAACGTGTCGAGGTGGGACACGAGACGCTGCACCGCCTGGGTCGCCCGCGGATGCAGGCCGCCGTACAGACCGAACGTGGTGACGCTGGCGGCGATCTCGCCGATCGTCTTGTCGACCTGAGCCTCCCAGTCGGTGCGGACGATCATTCGTCCTCCTCCCGGGCCTCGGGCTGGGCGTGCATCGCCTCCCGCACCGCATTGGCGATGTTCCTGTCTTTGCCGCTCGCCAACGAGATCGCCACCCGGCGGGCCGCCGGGCCTTCGAGGTGCGTTATTGCGGCCGCGGCCTCACGTCGAGGTGCGGTCAGTAGGAACGGGTAACGCCACTGTCTAAGCGCCACGATCTGCCGGAGCGTCTCGAGGGCCGAGGGGTCGCGGAGGAGGCCAAGTGTGCGGATGAGCTCCAGGCTGAAAGGCTCCCGCAATCCCTTGCCGAGGCGCCGGCGCAACCTGTCGAGGATCAGCCGCACGACGTCGGGGTGGTGGATTCGCGAGGCGACCTCCAGAGCGACTCGGCGCCGATCGGGGTCGTCCGAGTCGAGCGTCTTTTCGAGCAGGCGGAGCCAGTCGGGGTCCTGAAGAGAGACCAGAGTCTTGAGGATCTCGGTGAGGACCTTGGGATGACAACTGGCAACGCGGGATTTGAGAATCGGCAGGGCTTCAGAACTGCCGATTCGGCGCAGGAGGAAGACGGCGTTGCGGACCACGAACCACCGCGGGTCGTCCAGCTGCGGTCGCAAGTACGGCACGGCCGTCGGCCCCTGGCGAGTCACGATCTCCAGGAGGCGCCTTCGAACCGTCAGGCTCTCCTCCGATTCAAGGGCGGTGAGGATTGCCGGGAGGGCACGCTCTCCGAGCGCGACGAGAATGGCGGTCAAGTCCGGGTGAAGTCCCTTGTCGAGCGTCCCCAGGGCCCGGACCGCGGCCTCGACGCCGCTCTGGCTGAATACACGCACCGCCTCGTCGCTCCGAGTTGCAGCGAGCAACGGCGCGAGCCGCGCCGCGGTTTCGATGTCTCCCACGTCCAGTGCGGCGACAAACTCCTCCGCGAGCCTCAAGGCCGCCTGCTCGGCGATCTGCTCGCCGGGCCAGAGCGTGATGGCCTCCTGGAGCAGGCGAATGAAGTGAAGTCTGATCTGCTCGTCACCGAGCGACTCGGAGAGTTCTTGGACACAGGGTGTTGCGGACCAGTTTGCAGCCAACGATCGCCGCTCGCCCGGAGGGGGTTCCCTCGTGGGAGCTTCGAGCTGGATCCTGGCCATCAGGTGTCGAGCGCGAATCACGAGTTCGTCGGGCAGTTCCTGAGGCCGTTCAGGGGACGGGGCTGCCAACAGCTGAATCACCTTCTGGATGTCCTTGGGTATGGCGACTCCGGTGATCAGCATCCGCTCCACCGCATCGAGGAGCGTCTCGCCGGCGACCCAGGGGTCGTTGGGCGCCGTGAGGGGCAGGTGGCGGAAGGCCGTTGCGATCGCGAGAGTTCGACGCTCGGGGTCGAGGAGGCGGATCACCTCCGCGAAGTACTCGCGCACTTCGGCAAGCGCGGCCGGCCGACGCGCTTCGGAGCTGGCGCGTATGATCTCCGCCAGCTGACGGAACAGGTGATCGAAAAGGGTCTCAGGGTCGCTCGATGCCGCCAGGAGTTCCAGGACGGAACCGGGCGACATCTCGCCCTCGTGCACCAGACCGCTCAGTGGGAAGGCACCGTCGCGGGACAGACGCTGTGCCAGCTCTGCCCAGACGGGCCGGGAACCTGTCCGGGCGGGGCTCTCTTGGGAGCCCAGGAGCTGCACGCCGGACAGGTCGATCGGGACAAGTTCGACGCCTGGCAGCGCGCTGCCCTGTTCGACGAGCGCAGCGCGGTCGGCCTCGCCGGGCCGATCGCTCAACCCGGCGAGCCTGGTCGCGAGCTCGACCACGCCTTCCGCGGCCTCCGGCAGAGTTAGTCGGACTGCCGCCAGTCCCAGGTGAAAGAGAAGGGGAATGAGGCGCGCGGCTGGGGTGAACGGTGGGAGCGCCACCTCCTGGCCATTCCAGAAGAGGCGGCCAGGAGCGAATGAGGCTGTGATCACCTCGCCGTCAGGGCCGAGCGCCAGTACCCGCTCCCGGAGTCGCTCGCGCGCCGGCTGTAATGAGGGGTGCGACGGCGGGTACAGACGCAGCGAACGCCGAAGCGCTTCGAGATCGCTCAACAGCCGCACGACTGTGTCGTCGCGATCGCCTGCCGTCATGCAAGATTCCCATTATGATTGTACCAGTTGAAGCAGGCGCTCCAGGTCGCGGACATCAGCGAGGCGCACGAGTCCGGTCTCAGACTCTCCGCCCTGTTGCACGGATGCAGGCACCGCACAGCGGGCGAATCCGTGGGCCCGCGCCTCCTTGAGCCGCTCCGCTGGCCGGCTGACGGCCCGGATCTCTCCCAGAAGGCCGACCTCCCCGAATAACGCCAAGTCGGCGGGGAGGGGACGGTCGGATGCGGACGAGGTCACCGCGGCGGCGATCGCGACATCCAGCGCAGGTTCCTCGATGCTCACGCCTCCGACCAGGTTGACGAATACGTCCCTGTCGGCAAAACGGGCGCCGGCCCTCTTCTCCATCACGGCCAGCAGGAGAGACAGACGCCCCGGGTCGACTCCCTGAGCTACGCGCCTCGGGTTCGAGAGCGGTGACCTGGAAACAAGCGCCTGGACCTCGACCAGCAAAGGCGTCGTCCCTTCCATGACCACTGCGACGGCAGACCCGGGTGACCCGGCCCGGCGATCTGCCAGAAGCGCGCTGGATGGGCTCAGGATTTCCTCGAGTCCCGCGTCGGTCATCGCGAACAGCGCGAGCTCCAAGGCTGGCCCAAAGCGGTTCTTGGTCGAGCGCAAGATGCGGTGCGGGTGGGTGCTGCCGCCTGAGAACTCCAGAACAGCGTCCACGAGGTGCTCGAGCGCTTTCGGGCCTGCCACGAGGCCCTCTTTGGTGACATGTCCGACGAGAATGACGGGTGGGCCGTCCCGCTTGGCGAGCTCGAGGAGCTGACCTGCGACCTCGCGAACCTGGGTCACGCTGCCCGGCACCGCCGGAACGCGTTCGGAGTAGGTGGTCTGCACGGAGTCCACGATGACCAGCGCAGGCCGCAGCCGGCGCGCCGTCGCGACGATGGCCTCGACGGATGGTTCGGGGAGGAGGAGAACACTCTCCTGGACGCAGCCAAGGCGATGCGCCCGGAGCGCGACCTGCCGGGTCGACTCCTCCGCGCTCACGTAAAGCACGTGGCCAAGGTCCCCCCGGCGCGCGGCAGCCTGGAGGAGCAGCGTGGACTTCCCGACGCCGGGCTCGCCGGCGAGAAGCACGACGCTGCCAGGCACGAGCCCGCCGCCCAGGACGCGGTCGAGGCCCGCGATGCCGGTCGCGATGCGAGGAGCATCCTTGAGCTCTGCGGCCGACAGCGGGATCGGCACCGGGGCGGCAGAACCAGCCCGGGTCTCGGCCCGCAGCTCACCCGGCACCTGCTCGAAGGTGTTCCAGCCACCGCAACCCGGGCAGCGGCCCAGCCACTTCTGCGAACGCTGGCCGCAGGCTGTGCACTCGAAGACCGGACTTTCTCGACCCACGCCTAGTGGCCGCCGGCTGCCGCTGCCGTTCCGAGCAGATATTTGAGGTCCTCGTCTCGCCACGTCACGCCGCCGCCGAATAGGACCGACGATCGCTGCTTCCAGACGGGGTCATCCCAGCCGGCGTAGGCGAACAGGTTGCGCGTCAGGAAATACCGTGTCTCGAACCGAAGGTGCGGAGGTTTGATGTCGCGGCTGAGCTCGTACGCCTCGAGTGTAAGCCGGAGCTGATCCCTGATCAGAAACTTGTCGACGCCGACCCCGCCGGTTGACTCGAACAGGCCGGCTCGGAACGTGTACCCGCTGCCGATGTGGTAGCCAATCTGGGCGTTGACCGTGTCGTTGTTCTTGTTCTGGACGACCGTCTGCGTGACCGTCTGGCTGTGGCCATCCGGGTAGGTGGTCGTCACCGTCTGCGTGCTCGTGGAAGTCCGCCCCACCGGGGAACTGACAAACTCCAGGCGATAGAAACGCTCTTCGGTGGTGTGGAGGTCGATCCCGAACGCGCTGCGGGAGTTGTCGCTGCTGTTCCCGGTGGTCGGGTTCTGGACGCCCGGCAAGGCCTCGGCGCGCAGGTTGACGTCCAGGTGCCAGCCCTCGGTGCGGCCGAAAGCGTTCTTCAGGCTGTTCGCGGCAGGTGGGATCGACTTGAGCGCGACGTTGAGGTTGTCGGTCGTCTCGGGATCGTTGACGAGCTTGCCGACCGAGCCCTCGCCCGCAGCGATCTTACCGGTGATCTTGTTGATGTTGTCGACGGTTACCCGAAGCTGTGCGGTGACGTCTTTGACGTTGGTGACCGAGGCGCCGACGTTGCCGCGATTCTCCTGGACGAGAGCGTCGAGGTGGTCGGCGATGGCCACGAGCTTGTCGGCGAGAACGGGGAGCTCGGTCTTGAACGTATCGGAGGCGTCGCGGACGTTCGCCATGGTGGCGTCCACGTTGGCGCGGTTGGCGGCCACGAGGTCGCGGACGGAGGCCGTGAGCTGCCGGATGTTCTCGATGATCTCCGCGAGGTGCTGCTCGCCGTCGGCTGTTCCGAGCGACTGCCGGAGCGAGGCGGTAACAGTCTTGATGTCCCCCAGCACGTCGTTGCCGGTGCGCAGGAGCTGATCGAAGCCTATCGGGCTGGTGCCATCCAGCACCGCCCCGGGCTGCAGGATTGGTTTGTCGGCCGGTCCCGGGAAGAGCTCGACGTACTTGTCGCCCAGCATGCCGAGACTCGTCACTTCGGCCCGCGCGCCCTGGTGCAGGACGACGGCCGGGTCCAGTGCCAAGGTCGCGACGGCGCGGTCGCCATCGAGGGCGATCGCCTCGACGATCCCGACTCGAACGCCGGCTATGCGGACGGGGCTCTTCTCATCGAGTCCCGCGACGGAGGGAAACGCCGCCTTGAAGAGTCTACGGCTGCCCCTAGTACCGATGGGGATCTCCTCGATCTTGATGATGAACACGCCCAGCACGATCAGGGCCACGATCATGAAGACTCCCACGCGGGCGGTGTGACTCATGCGACCTCCTCCTCCACGGGCTCGCCGGCCAAGAACTTCTGAATGTAGGGATCGGCGAGGGAGCGAAAAGCCTCCGGACTCGCCTCTGCGATGATCCGCCCGTTTCGGAGCATCGCGATGCGGTCTGCGATGCGGAACGCGGACTTCATGTCGTGTGTGATGGTCACCATCGTGACGTCGAGGTGCTCGCGCATCTCCACGATCACGCTGTCGATCACCCCGGAGGTAATCGGGTCGAGCCCGGTGTTCGGCTCGTCGAAGAGCAGGATCTGGGGCTGGTGTGCGATGGCCCGCGCGAAGCCGACGCGACGCCGCATCCCGCCGGAGAGCTCGCTCGTCGCCTTCGTCTCGGTGCCTTCGAGGTGCACGAGGGCGAGACACTGGTGCACCCTGGCCGCGATCTTGTCCTCGCTCATCGTTGCGGGGTGCCTGAGGGGGAAGGCGATGTTCCCGAAGACGTCCATCGAATCGAACAGCGCCCCTTCTTGGAACGACATGCCGAACTTCCGACGGATCTCAAGGCATCTGGCAGAGTCGCTGTTCGTGAGGTCCTCTCCGTCGATGATGATGTGCCCTTTATCGGGTGGAATGAGACCGATGAGGTGTTTGAGGAGCACGCTCTTGCCCGCGCCCGACTGGCCGACGATCACGAGCGACTCGCCCCGGCTCACCTCGAGGTTGATTCCGCGGAGGACCTCCCGGTCGCCGAAGGACTTCCACACGTCGATGACAGCGATCGCCGGTCCGAGTCCGTCTCGCTCAACTCTGCGATCGTTCCCGCGTGTGTTTGCCAAGACTGCCGTTCCCCTGTCTTCCCTCAGAACAAGATCTTGGTGAGGAAGAAGTCCGAGACCAGGATCACGACCGACCCCATGACGACGGCGCTCGTCGTCGCCCGGCCGACCCCCTCGGCGCCGCCGGTCGTGAAAAACCCCTTGGCACAACCCGTCACTGAGAGGATGAGCCCGAAAACGGCGGCCTTGATGAGACCGGAGAAGACATCGTTGAGGTCGAGGTACTGGAAGGTCCTGTCCCAGTACATCATTGGGTTGGCGCCCATCAGGCCGACCGCGATGACGTAGCCGCCCCAGATCCCGAGCCCGTTGGCGATCGCCACGAGAGGGGGAAGCATGAGCGTCGTCGCGCCCACGCGTGGCACCACCAAGTACTGGATGGGCTCGGTGGCCATCGCGTAGAGGGCGTCGATCTGCTCGGTGACGCGCATGGTGCCCAGCTCGGCCGCAAGCGACGATCCGATGCGTCCCGCGATCATGAGCGACGCGAGCACGGGTGCGAGCTCGCGCGTCAGCGAGAGCGACACCACCGAAGCCACGAACCCCTCCGCGTGGAAGCGCGCGAACCCCCGGTACGTCTGGAGCGCCATCACCATCCCGGTGAACATCGCGGTGAGGCCTACGATCGGAATCGAGTCGACGCCCACTCGGACCATCTGACGGACCCACTCTCGAGCGTCGAACGGGCGCCGGAATGTCCAGTAAATCGTGGTGTGGAGTATGTAAAAGAACTTGCCGACGTCTTCGAAGACGTTGAGGCCGTGTCTCCCGATCCACTCGAACAGAGCGGTCACCGGCGAGCGTGATGCAGCCTCAGCGGTCATACGTGGAGAACTCCGGGTTCTCGAATCGCGTGAACTCATCCAGGAAAACGAGCTTGAACATGTCCGTCGGACCGTTACGCTGTTTGGCGATGATGATCTCGGCGAGCCGCCAGTCTTCCTCCTCCTCGTCGCCTTCGGCGGCCTGCAGTGCGCGGTTCTTTCGGTTGATGAACATGACGACGTCGGCGTCCTGTTCGATCGAGCCCGACTCACGCAGGTCGGAGAGCTGAGGCTTCTGGTCGCCGCGGCGCTCGGGGTTGCGGGAGAGCTGCGAGAGCACGAGCAGCGGCACGTTGAGCTGCTTTGCGACGGCCTTCAGACCGCGCGAGATCGCAGAGACTTCCTGGGTCCGGTTTTCGGCCTTGGCGCCCGACGACATGAGCTGGAGGTAGTCGACGACGACCAAGTCCAGACCGTGTTCCATCATCATGCGCCGGCACTTACCGCGAAGTTCGAGCACCGAGATTCCGGCCGTGTCGTCGATCCAAAGGGGCGCATCGGACAGGCGATCCGCGGCCTCGGCGAGTCTCTGCCAGTCCGACGCCTCCTCGCGGGCGTCCGCGGTCTTACTCAGGAGCCCCCGGGTCAGGCGCTTGACGTTGATGCGCGCCTCGGCGGCCAGGAGGCGCCGCACCAGTGCCACCGCGGACATCTCGAGGGAGAAGACCGCGACCTTCAGGCTATGGCGGACCGCGCAGTATGAGGCGATGTTGAGCGCGAGCGCCGTCTTGCCCACGCCAGGACGGGCCGCGAGGATGATCACATCCTGCTTCTGAAGCCCCGAGGTCAGCTCATCGAGGCGGTAGTACCCCGTCTCGATGCCCGTGTAGGGGGCGCTCGACTTCGAGACGCGCTCAATGTGGGCGACCTCCTCGTGCACCAGCTTGCCGACCTGCCTAAGGCCCCCGCGCATCGCTCGCTCGGCGATCGAGAGGATCTGCGTCTCCGCGGCGTCGAGGGCGTCCATCGCGCTGCCCTCCTCGCGCCCGCTTGACGCCATCAGCTCCTGCGAGATACGTAGCAGCTGGCGCTTGACTGAACGCTCGCGGAGGATGGCGGCGTAATGCTCGACGTTGGCCGGGTCGGGTAGGCCTTCTGCCAGGCTCGCGACGTACGTCACCCCTCCCACGGAGCCCAACATCCCGCTGTGCTCCAACTGATCGGTGGTCGTCAGGAGGTCGATGTCCCGGTTGTCCCCAGCCAGGCGTGTAAACGCGTCGAATATGAGACGGTTGGCATCCGTGTAGAAGTCGTCGGGTCCGATCGAGTCCACCACACGGTAGAAACAGTTGGCGTCCGTCAGTACGGCACCCAGAACAGCCCGTTCGGCGGCTTCGTTCGCCGGGATCCGCAGCGTAGGCGATCCGTTGGAATCGCTTGCAAGGCCGGCAGTTGTACCGCGGCCTCCCTTGCTCCTTGCAGTTGCGCTCACCAACAAATCGTACCACGCCCGAGGCAGTAGAATCGCATGGTGACAGAGCGCTGCTACCTGGACTGGAATGCAACCTCGCCGGTGCGGCCAGAGGTCGCCGCAGCCGTGGTCGATCTCCTTCGGGCCGACATCGGAAACCCGGCCAGCGTCCATGCCGAGGGCAGACGCGCCAGGCGACTCGTCGACCAAGCCCGCGCGGAGGTCGCAGACTTCGTTGGAGCTTCTGCGGAGGAGGTCGTGTTCACCTCTGGCGGAACCGAATCGAACGCGATGGCCCTCTGGGGATTGCTTGCCGCCGCAGGCAGGCCGGGCGGCCGGCCTCTTCTCATATCCGCCTCGGAGCACCCGGCCGTGTGGGCGATGGCAGAAGAGATGGCACGTCTCGGCGCCGCGGTCGAGCGGATTCCGGTCAGCGCCAGAGGGGTGCTCGACCTGGACACTCTCGCCAACACGTTGGCCCGCCGACCGGGCGCCGCAGTCGCGGTCCAGCTCGCCAACTCCGAGACCGGAGTCTTGCAGGATCTGGGCGCGGTCTGCGCGCTAGCCCACGGCGCGGGAGCCAGGGTGCACTGCGACGCTGTCCAGGCGGCAGGGAAGGTGCCGTTGCCGCCGGGGAGGTGGGGCGTCGACACCCTCGCAGTGAGTGGGCACAAGCTCGGATCGCCGCCAGGTATCGGGGTTCTTGTCGTCAAGTCCGGCGTCGCCCTTGCCCCGCTGGTTCCGGGTACCCAGGAAAGACACCGGCGGGGTGGCACCGAGAACGTTGGCGGGATCGCGGGCCTGGGTGTGGCATGCCGACTCGCCGCCTCGGAGCTGCCGCGCTGGCAGTTGCTTTCGGGTATTCGCGACGCGTTCGAGAGAGCCCTCCTGGAGGTTTTCCCCGAGACTCCGGTGTACGGTGCTGGGACTCCGAGGCTTGCGAACACCTCCTGCGTCGGTCTTCCCCCCGGACTCCGAGGTGGTGCGGCCGTTGCTGCGCTGGATCTCGAAGGGTTCGCGGTGTCTTCCGGGCCCGCCTGCAGCTCGGGCGTGGAACGCCGGAGCTCGGTCGTCGAGGCCATGGGCTTTGGCAAGGAGACCGCCGAGCGTACACTGAGGGTGTCCTTGGGGCCCGGCACGAAGTTAGAAGATGTTCTCGGTCTCGTGGCTGCGCTTGAGCGTATCTGGTGCCGGGGCAAGGGGGGTACACGGTGATTGTGAGCTGCCCGAGCTGCAAGACGAAGTACCAGTTCGAAGAGTCCCGGTTCGGCGAGAGCGGGACGAAGCGGCTGAAGTGCACCAAGTGTGAGACCGTGTTCGAGATCAGCAAGCCCGAGATCGAAGAGAGCGAGATCAGGCGCACAGCGGTGGCTCCCCCCGCCGGGAAGGGCAGGACCACCGGGGATCCCGACACGAGCCTGCCGACGCCTCCTCCCGACGCCACCAGCCTGCCGCCGCTCGCACCGCTGCCCTCCACGAAGCGCTACTCACTGGCGGTGATCATGGGTGCCAACGCAGGCCAGATCCACACGGTCCGCAAGCCGCGGGTCGTCCTCGGGCGGGGCCTTGAAAGCGACGTGCAGCTTCAGGACAGCGAGGTTTCCCGCCGTCACGCCATGCTCGAAATCCATCAGGACGAGGCAGTGGTCACGGACCTTGGGTCGACCAACGGCACCTATGTCGACGGGGTCCGCATTCAGCGTGCGAGCGTGTTCAGCAGCCATGAATTCTCACTCGGCACCACGACCCTCATGTTCATCGTGACCGACGTCCACGACGGCGCTGGAGTATAAGAACCGGCCCCGGAACCAGCGATGAGAGTCCTGGTAGCGATATCCGGAGGGGTAGACTCCGCGGCGGCTGCGGCCCTGCTGATGCGCGAGGGCCACGAGGTCGTGGGGGTCACGCTGCAGCTCGCAGACCTCTCTCGGGAGGGACTCGGCGCCTCGCGGTGCTGCTCCACGGCCGACATAGGCATGGCCCGCGAAGTAGCCGATCGGCTCGGGATCCAGCACTACATCATCGACATGGAGATGTCCTTCGAGAAAGCGGTGCTGCGACCGTTCGTCGAGTCGTACCTCAGCGGCGAGACGCCTCTCCCGTGCGCACACTGTAATTCGAGCCTCAAGTTCGGCGAGCTGCTCACGATCGCAACGCAACTCGGAGCCGAGTTCCTTGCGACCGGGCACTACGCCCGGATCGAACGAGGCGCCGATCGTCCGGTCCTCTTGCGCGGAAGGGACGTCGCGAGGGATCAGTCCTACTTCTTGTTCGGCCTCAGGCCCGAGCAGTTAGGCCGCGTGCTGTTCCCCCTAGGCGGCATGCGCAAGGACGAGGTGCGGGCCTTTGCCAGGTCGGTTGGGCTCCCGAACGCCGATCGAAGGGACAGCCAGGAAGTGTGTTTCGTTCCGGCGGGAGGGTCGTATATGGACGTATTGCAGAAACTGGCGGCCGATAGGCTCCCCGGTCCGGGCGACGTGGTCGATCGGTCCGGAAACGTGCTCGGGCGCCACGCCGGCTTCCAGCGTTTCACGATTGGTCAGCGCAGAGGCATTGGTCTGCCAGGCACTCGCAGGTTTTACGTCATCGAGGTACGGCCCCAGGAGAACCGCGTCGTGGTGGGCCGGCGCGACGACGCGCTTCGGGGCCGGCTCCGCATCCGGGACGTGAACTGGCTCGCCGCCGCCGAGCCAGGGACCGTGGATGCACAGGTCCAGATACGGTCGCGCCACTCTGCACAACCGGCCGTCGTCACGTTGGACGGCGGTGGCGGGGCGGACGTGGAGTTCGTCGAGCCCGTGATGGCTCCGGCCCCCGGCCAGGCAGCCGTGTGCTACGACGGAGATCGCTTGCTTGGCGGCGGCTGGATCGTCTCGGCTGATTAGTGCGGAGTTGAGAGTGAAGAGTTAAGAGTTGAGGGACAAGGGGCCGCGCTTCTCTGTTCGGGCCATCAGCCGGTTGGTCCGGGCGAGTCCGGTTCGCGAGAGAAGGGCTATGTCGCTGACTCTTCACTGTTCACTCTCAACTCTTCACTGAACTACATCGTTCGGGCTGCGGAGCCGCCCTTCGGACCCTCGGTGATCTCGCCGAAATTGCGCTCGTAGATGGCCACGTTCTCGGTGAGCGCGCGCAGGAGCTGCTTGGCATGGACCGGCGTCATCACGATCCGTGAGACGACTTGAACCTCCTCCCGCCCCGGCACGATCCGCCCGTAGTCGATGATGAATTCGGCGAAGTTGTGCACGATGGACGCGAAGTTGGCGTACGTCCCGAGCGCCAGTTGGTCGCTCACCACGATCTTGATCTTGCTCTCGCCTTCGGGCATGGTCTCTCTCCCTGGCAGCAATTCTACGGGAGCAGACCCAGGCGTGCGAGTTCCGAGACGGGGGAGCGTGGCAGCTCTTCCGGGGCCGGCGCTGGCGGACGGTGGAATTCCGAGGAGGCCGAAGGCAGCGAGACCCTCGGAGTCGCCACAACCTCCAGTTCGAGCCGGGCCCAGCCGACCGGCAGGCGCCACGGATTCGGCACGTCTCCAGCCGCGTTCCAGGCCTCCAGCAACGACCCTCGCCACGCGGCCCACCCCGACGGCGGAGGAACCGCGCGGCGTCCTGGGACCAACCCGAGGTTGAGGTAACCAGGGTCCGAGACATCGAGGCCGGCCCAAGGGTCGACGATGTCACCCAGATCGGTAGCCACCCAGCCGCTGGCTTCGACGCGACGCCCTCTGACACGACGCGCACACGCTAGGGCCGTGCCCGGCACCTGGAGGAGGGAAAGCAGCTCGGCGACCTCCTCGGTCATCATGCCGGTTGCGGGAGGGACGAGCACGACGTCGGCGGAGGAGGACCTGGCAGCCGCCACCAGAGCCGCCGGCGAGAGGTCATCCACGGACAACGGATGCACAGGGTGCGGTCGGCAGTCGGTTCGGTCGAACGCGCCAGGGTTTCGAACGGCCACGGCGAGCGAGAGGCCGTCTTCGGCGACGCGCCGGGTATGGAAGAAACTCGCCGCGCCCACCAGGACTTCGACGGTCGCCTCGCCTCCACGTGGAAACCCACGCGCGTGCTCCAGCAGGGCCGCAGCCGCCCGCGCATTGGCGCGTGGCTTGGCGGAGGCCAGCCGTGCCATCGAGCCGCGCACCCCGCGCCAGTGGTACAGCGGCCCCGGCAGGTGGCCGAAGCGGCCTCCGGCAGCCAGAACGCGCAGCGCGAGGTCGTAGTCCTGCGCACCGTCGTAACCGGGCCGGTGACCCCCGACGCGGTCGATCGCGGCGCGGCGCACAACCCTGAGGTGGCTTACGAGGTTGAACGCGAGCAGCAGGTGGCGGGACCATCCCGGCTTCAGGATGGGCTCGCAGTGGCGACCGCGTTGGTCGAGCTTGTCCTCGTCCGTGAAGAGCCAATCGGTCTCGGGGTGACGGCCGAGGAAGCGTGCTACGAGCTCGAGCGCTCGGGGGTTGAGCTCGTCGTCGTGGTCCAAGAACGCCACGAACTCGCCGCGCGCCTGCGCCACGGCCTCGTTGCTCGCCACGGAGACGCCACCGTTGGTTGCCCGTCGCACGACGCGGATGCGTGGGTCCCTGGCAGCCTCCGCGAGGACCCTCGCGACGTGGGGGTCCGGGGCAGCGTCGTCGACTACGACGAGTTCCCAATCGGGCCAGCTCTGAGACCGGACGGATTCGATAGCGGCGCGGAGGTTGGCCTCGGAGACGTTGAACACCGGCATGGCCACCGAGATCAGACCGCTGGCCGGGCGCGATCCGGCTTCGACCAGCAACTCACCGTCGCGGAGAGCCTCCCGGTATGTCTGTGTTGCGCGCCAACGACGCATCCAGCGCCGCACCTTCGAGGGTAGCGCAGCAGGATGGGCAAGCCAGGCGAAGCTGCGCCGCGCGAGCAGTCCGGCCATCATGGCGGAGCGACCTCGCCTGCGCGACGGTGGCGTTCGCCGAAGTAGGAAGCGAGCAAGGCACCGCGGTAGAGGCGCGCCGGCAGCCGCGCACCGAGACGGTCCAAGAGGCTCAGCAATGGAACGAGGATCGGCAGGGCCACGCCGAGAACGCGAACGCTCAGGGCGGCCCGAAGCGGCGGCATGTAGGGGTCGGACGCGAGCTCCGGATGAATGGCGAATACAGCATCAACCGTCGATCCGACGTGCCGCTGACGGCGAAAGAACTCCCGGAGGGTCATCGGGTGCGCGTGTCGCGCAATTGCCTCGCGGCAGTAGATGATCCGCAAGCCGCGACGGCACAAACGGTATCCGAGTTCGACGTCCTCCCAGCCGTACGACTTGAAGCGTGGGTCGAACGGTTCCTTGCCAAGCACCGCCTTGGGGAGCGAGATATTGGACGTGTAGAAGCAGGTGTATGGGCACTCCTTGCCGTCCGCGAGGTGTCCATACGCGAATTGCTGCCCGTCGGCGTTGACAAACTCGAGGAATGGCGTGACCAGCATCCGATCGCGATGCCAATCGGTGAAGCCGACGACCGCGGCAGGCTCGTCGAGGCGCAGGTGCGCCGCTACATGCGTGGCAAGGAAGTCCGGCTCTGGAACGATGTCATCCCCGAGAAGCACGACCAGTTCGCCGTGTGCAGCTTGCAGACCGAGGTTTCGCGCCCTGCCCTGTTTTGCGTTCTCTTGCCAGAGCGCGATGAGCGCGAAGGCGGTGGCGTTTCTCCGGTGCCAGGCTCGAAGGTTGTCCGAGGTGCCGTCCGTTGAACCGTCATCCACCACGACGACCTCGAAAGGGCGGCAGGTCTGGCGGGCGAGCGCGGAGAGTGTGTCCTCGAGGGTTGCCCACCGGTTGTGCGTGGGAATGACCACGGAGACCGTGGGTTCGGGGCTCCGGGACGATGCTACGACGGGCCGGAACCGAATGGCTCGGACGGCACACCCGAGCGTTCGGAAATCCGAGTTTCCGAGGAGATCATGCGGCGTCCACGTCGGGGTCGTGATGGCAACGTGCAGGAGCCCTTGGCTGTTGGACCGGGCGGGCACCGAAACCGCGGTCCACTGGCTGCCAGCGGTGGCATTGATCGTTGCGCCGTTGCAGGTCAAGGTGACGTTTGCATCCTCGGCTTGGGGGCCGAATGTCACATCAGCTTCGAGGCGGCCGGTCTGCTCCGGCGCGACCCGCAGCGTGCACTTCGCCAAGCCGCAGGTCCAGCGGAGTGTCTCGCCGTCCAGCTTCTCAGGGGCGAACCAGCCCGCGCCGAGTCGACCGAGTGCGGAGTGCTGGCCGGGCAGGAGGGTGGGCGTCACGATCAAGTCGGCTACAGTTGCCGGGTCATCCGGAGCCGGCGGCTCCGGAGAACCCGGGGGCCAGGCCACACCGGTTATCAGCCTTCTGCGGTACAGATCCTCCTCGCTCCGAACCTTATGCCTCTGGAGCCGTCGTCGCTCCGGAAGAGTTGACCCGAGGTGCAGCAGATTCCAGCAGCAGGTGGAGATCGCCTGCCTGACCGCGCGGTGGATCCACCAGATCCTGGCGATTTGCGTGCCCGCACGCAGGAGGCCGACCAAGCTGTAGCACTTGAGCAGTGTCCGGACGTTGTGGCGCATGCCGAGGCGCTCGCGCCACGCGAACCCCTGAGCGCGGCTCGAGGTCCCCCCGAACGCGTGGGCGACCATGGAGTCGTCGCACACGACGACGCGGCGGCCCGTAATCCAGAGGCGCAGCCCGAGATCAACGTCCTCGTGGTACATGAACATCTTGGGATCGAAGCCACCGATGGCGATGAAATCGCTCCGCCGCATGGCCATCGCGGCCGCGGTCGGGAAGAGCACGTCGCGCCAGCGCCCGCTTCTTCCGCAGGCCGGCTCGCGCTCGATCGGGACCATAAAGTCGATGTCGAACCCGTATCCGGGCGACGTCATCGCGCCGCCGCGGGCGTTGAGGAGACCGAGATGTTCGAGGAGCCGAAGCGTGGAGCACGACGCCGCAATCTCGGCATCGGCCTGCAGCGGTTCGAGCAACGCCGCAAGCCAGCCCGGCTCGACGACTGTGTCGTTGTTCAAGAATGCGACGAACTCGCCACGCGCCGCGGCAACTCCACGGCCGTTGGCGGCGCCGAACCCGAGGTTCTTGCCCAGTACCAGAACCCGCACTGCTGGCCAGTTTTGCGCGAGCCATTCTAGGCTCTCGTCGGTCGAACCGTTGTCCGCGACGATAACCTCGAAGTCGACCTGGGTGGGAACGAAGAGCGCCGGGAGGCAGCGCTCGAGGTGGTGGCGACCGTTGAAGTTCACGACGACGACCGTGGCGAGAGGAGGCCGGCCCAAAGCGCTCATCGACGGCCCAGCAGCCTCCGCGCCCACTGGACCATACGCCAGCCGCGAGACGATTCGATCGCGTGCAAAGCACTCTCGACCTCTTTGAGCCTGGTTTCGAGCGCCACCAACTCCTCCGACCCGGTCTTGACGGCGTACTGCATGCGGCTCAGGGCCTCCGGCGTGTACCGGTGCGCATGTTTCGTGAAGATGGCCACACGCCCACGGTGCTGGCGCTCCTGGCCCCCCCGGCCCGTGATGAACGCCTGGTCGAAGATCCTGTATTCGGCGACTTGACGATCCACGTGGCGGAACCGCACCCGGTCGGAGAGGCGCAGGAACAGGTCCCAGTCCTCGAAGCACTCGAGCCGCTCGTCCACCCCTCCGATACCGCGAAGTGTCTCGGCGGGAATCAGGCAGGCGTTGAGGGGGATGTAGTTTTCGAACAGAAGCGCATTGGGGTCGAAGGGACGGTTGAAGACTCGGAACGATCGCGGGGCGGCGTCCTCACGACGGAAGTACGCGTCCACTCGTCCATAGGGGACGACCTCGAGCCCTTGCGAGGCCTCGATCAGCGTCGCGATGCCGTGCGGAAGCAGGAGATCGTCGTCGTCGAGAAACGCGATCCATGGGCCCCGAGCCGCGGCGATGCCGGCGTTTGCGGCGGCTGATCGGCCTCGTCCCCGGCGCAGATCCACCAACTGCAACTCGAGGCGCCCTTCGAGAGCGGTCGTGACAACCCTGACATCCTCTCCGCCATCGTTGACGACGATCACCTCCACCGGGCGGTACGTTTGCGCCGCGATGCTCGCCAGCGCTTCGGCCAGGAGCCTCGGCCGGTCCTTTGTCCGGACGACAATGGACACCAGCACGCCCTTGCGGATGGCCTCCTCCATACACGAATCATACGTTCAAACCGGCCTCGACGCCCAGGCCGGTTGCTCCAATCCGGTCTGCACCCGGAAGCCGATGACGAGGACACCGCGCCAGACGAGCCAACTTGGTGGCCTGAAGCGAGGGAGGCACGAGATGATGTCACGTTCTCCGATAACTAATTCCTCGAGCATGAGGACCGGCGTCGCCAAGCCGCGGGCAACGCCGCATCTGGCCCGAACCAAATCACGTATTGGAAGCCAACGCGGTTGACGGTAAGACCACGCCAAGCGAGGTGAACTCCGGGCCTCCCTTCAAGCAGGCTGGCCGGGGAGAACTTCGGTGTGGCGCGCTGCGGCGCCAACGTGGGCGAAGGCCAGTCGGTTATGATATGCGGTCAGCTTAATTCGAGAAGCTGGCTCGCGGACAGCGCCGTCGGCGTGGGAGTTCATGGCCACCAACATCCTGGGGATATCCGCCTTCTACCACGATTCGGCGGCATGTCTGGTGCAAGACGGCCAGATCGTCGCGGCCGCGCAGGAGGAGCGCTTCACGCGCAAGAGGCACGATCACTCGTTCCCGCGCGGCGCCGTGGCCTATTGCCTCGAAGCGGGGCGGATCTCGGCCGGCGAGCTCGCGGCGGTCGCGTTCTACGACAAACCCTGGATCAAGTTCGAACGCCTGCTCGAAACCTACCTGGCCTTCGCGCCGGCAGGGCTACCTTCCTTCCTCAAGGCGATGCCGCTGTGGCTGAAGGAGAAGCTCTGGATGGGGGAGTTGATTAAGAAGGAGGTGGGCTTCGGCGGCGACGTCGTCTTTCCGGAACACCACCAGGCCCACGCCGCCTCGGCGTTTTTCCCGTCACCGTTCGAACGGGCGGCCATCCTGACGATGGATGGCGTCGGCGAGTGGGCCACAGCGTCGTGGGGCGTCGGCAACGGCAACCGGGTGGATCTCAAGTTCGAGCTGCGTTTCCCGCACAGCCTGGGCCTCCTCTACACGGCATTCACGTACTACACGGGGTTCAAGGTCAACTCGGGCGAGTACAAGGTGATGGGCCTAGCGCCGTACGGCGAGCCGAAGTACGTCGGGAAAATCCTCGATGAGCTGGTGGACCTCAAGAACGACGGTTCGCTCCGGCTCAACATGAAGTACTTTAGCTACTGCCAGGGTCTGACCATGACCTCACGGGCGTTCCACGAACTGTTCGGCGGACCACCGCGCAAACCGGAATCGCCGCTCACCCAGCGCGAGATGGACCTGGCGCGCTCGCTACAGGAGGTCACCGAGGAGGCGATGCTCCGCATGGCGCGGCACGTCAAGCGCGAGACCGGCGAGCGCAACCTCTGCCTGGCAGGCGGCGTGGCGCTCAACTGCGTAGGGAACGGCAAAATTCTACGCGAGGGGACCTTTGAACGGCTCTGGATCCAGCCGGCGGCGGGTGACGCGGGCGGGGCGCTGGGCGCGGCGCTGTTCGCGTGGCACCAGGTGCTCGAAAACGCGCGGGGGGTCGAGGGCCCGCGCGACCGACAGCGCGGCTCATACCTCGGCCCCTCTTTCAGCACCGACAAGATCGAGGATTGGCTGTGCCGGCGCGGACTGCCATACCGGCGTCACGACCATACCGAGGTACCAGACTGCGTCGCTGACCTGATCGCCCAGGACAAGGTCGTCGGGTTCCTCTCCGGACGGATGGAGTTTGGCCCCCGAGCGCTAGGCGCCCGCAGCATCCTGGGTGACGCGCGCAGTCCCAAGATGCAAGCGCTGATGAACCTCAAGATCAAGTTCCGGGAGTCGTTCCGGCCGTTCGCCCCTGCCTGTCTGCTGGAAGACGTGGGCGAGTTCTTCGACCTCGACTGCGAGTCGCCGTACATGCTGCTGGTCGCGCCGGTTCGCCAGCATCGACGCGTTGCGATGACGCCCGAGCAGGAGGCACTGTTCGGCATCGAGAAGCTCAACGTGCCGCGGAGCGACATTCCCGCTGTGACTCACGCGGACTACTCGGCCCGCGTCCAGACCGTGAACGCCAACGACCTTCCCCAGTTCTACAAGGTGATCGAAGCGTTCAAACGCCGGACCGGGTACGGAATCGTCGTCAACACGTCGTTCAACGTTCGCGGTGAGCCGATCGTATGCACTCCCGAGGACGCCTATCTCTGCTTCATGCGCACGGAGATGGACGCTCTGGTGATGGAGGACTGCGTGTTGCTCAAGGAAGAGCAGCCACCCCTGCGCGACGACGTGGACTGGCGGTCGCAGTACGGGCTCGACTGATGACGGGTGAACGGAACACGGAGATACTCAACAAGGGCCGGGCCGTCCGCCCGCGCCGAACGGATCGCGAGCTGCGCCGTTTCGGCGGCGTCATGGCCGTGGCCCTGGTGGTCCTTTCTCTGCTGGTGCTCTGGCGGCACCGGCCGGCGTGGCCTTATCTTGCCTTCGCGGCGGCCACCTTCGCCGTATTCGGACTAGCCGCCCCTCGCGCGCTGCGCCCGATCGAAGAGGGTTGGATGACTCTCGCCGGCTGGCTCTCGGTGGCAATGACCTATGTGGTCCTGGTGCTGGCGTACTTCCTCGTGATCACGCCGATCGGACTGGTGCGGCGGCTGCTGCATCGCGATCCGCTAGGATTGAGGTTCGACAAGGGCGCCGCCTCCTATTGGGTGCCCGTGGACCGAGACGGGCCCGGGAGCCGGGCAGACCGGCCGTTCTAGGCATTAGACGGTGCGCGAGGGTATGAGCGATGGCGGACAGGGGGAAGTTGGGGCTGATCTGGGACTTCTTGAAGGTGCGCAAGAAGTGGTGGCTGCTGCCGGTGGTGGTGTTCCTCCTGCTTCTGAGCCTGCTGATCGTGCTGACCGAGGGCTCGGCAGTCGCCCCGTTCATCTACGCGCTCTTCTGACAGGCGAGGTCGCGGCCCCTCGGGTGAACGCTCACGGTCTCTCGGGTGGGTCGAGTGCATTGAGTTGGCGGTGTTGGCTCCGGAGTTGAATCGGGTGCGACCGTGAAACGACTACGCATCGTGGGGGAGTGTCTCGGCGTCGCACTCGCGTGCGCGCTCGCCGGGTTGGCCGCAGAGGCGGTCTACCGGTTGTATCTCAATGGCAGGTACGAGCATATGGCCAGCGCCGCAAAGGGCAGTTGGGTCGTGCTTCCGGACGATCCTCGCGGCTACGCGCTGCCGCCATCCCACACCGGGACGGCGACCTTCCTGGTGGACACAACGAAGAGCTTCGGCTACACCACGAACGCGGCCGGCTACCGCGATCGGGAGTGGGCGCAGAATCGAACGGGCATCCCCCGCGTCCTGGTGGTCGGCGACTCGTACGCGTTCGGCTGGGCGGTCGCAGCCGAGGAGGCGTTCCCGAGGCAGCTCGAATCGATCCTTACCGAGCGTGGCAGGCTCACCGAGGTCCTGAACGGCAGCGTACCCGGCTACGGCACGGTGGAGGAGCTCGAAGTCGTGCGGGAGCTGGTTCCACTTCTCTCGCCCGACCTCGTGGTCCTCGCGTACGTGATGAATGACGCCGAGCCGATTGGCACCGTGCCGCTGCCGCCCAAGCGGACGTACCAGGGTTGCCTCCTGTGGTCATGGGAGGACCTCAAGCAACAGGTAAACTCGCGGTTGCTGCCGGAGCGCTGGGAGTTGTCTCTTTGCAAGAAAGTCAACGATTTCAACTACCTCAAGGGGTTTTCTCAAAACAGCCCGAAATGGCGTCGCTCGCATGCTGCCCTCGAGGCGATGGCGGGGTTCTGCCGGCAACGGGCGACCCCGTTGCTTCTTGTGGTGTTGCCCGATTTCTACTTTCCGCTCGACGGGCGCTACCCGTGGCCGGCGATTCACGCGACCGTTGATCGTTGGGGAGCCGAGTTGCGGATCGAGACGGTTGACCTTCTGCAGCAGTTTCTCGCGACGCACGCTCCGTACGGGCAGTTTCGCGTGGAGGGAGACGGGCACCCGAACGCGGCAGCTCACCACCGCATCGCGGAGCTGCTCGCCCCGGAGGTCGAGCGCATGATCTCTGCCCGGACCCCGGCGACGTGAATAAGGTGGCTAGGTGCCGGCGACGGGCAGCGGCAGTGCTAGCGGGCGCAGCCGACGATCATGGCGAAATCGTGGGGCAGATCTCCAAGGGCGACAAGCGCCTCCTCCAGGTCACAGATCGCTTCCAGGATCGCGCTCGTCGCTGGGTCCGCGTTCTGAAAATTGCCGGCGATCTCGTGGAGCAGCATGTGGAGTACGGTCCCTCCGTACCCCTTTACCTCGACGACCTCGAAATACCTCGGGAACAATGGGCGGATCTCGGCGGAGCGTATGGCCTCGGAGGGGTCAATGCGCTTCATCTCGGCGATAGTGGGTCGCGTCACCTCTGACTTGAGTGTTTGAGCGGTGCCACAACGGACCCGCAGGTGTGCCGGCAGCGTGCGGAGCAGGCCGTTGATCACCTCGAGTTGGCGGTCGGTCCACTGAAACCGCGTCGGGCCGACGAACTCGTTGAGCACGAAATACACCCCAGGCTTGAGCGCCCTACGGACTTGGCCAAACACATGTTCGAGCGCCGCGAGGTGGTGTATGGAATGCACGCCCCACACGCAGTCATACGTTTGTGCGGGCAGCTCGATGCGATTGACATCGGCGACCTCATAGCGGAGGTGTTCAAGGCCGGCTCGTCGCGCCGCGTCGCGGGCTTTGAGGATGGACTCCTCGGCAATATCGAAGGCGTCGTGGCGTGAGCAGAAGCCGTACTGAACGAGGCCCCGCTCGAGCTCGCCGGTGCCGCAACCGAGCGTGAGCGCCCGTTCGAGGGGCAGCCGCCCCGCAAAGTACCTCGCAAGCACGTACTGATAGGGATCCACGAGTGGATCGCCCGAGACGCGACGGTTGATGCGCCGTTGGACGGCCTCAAGTTCCGTCCAGTGCATCGCGCCGCCCTGGTACCAGGCGTCCGCGTGTTTGCCCCAGTGTTCGGCGGTCCGAGCCGAGGCGCCACGGCCAGTGCGCGGAGCGCTAAGCGTGGCACGTACGTGCCGCAAAATCCCGCGCCGGCGACCATGTGTTCCCAGTTTAGGCACCCGGGATCCCTCCTGCGCCACCCCAGGAGACCACGAGAAGCCCGATCTCTCAACTTTCAACTGGAGCAACTTTCGGGTCTTGGGTCACCTCGGAGAGTCTCCTGTGCCGGTCTAGCCGGCGTTTGGCGCTGTCACCTTCCTCAGTTTACACACTGAGGTAGTCCTGCCTCTCCGGCGGGTTCTTGCTGCCTCGAGGGCAAAGTGCACTCGAGCGTTTTCGCGGCAAACTCCGCTGGCATGGCGTCGCCGAGCGAGCCGTGCGGCCGCTCCTCCTTGTTGACCCATGCCGGTGAGCTTCGTATCCTCACGACTGCTCGAGCTTGCACCAGCCCTCCAAAAGGAGTCGGTGGGGGCCGAGCGGGAGGCAGCGATGAACGGCGTTTTCCGTGTTCCCCAACCTTCAAACGAACCTGTCCGCGCGTACGGGCCGGGGTCGCCGGAGAAGAAGTCGATCAAGGCCAAGCTCGCCGAGATGCGGAGCCGGGAGATCGAGATCCCGCTGATCATCGGTGGCGAAGAGGTGCGCACCGGTAAGTTCGGCACGTGCGTCATCCCGCACCGGCACGGACACGTCCTCGCGAAGTACCACAAGGCCGGCAAGGCCGAGGTGGAGCGGGCGATCGCCGCTGCGCGGCAGGCCCATGCGACCTGGTCGCGCCTGCCGTTCGTTGACCGGGCATCGGTCCTTCTCCGGGCGGCAGACCTCCTGGCCGGGCCTTTCCGCGACGAGGCCAACGCGGCGACGATGCTCGGCCAGTCCAAGACCGTGTTCCAGGCCGAGATCGACTCGGCGTGCGAGCTGATCGACTTCTGGCGCTTCAACCCCTCCTACGCTCAATCGATCTACGAGGACCAGCCGATGTCCTCCCCGGGCGTCTGGAACCGAGTCGAGTACCGGCCCCTCGAGGGGTTCGTGTTCGCGGTGACCCCGTTCAACTTCACCTCGATCGCCGGAAACCTCCCGACGGCTCCGGCGCTGATGGGGAACACGGTGCTGTGGAAGCCCGCCTCCAGCGCGGTCTACTCCGCGCATCACCTCATGAAAGTGCTCGCGGCAGCCGGACTGCCTCCCGGCGTGATCAACCTCGTCGTCGGGTCCGGCGCCGAGGTCGGCGATCCGGTGCTCGCGTCGCCCGAGCTGGCGGGGATCCACTTCACAGGCTCGACGGCGGTGTTCCAGCAGATGTGGCGGACGGTCGGCGGCAACATCGCGAGCTACCGTTCCTACCCCAGGATCGTCGGCGAGACCGGTGGCAAGGACTTCGTGTTCGCGCACGCGTCCGCCGACGCGGCAGCGCTCGCCACCGCGCTGGTGCGCGGTTCTTTCGAGTACCAGGGCCAGAAGTGCTCCGCGGCCTCGCGCGCCTACATCCCTCAATCGATCTGGCCGAAGGTCAAGGAGCTGATCGTCGCACAGGTCGCCGAGATCAAGATGGGCGACCCCGAGGACTTCACCAACTTCATGAGCGCCGTGATCGACAAGGCCGCCTTCGAGACGATCAAGGGGTACATCGAGTTTGCCAAGAGATCGAACGAAGCCGAGATCATCACCGGCGGCGGATGCGACGACGGGGTGGGCTACTTCATGCAGCCCACCGTCGTCGTGACCACGAACCCGAAGTTCAAGCTCATGCAGGAGGAGATCTTCGGACCCGTGCTCACGATCTTCGTGTACCCCGATGCAGAGTTCGACCGGGCGCTGGAACTTTGCGACACGGGCTCGCCGTACGGTCTCACGGGCGCCGTCTTCGCAACCGACCGGCACGTGATCCGAGCGATGCAGGAGAGGCTCCGGGACGCCGCCGGCAACTTCTACATCAACGACAAGCCGACCGGCGCGGTGGTGGGCCAGCAGCCGTTCGGCGGGGCGCGCGCCTCGGGCACGAACGACAAGGCCGGATCGCTGTGGAACCTCATCCGCTGGACCAGTCCCCGGGCGATCAAGGAGACGTTCGTGCCGCCGAAGCACTTCGCGTACCCGTTCATCGGGGAGAAGTAACCGGACGCCAGGTTCAGGGCGGCGGGAAGGCGGCGTAATTCGCGTGGGTGGAACACGGTCGATCGAATGAGGGTCATCGACACGCAGCCGATCGCGAGCATCCAGAGCATGGAGGTGCAGGGAGATGCCATGCACCTCAGCGGATGGATCGTGCATCGTGAGTACCCGCTCACGCATGTCACTCTCAGGGCCGGCCCGGGCCTCTGGACGCACGACGTCCCGCTGTCCGATAGGCCCGACGTGTGCAAGAACCTGTACCCGGAGATCGGGCACACAGCGGTGAGCGGTTTCAACGCCGTGGTTCCGTGGGACCCCAATCCTCGCGCGGCAGCTGCGAGGAGGTTGGAAATTATCGCGAAGAGCGGCGAGGCGGAGCGGGGGACTGTCAGCGTCGAGCTACGCGACCTCGATCCGGAACCGGCGCGCTTTCCGGTGCCACCGAGCGTCCTCAAGCGCCACGTCGGCGGAAGGCGCGACGACTTCCTATCGACAGGATGGCGGATCTACTCCGACCTGAAGGGGCAGGTCGCACGCCTCGGCGGGTGGGCCCGGTTCGATCGCATCCATGACTGGGGATGCGGATGCGGCCGCGTGTTCCGCTACCTCTACGAAGAGGTTCCGGCCCCGTGCCTGTTCGGCTGCGACATCGATCGCGAGGCGGTTCGATGGATGTCCGAGAACGCCAGGGGCTCGTCGTTTGAGGCAATCCGGAAGCTCCCGCCGACCCCGTACGCCGATGAGCAGTTCGCCCTGGTGTACGGGATCTCCATCTTCACCCACCTGAACGAGGCCATGCAGGACAGGTGGCTCGGGGAGCTCAACCGGATCACCCGGCCGGGGGGCGTGGTCGCGGTGAGCGTCCACGGACCGGAGTTGGTCCCGCGCCGGCTTCGACCCCGGCTGCGAAAGCGCGGCTTTGCCGACGTCGGCTCCAGGCAGGCATTCTACTTCGTTCCGTACGCCGGTCTCCGCTACTACCGGACGGCCTACCACACGCCGCGCTACGTCGAGGAACACTGGTCGAGGTACTTCGATGTCCTGGAGTACTTCTGCCGCGCGGTCAACGCGCATCAGGACCTCGTGATCATGCGCAAGCGTTAGGCGTCTTCGCGGAGATGACCGATCCGCGCGGTGGCATTCGCATGGCTTTGGCTGCGTTCTCGGAGGTGCTGACCGGACTCGCGGGGAGAACGCAAACCGGGCATCGAGAGGAGCTGCAGGGCGGCGATGGGTCGTTCGAGTGATCTGTCTCGAGTGGTGCGGACTGGGGCACTGATCCTTGCCCTCGGGGCGGCTTTGCCTGCGGCGGCCGGCCCGCCGTTCCTCACCGACGACCCCGAACCGATCGAGCTCAAACACTGGGAGGCGTACCTGTTCACGACGTACGACGCTGCGCGTGACTTGACCGGCATCGACGGACCGGCGTTCGAAGTGAACTATGGGGCCGCCAAGGGCCTCCAGTTGCATCTCGTTGTGCCGCTCACGACAGCGGAGCCGGCGGACGGCCGCTCCGCGCATGGGCTCGGAGACATCGAGGTGGGAGTCAAGTACCGGTTCGTCGAAGAGGGTGAACGGCAGCCGCAGATAGGGATCTTCCCGATGATCGAGCTTCCGACCGGGAACGAGCGCCGCGGCCTGGGCAACGGCCGACTGTGGGCGCGGCTGCCCGCATGGGTGCAGAAAAGCTGGGGCCCCTGGACGACCTACGGGGGCGGAGGGTATGTGGTCAACCGAGCGCCGGCCGCCCGCACCTACGCTTTCGGCGGCTGGCTCGTGCAGCGTCAGCTCAGCTCTCGGCTTACCCTCGGGGTCGAGGCGTACTCGCATGGCGCCGACGCCGACGGAGGACGCGGCACTTCCATTCTCAACGGCGGTGGGGTGATCGCTCTCGATCACGGATTCAGCGTGCTGTTCAGTGGCGGCCACAGCGTCGCTGGCGAACGGCACGGCGTCGCCTACCTCGGCCTCTACTGGACGGGTGGGGGACCGAACGTGGCGGGGACCTTGGCCCAGATCGGCGCCGTGGGCGTGGGCCAAGGCCGAGGTTTCGGGCACCCGCCAGGGGGCGATAGGTAAGCCCCGTCGGGGAGCTGCCGGGGAGCTGCCGGATTGACGGCAGTCCCTCGGCTGCATACCCTGCGGACGGCGGACGAACCTCCATGACCGAAGCTGCGCCGATCCGGCCGGACCTCCGGCACGCCAGCGACCACACCCTGCTGGTCACCTTCGCCGAGGAGATCTCGCCGGGCGCCCACCGCCGGGTGCGGCAAGCCCTTGCTGTCCTCCAGGCAGAGCCGCTGCCCGGGGTGACCGACCTCCACCCAGCCTACGCTTCGCTGCTCGTCTCGTACGACCCGACTGTCGCCGACCGAGACGAGCTGCGCCGGCAGGTTGCCGACCGCATCGCCATGGCCGGCGAGACTACCTTGCCGGAACCTCGGGACCTGGAGATCCCCGTCGCCTACGGCGGCGAGCACGGGCCGGACCTTCAGGACGTCGCAAACGCCTGCGGCCTCAGCCCTGCTGAGGTGATCCGGCAGCACGCCTCGGGCGACTACCTCGTCTACTTCCTCGGGTTCTCCCCCGGTTTTCCGTACCTCGGTGGAATCCCTCCCGCTATCGCCGTGCCGCGGCGGGCGAGGCCACGGACCCGGGTCCCGGCGGGAAGCGTGGCGATTGCCGGAAGCCAGACGGGGATCTACCCGCTGGCCTCGCCGGGGGGCTGGCAGATCATCGGCCGGACGCCGCTTGCGCTCTTCGATGCGCAGCGAACGCCGCCTGCACTGCTTTCGATGGGTGACAGACTGCGGTTCGTCGGGGCGACGGCTGCGGACTTCGCAGGTCAGGCGGATGAGGCTGGAACAGGCGAGCAGACGTCCGAGCGCTCAGGCGCGATCAAGGTGGTCAACCCGGGCTTTCAGAGCACGGTGCAGGACCTCGGCAGGGCCGGCCACGCGCATCTCGGGGTTTCGGCGTCTGGTGCGGCCGATACGTTTTCGCTGCGGGTTGGCAACCGATTAGTGGGTAACCCCGAAGGTGCGGCTGCGATCGAGATGACGCTCCTCGGCGGCACGTTCACATTCGACCGCTCGACCGTGATCGCCATCGCGGGCTCCGACTTCTCTCCAACCGTTGACGGACGCCCGGCGCCGCTCTGGACCGCCGTCGAGGTCCGATCCGGAGGGACGCTGGCGTTAGGCGCCACGCGCGATGGGGCGCGCTGCGTGCTGTGTGCCGGCGGCGGGATCGCAATCGCGCCGGTGCTGGGCAGCGCCTCGACTCACCTGACCACCGGGCTAGGGGGTGTGGCCGGCCGCGCCCTGCGGGCCGGTGATGTGCTCCCGCTGGGCGAACCGGCGCCGGACGGGGAGGGGAGACGCGTGTTCCCCGCGCTGACTGCTGCGCGTTTCCTGCGGCGCCGCGAACTCCGGGTCGTGCGGGGCCCTCAGTGGGAGTGGTTTGTCCCCGAAGCCCGGGAGGCGCTGTTCGCCTCGGGCTGGACCGTCAGCGAGGATTCGAGCCGGATGGGACTACGTCTGAAAGGGACCCCGCTCATGGCCGAGCGCCAGGGCACGATGCTCACGGAGGGCGTGTCCTTGGGGGCGCTCCAGGTACCGGGCAACGGACAGCCGATCGTCTCCTTCGTCGAGCACCAGACCACGGGTGGGTATCCGCAGATCGCGTGTGTGATCTCGGCGGACCTTCACAGGGTGGGACAGCTCCGCCCGCGGGACGAGATCCGTTTCGTCCGGGTTTCACTCGCCGAGGCGGACCTCGCGCTCCGGGAGTTGCGGGCCGCGATGGGGACACTGGCGAGGCAGGCATGAGATCGGTAAGCCCTGGCCCGGCGTGGTACCGGTCTGTCACGCCGCTGCAGTGGCGGACACTGGCGGCGGCCATGCTGGGCTGGCTGCTCGACGCGATGGACGTGATGCTCTACGCCTTCGCGCTCACCGCGATCAGGACCGAATTTTCGCTCTCGGCCGCGGCGGCGGGCGCGTTGGCTTCGGCGACGCTGCTGACCTCGGCCGTGGGCGGGGTCCTATTCGGAGTCCTGGCCGACCGGTTCGGACGAGCCCGCGCGCTGTCGTGGTCGATCCTCGCGTACTCCGTCTTCACCGCCCTCACCGCCTCCGCGCGCTCTCTGCCTGCCCTCGTGCTCTGGCGCTCACTCGTCGGGGTCGGGCTCGGAGGGGAATGGGCCGCCGGTTCGGTGCTGGTCGCCGAGACCTGGCCTGCCGAGCACCGCGGCAAGGCGGTTGGGCTCATGCAGTCGGGGTGGGCGATCGGGTACATCCTGGCCGCCCTTCTGGCATCGGCAATCCTGCCGAGGCACGGGTGGCGCGTTCTCTTCGCGATCGGCGTAGTGCCGGCGCTGCTGGCATGGTGGGTCCGACGTCGGGTCCCGGAGCCCGAGATCTGGCAGCGCGCCGTGCGGGGAGCGCCCGGGAGGTTCGGGATGCTCGTCCGCCCTCCGCTCTTTCGCGCCGCGGCGGCGGCCACGATGCTCGCAACGGTGGTGCTGTTCGCCTACTGGGGGTTGTTCACCTGGATCCCCGCATACCTGGCGAGCCCCGTGGCGAACGGGGGCGCGGGGATGGGCGTCGTGCGCTCCGCCGGCTGGATCATCCCGATGCAAATGGGGGCCTTCCTCGGGTACGTGCTGTTCGGCGTGCTCGCGGACCGTTTCGGTCGCAGGCCTGTCTTCGTCGCGTTCGTCCTGGGCGCGGCCGTGCTCGTGCCGGTATATGGGAGCGTTGCGCTTCATCCCGCGCTCCTGATGGCCCTCGGTCCGCTTGTGGGGTTCTTCGGCCACGGCTACTTCAGCCTGTTCGGCGCCATGCTCGCGGAACTATTCCCGTCGCCGGTACGGGCGACGGCGCAAGGTATCTGCTACAACGTCGGGCGGGCGGTGAGCGCCCTGGCCCCGTTCGTGATCGGCGCCCTCGCGGACCGGCACGGGATCGGAAGTGCGCTGGCGCTGACGTCCGCCTTCTTCGTGGCTGCCAGTTTTCTGATCCTCTTGCTGCCCGAGACGCGAGGGGAGGCCCTGCAATGACCGCGCCGACGGAGCGCCCTCGTTCGATCGATCTGAACGCCGACCTCGGAGAGGTCCCCGAGGCGCTAGCGGATGGCCGCGAGGAGGCGCTTCTTCGCGTCGTGACCTCGGCGAACGTGGCCTGCGGCGGCCACGCAGGCGACCTCGGGACCGTGGCCGAGGTGCTTGTCTTGGCCCGTCGGCTCGGGGTGTCGGTGGGCGCGCACCCCGGCTACCCGGACCGCGCGGGATTCGGGCGGACCTCGATGAAGATGACCTCCGAGGAGATCGAGACGATGGTCTTCGAGCAAGTGGAACGGCTCGCAGGCGTCGCCGGTCGGGTCGGATGCTCGGTGAGTCACGTGAAACCTCACGGAGCGCTCTACAACGACGCCGCGCGGGACAAGGTGGTGGCGGCCGCCGTCGCACGCGGGGTGCGGCGCTGGAACCGGGCGGTCGTCTTGGTCGGCCTCGCCGGGTCCCTGGCGTTGGAGGTCTACGCGTCCGAGGGTCTTCGGGCCGTGGCCGAGTGCTTCGCGGATCGCGCATACGAAGCCGACGGCGCTCTGCGTTCCCGGGAACTCCCGGGCGCGCTGATCACGGACCCGGAGAGGGCTGGGGCGCAGGCCGTGTCGATCGCGCTCAGAGGGTGCGTAACCGCTTGGGGCGGCGAGTTGGTGCCGGTGAGGGCGGATACGATCTGCATCCATGGCGACAACCCCGCCGCGGTCGCCGTCGCGCGTGCGGTTCGCGGAGCGCTGGAGGGGATGGATGTCGCCCTCCGGCCGTTCCGGGCTGGCCACTGACAGCACCCGGTTCCCATGGGTCGGGGTGGGGGCCTGGAAGCGGCAATCGCGGTGCCGGAGCTCTACGTGGAGAGCGCCGGACCGCCAGCGATCGACCGCACCGTGCTCGACGAAAGTCGGAGCGTCCGGAACGACTCCGCAAGCGCAAGCCCACGCTCCTGGCCGACTTCGCGGGCCATGCGCGTGAACGCGGCGCGGGTCGGGGCGGGGGGGAACTGCGAGGCGTGCTCGCAGATCAAGGCGATCTTCTCCTCGAACACCTCCGCGATGTCGATCCACGTGTCGGCTTCGTCCGTGGGGCCCAACCAGACGTCTTCGACGACGTGGGGTTCGAGTCCTTCCGCGAGCAGCTCCGGGAAGATGCCGTGCTTCTTCACGGCCGGGTACAGGGCTTCAACCGCGCTCTGGGCGGCAACCCGGTGGTCGGGGTGGTTGATGTACGTTCCGTGCCGAAACCACACGGTCGGGTCGCCGGCAACGACGACGTTCGGCCGCACTCGCCGCATCACGCGAACGAGATCGCGGCGCAGGTCCAGGGTCGGCTGCAGCATGCCGTCCTCGTAGCCGAGCGTGACGACCCTTGCGCCGAGGTGCGCTGCCGCACGAGCCTGCTCTATGCGCCTGCGCGCGACGACCGCCGCCGGCGTGTCGTTCGGATCCGCTGTTCCCTTGTCCCCGTCGGTGATCAGGCAGAGCGTGATCTCGTGCCCCTCTTTGGCCCATTTGAGCAGCGTCCCGCCGGCCATGGTTTCGGCGTCGTCGGGGTGGGCGAAAACAGTCAGAATGCGCTTGGCCATGCGCCTATACTACAGGTCACCCTGCGCGGAGCGCACGCGGTCCGGGGCATCGTTGGCGGCGCACTCCTGGGGGGTCGGAATGGCTAGACCCACGGTCCTTGTGGTCGATCGAGATGACGCCCGCCGCAAGGACGTGGTGAGGAGGCTCACGTCGCTCGGGTACGACGTGGTCGCCGCGGCCGATGCTGCCGAGGGTCGACGTTTTGCCGCCGGCCTGGAGCCCGGGGTGGTGGTGGCGGAGGCCGGGCTCGGGCTCTACGACGATGCGCTCATGGACGCCGAGCGTGGCGAGGGCCCTTTGCGCATCGTGCTGAGCGGCTCCGGCGCGCCCGAGGAGCTGGGAACGACCGCCGTCGGGACGGCCGGGCTCTCGAAGGAAGCGCTCGTGGGAAAGGTGCGAACGGCGCTCCTGAGCCGCGAGCTCGGCATCGCGGCCGATCGCGGACTCGAGGCTCTGGAAGGTGACCTTCAAACGCTCCCTGTGCTCGAACTGGTGCCGCGGCTCCAGCGCGCGGTGGTGACCGGGCGAGTGTTGCTGGGCGACGGCGAGGTCACCTTCGAGGATGGCGAGGTCGTCGCGTCGAAAGCCGAATCGGCCCGAGGCATCAAGGCGTTCGCCCGACTCGCGCGGACGGCTGCAGGGGGCTTCCGCATCCTCCTCGGCCCTGTCGGAACGCAGCGCGAGATCCAGAAGGACGTGCTGAGCCTGATGGCGCTCGCCATGGAAGACGGCCCCAGGTTCGACGAGGCGGCCGGCCGGCTTCCGGACCTCGCGAGTCGGCTGCGCCCCGTCCTCGGCCCCGTCTTCTTTGCAACCCAGTTCAGCCCCACCCAGCAACAGCTCCTCGCTGCCACCCACGAGGGCGACACCGTGTGGGACGTCGTGGACCGGGTCGATGAGCCGGACGGGTCCGTTCTCGAGGCGATCGCGCATCTGAATGAGATGGGGGTCGTCGCCTTCGATGCGCCCGAGGTGAAGGTCCGCATCGTCACCGACTCGACCGCCGATCTTCCGCCGGCGCTCGCCGAGCGTCACGACGTGCTCGTCGTCCCGCTGTCGGTGATCGTGGGCGGAGAGATCTTCAAGGACGGCGTCGACCTCAAGCCGGCGCAACTCTTCAAGCTCCTCGAAGAAAGGGGCGGTCGTGGAGCCGAGGCTAAGCCGCCGACCAGGGGTGAGTTTCTGGCCGCCTACCGGGCGATCGTGGGGCGAAAAGACGTCGTGTCTCTGCACGTGTCCTCCCGGCTCTCGAGTACGTTCGAGCACGCCTGCCAGGCGGTGGCAGAAGGCGGCGAGGATTTCCGCCGAGTGCGCGGCGAGGGCGTGCCGGCGCTCGAAGTCGTGGACAGCATGCTGGCCAGCACGCCGCTGGCGCTCCTTGTAGTACTCGCGGCGCGGATGGCCGCGCGGCGTCTAGAGGCACGCGAGATCCGCGCCCGGCTCGAAGCCATGTGCCCGCGTGTCCACGTCGTGTTCGCCGTGAGCAACGCCGGCTACATCTCCCGCAGCGGCCGGGTCAAAGGCGCACAGGGGTTTCTGGGCGGCATCCTCGGGATCAAGCCGATTCTCGGGATTCACGACGGCGAGGTCGTGCCGGTCGAAAAGGTCCGCGGCGAGACCAACGTCTCTCCGAGGCTCGTCGAGCTTCTGAAGGCTCGCGTGGATGTTCAGCGGCCCGTTCTGGTCGGGATCGGCCACGCAGCCGCGCAGCAGGCGGCTGTTCGCCTCCGCAGCCTGCTCCAGGAGCAGCTCCGTATCGCCGAGCTCCTGGAGAACGAGATCGGGCCCGCCGTCGGCCTGCACGTCGGCCCGGGGTGCGTGGGGGCGGCGATTCTCCAGCCCTCCGAGGAAGAACTGACACTGGTCACTGCGCCGTAGTCCGTGAGGTGCGTCGCGCGCATGGGTCAGGGGTGCCGGCCGGCACTGGCGTCCTGCCTCACGAGGGGACGCGGACGCGTCATAGCCTCGGGCGAGAGGAGCCGGTCGAGATCGGCTGGTTCGAGGTAGCCGTGGGTCAAGACGATTTCTCGCACGCTCCGGCCGGTCTCGAGCGCCTCCTTCGCAACTGCGCTGGCACGCTCGTAGCCGAGCGAGGGCACCAGCGCGGTAACGACGCCGATCGATCTCTCGACCATCTGGCGACAGTGCTCGGAGTTCGCCGTGATGCCGTGGATGCAGCGGTTCGTGAGTGTGTTCACCGCCGCCGTGAGCATCTGAAGCGACTGGAAGAGGTTGAACGCGATGATCGGCTCCATGACGTTGAGCTGGAGCTGCCCCGCTTCAGCGGCGAGGGTGATGGTGAGATCGTTCCCTATGACCTGGAACGCCACCTGGTTGACCACCTCGGGGATGACGGGGTTGACCTTGCCCGGCATGATCGATGAGCCCGGCTGCACCGGCGGCAGGTTGATCTCTGCGAGACCGCACCGCGGCCCGGAGGAGAGCAGCCGCAGGTCGTTGCACAGCTTCGAGAGCTTGACCGCCACGCGCTTAAGCACGCCCGAGAACATCACGAACGCGCCGGTGTCGGGCGTCGCCTCGACCAGGTTCTCGGCAACGACGACGTCGAGGCCGGTGTTCCGGCGAAGGTGCTCGACCACGAGTTGCGGGTAACGGGGATCGGCGTTGATGCCGGTACCGATGGCGGTCCCGCCCATGTTCACCTCCAGGAACAGTCTCGCGGTTTCGCGCAGCCTGGCGATGTCTTCCCCCGTTGTCACGGCGAACGCCATGAACTCCTGACCCAGCGTCATCGGCACCGCGTCCTGGAGCTGCGTCCGGCCCATCTTGATCACGGGGGCGAACTCCTCGGCCTTCGCCGCGAGCGCCGCGCGCAGGGTTTCGAGCGCCGTCACGAGCTTCCGGAGTGAAAACAAGGCGGCGATCCGGATCGCCGTCGGGTACACATCATTGGTGGACTGCGACAGGTTCACGTGGTTATTGGGATGACACCGCGTATAGTCGCCCCTGCATGAACCCAGAATCTCCAGAGCGCGGTTGGCGATTACCTCGTTCGCGTTCATGTTGGTCGAGGTTCCCGCGCCGCCCTGCACGGCGTCCACCACAAAATGCCCGTGGTGCCGTCCGTCGACGACCTCCTGGCAGGCCCGGTCAATGGCTGAGGCTATCGCCGGTTCGATGTTTCCAAGCTCGAGGTTTGCTCTGGCGGCAGCCTGTTTCACCAGCGCGAGGGCGCGGACCAGGGTAGGGAAGTGCGAGAGGTGCATGCCGGAGATCGCGAAGTTCTCGACGGCCCGCAGGGTCTGGACCCCGTAGAGCGCATCCTCCGGCACTTGGCGCGAGCCGAGCAGGTCGTGCTCCGTCCGCGTCTTGCCCGACCCGTAACCCTTGTCCCGTCCCACCGGGCTCGAGCTGCCGAATTGCAGCCGGCGGCTGATGATCGAGGCGATTCGGCCGAGGAGCGCGACGGCGGCTGCGCCGTGGGATGAGAGGGCCGCATGCACCACCGTCCGCTGCAACTCCAGAGCAGAAACGGGCGTCAAGGCTCGCGCAGTCGTGGTGTGGACAGAGGCGTCCAGGAGGGCGCCTTCGGCGAAAGCGTCGTTCGGGCCGAGCACGCTCAGCCGCTCCGCCTCGCCGCCGTCGTCGGTCCCGGCGATCTCGACTTGGCCCTCGACGATGACGAAGCAGGCTTCGCGCTGAGAGCCTCGCGTAAAGAGGGTTCCGCCCGCCGGAAACCGGCGCTGGGTGGCCGCGTCTGCGAGGAGGTCCACAACGGTCCCATCGAGACCTGCGAAGAGCTCGCAGCTGCGGAGAAGCGAACGGTTATCTTCCATGACGGCTCCCTCGCCCCCTGAACGCGCACGCACACATTGTCTGGAGGCGTCTTTGATTGTAGCGGCACGGGATCGGCCTACGGGCTTGCGCCGTGCCCGCAGCTTCCGCTACGGTTGTCTGCGACTCGATACCGTAGGAAGTATTTCGGCCGAGCCCGGCGTTTGCCTTTCGGGAGGTGTGATTTGGAGCGGCGCAGTTCATGATGACAAACGAACTGAATGCGGTCGTGGCTGCAAAGATCGAGGTAGCGCCCGGCCTCCTGATCCTGCGGGTAGCACCGGTAGGGTGGGAGCTGCCCCCGTTCAAACCGGGCCAGTTCGCGGTCCTGGGGCTCCCGCCCGAGGTACCCCGACACCCCTTTGCCGATTCGAGGGACGAGCCTGCCCCGAAGCCCGGAACCCTGATTCGCCGGTCGTACTCGATCGCATCGTCTTCTGCTGAGCGGCAGTACCTGGAGTTCTACCTCACGCTCGTACGATCGGGTTCGTTGACACCGCGGCTGTACGCGCTCAATGTCGGGGACCGGCTCTGGCTGGGCCCGAAACTTACGGGCGTCTTCACGTTCGATCAGGCGCCTTCGGACGCGAACTTGGTGATGGTCGCCACGGGGACGGGACTCGCACCGTACATGAGCCAGCTCCGCAGCGATCTGAGGAGCGACCACCCGCGGCGGATCGGGGTCTTGCACGGCGCGCGGCACTCATGGGACCTCGGTTACCGGGCCGAGCTGATCACGATGCAGAGGTTGTGCCCCAACCTGATCTACCTGACGACTGTGTCCCGGCCGGACGAGGAGCCGGTACCGTGGGGCGGAGCGACCGGCTACGTGCAGGATCTCTGGGCGAAGCGCGGTCTCGAGCGCGCGTGGGGGTTCCGTCCAGACGCCTCGAACACACATGTCTTCTTGTGCGGAAACCCGGAAATGGTGGACGCCATGACCGGTATTTTGCTGTCAGAGGGGTTCCGGGAGCACTCTCGTTCGAACCCGGGCGAGATCCACGCCGAGAAGTTCTGGTGATGCGGCTGGACACTCCGGGCGCTCGCCTGGGCCGATCGGACCGGGCGTCATGATCGGCAGGGCGGAAGCCGCGTGTGGGGGAATGAGGGCGCCCGACGGCGAGGAAGGGGCCCTAAGGTGACGAGCGGGCACATGCACCACAGTTCCCTCGATGGCCGGTTCGGCCGTCTCTGGATCGTGTTGGGTCTGGCAACGGGGACCATGGTCGCCGAGGTCGTCGGCGGGCTGGCGGCGAACTCTCTGGCGCTTCTGGCCGACGCCGGGCACATGCTCACCGATGTCGCTGCGATCGCACTCTCGCTGTTTGCGCTCTTGGTGGCGAAACGACCCGCCACGGCGAGGCGGACCTACGGCAACCGCCGCATCGAGATCCTGGCGGCGCTAGCCAACGGGGCGACGCTGATCGCCCTCGCCGTTCTCATCGTGGTCGAGGCTCTTCGCCGCTGGGCGCAGCCGCCCGCGGTCAAAGGGGGCCTTCTGCTGGCGATTGCGAGCGGCGGTCTTATCGTCAATCTGATATCCCTCGCGGTCCTCCATCCCGAGCGGCACGGCGGCCTGAACCTGCGCGGCGCCTGGCTCCACGTGCTCACTGACACGCTCGGAAGCGTGCAGGCGATCGTGGCGGGCGTGCTGATCAGCGCCTTGGGGTGGTACTGGGTTGATCCGGTCGCCTCGGTCCTCATCGGGGGCCTCGTGATCGTCTCGGCATGGAGCCTGGTCCGCGATTCGCTCGATGTGCTGATGGAAGCTGTCCCGAGGGGGATCGACCTGGCGGAGGTTGGGGGCGTGATCGGGGGCATTGAAGGTGTCGCGGCGGTCCACGACCTGCACGTCTGGACGATCACGAGCGGTTTCGTAGCGCTTTCGGCGCATGTGACCGTCCTCCCCGAGTGCCACGAAGACGTGCTCTGGCGCATCAGGGCCTCGCTTCACGACCGCTTCGGGATCGAGCACTCCACGATCCAGGTCGAACGAGCCCAAAATCCGCAGGCCATCGCGCCAAGGTGCGGCACCCCTTGCTGACAGCGGTCCGGAGTGGAACCGTGGCTGGCAGGAGGTCCTCCGAGTCGACGGAGAGGGCCGGGAAACGGCTGGCCAACCCAATAGCCGTCAAAGGCCCGCGAGACTGGGATTGGCGTGCGCTACCTTGCGGTGCCCTGTTCGCCGGGCAGCGCGGCGAGGTACTTTGCCGGGTCCGCTTCGAACTTCTTGACGCACATCTTGCAGCAGAACTGGACAGTGCGGCCCTTGTAACGGATGGAGACGGGTTTGCCCATGTCGTCCTCGCCCAGCTTCTCGCCACTGACCGGGCACGCAGTCTGGATGTTCTCGAGCTGGACGCCCTCCCTTTCGAAAGCGGCGAAGTACTTCTCGGGGTCCTTTCGGAACTCGGCCGGACACTTGGCGCAGCAGAAGTAGATCCGCTGCCCTTGGTAGTCGACGTGGACGCTCCGGTCGATCGGCGTTCCGGAGACGGGGCACTTGGTTTGAGGCGCGGCCGCCGGCTGGTCCGCCGCAAGCGCTACAGCTGCGCCGATGAGCGAGGTTGAGAGTAGGACGTGCAGACATAGGTTCTTGTGCATTTCGGTCCCTCCTGGTGTCAACTCAGTCCCATCTACCGCACGGCAAGCGTACGGGAAATCCGCGCGCAAGAGCAAGGGGTCTCATGGTTTCTATCTCATAGTTTCCCCGGGATGGCTAGCGTTCGACCAGGCCTGCGAACTGCTGCGCAGTTGCGGGCGTTTCCAGGCCCTGGTTCGACGGCGGCCCTCGCAACCCCGTTGAACCGACCTCACTGCGGCACTGCATGCGCCGGTTCTGTCTTTGCCTTCCAGAGCTTGTAGATCGGCGGGTAGACCAGCAGTTCCAGCAGGAACGAGGTCACAAGGCCGCCGATCATCGGTGCGGCGATGCGCTTCATCACGTCGGCGCCGGCCGAAGTGGACCACATGATCGGGAGGAGGCCCATGAACGCGGCCGCTACGGTCATCATCTTGGGCCGCACGCGCTTGACGGCCCCGTGCACGATCGCCTCGTCGGCTTCGGCCGCGGTTTTGAGCAGGCCGCGTCGCTTGTAGTCCTCCCACGACAAGTCGAGGAAGAGCAGCATGAACACCCCGGTCTCGGCGTCGAGACCGAGCAAAGCGATCATTCCCACCCAGGCCGCGATGGAGACGTTGTAGTGCAGGAAGTGGAAAAGCCAGATGGCGCCGATGGCGGAGAAGGGGACGGCCAGCATCACGACGGTCGCCTTGAACGCCGACTTCGTGTTGGCGTACAGGAGCACGAAGATGAGTCCGAGCGTGATCGGCACCACGACCTTCAGCCGCTCGCGCACCCGCAGCATGTTCTCGTACTGGCCGCTCCACTGGAGGACGTAGCCGGGCTGGAGCTGGATCTTATCCCGGACGATCTTCTTGGCCTCCTCCACGTAGGTGCCGATGTCGCGTCCCGTGATGTCGACATACACATAGCCTGCGAGGAAGCCGTTCTCGTCGCGGATCATCGCCGGGCCTTGCACCAACTCGATGTCGGCGAGCTGAGCGAGCGGGATCTGAGCACCGGAGGACGTTGGAACCAGCACGCGCTGGAGGCGGTTTATGTCGTCGCGCAGCTCCCTCGGGTAGCGTACGTTGACCGGGTAGCGCTCGCGCCCCTCGATGGTGGTGGTGACGTTCTCGCCACCGATCGCCGTCATGATGACGGTCTGCACCTGGTCGATGGTCAGGCCGTAGCGCGCGAGTTGATCGCGACGGGGGTTGAAGTCGACGAAGTAGCCGCCCGTGACTCGCTCCGCGTACACGCTGCGCGTGCCTGGGATGTCGCGCATGATCCCCTCGAGCTGCTCGCCGATCCGTTGGATCTCGGTGAGGTTGGCCCCGAAGACCTTGATTCCGACCGGGGTGCGCACGCCGGTGGTAAGCATGTCGATGCGGGCCTTGATCGGCATCGTCCATGCGTTGTTGACCCCCGGGATCTTCAGCGCCGCATGCATCTTGTCCACCAGCTCTTCCCATGAGATGTGATCGGGCCAGATCGGCCGGAACACTGACTTGAGCCATTCCGGGGCCCACGACGAGTACCATCGCCGCTTCGCCTCCCACTCCGGCTGAGGCTTGAGCATGACCGTGGTCTCCATCATCGAGAACGGCGCCGGATCGGTTGAGGTCTCGGCGCGGCCGGCCTTACCGAACACGCGCTCCACCTCGGGAAAGGACTTGAGCACCCGGTCCTGCGTCTCGAGCAGCTCCTTCGCCTGCTGCACCGAGATGCCGGGCAGGATCGTCGAGGGCATGTAGAGGATCGTGCCCTCGTTGAGCGGCGGCATGAACTCGGTCCCGAGCTTGAAGTAGAACGGGAGGCTCACCGCCACGAGGCCGACGGCGGAGGCGATGATTGCCTTGGGGTAGCGGAGCACGAAGCGGCACGCCGGCTCGTAGATCCGGAACAGGTTGCGGCTGATCGGGTGCTTCTCTTCCGAATAGTAGGTCCCCACGAGTGTCTTGGTGGCCAACCACGCCAGGAAGCGCGGCTTGAAGGTGAAGGGGTCCATGCGGGTGAAGAGCATGCGCATAGCGGGGTCGAGCGTGATCGCGAGGAGAGCGGCGATCGCCATCGCGAGGTTCTTGGAGAAGGCGAGAGGCTTGAAGAGGCGCCCCTCCTGGTCGACGAGGGCGAAGACCGGGATGAACGCCACCGCGATCACGAGGAGCGAGAAGAACACCGAGGGGCCCACCTCCTTGAGCGCCTCGAGGCGGACCGCGTGGAAGTCTCCTTTGCGTCCCTCGGCCTGCCAGTGGTAGAGCTTGTTGTAGGCGTTCTCCACCTCGACGATGGCGCCGTCGACCAGGATGCCGATGGAGATCGCGATGCCTGCGATGGACATAATATTGACCGTGACCCCCATGTAATAGAGCGGGATGAACGCAAGCAGGACCGAGCCGGGGATGGTGAAGATGGGCACCAGGCTCGACGGAATGTGCCAGAGGAAGATCAGGATCACGATCGAGACGATGATCATTTCGACGGTGAGTTCATGCTTGAGCGTGTTGATGGCGCGGGTGATGAGGTCGGACCGGTCGTAGGCGGTGACGATCTCGACGCCATTGGGGAGAGAGGGTTGGATCTCCTTGAGCTTCTCCTTGACCACGTTGATCACGTTGAGGGCGTTCTCGCCGTGGCGCATGACGACGATGCCGCCGACGTGGTCCCCGGTGCCGTCCAGGTCCGAGATGCCGCGGCGGATCTCCGGTCCCAACTCGACGCGGGCGATGTCCTTCAGGAGGACCGGCACCCCGCCCTGTCCAACCTTCACCACGATCTGCTCGAAGTCGTCGAGGGAGTGCGCGTACCCGTGTCCCCGCACCATGTACTCACGGCCCGAGAACTCGAGCAGGCGGCCTCCGACCTCGTTGTTCGAGCTCCGGATCGCTTCGACCACCTCGTTCAGCGGGAGCTTGTAGGCGGCGAGCCGGTTGGGGTCGACCGTGATCTGGTACTGCTTGACGAAGCCGCCGATGGAGGCGACCTCCGCCACGCCCGGCAACGATTGGATGGCGTAGCGCAACGTCCAGTCCTGGTAGGAGCGCAACTGATCGAGCGAGTGGGTGCCCGACTTGTCGACGAGCGCGTACTGGAACACCCACCCCACGCCGGTGGCGTCCGGTCCGAGTTCGGTCCGCACTCCCTGGGGCAGGCGCTGCTGGATCTTGGACATGTACTCCAGCACCCGCGACCGCGCCCAGTAGATGTCCGTCCCGTCCTGAAAGATGACGTAGACGTAGGAAAAGCCAAAGTCGGAGAAGCCGCGGATCGCCTTGACCTTCGGGGCGCCGAGAAGTGCCGTGATGATGGGGTAGGTGACCTGGTCCTCGATGAGGTCCGGCGAGCGGTCCCATCGCGAGTAGACGATCACCTGCGTGTCTGAGAGGTCGGGGAGCGCGTCGAGTCGGATCTCCTTGAGCGCATAGACGGCCAGCACGCAGAGGGCGGCGACGCCCAACAGCACGAGCATCCTGTTGTTGGCTGAGAACTCGATGATCCTCTTGATCATTGTCCGTCTCCGTGCTGGTGGTCGGACGTCTTCTTCATGCCGGCGATGGCGGCTCGCAATTGCGACTCCGAGTCGAGCAGGAAGTTCGCTCGCGTGACAACCTGGTCACCCGCCGCGACACCCGAGAGGACCTGAGCCTTCCCAGAGCTGCGGACGCCGAGCTTCACCTCGCGCGGTTCGAACCGCCCGTCGCCCCTGCTCACGAACACGATCTGGCGCTCGCCCGTGTCGATCACCGCGGAGTCCGGGATGACGACGCCCTCGGTGGCATCCACCGGCAGCTCGATGTTGGCGAACATCGCGGGCTTGAGGGCGAAGTCCCCGTTGGCGAATTCGAGGCGCACGCGCAAGGTGCGGCTGTCGGGATTCAGGGTCGGGTAGATGAAGGTGACGCGCCCGACCAGTTGCCGGCCGGGGTCGTAGGGAAGCGTGACCTTGCCTTCCTGCCCAACGTGCACGGAGCGAGCCTCATACTCGTAAACGTCAGCCTCAATCCACACTCGCGAAAGGTCCGTGATGGTGAACAGCTCCATCCCGGGCTCGACCTGCTGCCCCTCGAAGACCTCCTTAGCGGTGACGAACCCCGAGACCGGGGCGAGTAGGGTGACGGCTCGCTGCGGTTGGCCGGTGCGCTTCAGTACCTCGATGAAGTACTCCGGAACGTCGAACAGCCGAAGGCGCTGCTCGGCCGACTGCAGCAGCTCCTCACCACCTATGCGGACCTCGGGCAACTCCGATGCAGCGAACTTCGCGGCGGTCTCCCGCGCCCGCAGGAACTCCTGCTGGCTCGCCAGCAGTTCCTGCGAGTACATCGAGAGGATCGGTTGTCCCTTCCGCACGAGCTGACCGGTGAAGTTCACGAAGAGTTTCTCAATCCACCCTGCTGTCTTTGTGTGGACGTGCCGGACGCGTGTCTCGTCGGCGGTCACCGTCCCGACGGTCCGCACGGACCGTGCCACGCGTTCGACGACGGCCGGCTCGGTCTGGACGCCGGAGAGGTGAATTCCATCCGAGGTGATCTGGACGGTCGCCATGCCTGCCACACCGCTGCTCGCAGGTGCCGCCTCGTTGGCGTAGACGGGCACGTACTCCATCCCCATCTCATCCTTCATTGGAACCGGGGAGGTGATCGTCGGGTTCATCGGGTTGCGGTAGAAGAGGACTTTCTTCTGGCCCGCACCCTCCTGTCCCGTGCTGACCGAGACACTCTTGCCGTCTGACTCTCGACGCTCGGCCTGCTTTTCCACCACGTGCATCCCACACTTGGGGCAGTGGTCGTTCGGGTTGTCGGTCAAGAACTCGGGGTGCATCGGGCACGTGTAGGTCCTGTGCTCCTTCGGGTAGTCGCCCGTCGTTCCCGCCGGTACCAGCTTCATCCCGCACTTCGAGCAGCGTCCGGGCTTGTCCGAGGTCACCTCAGGGTGCATCGGGCAAAGGTATGCGGGGACGGTGGTTGGCGCGACCTTCTCTTCGATGGGCACCAGGCGCATGCCACAGATCGCGCAATCTCCGGGCTTGTCGGAAATGAACGTGGGGTGCATCGGGCAGTGGTACTTCACGCCTGCCTGCGGGCTCTTCCCGCAACCGGCCAGCACCACGCCCACAATCAGGACGACAGCAATGGCCAACACTGACCAGCGGGTTCTTGCAGTGATCGACATGTCAATTCTCCTTCGCAGCTTGGGACCCGGTGGGAGAGGCGATCAGTGCCTCGACCTCGGCCCAGGTCGAAAAGCGCTCCGCCTCGCGCGACGCGAGCTGCACGCGGGCGTCGAGCCACCGATTGAAGTCGTCTACGACAGTGAGGAAATCGCCGCGACCTGCGAGGTAGGAGGAACGGGCGGCGTCGATCGCCGCACTCGTCTGCGGAACGATCGCCTGCTGATAGCGCTGGATCTGCCTCTCGGAGCGCTGCCACTCGGCTGCCAACCGTGCTGCCTCGGAACGTGCCGCAGCCTGAGCATCCCGGAGATCGGCCTGGGCCATCGCGAGCTCGTGCTCGGCGGCGTGAATCATCGGTTCCTGCTTCTGCTTCCTCCATAGGGGCCACTCGAGGCCGAAGCGCAGCGTCACGGCCGGATCGAAACTCCCTCGCAGGCCCAGCGCAGCGCCGGCGGACAGGTTGGGCTTGAGCTCCAGTTTCGCGACATCGAGGCGCCTCGCGGCAGCGCTCACTGCGGCCTGTTTGGACGCGACCTCAGCCGAATTGGCAAGCACCAGCTCTTCCAGCGAAGAGGCCGGGAACGCCGCGGGAGGGAGCACCGGCACGCTCCCCAGCGGTGCTTCCCCGGGCAGATCGCGCAGGCGGTTCAGTGCGGCCACAAGCGTCTTCCGATCGGCGGAAAGGTCGTCGAGACGCTCGCCCAGGCGCGACACCTCGAGCTGTGCCTTGATCACCGCCTCCTGCTCCGCCTGGCCGGCGCCGTACCTTGCCGCGACCGTGGCGCTCAGCATCTCGAGCAGCTCCCGGGCCGCCTCCAACGACTGGCGCTCGCGGTCGAGGGCATACAGGCGGGCATAGAGGGTACGCACCTGGGCCGCGACCATTCTCTGCAACAGATCGAGCTCGGCGCCGCGAATTTCGGTCTCGGCCCGCGCGGCCTGGCGTCGCGCTTCACGCTTCCCCGGATACAGCAAGCCTTGCCGGACCTCGGGGCCAATCATGGACATCTCGTCCGTGCCCACGGTGAACTTGGGAAAGCCCATGTCGGCGAGCATGAGTTCGACAATGGGGTCCGGTAGCGCCCCGGCGGGATCGATCATGTTGCGGGCCACTGCCAACCGTTCCCTCAATGCCGCCACCGAGGGCGAGCGCTCGAGGGCCGCCGCCACCAATTCGTCGGCAGTGGGCGCCAGGGTCTCCTGCTCCACGGCCTGGCCGGGCGGGGGTGAAACCTGGTTCGCCGACACGGCAGTCTGGCAGGGCAACGCCAAGGCAAGAGCAAGTACTGCGACAGAGAGGTAATTCACGACATCCTCCTGGGTTCTCGTTACAACGTGGATACGCACTCCCCCGAAGGGGTGCAGACACACTTCTCCTGGAGGATGTGGCTAGCAGCGGAAGGCGCAGGCGCTCAGGTAGATCGGAATCGCCCCTTCGACGGCTGGGAGCGTGGATCGATCCGGAGGGCCTGCCATGGATCCGACCATTCCCGTGCGGACCTGCGCGAGAGCGAGGTCGGCGGGGTGCTCGGGCGAAGCCTTCGCTGTCGGCGTACCGGGCGTGGGAACCGGGGTCTGGCGATCTCCCGCGCGGCAGCCGCAGTTCTTCGCGGTCTCGCAGCAGCAGCGGCCGGCTTTCGCCGGGGCGCAGGAGTCGAGGGGCGGACAAGGTGTCAGCGCCGCCACCCACCCGAGAACCACGAGGCCAAAGGCTGCACGCACGACCGGAACCTAGTGCCCAGAGGCTGCATTGTCAAGCAGGGCGGCCCGTTGCGGCCCGCTCCCGGACCAGGAACGTCCGCGAAGCGACCCTTCGGAGAGCGTTCAGCGCCCCCCGTGCCGCGGTCGGGCGGTGTCTAACAGTCGGACACTCTGGATCACAGAAGGTGCTAGACTCCTCCCAATTCGGGGGGTGCGATGCCGCGCCACGCAGCGACTGTCTGTTTCTCCTCTCCTTTCGGATTGCTCGAGGTCGAGTCAGCCCAGGCGGGTGTGACTCGGGTCCGGCTCGGCGCCCTCGGGAAGCCGCGGGAGGTCGGGGACGGTGGCGCACTCGAGTGCGCACGCAAGGCGAAGGCGGAGCTCCTGGCGTACCTCAGCGGCAACCTGCGGAAGTTCTCAGTCCCGGTCGTTCTCGAGGGTACGTCTTTCCAGCGCGACGTGTGGGCCAAGCTCGTGGCAGTTCCCTATGGCCACACCCGGACCTACGGCGAGGTCGCCGCCGAACTGGGAAAGCCACGAGCCGCCCGGGCCGTGGGGGCCGCGTGCCGGGACAACCCCGTTCCCATCCTGGTTCCGTGCCACCGCATCGTTGGCGGAAGCGGGTCGCTCGGTGGATTCGGTGGCGGAGTCAAGATGAAACAGGCGCTGCTGACGCTCGAAAAGGGGGCGCCGGCCTGAACGGCAAGCCTGGACCCTGAGGGAGGCCGCGATCATGAACATCCGTGCCTACCTGATCTTCGCCGGCTCCGGCCCGATCCTGGTCCTGACGACGTACGCGAGCATCAGCGACGAGCGCTTCGTGGCCAAACTCAAGCACAAGGGGATCGTGAAGTTTATCGCCTACGAGGTCCCGGTCGAACGCACGCGCAAGCTGTACGGCGTCCCCTTCGAGGTGATCGCTGCGGACCTTGCGGGTCAGGAGGATCTGCGGGTCCTCGACTTCAACGGTCACCACATCTTCTCCAACTTCAGGCTTTCGGAGCTCGGCGAGGCGATCCGTCACGGAGACTGAGCACCAGCCGGTCGTCTTCCCGCACCAGGCAGAGCCCAACCTCGACGCACAGGGCCGGAACCGGGGCGAGCGGCAGGCCCATCACCGCGTCGACGTTTCCTTCGACGCGCTCAATGAGAAGGGCGCCTCTGCCTTGGACGGCATACCCACCGGCCTTGTCGTCCCCTTCGCCTGTTGCGGCGTACCAGTCGACGAGCTCACGCCGGAAGGGGACCATCGTGACCGCAGCCGGCTCGAGGTGACACGCTTCGCGACCCATGAAGTGCAGCACCAGGGCGGTAAGCACCGTATGTGTCTTCCCGGCCAGCTCGGCGAGCATGCGGGCGGCGTCGGCCCGATCCCGCGGCTTGCCGTAGACGGCCTCGCCGACTGCGACAACGGTGTCCGCCGCGAGGACGGGACGGTCGTGAAAGGTCGCAGCGACCGAACGGGCCTTGAGCCTCGCGACCCGAAGGGCGTGGAGGGGTGGAGGCTCGCCGGGGAGTGGCGTCTCGTCGACACCAGGAGCGACCGCGTCGAAGATGAGCCCGAGACGGCCAAGAAGCTCGAGCCTCCGAGGTGAGCCCGAGCCGAGGATGAGGCGGAGCGGCTGCACCGTCATGGGCGGGACGGTAAACGGACGGTGATGACGGAACGGGTACAGTCCACGACCTCGACGTCGGACCCGGCCCGGATGGCGATCCGGTCCGCGTTCTGTGCGGCCAGCAGCACGGCAACGCCGTTCCGTTCGACCCTCACCTGTCCGTAGCCCCCGGGCTCGATGTCCTTGACCACCGTGGCGTACCGACTGCTCAGTGCTGGAGCGCAGGGGCGACGAAGCGGCACGGATGCGGCCAACACACCGACCACGCCGGCGGCGACCGCCCAAAGGAGCCCGTCCCTCGAGCCGACGCCGCGCTGGACCGCGAGCACAAGACCCACGAGGCCGGAGAGGATCAACCCGGCCGCCAACCGGCGTCGGAGGAGGTTAATAAACAGAAGGCGGTTGGGGGAGTGCGGGACGAGGACGTTGGGACGTGCGAGCAACTGGAGGTCCCGGATCAACCCGCTCACGGCAGCAAGAACCAGTCCGACGATGAAACATGCAAAGTACGCGAAGGCCCAGGTCACAGTTCATTGTATCCCCACCGAGCTTGCAGGTCACGGTGCGACTTGGAAATCGCAGTGAGCGAGAGACAACCTGCGAGGGGGTCAGGCCTCCCGGCGCGGGATCGGTACCGGGCGTCCGGCCTCGTCCACGTTGACGTAGGTAATCTCGGCCTCGGTCACGCGGCGGGCCAGAGGTTGCGCGCCGGGTCCCGTAACTTCCACGACCACCTTGACAGTGACCGATGTCCGACCGAGGCGCACGAGTTCGCCGTAGAAGGACGCCAGGTCGCCGACGTGGACCGGTTCGTGGAAGACGACCTTCTCCATAGCGACCGTCACGACCCGTCCCGCCCCGTGCAGTCGCGCCTCGATCGCTCCTGCCTGGTCGATGTAGGAGAGGATCACGCCCCCAAAGATAGTGCCGTTTGGGTTGGTGTCCCGCGGAAGGAGGCTTACGCGGATTGCGGGCTGGCGCGTTGATGGAATCATCATCTCGTGATTCTATACAAGGGACGTGGAAAGAGGCGGCATCTGTGTTAGTGTTCGCGCGCGAACTCGGGCGAGGGGGATCTGGATACTCACCGGGCGGCCTTCGTATGCTTGTCAGGATGTGGATCGGCGGAAAGGAAACCAGGCGCGAAGAGCTTTGAGCGGAATGGGCACGGTTTGGGAGAGCATGCGATGAGCCACAAGCACATCACTGCACTCGCGACCGGGGTGCTGCTGCTGGCATGTTCGGCCGCCGCCCAGGGACGCGATCCGGTTCTGGAGATGTTCAAAGCGCAGCGCGACATTGAAAAGCGCCTGCTTGGCGCCGACCTCGCCACGATGGAGCGGGTCCAGGACCAGCTTCGGGGCGCGTGCGACCGCCTCGTCCGCCTCGGCGACGACCTGCTGCGTGCCCAGAAGGACGGCGAGGACCTCGGGAGCTTCACGGCGCGCTCGGCCGATCTGCGGCACGCCGAGGCCGAGGTGAACGACCTGGTCGCCTCGGCCCAGCAGCTCAGGACCACCATCGGGGCCCGCCGCGCCTACCTCGACCAGGTACTGGCCGAGATCCGCAGGATGGAGGAGGCAACCCAGGCCACACCCGACGACCTCTCGGGTCGCTGGATCGTGGCGGTCGAACCCGGCAGCTTCAGCGGGGCCTTCGACCTGCGCCTCGACGGGACGATCGTCACCGGTGTGTATCAGCTCTCTGGCGGATGGAAGGGTTCGCTGCGCGGCACGTTCATCGACGGCGACGTGCGCCTGGAACGGATCGACAGCCAGCAGGGGTTTGTCGCGGTGTATACGGGACGGCTCGTGACCCGGGACACCGAAAAGCGGTTGGAAGGAACGTGGGACGCGACAAACCTGGCGGCGGGCCTGCCGACATCTGGCACGTGGGTGGCCAGGCGCGAGGTGCGCCCCTGAGGGAAGGTGGAGAAGCAAGATGTGGAAGAACCCTATCGCTACGGCCGTGGTCGGGATCCTCATCGGCCTCATGGTGGGCTACATTCTGGGTCAGCGGCAGCAGTTGCCGGCGGTTCCTTTGTCCACCGAGTCGAACCCGCACGCAGGTATACCGGAGGCGCCCGCTCTGAGCAGCCAGCCGGCCAAGCCGCCGGAAGGCGGCCGCACGGCAGCCACCGCGAATCCGAGACTGATCGAGCAGGTTCACGAGCTCGAGGCGCTCCTAGCGAAGGACCCCAACAACTACGACCACCTCGTGCAGATGGGCAACACTCACTACGACCTCAACGACTTCGTCAAGGCGGCTGACTACTACGAGCGCGCGAGGGCCATCAAGGACGAATCGTCGGATGTCATGACCGACCTCGGCGTGTGTTACAAAGAAACCGGCAAGCCACAAAAGGCGGTCGAGCTGTTCGACAAGGCCGCAGACCTCCACCCGGATCACTGGCAGTCCAGGTACAACGCCGCCGTCGTGAGGCTCTTCGAGCTGAACGACGCATCCGGCGCCAATACAGAGGTCGAGAGGCTGAAGAAACTGCAGGGAAAGGTCCCCAACCTGCCCGATCTCTCGGGCCTCGAGGGTGAGATTGGCCGCCGTATGAAGTGAACCCTGTGTGGCAGGGTTTGCACGGTCACAGCAAGACCCTTGTGAGTGGTCCAGGCTAGACTCTAGCCGGGGTGAAGTGGGGAAACCAGGGTGGCGATCTGCACAGAAGCATTGCGGCGCGCCGAGATGGTGGCGGTTGGGGGCACCCTCGCGAGGCGCGGCTTGGTCCGGGGGCGAGAAGGTAACCTCTCGTGCAGGCTGGCCGATGGCGACGTATTGCTCACCCCCGCCGGCGCGGACAAGGGGCGCATGTTCGCCGAGAATCTCCGAAGGTGCTCCCTGCACAATCCGCCTGAGGCGGGGGTCTCGAGCGAAGCGAGGATGCACTTCGCCGTCTATCGCAACTGTCCTCAGGTGCTCTCGGTAGTGCACGCCCACCCCGTGGCGGTGCTGTGGCTCGCGGCGCTCGGCAGGTTTCCCGATCCGCGGATGCTCCGCGAAGGCGCCGCGCTCCTTCCGCGGATTGAAGTCGTCCCATCGCTCCAACCGGGAAGCCGCGAGCTCGCGGAGGAGTGCGGGAGGGCGCTACAGCGCGCTCCGGCCTTGATCCTCCTGGAACACGGCGTTGTATGCGCCGGCGACGACCTCTGGGAGGCGCTCGGCCGGGTTGAGGTCCTCGAGCTACTCGCGAGCGTCGAGCTCGCCCGCTCCGGCTCCATTGTGCCGATATGAACGTACGCCTGCCTTTCGGTGACGGCGGGGAGTTCCCGCCGGGGACCCCGCTGGCCGAGCGGATGCGGCCGCGTTCGCTTGCCGAGGTCGTGGGGCAGGGTGCGCTGGTCGGCCCTGACGGTGTGCTGCGGCGGTTGGTTGAGCGCGGAGAACTCCCATCCCTGATCTTCTGGGGCCCTCCGGGGAGCGGCAAGACGACACTCGCGCGGGTACTGGCAGGGGCCTGCGACGCCGAGTTCGTCACCTTCTCTGCTGTCCTCTCGGGGGTCAAGGAGGCGCGCGCAGTGATGGAGTCGGCCAGGCGCCTTCGCGCCAGTACCGGCCGGCGCACAGTGTTGTTCGTCGACGAGGTGCACAGGTTCAACAAGGCCCAGCAGGATGCCTTCCTGCCTTACGTCGAGAGCGGCGACGTCGTGTTGGTCGGTGCGACCACGGAGAATCCCTCGTTCGAGATCAACACCGCGTTGTTGTCCCGCGTGAAGGTCTACGTCCTCGAGCCCCTCGCTGACGCCGAAATCGGAAGCCTGCTGAAACGCGCGCTCGGATTCGAGGAAGGCGGCCTCGCCAGCTGGAAGCTCGAGGTCGGCGACGGGGCGCTGGACGAGATCATCCGCCTCGCCGGCGGGGACGCGCGTGTCGCCTTGAACCTCCTCGAGGTCGCGGCGGAGACGGTGGGCCGGGAAGGGGCGATCACCATCGACGAAGTGCGCCGGGTCGCCCAGCGCCGCCTCGCGAAGTACGACAAGGAAGGGGAGGAGCACTACAACCTGATTTCCGCGCTCCACAAGTCGATCCGCAACTCGGACGTCGATGCCTCGCTCTACTGGCTCGGGCGCATGCTCGAGGGCGGCGCGGACCCGCGTTTCATGGCGCGCAGGCTCCTCCGGGTTGCCTCCGAGGATGTCGGGATGGCGGACCCGCGAGCCCTCGAACAGGCCGGGGCGGCGGCGCATGCGGTCGAACACGTGGGGATGCCCGAATGCGCCCTTGCGCTCGCGCAGGCGACGGTCTACCTGGCGCTGGCGCCCAAGTCGAACGCCCTATATGCGGCCTACTGCCGGGTGCAGCGCGCCGTCGCGGACCGGCCGGCGTACCCCGTTCCGCTCCACCTTCGGAACGCTCCGACCCGCCTCATGCGGGAGCTGAGATACGGCGAGGGGTACGTCTATGCGCACGACACGGAGGAGAAGGTAGTGGACATGACGTGCCTCCCGCCGGAGCTGGCCGGCGAGAAGTTCTTCGCTCCAAGCGAAGAAGGATGGGAGAAGCGCATCCGCGAGCGGATGGTTGAGCTGATGGCGCGCCGCAAGCGTTCCGGCTCCGGTTCGGACAGTTGATACGGGAGAGCCGTCACGAGGCATGTACTGTGGGCTTTGCCCCGGTGATCGTGGCTGCCGACGGGGAAATGGTCAATGCCGTCGACGCCGCGCTGCGCGAGGGTGAAAGACATGCCGCCTGGGTTGCACGTCGTGCTGCATCGGCCTGTTCGACATCCCGGGGCTGGACGCCGCCGGGCTCCGCCGTGGGCTGACCGAGCTGATCCGAAGGACCCCGGCGCGAGGTCCACAATCTGCGAGGCCGATGGGAAGCAGTGGTGGCAAATGGCTGCCGTGTTTCCCGAGGATCGGCCATCGGCGTACTCTCGGCCGACGAGATCGCTCGGGTAGAGTTCTTCGCCCGGTTCGCCGACGTGGCGTGTTCTTCGCTCGACCCGGAGAAAGGGGCGTGCATGGTCTACGAGTGGCACCCGCTCTCGTGCAGGACGCATAAACTGCCCGTGCGATAGGGATCAGATGTCTTGCCGTCATGCTCGCTCGACTTCACAGCGGCCACAGTCGATGCGGTCCCGGCCAAGACGGTGGAACCCGACGAACGGCTGGTGCATGCGGTAAGGTGTCTCGATGGAGAGAGGCGTTCGTACCCAGGACTGGTCCCTGATCGCCACCTGCACTCGAGGCCTCGAGGAGGTCTTGCGGGGCGAGCTCCAGGCGCTCGGCCACCCCGATGCCACGAGCGGACGGGGAATGGTGAGATTCCGCGGAGGGATGGAGGCTGTGTACTCGGCGAACTTGCAGCTTCGAACAGGGATGCGGGTTCTGCGTGAGATCGAAGAGGGTCCGGCCGCCTCGCGCGACGAGCTGTACGAGTTGGCGTCCAGCGTGGCATGGGAGGAGGTCTTCTCGAAGGGGCTCACGTTCGCCGTCGAGTCGGCCGGACGCGGCACGGCGTTTCCGAACAGCTCGTTCGCATCCCTCGTCGTGAAGGACGCGATCGCCGACCGTCTTCGGGCTCGCTGGGGTGTCCGACCGGACGTCGATCGCGGGAGCCCCGGCCTCGTCGTCCATGTCCACCTCGCCCGCGACCGCGCCGGGTTGGCCCTCGACAGCTCCGGCGAGCCTCTTTCCCACCGGGGCTACCGGCCGATGGGAGGGCCGGCACCTCTGTCCGAGACGCTTGCCGCGGGGATCCTGCTCCTAGCGGGATACGACGGCTCGCGACCTCTCGTAGACCCGATGGCGGGCACGGGAACGATCGCGATCGAAGCGGCGTTGATCGCAACGCGGACACCGCCGGGCGGCCGCCGTCGTTTCGCCTGCGAACGCTGGCCTCAGCACGACTTCGCGGTCCTCCAGGCCGTGAGAGAGAGGTGGTCGAGCGCTCACAGGAGTGCGCCGTCGGCGGTTGTGGCCGGCGATCGCGACCCGAAGGCAATCGCAGCGACCACGCGCAATGCGCAAGCCGCAGGCATTTCGACCGCTCTTGTTGCGGTCGTGAGGGAGGTGCGAGACCTCGAGTTGCCGGGCGAGGGTGCCATGATCGTCAGCAACCCTCCGTACGGGGAGCGGCTCGGAAATCCGCGCGAGCTTTCCACTCTGTACCGGGAGTTGGGCGATGTCCTCAAAAGGCGAGGAGCGGGTGCCACCGCATGGCTCCTGGTCGGGAACCCGGCTCTTGTGAAGGCGGTGGGGCTGCGCGCTTCGCGTCGCATCGTACTGTTCAACGGCCCTATCGAGTGCCGGCTCCTGCGCTACGACCTCTACCAGGGCGAGCGTAGCAAGTCGCCAGACGAGCGCACCGTTCCCCGGTGAGGCTCGCGCGATCTGGTGGTAAGATTTCGCGCCCGTGATGCTCACGATCGCCGCCCTGATCCCCGCCTACAACTGTGCCGACCGTGTTCCGGCCGTCGTCCGAGGCATCAGGCACTACGTGCCGGATGTTCTGGTCGTCGACGATGGCTCGGCTGACCGAAGCGGCGACGCGGCGCTCTCTGCGGGGGCGCGTCTGATCTCGCTCCCGGAGAATCAAGGCAAAGGGCCGGCGATCCGAGCCGGGCTTGCGGTTCTGCTGGGGCAGACCTACTCGCACATACTGATGCTCGACGCCGACGGACAGCACGATCCCGAAGACGCGCCGCATTTCCTCCGGGCAGCGGAGGAGGCCGACTTTGTGCTCGGCAACCGGCTCTGGAATCCGTCCGCGATTCCTGCCAAGAGGTTCTGGACGAACTTCATCGGTACCAGGGCGCTGCAACTGATGACCGGCTTCCCGCTCGAGGATTCCCAGTGCGGGTACCGGTTGATTTCGTGCGCAATCCTCCGGCGCATGGGCCTAGTCGGCACCCGCTACTCGATCGACACGGAGATCATCATACGCGCCGGAAAGCTGCGTGCGCGCTTCGCGCACGTTCCGGTCCGGGTCATCTACGAGGGCGCGGCTTCGCATTACCGGCCGGTCAGGGACACTGCGCATATCGTGCTTTCGGCGGCGCGTTTCAAGGTCGATGAGGGGGACCTCCGAACCGATCCCGGCCCGAATGCCTGGAGGAAGCTCGTGAGCCTCCCGCAGGTGCGAGAGCCCTTGCCTATCGTCGCCCTGTAGGCTGCACCATTCGCGAGGGTTCTGCTACGCGCAGCGACGGAGGCACGATTCGACTGCCATGGCCCCGAGAGGCTGCTCAAAAGGAGCGATACCGGCTCGGCCATTGCACCTAGCGGTTCGGCGGTCCTGGCGTGCCCTCCTGGAATCGGCGAGGGGATATCGCAATCCGCTGGTCGCTCAAAACCGCTCTGAGGGGACCCGTCGCCGCGATGCTGAAGGGGGCCGTGCGTTGATCGGAGGTTTGCGGCCGCTTCAAAATCGGGTTTACTCTGAGATCTACGGAAGCCGTTTGACGCCCTCGACGAAGGGTTGGGAGGTTCTCGTGCAGCACCTACAACGGTTCCACCGCGCCCTTTCGGCACCCCTTGCCGATGGGTTCGAGCGACTCGTCGAGCTCAGTCCGGGAAGCAACCAGGCGCGGGCTGTCGGTCGAGTCAGACCAGGTGTGACCGCCGTCGAGCCTTCCCCGGTCTGTCAGGCCGGACGGCGCAGGGGAGCGGCGAGTCGATGCTGAAGGTCGTGGTAAGTGGGGGCTCGCGGGGAATCGGCCGCGCAATAGTCGAGAGGCTGGCTCGAGACGGCTACGAGGTGCATTTTCTCTACCGGTGCCGCGACGACGCTGCGGACGATGTCGTGAGGACGGTGGCCGCCGAACGAGGAGTGGCGGTGGCGCACCGGTGCGACATCACTGACGGGGCAGCGATTGATGCGGTCGTGAGCAACCTGGCCGAGGGCGGTGTATACGCCCTCGTCAACAACGCGGCCGTTCTCCGCGACGGACACTTCCTCCTGATGGACGAGGGCCGATGGGAGTTGGTGCTCGAGACGGTCCTGACCGCCGCCTACCGCCTCACGCGATCCTTGCTCCGCCCGATGGTTCATGCGTCCAGCGGGCGGATCGTGAACGTCGGTTCCCTGGCTGGCGTGCTGGGTCAAGCAGGCCAGGCAAACTACGCCGCTGCCAAGGGTGGGCTCCACTCGTTCGGGAAGGCGCTCGCGCGCGAGGTGGGCCGCTACGGCATCACGGTCAACACCGTAGTTCCCGGCTGGATCGCCACCGATCTCGTGGCGGCGCTCAGCGAGGCTCGGCGGGCCCGCGCAGTGGCAAATGTGCCGCTGCAGCGTTTCGGCGAGCCGTCCGAGGTCGCGTCGGCCGTCTCGTTCCTTCTCTCCGAAGGAGCGTCGTACCTGACCGGCATCACGCTGCGGGTGGATGGGGGACTGGGCGCGTAGCGCATAAGAGCCCGTCCAAGCCAATCGGGTGGGGTCGCCTTACGAGCGCTGCAGGGCTAGATGCAAGGCGCCGCGACGAAGGCGATGCTCGCCCCTTTACTCGGACAGGCTCCTCTCATCACGGCCCGGGCTGCCCCCAGAACTGACACTGGAAGTGGTAGGCGAGTTGCAAACTGGTACTGCCTGGCGTCCCGCTCCCGACGGTGCTGCCGTCGAGGCGGACGACCGGCATCAGGAGAACCGTTGTCGAGGCAATGAAGATCTCGCCCGAACGGTGGAGGTCGCTCAACGTCAGAGGGCGGAAGGCGAACGGGACCCCGATCTGGCTGCAGATCGCCTGGACCGCCTTTGTGCTGACACCGTGCAAGACGCGCTGCGTCGTCGGCGGTGTGGTGACCACGCGGTTTTCGACGGCAAAGACGGTACTGGATGCGCCCTCGTTGAGAAAGCCGTCCTGGCCCACGAGGATCGCCTCCTCGGCCGCTTGCGCCGCCGCCGCCTTCTTCGCCAGCACCGTCGGAAGGAGCATCGTGGTCTTGAGGTCCCGGCGCTGCCAGCGGGTGTCGGGGAACGTGATGGCAGCGATCCCGCGTGCGATCTCGGTCGGCATCGGGAACGTGTACTGGCGCAGATAGGCTGCGAAGAACGGCCTGGGGCGCTCGGGCGGCAGGTGACGGCGCGGAGCGGGACCCCCGGTCAACTGCGCGTATAGGATCGCAGTCCGGTGGGGCTCGCGGCGGTAGAGCTGGGCAATGATCGTCTTCCACTTCGAGAGGTCGGGGACGCCGGCCTCAAGCCCCAACTCGCGGGCACCGGCGACCATCCGATCGACATGGTCGGGAAGGCGGAACGGCTCCCCGCCCACGACCGCGATCACCTCGTACAGGCTCTCGCCGAACTGGAACCCACGGTCCTCGATAGGCACACGAGCATCGGAGAACGCCACCAGGCGACCTTCGCACCAGGCCCACTCGGGACTCGAAGACTTCCCCAGCATCGACGTAGTTTAGCGCCGCGGAGGGGTCGCCTTGGCATTGAGGTGGCCGCGGGCGCCGACCTAGTCTATTGTGCGTCGTTGGAGGGAAGCGATGAGCGGCATTTTCAAGGCGTACGACGTTCGAGGGGTCTACCCGGGTGAGGTCAATGAGACGATCGCCAAGGCCATTGGTTTTCATTTCCGATCCATCCTTGAAGAACACGACCTTGCGGGCGGCGGGCGCGTGGTGGTGAGCCGTGATATGAGGGCCTCGTCGACGCCTTTGATGCAGGCCCTCAGTGACGGGCTGCTGGCTGCGGGGCTCGGAGTCGTGGACATCGGCCTCGCCACAACTCCCATGAACTACTTTGCGATCGGTTATCTTGGGACCTCCGGCGGGATCCAGGTTACGGCCAGCCACAACCCCGCCAGGTACAACGGGTTCAAGTTCTCTCGTCGAGACGCGGTGCCGGTGAGCAGCGAGACGGGGATCGACCGGATCGAGGCATTCGTGCACGACTCGCCTGTCACACCCTTGCCGCAACCGGGTCACCTCGAACAGTGCGACATCGGGTCTGCCTATAGGGACCACGTTCTCCGCTTTGTCCGGCTACTGGAGCCGCGGTTGAAAGTCGCCGTCGACGTCGCAAACGGGATGGCCACCCTCTATCGGGGCTTGCTCGAAGAGCTCAACATCGAACTCGTTCCGCTCTTCTTTGGCCTCGATGGGAACTTCCCCAACCACGAAGCAAACCCGCTCAAGCAGGAGAACCTCCGCGACCTCCAGCGCGCCGTGCGCGACGAGGGCTGCGCGCTCGGGATCGCCTTCGATGGGGATGCAGACCGCGCGATCTTCGTCGACGAGAAGGCACAGGCCGTTGGGGCCGACATGATCACCGCGCTGCTCGCCGCTCCGATTCTGGCGCGCTTCCCGGGGGCGCCGATCGTCTACGACATCAGGTCATCGTGGGCCACTCGCGAGGCGATCCTGGCTGCAGGGGGAAGTCCGGTGAGGGAGAGAGTTGGGCACTCGTTCATGAAGGCGACCATGCGCCGCATCGGCAGCCCGTTCGGAGGCGAACTGGCCGGTCACTTCTACTACCGAGAGAACTTCTTCGCGGACTCCTCGCTGATAACCGCCATCGAAGTCCTGAACGAGGTCCGGCAATCCGACCGCTCGCTCAGTTCATTGCTCGCGCCGTTCCGCCGTTACTCGGGAACCGGGGAGATCAACTTCCACGTCGACGATAAGGAAGGGATGATCCGACGGCTGGCCGACCTCTTCAGCGATGGGAAGATCGATTACACCGACGGGATCACGGTGGAGTATCGCGACTGGTGGTTCAATGTGCGCCCGTCGAACACCGAACCGCTCCTGCGCCTGGTCATGGAAGCCCGGACGTCCGAGCTTCTGGGAGAGGGAAAGCGGCGACTGCTTTCTATTCTCGGATGTCCCGAGGGGGCATGACCCTGCGGCTCGAGCGTGCGTCCTGGCCCGGGTGGACGGCACGGTACAGCCCGCTGTCGTGGGAGATGGCTGACTTGGTTCTTTCCACCGTCGACAACACCTCGATGAGAGCCTCCACGGCAACCGGGTCGAACTGCCGGCCGGCCTCGGCCCGAAGCTCGGCCATCGCCTCCTCCTGAGGACGGCCGCTGGAGTAGGGTCGGTTCATCGTCATCGCATCGAACGCATCGACTGCAAGGATGATCCGCGACTCCAGGGGAATCTCCTCGCCCCGAAGGCCGCGAGGGTAGCCCGAGCCGTCGAAGTGCTCGTGAGCGCACCTGATGATCTCGGCAGCCCGTTCGAGCTTTCCCATCCGCTCGACGATGAGGGCGCCCACCTCGGGGTGGGTGAGGATCTCCTCACGTTCGGTTGAATCCAACGGCCCGGACTTGTTGAGGATCTCCTTCCCGATTGCGATCTTCCCGACATCATGGAGGATCGCGGCCACGGATAGGAGGAAACGCTGGTGACTCGAGAATCGGACCCAACCCCGGCGTTCCAGCACGTCGGCGGTTGCGATCACGAGGCGTTCCACGCGCTCGACGTGCTCTCGCGTGTAGCGCGACTTGGCTTCCACAACCTCGGCCAGCGTTGAGATCGCCGCCAAGTACGTGTTGCGGATCTCATCCGCCATCCGATTGAACTCGCGGGTCAACGACCCGAGTTCGTCGTGACGGTTCTCCGGCAGCCGGACCATGAGGTGGCCGCGGGCCATGGCGGCGGTGCCGTCGAGGAGAGCCGAGAGTGGCGCCATGAGCCGGGATGCAAGGCTGCTACCGAGCGTGAAAGCAAGCAGGGTTCCTCCGGCGAGCACCAGGAACCATGCTTGTAGGCCCACGACCAGGCTCTGGCCGCTCCGGATTGCTGAGGTCATCAGAGCCACGCTCAGGACGGTGCCATCATCGAACCGCACTGTCGGTCGTCGCGCGACAAGGGGCTCGAAAAGCGACGAGAACGTGCCTCGCGGCAGGTAGGCCGCGAGTTCAGCAAGGCTTCCTTTGGAAGAACTGGAAGCCACCGGCCACGTCGCCAGAGTCTGTTTTCCCGCTTCGATCGCGCCGACCGTTCCGGTAGGCAGGATCGCCGCCAGGAGCGTTCCGTCCAATGGCTCGGTGACTACCAGCCAACGCCGCTCATCGGGAGATGCCCTCGCCAACAGTGTGCACAGCTTCAAGGAGAACTGCCCTGAGGCGCCGCGTTGGACCCAGGAAGCCGTGCCTCCCCCTGCGATCCTGGCGGCGATGCTGGGGTTGGGCGGAAACCAGGGTGTCTCGAGGCCGCGGCCTATCCCGCGTTCCCATCGAAACGCCTCCACCTCGCGTCGCAGCCCGTTGAAGACCTCCACCCTCTCGACACGGTAGAGAGCAAGGAGGTCGTGGAGGCGTCCCATCGTCTCCATGCCTCCATCGAGGCGGGTACCGGATGCGAAATCGGCCAAGGCGTCGCGATCACTCTCCAGCTGAGCGATCTTCTGCAGCAGCAGATGACTCACCGTAGACAGGCTCGACTCCAAGCTCTGTTTCTCCAGGACCCTGGTGCTTCGAAGGAGCAGGAACAGGTGAACTGCGCCAATCACGAGGACGGCCGCGAGGATCGAGATCAGGTGTGACCAGACGAACTGCCATCGCAACTTCATGGGCGGTCACCGTTGGACAGGAACGCGTCGCGCGTGAGCTTGGGTGGCTGGGCGTGGCTCGCGAAACCCTCGAGTTGCTGCTCGGCTTTCTGCAACTCTTCGGTCCAGTGGGGAGTTCCGGGGACGAACTGCCCCTGCTCAAGGGCGCGCAGGAACCCGAAGCTGCCCGCGGAGGTCAGCCCCTGTTTGGACTCGTAGGCACTCAACAGCACGGGCAAGCGCCGCGTGGCCCGGTTGATTCTGTCGCTGGAATCCTCCTGCAGGAGCTGGGCGCCAACCTCGAGCGCCAGGTCGCCCCATCGCGATTCGCGGGAGATGACGACGCACTGGTACCCGACGAGAGCCCTGGCCCGGCCTGGAGCGCCCGAGAAGCCGGGAATCGGCATCACCGCGAAGGGCCGGCCCGCCTCCTCGAGCGCTTGGAGAAGCCATGGTCCGGCTACAAAGCTCGCGAGCTTTCCGGACGAGTAGAGCTGAACCTGCAGCGACTCGAGGTCGCTCCCCCGGAAAGCGCGCCAGCCGTCCGAGCTGCCCCAGGCGGCCCGAAGCCGCTCGAGGGTCTCCACGACAGCCTTCGGGCGCCAGACGAGGCTGCCGTCCGCGTCGATCAATCCTCCCTGTAAAGAGCCGACGAGAGGGGCAAGGGCCTGAGGGCTGGAGATGTCAAGGGCTAATGGCAAAACGCCTTCCTGGAAACGGGTTGAGAGGATCTCATCGATCGTTCGCGGCGGGTAGGGAAAGATCGTCGGGTCGTACACGAGGGCGAGCACCTCGGCGCTGATCGGATATCCGAACACGCGCTCGCCGTCGCTGACGGCGAGCAGGGCCTGCCCGACGAGCTTCTGTCTCAGGAACTGCGCTCGCTCGGACGGCAGCTCTCCGATGACCTCGCGTTGGGCGAGCTGACCCAGCCAGTGGTGAGGAACGATCGCCAGGTCCAGCGATTCCCGACCCGCGAGTGGCTGAGGTCGAGAGAGGTAGTCGTTGAGCGCCGCCATGCCGAACGTTCTCACCTCGATGCTCACCGGCCCGAGGTCCCGCGAAATCCGGATCAGCTCGCGCTGCAGAGCCTGGGAGGCCTGCCCGCCCCAGAAGGTGCCTACCACAAGGTGTGCCCTCGACTCGCCTGCGTCCTGGCACGCCCAAGCCAGCAAGGCGACCGCAGCCAACGCCGCTTTCGCAGGCGAGTTCCGCCATCGCGAGGCCAGGTCTGATCGCATCGACCTACCGTGACCGCAGGGGAGATCGACTCGCTCGGAGTTGGTGTTCTCGGCCTGCGGCCATGGCTGAAACATGAAGTAAGTCTAGCAAAGCTCCGTGCGTTACCATTCGGACGTGGACTCCATGCACGGTACCGAGGTTGTGCAGCTGCTCGAGCTCCTCGATGCCGGGGGCAAGCCCGCGGAGGGAGCGCTGGCGGGCGTCCTCCGTCGTTCAAGCTGCCCGGGCGATCTCGTCGAGAGACTGGCCCGATGCAGCTGGATTCTGGGCTCTCCGAGGCTCCTCAAACTGCTCGTCAAGCACTCCCGTTGCCCGAGGCACTTTGCCTGGGAGGCGCTGACTCGCCTAGGTTGGCATGACCTCGTCGAGGTTGCCCGCGACCCCAGAACAGCGCCTGCGGTTCGCGCCCACTGCGAGCGCAAACTGATCGAACGGATCGCAACGTTGACGCTGGGTGAGCGGACCGCGCTGGCCCGCGTCGCTCCGCGAGGTGTTATCCGCGTTATGGTCGCGAACGAGGAACCGAGGTGCGTCGAGGCTCTCCTCAACAACCCGCTCTTCACGGAGTCGGAGGCGCTTTGCCTCCTGATCTCGAACCGGAACCCCAACTGCCTCATGGTCCTCCTACGGCATCCTGGCTGGGCCAGACACCTTGAGATCGTACGAGCAGCGGTTCGAACGCGCACTTTGCCCCTGGGCGTCGCTCTGGGCCTGTTGCCGGCGTTGCCGCTGGCCGAGCTCTCCGGGCTCGCGTCTTCCACCGAGGTGCCGCTGCCCCTGCGGACGGCAGCCATGCGCCTCGCGCGTCGCCGTGGCGTTCGCGAGGGCATGCCTGCCGGCCATGCCCCCTCTTGAAGTCCACAGCACAAGGCTTAAACTGCCTGCGAATGGTCTCTCTCACCAAGATAACGGCGCGAGACTTCGGTGAGGCGCTGAAGGCGGCCAGGGAAGAAGCGGGCGCAACGGTCGAAGCCATTTCGGACCGGACGAAGATCTCGACTCGAATGCTCGCGGCGTTGGAGAGAGGCGACTTCGGCAAGCTCCCCAACCTGGTCTTCGCGAAGATGTTCCTTCGCCAGTACCTCGACTTCATCGGCGCTGCACCCGATAGGTGGTTTCAGGCTTTCGATGTGGCATGGCGGAAATCCGCAGAATCGAGCCAGTCGTTTGTCGTGCGACCGGCCGCCCCTATCAGGAAGCGTCGCACTGGACCGTGGATCGTCGGCGTCTTTCTGGTGGCGGCTGCGGTCGTCGGCGTGCTCGTCGTCGAGAATAGGCAGAGGGACCAGCGGCCCGCGCCGCTGGCATCCGTATTGACCCTGTCCCCACAGGCTCCGGTCCCGGCGCCTCCGACGGTGCCGGCAGTGGCCGCCGCACATCAGGCGGCGAGTCGGCCCGAGGTCTTGCTGATCCGGACCGGCAAGGCATCGTGTTGGGTCGAGATCCGCGTTGCCGGCGAGGGCCCGACATCGAGACTGCTGACCGCTGGCTCTGTCTGGGAAGTGAGCGCCGGCGGGAAGGACGTCGACCTGGTTCTAGGCGATGCCGGGGCAGTCTCCCTCGAGTACCTTGGACAAACGCAGAGCCCGGCGGGACGGCCGGGCGAGGTCGCGCACATCCACCTCATGGGCGCCTCTTCGGCGCCGGTTCAACGGTAATGGAAGCCTCAGGGGGTATCTCGAACGTCGCAGAGCTGCTGGCCCGAATCCGTCAGGGCATGGCGCCGCGGGCCCTGAGGTTGTTCGCAGCCCAGGGCCTGCTCCCGGTCAGCCGTGAGGAACTGATCCGCGTGGTCCTCATCCTGGCGGCGGATGGAGAGGCCGAGATCGCCGACACGGCACAGGCCACTCTCGCCACCTTCACACCCGAGCATCTGCTCGAGGTGATGAAGCTCCCGGACATCGACCCTCTCGAGATCGACCTGCTGTCCCGCTGTCGCCAAGACGAGGGCCTTTGGACCGCCGTCGTCCAGCACTCACGCACCGCCAACGAGACGTTGAGGTGGCTAGCGAGGGTCGCGCCGCCCAGGGTCCAGGACGTCATCATCACGAACCAGGTTCGAGTCCTTGCGTGCTTAGAGCTACTGGAGGATCTTCGGGCAAACCCCCAGGTCAGTCAGGACTTGTTGCGTCGCGTCCGCGAGTTCGAGCAGGAGTTTCTCGAGAAGGCGATCGTCTGGGCGGCGGCTGAAGGTCCCGCCTTCGAACTTCCGGCGAGTCCCTCGATCGAGGAGGCCCTCGCCGAGCTCAGGGCGCTTGGGATGCGCCTCCCGGGGGGCGAGGTCGAGCCGCAGCGAGCCACCGAGCCCGAGCCAGGAGCCCCTGAGGAGATTCATGACGCGTACTCGCGTCTCGCCTTCATGACAACTGGCCAACGCGTCATGCAGGCGCTTCGCGGCTCACGGGAGGAGCGTCTCATTCTGGTTCGTGACAGCAGCCCTCTGGTCGTGAGAGCTGTGATGCTGAGCCCCAAGCTCAACGAAACCGAAGTCGAGCACATCGCGGGGATGCGCAGCACCAACGAGGAGGCGCTGAGGATGATCGGCTCGCGGCCCCGGTGGTTGCGGCGTTACCCTGTTCTGCGGAGCCTTGCGTTCAACCCAAAGACGCCTCCCGGCATTGCGTTACAATTGATTCGACGACTATCGCAGCGTGACCTCGTTATCATGGGCCGCGACCGCAATATCTCTGAGGCGGTGCGGAGGATTGCGCGGGATACGCTGGAGCACCGCAGATGAAACGGCCGGGCGAGGCGGCGGCCGAAACTCGGAGGCACTGAGATGGGGGACGGGCGGACGTTTTACGAGATACTTGAAGTGGAACCGTTGGCATCGGAGGACCAGATCCGGGCCGCTTTCCGGCGTCTGGCCCGTGATCGCCATCCGGACCGTTTCCAGGGGCTGGCCCGCGCTGCCGCCGAGAAGGAGTTCCAGGCAATTACCGAGGCCTACAACGTGCTCTCTGACTCAAGCCAGCGGGCCCGCTACGACCAGACCGTCGCATCCAACAAGCCGACTCAGCAGCGAGCCAAACCGCGCGAGGTGGCCAAGGCTTTCCTCGCGAAAGCGGTCGGGCTGGCGAACGCCGGTCAGGCCCTCGAAGCTCGGGAGTACTTCGCGCAGGCTGTCTCTCACGATCCGGATAGCCCGAGAGCGCACCACCTGTTTGGGATGTTCCTCGCAAGGCAGGCCGGAGGGCTCGAGGAGGCCCTGCGCCACATCGACCAGGCGGTCAAGCTGGAGCCGAACGACGTGAAGATCCTGATGGACGCATCGAGGCTCTTTGCCCGCGCGAAGATGGTTGCTCGCGCAACGAGGTTCGCCCAGCAGGCGGCACAGTTATCACCGGGCGATCCCGATATCGAACTCTGGCTAGACCAGATGCGGAAGGCGGTAGATGGTGGGGGTAGCGTGTAGGATGGTAGCTGGCGAGGAGAAGACAACGCCGTGAATCTCAAATCACGTGGGCTGACGGACAGGGGTTTGCGCCGACACCACAACGAGGATCAGTTCCTCGTGAGGGACGACCTGACCCTGTACGTCGTCTGCGACGGCATGGGTGGGCACGCAGCCGGCGAGGTGGCTGCAGACCTTGCCGTGAAGGAAGTGGAACGCGTCATGGAATCCACGCGCGGGTTCCACGACGACACGTGGCCCGAAGAGTGGGACGCTCACATCTCGGTCAACGGCAACCGGCTGGTGCAGGCGATACTGGCGGCCCACAGGCGCGTGACCGGAGCTGTCGAAGGGGACAACGGCCTGCGGGGCATGGGCGCCACGATCGTGGCCGCGCTGGTGGACCGAGAGCGACAGCAGCTCACGGTGGCGCATGTCGGGGACAGCCGGGCGTATATCTATCGCAAGGGCTTGATGGACCTGATCACGTCCGACCACTCGTGGGTCCACGAACAGGTGATGGCCGGTCTCCTGTCCGCGGAAGCTGCGCGGAATCACCCCCTCAAGAACGTGGTGACTCGGGCTCTCGGTGGTGCCGCTGATCCGGTGGTTGACGTCAAAGAGCGAACGCTCGAGCCCGGCGATATCATCTTGCTCTGCTCAGATGGTTTGAACACCATGCTCTCGGACGACGAGATCAAGCAGGTGCTGGAACGCGGAGGCGATCTGACGCCCCTCGCGTACCAGATGGTGGCAGAGGCCAACCGTCGTGGTGGAGTGGACAACATCACCGTCGTGCTGGTCTCCATGGCGCCCTGAGACCCCAGCAATACGGTCGTCGGCAGAGCACCGGACAAAGAAAGGCAGCCTCGCGCAGACACTCGGCCGTCTGCGATCCGGAGATCGAAAAATCCGCGCCGCGTGGTTTCTTTGCGCTGGCTGATCCACGCGCCGCAGCCGACATCCCGCTCCAGCCCGCGCCCGACTCGGTTTCTATGCGAAAAGAAACCGGGCGGTGCCCCACACCACCAACACTGCTAACGCCAGCGGGAGCAAGAGGACGGCGACCAGCGGCAATCCCACGATCAGAAACGTGACTCCGACCGGGCCGGCGACGGCGAGCTTGAGGAAGACGAAGCCGAGGCGAACCGGGAGAAGGACGAGTTTGACCAGGAGGCCCAGTAGCACCACGCCCAGCACAAAAGCGAAGAGACCGCCGAGAATCAACATGGCCGTGAACATAGCGAACCTCCTCACCTCGACATACGCATTCCAACGCCCGCGGTTCTGCTCGACCGGTAGAATGAAAGGCATGGCTGCACGGCGCGCGTTGTGGCTTCTAGGGTGGAGTGCGTGTGTGGTGGCACTTGCAGGGGCGGCCTCCGTCGGGTGGTGGTTCACACCCACCGAAGACCTGGAGGCCTGGCGCGAGGGGTCGCCCGAGCATCTCTGGGCAGCGGCGCTGCGACAGGAGGGCCGCTGGCGGGAGGAAGGCACGCGCCGCCGAATCGAGAATGTCTACGTGCCACTGTCGGCGATCTCGATCGATCTCCAACTCGCGGTGCTCGTGAGCGAGGACATCGACTTCTTCGGGCACGGCCCAATCGACCTTGACGCCGTCTGGGAGGCACTGCAAGAGGGGCGCAAGCCCGGGGCACGACTGCGCGGGGCATCGACGATCTCCCAACAGCTGGCGAAGACGCTCTTTCTCTCGGGCGAGCGTACGCTGTGGCGCAAAGTCAAGGAAATACACTTGGCCTGGTGGCTCGAGCGGAAACTCGGGAAGCGCCGCATCCTGGAGCTTTACCTCAACGTCGTAGAGTTCGGCCCCGGCCTATTCGGGGCCGAGGCTGCGACCCAGCACTACTACGGTGTCTCGAGCGACGGTGTCGGTCCTGAGAAGGCATCCGGCCTCGTCGCAGCCATCCCCTCACCCGGGCGTGACAACCCGTCGACCGCATCGAAGCGCTGGGAGGTCCGACGGGCCACGATTCTGCGTAGGATGGCGCACGCCGGTTGGCTGCGCGGACGCCTGGAGTCGCTGCGCGCAGGGAGGAGCTAAGAAAGAGCCCCGCGCGCTTGCCATTCCTGGCCAACCTCACTAGAGTCGAGGAGCATGGCCGGTTCACCGACACCCCCGTTTCTCGCCCCGCTTGAGGATCTGCGCCAGCGGATCCTGGATGCGGAGCGGCTCGGCGGCTCCTCCGGTCGCGCCGAAGTCGGCCGGCTCCGGGCTCAACTCGAAGAGGAAGCCCGCCGCGTGACCTCAAACCTCACGCCGTGGCAACAGTGCCAACTGGCCCGACATCCGGACCGGCCGTACTGCCTTGAGTACATTAGGGGCTTGTTCACGGACTGGGTCGAGATCCACGGCGACCGGGCCTTTTCCGACGACCCTGCCGTGGTGGCGGGTTTCGCCAAGTTCGACGGTGAGAGCGTGGTGGTCGTGGGCCATCAAAAGGGCAGAGATACGCGCGAGCGCCTCTATCGGAACTTTGGCCAGCCGCGCCCCGAGGGGTACCGCAAGGCTCTGCGCGTGATGCGATTGGCTGAGAAGTTCGGACGGCCTATCATCAGTCTCGTCGACACCCAGGGTGCGTCCCCCGGTATCGACGCAGAGGAGCGCGGGCAGGCGGAGGCGATCGCCCACAACCTCCGGGAAATCGCCGGCTTGAAGGTGCCTATCGTCGTCTTTGTGACCGGTGAAGGTGGGTCGGGAGGAGCTCTTGCGCTCGGGGTTGGGGACCGCATCCTCATGCTCGAACATGCCATCTACTCGGTGATCTCGCCGGAGGGGTGTGCCGCGATCCTATGGAAGGACCAGGCCGAGGTACAGAGGGCAGCCAGCGCCTTGCGCCTCACGGCGAGCGACCTTCTCCAGTTCGATGTGATAGACGGTATCGTTCCTGAGCCTCTTGGGGGTGCCCACATGGACCCAAACCTGGCGATCAGAACCGTAGGCGGCGCGATTCGCAAGGCACTGGTCGAGCTCCGGCGAATCAAGCGGGACGAGCTGCCCCGGCGGCGTTTCGCGAAGTTCCGTGCTATGGGGCGGTTCCTGGAACGGTGAAGTCCCGACTCGTCCTCCTGCGCCGCCTCTCCTTTTTCGTGCTTGTTCTATGGACGGCGGTGCTGGCCGGCAGCTTTCTGAACCGAAGGTTCCGCCACCGGCCACCGACCGAGCCGGTCGAGGTCGAGGCGACGCCGCGGGATGCCAGGGAGCAGCCCGTCCGGGTTCACAAGGGGTTCACCTACTCTGACACTCTGGGGATCGAACCCAATTTTCGGATCTCGGCCCGGGAAGCCGTCGAGTTCTCGAACGGGTGGTACGAGTTCAGGAGCGTCCAGGTCTCTCTCTACCACGAAGGGCGCGTGGCGTACGGACTCGTGTCGGAGACACTCCGGCTCGATCCTGTGAGGCACGAGGCCGAAACTGGCGGTGAAGCTGAGGTTTCCCTTGAAGGCGGCGTGGCTCTCCACGCGGGGGGATTCACGCTCGGCGGACCTGAACGGTTGATCCAGAGCCGCGGTCCCGCCACTTTTGCAGGGCCCGAGTGGGGCGGTGTGGCCGGGGGAGCGGTCGGCTCGCTCGGACGGAACACGCTCGAGCTGTTCGGGGGAGTTTCTCTGATTTGGAGAGGAGCGACGCCGTCTGGAGGACCAGCGCTCATTCTGTTGGCTCCGCGCGTCTTTTATGACCGCCAGCAAGCGCTCATCCGCTTCAACGATGGACTCACGGTCCTGAAAGGCAGGATGCGTGTCAGGACCGGGCGCGCAGAACTTCAGCTTGCCGGGCCGGAAGGAGACCTGAGAAGGGCGACTCTGGCCGCTCCCGTGCTGCTCGACGGAGTACTCGACGATGGGAGCAACGTCGAGGCGGCCGCCGGGATGACCGTGCTCGAGGGGCTCCCGGAGGCGCGGTACCGTCTCACGGCAGATCCGGCTCCGGGTGTGGGCTGGGCCACGGCAAACTGGACCGATCACGCTGGCGACTGGCGCGAGTTCAAATCCTGGTGGCTCGTCGGCGAGGGGTCGCGCACTGCCTGGGAGTGGCTCGAGGGGCAGGGCCTAGCATGCGCCACCGATCTCGCTCATGATAACGATCCTCGAACAGTCAGAGCGGATCGCATGCGCCTTCTATTCGAGAGTGGGCAGGCTGTGAGGGCTGTTGCCACGGACGAGGTCCGAGTCGACAGCGGGCAGCAGTGGGCAGAGGGCGCGGAGCTCGACCTATCTCTTGTCGGCAGGACCTTCAGCCTCCAGCCCGCGCCCGGCAAACGCGTGGCCCTGGGAAGCCCTGACGGCCGAACCTGGTGCGACAAGCTCGAAGGCTTGCAGGGCGGCGATGTTGTTGCGCGGGGGCAAGTGACCGGTTCACTCAACGCCGGCGCGCACCCGGCGACGGAAGCGGTCCCGATCCGTTTCGCGGCGGGAACCGCGACTGCCGCCGACGGAGGAGACCGCTTGAACTTGCAGGGCGAGGCTCGGCTCTGGCAGGGGGACCGCCTGATCCGCGCCGACCGCCTCGACTACGATCGGTCCACCGATATCGTGATCGGTGAGGGAAACGTCTTCACGACCGCCCACGCTGCTAGGCAGGGCGGAACCGCCGGTGTTGTCGACGTGAGGTCCCGCCGAGTGCGGTACGACCGCGCCGGTGGCATGGTGACCTACGAGGGCGATGTGCAACTCGACGACCGGCAAGCGCGGGCCTCGTGCCAGCGGCTCTTGGGCAACATGGACTCCAACGGGAACCTCGTCACCGCCGACCTCGACGGAGGAGTCACCATCAACGACCGAGCGACGGGCCGGATGTTGTCCGGTCAGAAGGCGCGGTTCATGGTCGAGGACGGCTTCTTCGAGGTCTGGGGCGATCCGGTGCTGGTGAAAGAGGCCGGCGGCAACCAGATCAAGGCCAATCATCTTCAGTGGCAAAGGGCATCGAACACCGTCGTGGTTCTGGGCGCGGAAGACAACCCGAGCGAGACGCTCTACCATGCCACCCAGGGTCGCCCGACACCCGGGGCACCGAGGAGGAAACCATAGAAGCGCTGCAACTGGAGGCGAGGGATCTTGTAAAGCGCTACCGCAGGCGGCCCGTCGTCAATGGGGTGACGTTGAACCTGGGCACCGGCGAGGTGGTAGGCCTTCTCGGACCAAACGGAGCCGGCAAGACGACCACTTTCTACATGCTGGTCGGCCTCGTTCAGCCGGACTCCGGCAGCGTCTGGATCGGCACCGAGAATGTCACCGAGCTTCCGATGTACCGGCGAGCTCGCCTCGGCATCTCCTACCTGCCCCAGGAGGCCTCCGCGTTCCGGCGCCTCACCGTGGAGGAGAACCTCCTTGGAGTGCTTGAGTTGTTGGGTGTGCGGTGGCAGGACGCCTCGACCAGAGTCACGGATCTCCTGGAGGAATTTGGCATTGAGAAGCTCCGCACTCAGCGGGCCGAAACGCTCTCGGGCGGCGAGAGGCGGCGGCTCGAGATCGCGCGGGCACTGGTGACGCAGCCGAAGTTTCTCCTGCTTGACGAGCCGTTCGCGGGGATCGACCCGATAACCGTCCTAGATGTCCAGCGCCTCATCCGGCACTTGCGCAACAGCGGTTACGGGATCCTGATCACCGACCACAACGTTCGCGACACCTTGAAAATAACCGACCGCGCGTCTATCATCAAAGACGGCAAGGTTTTTGCAAGTGGTGACCCCGAAACACTGGCCAAGGACCCGTTGGTGAGACAAGTTTACCTGGGAGAAGAGTTCCAGCTCTGACGCCATGGCACTTGAACAGAAGCTGCACTTGAAACTCGCGCAGAGGCTTGTAATGACGCCCACGCTCCAGCAGGCGATCAAGCTGCTGCAGCTGTCGCGCCTGGAGCTCGAACAGGTTCTTGCGCAGGAAGTGCAGGCCAATCCACTCCTCGAAATGAACGACGAGCCACCGGCCGAGGAGGAGGCCGCAGCAGCTGAGGAGGAGGCGGATGAGGGCACTTCGGGCGGAGAGGGAATGGCAGACGACGAGCAGGCGGCTGGAGAGGCGCCGGCGACCGCAGAACCCCCGCAGGACGAGGCGCAGCCGCCTGACGAGGCATTCCGCGAGGTCGAGCTCGAGGCCCTATTTTCCAATTACCTCCACGACGGGCCGAGCGTCGCTCCGGCCTGGGAGGAGACCGAGGAATACTCGCTCGATAACTCGCCGGCTCCAACGCGAAGCATGTTCGAGGACCTCAGTGCACAGCTGCACCTCCTGCAAGTCACGCCCGAGATTAACGCGTTGTGCGAGTTCATCATAGGAAACCTAGACCCGGACGGTTACCTCCGCACAGCGGACGAGGAAATGGCCCAGCAGCTGGGTGTGAGCGCCGAGAAGTTCTGCGAAGCTGTCGCCACCGTCCAGCGGTTGGAGCCCGCCGGGATCGGCGCGCGCTCGCTCCAGGAGTGCTTCCTGCTGCAGCTTGAGCGGCTCCCGCTCGAGAGCCAGGCCGAATTGGTCGACTTGACGAGGCGGGTCGTGGCAGAAGCATTCGACGACCTGCTCCATCAACGCTGGGACCGTCTCGTGCAGCGTTTCGGAGTGGGCAGGGAGAGGATCCGGAACATTCTCGAGGTCCTCCATCGCCTGGATCCGAGGCCAGGCGCTCAGCTCGGCCCCAACGAGAACGTGGCCGTCGAGCCTGACGTGGTTGTGACTCGATTCGATGACGGCTGGCGAATCGCTCTGAACGACGACGGCCTGCCGCGGCTTCGCATCTCCGGACGATATCTGCGGATGCTGCAGAACCGTGGACTCGAAGGGGACGCACGGGGTTACCTCCGGGAGCGGATGCGATCGGCGCTGTGGTTCCTGCGCTCGGTCGAGCAGAGGCAGAGCACGATCGCCCGCGTCGCGACGGCGATCGTCCGCCGCCAGGAGGAGTTCCTTGAGAAAGGGCTGCCTCACCTCCGCCCCCTCGTGCTGAGGGACATCGCCGACGACATCGGCATGCACGAATCGACGGTTAGCAGAGTCGTGGCCAATAAGTACTTGGCAACCCCGCGGGGGGTGTTCCCGCTGAAGTTCTTTTTCCACTCCGCGATCTCGCATGCAGTGGATGGCGACATCTCGTCGGTGGTGGTCAAGGAGCGTATTCGGGAGCTGATCGAACAGGAAGATCCGTCCCGCCCGCTGTCGGATGCGAGAGTCGCCAGACAACTCAACCGCCTCGGCATACGCATCGCACGCCGGACCGTTGCCAAATATCGGGAAGACCTGGGTGTCCCATCGTCGGAGCAACGGCGAAGGGCACTCCGCTAGGGGAGATTCGCGGCTAGAATGAGATTATGGCCGCACAAGGCCGAGAAGGTACGAAAGGGGAGGGCCATGGAGCTGGAGTTTATCGCCCGCAACACAGAGGTGACCGACCAACAGCGTGCCCTTGCGCAGAAGAAGTTCAACCGCCTCGAGAAGTATTTCAACGCTGTGCACGAGGCGCGCCTGACGGTGGCTCAGGAGAAGCACCGCGTCTGTGTCGAAGCGTACATCCGCGGGAAGGACTTCGAAGTCGAGGCCTCATCGGAGACGCCGGAGTGGACCACATCGCTTCAGGACCTCGTCGGCAAGCTGGAACAGCAGGCCCGTCGTATGAAGCAGAAGCTCACCGGGAGAAAGCGCCCGCGGGCAAAGGAAGGTAGCTGGCAAGTGGAGGTGGTCGAGGCCGAGTCGGTCCATCGGGGCTCTCCGGAGGTCGTGGAGACCCGCCATGTGCCTGTCCTCCCGATGACAGTCGAGGAGGCTGCCCTACAGCTCAGCAGCTCGGACGAGGACTTCATCGTCTTCCGCGAGGCAGAGTCGGACCGAGTGAGCGTACTGTACCGGCGACGCGACCGAACCTACGGTCTCGTAACTCCCGAGTTCTGAGGCTCTACCGGACGACCCCTCCGTGCGACTAGACCTCCTGCTGACCCCCGAGCGCGTCTTTCTCGATATTCCGGTCCACACACGTGAAGAGGTTCTGGTCTACGTGGCCGAGCAGCTGGAGCGGTCCGGCGCCGTGAAGCGCTCCCTCGATCTGGTCGATCTGCTGCTCGACCGTGAGAGACTCGGCGCAACCGTCGTCGGAGACGAGACCGCTATCCCTCACTGCAGGGTGCCGGGGCTGCATGAGATCGTGGTGGCGTTCGCGCGGGTCACGGAGCCAATCCCCTTCGGTGAGAGGCAAGAGCCAGCGCGGCTCTTTTTCTTTGTGCTTTCGCCGCAGGAACAGCCCGCAGCTCATCTGCAGGTGCTCGCCAACATCGCGCACCTCCTCCGCAACCCCGAGGTCCGCCGATCGTTCGAATCGTCTCCGGACGCAATGGCCCTTACAGCCGAGCTAGCAAAGCCGGAGCATCAAGGATGACGGTGCGCCCGGCCAACGTCACGTGCGATCGTTTGCTGCACGAGGGGCGACTCGCGACCCTCGCCCTGCGTGTCCTGGCCGGCGAAAATGGGCTGACAAGGCCGATCACGAACCCGAGACTTCAGAAGCCCGGTTTAGCCCTCGCCGGGTTCCTGGAGTACGTCAAACCCGGCCGCGCGCAGGTCATTGGGTTCTCCGAGGCGCAGTACCTCGCGACACTTCCCGCCGACACGGTGGCGGCGAGGGTCGCCGGGCTGGTGGCCCTCGAACCGCCCCTGATCGTCGTCAGCAAGGCAATGGAGCAGACCGCTGCACTGTTCGTCAAGCCGTGCAACGAGCACGGCGTGCCGCTGGTGCTGACGGCGGTAAACACGTCTGTGGTAATCGAGCGGCTCGCGGCTACCCTCGAGTTCCTTCTGGCCCCGCGCGAGGTCATGCACGGCGATCTTCTCGATATTTTCGCGATTGGGGTGCTGATCTTGGGAGACTCGGGCTCGGGCAAGAGTGAGTGCGCCCTCGAGCTTGTCCACCGGGGTCATCGGCTTGTGGCTGACGACGTGGTCGAGATCTACCGCGTGCGCAACGAGGATCTGGTGGGCCAGGCGCCCGAGGAAATCCGCGGTCTCATGGAGGTCCGAGGGCTGGGACTCATCTCCATCGAGCAGTTGTTCGGGGTCGTCGCCGTCCGCGACACCAAGCCGATCGACTTGGTCGTCAACCTAGTGGCCGAGGGATCAGGGCCGGTGGACCGCCTTGGCTTGTCCGAGACCACAATCGAGATCCTCGGGCTCCGGCGTCCTCGCCTAACGGTGCCAGTGGCTCCAGGGAAGAGCCTCGCCCTGCTCATTGAAGCAGCGGCTCGTAAGTACCTCGTCAGCCAGCGCGGCATGCCGGACGCAGCAAGCGAGTTTCTCACCAGACACGACGAGAAATTGCAGGGCAGGTGATGGGGTCGTTGCCGCGCGCCGTGGTCGTCACCGGACTTTCCGGGGCAGGAAAGAGCGTAGTGACCCGCTGTTTCGAAGACCTCGGGTATCGCTGCGTGGACAACCTGCCCCTCGAACTCATCGAACCACTGTTCGCGCACATTTGGCAGGGGACCGGTCCGCCCTGGGTAGTCGTTGTCGACGTACGCGCCCAGGGCTTTGCTGGGGCGTTCCCCGGTCTTATCGCCCACCTCAAGGTGACCTACCCGGAAGTGCGCATCGTCTTTGCCGAAGCAACCACCGAAGCGATTGTGCGGCGGTTCTCGGAAACGCGCAGGCCGCACCCTTATCGGAACATGGCGCTGCCCGCGGCGGTGGCACAGGAAAGAGCCGAGCTCGAACCGGTTCGCGCGCTCGCTGACGAGACCCTGGACACCAGCGGCTTGACGCCCCACGAGCTTCGAGCCGAGGTCGCTGCCCGGTTCGGTTCCACCGACCTCGCTCTTCCGATGGTGGTCCGATGCGAGAGTTTCGGTTTCCGTTACGGCCTTCCGCCCGATGCGAATCTGGTCTTCGATCTGCGGTTCCTGCCCAATCCTCATTTCGTTACCGATCTCCGGGCCCTGCCGGGCGACCATCCGGAGGTAATGGCATGGCTGGAGCGGCAGCCTGAGGTCGAAGAGACGTTCAAGCGGGTCCGCGACCTCGTCGCTGCGCTGCTGCCGTCGTACCGACGCGAGCAGAAGAGTTATTTGGTCGTGGCGTTCGGTTGCACGGGAGGCAAGCACCGCTCCGTGTACTTCGCGGACCGCCTCGCACGAGACCTTTCCTCCGACCAGTGGGTTGTCGCAGTGCACCACCGTGACCGTGATCGCGAGGGCTGAGAGGAGGGTTCGAGGGGTTGAATCGCTTCGGGCCCGCCGGTCGAGGCTTGGTGATGGTGTGCCAACCCGGTGCCCCTCTTCTTGCTGTTAGAGGTTTCCCCTGGAATAATCCCCCGCATGGTGGGGATACTTGTGATCTCGCATGGGCGCCTTGCCACGGAACTTCTCGCGGCGGCCAAGACGATCGAGTCCGCCCTGGTCGAGCAGGCAAGAGCGATCACTCTCGAGTGGAACCTCGACCCGGAGGCAGCACGGGCCGAGATCGCCAGGGCGCTCAAGGAGCTCGACACTGGCGATGGTGTCATCGTTTTGACGGACATGTTCGGTGGGACTCCCACCAATCTCTCGCTCGGCTTCTTGGACCCTGCCCGCTCCGAGGTGGTGACGGGCGTCAACCTGCCGATGCTCATCAAGCTCGCAGGTGCGCGGCGTCAAACCGGGCGCGACCTCCGTGCCCTGGCCAAGCTGGTGGCGGAGAAGGGTCAGAAGAGCATTTACGTGGTGAGCGAGATTCTCGAGCGGCGGCCGGGAGGCGGGAGAGGCGATGGCCCAGCTCAAGGTTGAGCTCATCAACCGCTTGGGGCTTCACGCGCGTGCAGCCGCCAAGTTCGTTCACACAGCCTCGCGATTCAGCGCACAGGTGCTGGTCCGCTTCAGCGACGAGGAGGTGAACGGCAAGTCGATTTTGGGACTCCTCCTTCTCGCGGCGCCTTGCGGTTCGACGCTGACGATAACGGCGTCCGGAACAGACGAAAGGGCTGCGCTGGAGTCCCTTGACCTCTTGATTCGAGAACGCTTCGGGGAGTCGGAGTGAGCGACTCCAAGACTCTGATTGGTGTTGGTGTCTCCCCGGGGATCGCCATCGGCAGGCCACTGGTGGTCGAGAACCGGCCGCTGCCAGTCGTGCGCATGCCTCTCTCCGATGCCCAGATCGAGCCAGAGGTCCGAAAACTCCGAGAGGCAACGGCCCGCGCCGGGCAGCACCTCGCTCAACTGGCGAAACACGCCTCCAAGAAGGTCGGGGCGGAGTTCGTCTCCATCCTGGAGGCTCACCGGCTGATTCTCGATGATCCACTGTTCCTGGACGAGGTTGAGAAGCTGATCCGCCAGGAAGCGGTAAACGCAGAGTGGGCCCTCGAACAGGTCACGCATCGGTTGGTCGCGCAGTTCGAGCAGCTCGGCGACCTCTACCTGCGCGAACGCCGCACCGACGTCCTAGACGTTGCACTCGAGCTACAACGGGCTCTGCAGGGCCGCGTCACCCCCGCGATCGACAAGGACGCAGACGCTGGGATCCTGCTTGCCGACGACATTCCGCCCTCCCAGGCGATCAGACTTGCGAGCCACGGGGTGAGCGGGTTCGCGTCGGAGACGGGCGGTCAGACCTCGCACACGACGATCATCGCCAAGTCTCTGGGGATTCCCGCCGTAGTCGGCGTGACTGGGTTGGTCCGGGAAGCCGAAACGGCGCACCTCGTGATTGTGGACGGTTTCGAAGGACATGTCCTGATTGACCCGGATCCGGCGCTGATCCAGGTCTACAGCTTGCGGGCGGAGGAGCATCGGCGGCGACAAGAGGAGCTGCTCGGACTCGCTCACCTTCCGGCCCGTACGCTGGACGGCCACGACATCCGCCTGCTGGCCAACATCGATCTCGTGCACGAGATCGCGGCTGCAAGGTCGGGCGGTGCCGAGGGGATCGGGTTGTTCCGAAGCGAGTTCCTCTTCCTTCAAGCAAGCCCTGACCTTCCCGGCGAGGACCAGCAAACCGCAGCGTACGAGGAGCTGCTCGAGGCGTTCCCTCAGGGCCCCGTCACCGTGCGGACCTTCGACCTCGGGGGAAGGAAACTGGCACGCGAAGTCCTGGGCAACCCTGAGGCCAATCCGGTTCTCGGTCTGCGGGGCGTGCGCCTGTGCCTCCAGAAGCCCGAGTTCTTCCGCACCCAGCTCCGCGCCCTGCTCCGTGCTGCCGGCTCCCACCCTGGCGCCCTCCGGATCATGGTCCCGCTGATCGGGCACGTGGAGGAGGTCAAGACGGTCCGGGTGCTGTTGAGGCGCTACAGCGAGGAACTGCGGGCGGAGAAACGACCTGTCCCAGAGACCGTTGTGTTGGGCGCGATGGTCGAGGTTCCGGCCGCCGCCATGAACGCCGAGCACCTTGCCGCCGAGGTCGATTTTTTCGCGATTGGGACAAACGACCTAACGCAGTACACGCTGGCGGTGGACCGCGGCAACGAGCAGGTCGCCAACCTCTTCCGGCCGTTTCACCCGGCCGTGCTTCGACTCGTGTCGCGCGTGATTTCAGTCGGAGACCGCTTCGGGATCCCGGTTTCGCTTTGCGGCGAGATGGCAGCCGATCCCCTGGCCGTGCCTGTTCTCGTCGGGCTCGGCCTCAGAGAGTTCTCCATGCACCCGCCGGCGCTGCCCGTTGTACGGAGCCTGGTGCGCAATCTCTCGTTGCGCGAGGCCCGCCGGATCGCGCAGAAGGCGCTCGCAATGGCCACAGCCAAGGAGGTGGAGGAGTATCTCCTTGAGCAGTTGTCGGGGCTACTCTCGCACCTGAAGGTGAGGATCCGCCTGTGACGCGCTCAGTCGAGAAGCCGTGGGGAGGCGAGGAGATCTTCGCCGAAACCGACCGGTATGTCGGCAAGATCCTGACGATCAGGGCCGGGCACGCTCTGTCGCTGCAGTATCATGTGGCGAAGGACGAAACGATGCGGGTGCTGTCGGGAAGCTGCGAGCTGCACTGGGGACAGACCCCCGGGGACCGAGAGCTTATAGCCGTCATCCTGGCCCCCGGAAGCACGGTCCGGATCCCGGCCGGCCTTGTCCACCGGTTGGTGGCCCTGACGGATGTCCGGATTATCGAGGTGTCGACGCCCGAGATCGACGACGTCGTTCGCCTCGAGGACCGATACGGACGGGAAGGCACTACTGAACCGTAGCGCGTCCGGGAGGCGCAGACAATGATGATACCGGTGCTACTCCTCGCGGCCGCTCAGGCGACATCGGCCTCGATGGAGCCTCCAGAGCCGACTCCCACTCCTGCGGTCACTATCCTGCTGACGAGACCTGAGGCCGGACCGCCGCCACAGGGCAGTTCGCTGGCCGAGGTCGCGAAACGGATCAAGTTGAGGTTGCCGGCCAATGGCCCGCGAGTGTTGACCAACGACAGCGTCAAACAGCTCGCGGCGGGCGTCGAGCTGACCATGTCCGCGGCAGCCCCGGGCGGGGCCGGGCGGGGCATTTCAGTCAACACCAGCGGCGCTGAGGATGCGAAGAAGGCCAAGTGGCAGCAGAGGTACCGCACGGCTCTCCAGCGTGCGCGCAGACTCGGGTCCGAAGTGAAGACCCTCGAGGCCCAGGCCAGCGGCCTCGAGCGCGATTTCTATGCCCACGACGATCCCGTCTATCGCGACTCCACCATCAAGCCAAACTGGGACAAGACCTTAGTGGCGCTTGAGAAAGCCCGCGCCGATCTGGAACAGGCTCAAAAACAGCCGGACGAGGTTCTCAACGCCGCGCGTCGTGACGGGGCGCTGCCCGGCTGGTTCCGGGGGCTGGAGGATGAGGCCACACCGGTCCCGTCGGACTCGACATCGGCCTCGAGTGCGCAAGGGCCGCCGAAGAGTCCCACCCCGAAGCCCACGCGCACCCCATCGACGGCATCTCGGCCGGTGGGCCCCACCTAGGGGTCCTCGCGGGACACCATAACGACTAGTCGAAGGGCCGCCGGCCAGACTCCGGGCGGCCTTCGGATGTTCTGTCTGGCGGGTTGTTGCCCGGTTTCCTCGGAACAGCGGCTGCGGGTGACGCCGCTAGGGATCCCGTCCGGACTTGCGTCGGGGGCCAAAAGACGCTAGAAAGTACTGCGCTCAGCAGTCGGCGTGATGCTTCAGAAAGGTGCTCTTTAGTCGGGGGGCGTTGGCGCTTGGAGACTTACTTTGTCGAAACCTGGGGATGCCAGATGAACGTGCTGGATACCCTGCGGCTTGAAGGGTCTCTGCAATCGCGCGGCCTCCGCGCAGCTGGCCGGGCCGAAGATGCCGACGTGGCCTTGCTCAACACCTGTTCCGTGCGAGAGAAGGCCGCGCAGAAGGTGCTCTCCCGCCTGGGCGAGCTCAAACGTGCTCGGGAGGAAGGCGGCAAACCTGAGGTAGTCGGGCTGTGTGGCTGTGTCGCCCAGCAGGACGGGGCGACGCTCCTGGCTAGGAGCCCTGTGCTGAACTTCGTGCTGGGTCCCGGCCGCATCGGTCAGCTTTCCGCGGCCCTCGATGAGGTTGCAGACGGCCGCCGCGTGAGCATTACCGGGTTCCCGGAGACGGAGGATTACGATTCGCACCTGATCGCCCGGGGCACGGGGGCCCGCCAGTACGTCACGGCCATCCACGGCTGCAACCAGCACTGCACGTTCTGTGTTGTCCCATACACGCGAGGCCACGAGAAGAGCCGAAGAATGGAGGAGATCGTGGGAGAGGTCCGGGACCTCGCCGCCCAGGGGACTAAGGAAGTTACGCTGCTGGGCCAGACGATCAACGCATACCGCTGCCCTACCACGCGCGCGGACCTCGGCGATCTTCTCGGCGCAGTTAGCGCGGTGGAGGGCCTCTGGTGCACACAGTTCATCACGTCGCACCCTGCGTTCTTCACGGATGCGTTGATCGCGAAACTCGCCCGGGCCCGTAGGCTCGGGACGTACCTCCACGTCCCGTTCCAATCCGGGTCAAGTGCCGTGCTGAAGTGGATGCATCGCGGCTACACGCGCGAGCAGTACCTCGAGTTGGTCGCGAAGTTGCGCGATGCGTTGCCGGGTGTCACTCTCTCGACGGACGTGATCGTCGGTTTCCCGGGCGAGACCGAGGAGGACTTCTCGGCCACGCTTGACCTTGTCTCTCAAGTGAAATTCGGTCAGCTCTACGGTTTCATCTACTCTCCCCGACCGCGCACACCTGCCGCGCGTTACGGCGAGCACGTCGCCAGGGAGGTAGCAAGCAACCGCCTGGCCCGCCTGTTCGCCGCGCAGTCCGTTATTCAACTCGCGCTCAATCAGGCCCTCATGGCCCATCGCGTGGAGGTTCTGATCGACGGGCCGGCGAAACGCGGATCCGGGTGGTGGCAGGGGAGGGGACCAGACAACCGGGTGGTAAACGTCCCTGCATGGAAGGGAATCAACCAAGGCCAGTTGGCCCCCGTCACCATCACCGGAGCCACGCCGCACGCACTCCTCGGCGAACGGGTCGGAGACCAAGGCTCTGCCGCTTGACACTTGTCGTCTCCCGCCTGACATTGACGATGTGGGTAGCGACTTGAACCTGTCCGCGCAGCTCGACGTGGAGATTCGGGGTCTGATCCTGGATCCCGTGTCGAATACACCTATCGTCATCCTCAAGAAGCCCGACGAGAATCTCTTCCTTCCAATTTGGATCGGCGTCTTCGAGGCCAACGCGATCGCTCTCCAGCTCGAGGGCGTCGCGACTCCGCGCCCAATGACCCACGACCTCCTCCGGTCGGTGGTCACGGCACTTGGAGCGCGCGTAGAGTGCGTCGCAGTCCACTCGTTGATTGAAAACACCTTTCATGCCAATGTCTTGGTGCGAAACAGCAACGGCCAGATCACCGAAGTCGATGCTCGGCCGTCGGATGCCATCGCTCTTGCGCTGCGCTGCGGAGCACCGATCCGCGTGGCGGAATCGGTCTTCCGCGAGGCCCATGCCCTCGACTTCCAAGAGGGCGAAGACCAGGAAGCGCGGATCCGCGAATGGCTCGAGTCTCTGACGCCGGAGCAACTGGGTAAGTACAAGATGTAATTCGAATCGCGCGGAACTTCGCTGACGGCGCTCGGCCGCGTTTCACCACCCGCAGCAGATACGCGTCTGAGTTCTTAGGCAAATAGGATGTTCTGCGTCGTCGGGCATCCGGCCCGTACCATCGGCTCACGGCAGGCCCTGCGGTGATGCTTGGACCGGAGTCCAGGTCGAGGAGGGGAGTGGACAGGTGCGGCCGACGGGCTCGCGACGCGCCAATCACCAGGGTTGCAGTTGACAGGCTTTCGAAGGACTCGATAGAGTGCCGATGTTGCCAGATCGCAGGGGCGCGCTTTGGCCGGTTGGTCAATCAAATTCGCATGACACCGTCCGAGCCGACCCAGGACTGACGAGGAGCCATGATCATCACGATTGCCAATCAAAAAGGCGGAGTCGGCAAGACCACGACTGCGATCAACCTGGCCGCAGCGCTCGCGCACAAAGGGGTCCACACTCTTCTGATCGACCTCGATCCGCAGGGCAACAGCACCATGTCGTTCGTGGATCAGCATACGTTGGGACGGTCGATGTACGACGTACTGGTCGAAGGTGTGCCCATGCCAGACATCATCCGACCCACGCACCTTGAGAAGCTCGATGTGGCGCCCTCGCGCATCGCTCTTGCCAAGCTCGAGAATGCCCTCGTCGGAGAGTTGGACGCGCATTTTCGTCTAAAGGACCGGATCAAGGTTGTCGTTCCCAGCTACGAGTACATCGTCATCGACACCCCGCCGACGCTGGGCCTGATCACCGTAAATGCAATGGTCGCGGCGACGCACCTGCTCATACCGATCCAGTCTTCCTATTTTGCTCTGGAGGGTACCGACGACCTTCTCGAAACGGTCGAGAAGATCAAGGTTCGGGCTAACCCTGACCTCCAGCTCCTGGGCGTACTGATTACGCTCCACGACCGGAGAACCGTCCTTGCACGAGACATCCACCAACAGATCAGCTCGGTTTTCGGTGACAAGGTGTTTCACACCGCGGTGACGAGATCCATTCGACTCGAAGAGAGCCCTGCGTATCGTACCTCCATCTTCGAGCACGCGCCCCAGTCCTCAGGGGCGTTGGAGTACTACGCTCTCTGCGAGGAGGTGATGGCCCGTGTCTAGCCGCAAGGGATTACCCGATTTCCGCAAGATGCGCCACGACCGTCACTTTGTCGAGGAGCTGGCGAACCAGTCCATAGCCGCGATTGGAATGATGATCCCGGTCCAAAAGATCGAAACAAATCGGGAGCAACCACGGTCAAACCTCGGAGACCTCTCGGAGCTCGCCGAGTCGATTCGCTCACGGGGAATCCTCGAGCCCTTGCTGGTCCGTCCCATGGCCGGAACAAAGAGCTACCAGCTGATTGCAGGAGAGAGGCGATTCCAGGCTGCCATCGAGGCCGGCCTCGAAGAAGTTCCTTGTATCGAGATCTCCGCAACCGATCAGGAGGCACTCGAACTCGCCCTCGTCGAAAACCTCCAGCGCAAGGACCTCTCACCGTTCGAAGAGGCCGAGGGGTACCGCACTCTCGTCCACAAGTACTCGTACACGCACGACGAGGTGGCATCCAGCATTGGGAAGTCAAGAACGACGGTCACCGAGACCCTCAAGCTACTCGCGATACCCCCAGCGATACAGGACCTTTGTCGGCATGCCGACATCACCGCCAAGTCGGTTCTGCTCCTCATCGCCCGGGCGCGGACGATCCCCGATATGGAGAGACTCGTTCAGGAGATTGCGGAGGGACACCTCGACCGCGAGGCCGCGCGCTTGGCCGCTCAGGCCAGTCAGCCGGAATCAGAGGACGGAGCTCCGCTCTCCCCAGCTGACGACCCACGAGCACCGACTCCCGAGCAGGGGAGATTCCGAACTGTGCGGATCCGCCTGCAAACAACCCCAAGTGCGCCCATCCGTCTCTCTCTTTCCATTCGGGAACCCGGCGTGACTCGAGACGAGGTCATCGCGACTCTTGAGACCCTCCTCGACCAGTTGCGCTCGGGTGACCTCGATGGCCGTCTGGTATCGCAGGAAAACGAAACCTCGGACTAGGGAGCGACAGCGCCTTTTCGAGGCAAGGAGACGGGGACTGGATGGGAGGTAAGGTGGCGAGTTGTTTGATCCGGCTGTGATTTGGAACTGGAATTTAACATAATATATCTTATCGGACATTGTATGCCACGAGCAGCCTGTGGAATTCGGCCGACCTGCGGATATCCCTGTGGAATGGACGGCGACCTCCGCCTGCCAGTCTCCAGGTTGGCAAAATGCGGCGTCTCCCGTAACATCGCGCCGGATGCGCACCGCCCACAGATTCGTCGTGACACGCGCCCTTGTTCGGGAGATGCTCCCGACCCTGCTCCTGGCCTCAGGCGTGACGACGTTTCTGCTTCTCATCCGGGCGATGTTCGTCCTGGCTGATCTATTCATCTCGCGAAACGTGGACGTCCCTACCGGTTTGCGGCTCCTCCTGCTCGGGGTGCCGAACATCTTGGCGTTGACGCTTCCCATAGGAACCCTGTTTGCCGTCCTGATCACCTCGGCCCGATGGGCCGCTGACTCCGAGCTCATTGCGATGCAGGCGTGCGGGATCCCCTTGCGGCGCGTGTCGAGGCCTCTCATTGCGCTCTCCGGCTTTGTCTGCGGTGTCGACCTGGTGCTGGTCCTGGCCGTGATGCCGCGCGCGAATGCCCAACTGTCCGAGGTGACTCGTAAGGTCGCTTTTTCGGCGGCCACGGCGGCGGTCGAGCAGCGCGTGTTCGCAGAGGGTTTCCCAAATCAGCTCTTGTACGTCGACAAGATCGACCGCGGGACCGGCCGTTGGCACGGTATTCTCCTCTTCGACCTGACCGATCCTCTGCAGGAGAGCCTTGTCACCGCCGACTCCGGCGACATGGTTGTGGATCCCCGGGACGGCAGCGCGTGGCTTGACCTACAGGACACCACGACGCATCAACTCCGACCTAACGAGCCGGACTCGTATCGGAAGAACGATAACAACGAGCTGAAGATCCGTCTTCGACAACCTTCGGTTGACGTCACCCAGCGTGTGCACCTCAGCGTCCGCGAGACGCTCACGACGGATCTCATCGCCAGGTTGCGCTCGGATGGCGGCGAGACCACAGTTGAGGACGCGCGCGAGGCCAGCGTCGAACTGAACAAGCGCGTCGCTATCCCGGCCGCAGCGATCGTCTTCGCCTTTGTAGCTTTCCCACTCGGGATCCGCAACCGGCGTGGCGGCAAAGGGTTTGGATTGACGGCATCGGTGGCGATCGTCGTGGCGTACTACGTCATGCTCAACAACGGTGAGCTCCTCGCTAGCGGCGGCAAGGTCCCGGTAATACTGGCGATGTGGCTGCCCAACCTCGTCTTGTTGACTCTTGCCGCCGCCCTGTTCAGGCGAGCGTCGAAGGGTGAAAAGACTGGTCTTGCCTCCCACTTGCTCCCCCGGATCGTGAGCGGATTCGCAAACACAGTCGTAAGGCCGTTCCGCTCGCTGGTTAGGGCAGTGCGCCGTTTCGTCGCGCCGTCCGATGGCTCCGGTAGCGAAGCGCGGGGCACCAACGGGTCGCGTCTCCGCGCCCCACTCGGTGTGCTGGATCGGTATTTGCTTCGTCAGTGCATTAGCTTCTTCGTGCTGGTCGTGGTGGCGATCTGCGCCCTCTGGGTGGCCGTTAACATCTCGGAAAACGTCGATGACATTCGCCGGAACGCGGTGCCCCTTATGACCGTCGTCTCGTTCTACGTCCTCTCCCTACCTCAGATTCTCCATGACACCCTCCCCCTCGCCTTCCTGATCGCATTCCTGGCCACTGCCGCGGTGCTGGAGCGGCGTAACGAGACAACCGCGTTCAAAGCCGCCGGCATCTCCCTGAACCGTGTGGCGCTTCCCCTTCTCCTTCTTGCCCTCGCGAGCGGAGTGGCTCTGTTCCTTCTCGACGACAACATCACACAGAGGGCCGAGAAGTCGAAGCAGGTGCTCGAGGACGTCATCAGGGGCAAACAGGTGGCCAGATCGTATCGCGCCACGGATCGGCCTTTCGTGTTTCTTCCGGACGGTCGCACCCTCGTGAACTTCCTCGAGTTTGATCCGGACACCGACTCCCTCATCCGGCCGTCCGTGTTCCTCTTCGACGCCGGGTTCAACCTTCGGACGCGGTACATGGCCACGCGTGCCACTTTCCGCGATGGCCACTGGCAGGCAGATGGTGCCTGGTCGCGGACGTTCATGTCGGATGCAAACCCTGAGTTCGTAGCGTACAAAGGCCGGGTGGACCTGCCTCTCCCGGTCCTGCCCGACTACTTCGGGCGAGAATTCCGTAGGCCGCAGCAAATGAGGCTCGGAGAGCTCAAAACATACATTGCGACGCTCCGGGCTGCCGGGTATCGCGTCGACCGGCTGGTGGTCCAGTTACACCAGAAGATCGCCTACCCCCTTAGCATGGTCCTGCTGGTGTGGTTATCGTTGCCATTCGCGTTCCGGCCGGGACACAGCCGAAGCACGATCGGAGGGGTTGCGTTGGCGCTTGTTCTGGGCATGGCCTACTTCGGCCTGATGGCGTTCGTGACCAGGCTGGGCGAGGCGGCGCTGCTGCCACCGGCGCTCGCATCGTGGACTCCGACCGTCGTGTTCGCTCTCCTGGCCCTAAACCGCCATACCACTTTGCGCACCTGAGAGACGGGGCCCGGGCAACCGGTCTCAGGGCGCCGCGCAAGGAAACAGCCACGCAAGGCTCTGCTCGGTCCTGCGGACGGGGCGTGATGCAGTCGCGGCTCGAGCTAAGAAGCCGGTGATCGCTGTCCCTTTGATGATGGCGAGAGCCGAAGTGTCGGCACGCCGACGCAAACCCATTCCCAGCGTCCACAGCCTGCTGCTTCTCTCCCGCGGAGCCAGAACCCTGTCCCCGCGGCCCGGTCTCTCAGGCCAGAACCCGCGCTATCCGCTCCATCGCCCAGTCGATTTCTTCACGTGTGATCACCAGCGGGGGGGCGAAACGGATAATGTTGACGTGGGTCTCCTTGCAGAGGAGGCCCTGCTGCTGGAATGCCTCGCAGAAACGCCGTGCGCCTCCTGCGTCGGCCGTGAGTTCGACACCGATCCATAGACCCTTACCTCGTACTTCTTTGATGTACTTGGACTTAAGTGCCTTGAGTTTACCGATGAAATACTCGCCGAGCCGCGCCGAGTTCTCCACGAGGCCCTCCTCGAGAAGCACCTTGATCGCCGCACGCGCCACCGCACACGCGAGCGGGTTGCCGCCGAAGGTGGACCCGTGGTCGCCGGGATGGAAAACGCCCATCACCTCATCGTCGGCCAGTATCCCGGAGATCGGCATGCAACCCCCACCCAGGGCCTTCCCGATGATCACGATATCCGGGCGAACACCTTCGTGCTCGAAGCAGAACAGTTTCCCTGTTCGACCGAGTCCAGACTGGATCTCATCCACGGCTAGGAGGACTCGGTTCGCGGTAGCGAGCTCGCGCAACCTGCGTAGGAACCCCACCGGAGGACTCACGATACCGCCCTCGCCCTGGATCGGCTCGATGAGGATGGCGATCGTCTCCGGGGTGACAGTTTTCTCAACGGCCTGGAAGTCACCGTACGGCAGGAGTCTGAAACCCGGGGTGAAGGGCCCGAAACCCTTGCGATATTGTTCGTCGGACGAGAACCCGACAATCGTGGTCGTTCGCCCGTGGAAGTTGCCCTCGAAGACTAGGATCTCGCCACGATCCTCGGGCATACCTTTCACAGTGTGGGCCCACTTGCGAGCTGCCTTGATGGCGGTTTCGACGGCCTCGGCGCCACTGTTCATGGGGAGGAAGCGCTTGTATCCGGTGAGGTTGCAGAGCTCGGCACAGAGCGGACCGAGTTGGTCGTTGCGGAAAGCCCGAGAGGTCAGCGTAACGCGGTCAGCCTGTGCCTTGAGGGCGGCGATGATCTTCGGATGGCAGTGCCCTTGGTTCACCGCGGAGTAAGCCGCCAAGAAGTCGAGGTACTTGTTCCCTTCGACGTCCCACACCCACACGCCCCGCGCTCTCTCTATCACCACGTCCAGCGGGTGGTAGTTGTGGGCGCCGTACGTCTCCTCGAGCCGAATGAGATCGGCGCTCGCTGCTGTGGTTGTAGCCATGATTTGCCTCCGAGACCTCGCGGGATTGCCGCGAGAAGTATTCAGCCTACGCGATACCTGCGCACCGCGCAAGACCTTCCGGCCCGGCCTGGCCGTACGGCCAGATGGCGGCCTACCTTCCCACGGTTTCAGTCGAATACGTACTCGGCCTTGCCTGGGCCCAGGATCGTCGCGAGAGCGGGAATCAACGTGTTGGGGTTGACCCCAAGAACTCTGCTCGGCACGAACTCCGCGCTCCAGTGCGAACCCACAAGACGCATGCGAAGCTGCATTCGCCCCTCGTGGCGAAGGACCAGCTCGTGCAGCCGCTCGACAGCGCCGCTGTCGCCGAAGTGCTCAAGATCCAGCTCGACGCGCAGCGCAGCGGCCTTGCGCGCCTCGATGCCTTCCAACGGGGTCGCCTCTTCGAGCCCCAGCTCGACGTGTTCAGCGTCGCTTGCCCTGAGCGAGGCCGTCACGAGCACGCACGCCCCTTCTGCCAGTGTTCGCTCGCAGCGATCGAAAGCATCGGTGAACGCTACGACGCGAACGGCTCCGGTCTGATCCTCGAAAGAGAACGAGGCCATCCGTCGACCCTGGTTGCGTCCCTCTTTGATCGGACGAACCTTGAGGCCGGAGATTAGCCCGCCCACCACGGCGCGTTCCGCCCCTCCGGCTGCCAGCGCCGACAACTCCCCCACCGCCGTCGCACGTAGGTCCTTGAGCACGCGAGCCCACCTATCAAGGGGATGCCCGGAGAGGTAGAAGCCGAGGGTCTCCCTCTCGCCCCTCAGGGTATCCTCCGTGCTGGCCCGCGCGCCTTCCGCCGGTGGTAACTCAGCCTCATCTCCATCCAGGGCAAAGAGAAACCCTTGTCCCACCTCGAGAGCTTGACGCTGGCGGGACGCCTGGTCCAGCAGCCTGTCAAGTCCGGCGAGCAGGGCTGCACGATCGGTATGTACCGAGTCGAACGCTCCGGCTCGCACCAGGCACTCGACGACCTTCCGGTTGATTGTACGGTCCCCCGCCGTTCTCATGAGTTGAGCGGCGCTCTTGAAGCTTCCCGCCCTGGACCGTGCGTCGACGATCGCCTGGCTGGCCGTCTCGCCGACTCCCTTCACCGCGCCGAGGCCGACGCGGATGGCGTCTCCCTCGACCGTGAACGCGAGTCCCGAAGCGTTGATGTCGGGGCCCAGGATCTTGAACCCAGTGGAGGTGAGCAGCGCTACGTAGGTCGCCAGCTTTTCTGTGTTGGCCACCTCGCTCGACAGCATCGCCGCCCAGAAGTGGAGGGGATGATGAGCCTTGAGGAAAGCCGTCTGGTATGCGACGTACGCGTACGCCACCGAGTGCGACTTGTTGAAGCCGTACTGCGCGAAGGGGACGATCTGGCGCCAGAGCGCGGCGACCTTGTCCTTCGGGTGTCCTTTCGCGACGCCGCCGGCGATGAAGTGCTCCCCCTGTTCGTCGATGAGCTCTTTGATCTTCTTCCCCATCGCCTTGCGCAGCGTGTCGCCGCGGGCCATCGAGAACCCTGCGATCTTCACCGCGATCCGCATCACCTGTTCCTGGTAGACGATGACCCCGTAGGTTTCGGCCAGGATCTCCTCGAGCTCGGGAAAGATGTAGGTGATGGGCTGGCGGCCGTGCTTGCGATCCGCGTACTCGGCGGTCCACTGCATCGGTCCGGGCCGGAAGAGGGCGTTAAGCGCAGCGATCTCATCGAACCTGCGCGGCTGCACGGTGCGGAGCAGGTCGCGCATCCCCGAGGACTCGAACTGGAAGATGCCGTCCGTGTCTCCGGCGCAAAACAGGTCGTACACATCGGGGTCGTCGAAGCTCATGCGCTCGAAGTCCGGTAGAGGTTCCCCCGCTGCCGCCATGCTCTTGAGGCAATCGTCGATCACAGTAAGCGTTTTGAGGCCGAGGAAGTCCATCTTGAGGAGGCCGAGCTTCTCGATGACGTCCTTGTCGAACTGCGTGACGACTTCGTCCTTAGAAGTTCGATAGAGCGGCACAATCTCGCGAACCGGACGAGGGGCGATCACCACCCCCGCGGCATGCACGCCGCAGTGGCGCGCCAGTCCCTCGAGGCGGCGTCCGATCTCGATGAGGCGGGCGACGTCCGACTCCCCCGCCGCCGCTTCGGCAAGGCGTGGTGAGTCGCGCAGGGCACCCTCGAGCGTCACGCCGATCCCCTCGGGCACCAGCTTTGCGATACGGTCGGTCTCGGCGAACGACATCCCCATTACACGGCCCACGTCCCGGATGCACGACCGTGCTTGGAGGATGTTGAACGTGGCGATCTGCGATACGTTTTCGTTCCCGTACACGGCTCGGACGTGCTCTATCACCTCGTTGCGGCGCCGCTGGCAGAAGTCGATGTCGATGTCGGGCATGGAGACCCGATCGGGGTTGAGGAAACGCTCGAACAGCAGGTCATACTCGAGAGGATCGATGTCGGTGATTCGGAGCGCGTACGCCACCAGCGAGCCCGCAGCGCTGCCCCTCCCCGGCCCGACCGGGATGCCGTGCTCCCGCGCGTGGCGGATGAAATCCCAGACCACCAGAAAGTAGCCCTCGAACCCCATAGAGTGGATGATCCCGAGCTCTGCGTCCAGGCGGGCGTGGTACTCCGCGGCCGTGGTGCGTCGGGCCCGCTCGTCGGCCAGCCGACGCTCAAGGCCCTGCCGAGCGAGCGCCTCCAGGAAGTCCTCCGGGAGCTTCCCTCCGGGAACCGGATACCTGGGGAGATAGAACTCGCCCTCCGGGAAGGTCACGTGGCACCGGGCGGCGATCTCCTGCGTGAGACCGAGCGATTCGGGGCGATCGCCGAACAGGCGCGACATCTCGTCCGGTGATTTCACGTAGAATTCATCGTTGTATGCGTAGTCGCGGCTCAGCTCGGCCAGCGTCTTGTTCTGGCCGATCCCGATCAGGACACGGTGTGCTTCGACGTCCTCGCGCCGATGAAAGTGGCAGTCGTTGGTAGCGACGACAGGGATGTCCGTGGTCTCCGAGATCCTCAGCATTCCCTCGCGGACCACCCTCTCGTCCGCCACGCCGTGCTCCTGGATCTCGAGGAAGAACCCATCCTTGCCGAGGATCTCTCTGTACTCGTGCGCGGCGTGGGCCGCACCCTTCTCATCTCCAGCGAGGATTTTCGCCGAGACTTCGCCCGAAAGGCAGGCGGAGAGCCCGATCAGACCCTTTGAATGCGTTGCCAGGAGTTCTTTGTCGATGCGCGGCCGATGGTAGAAACCGTCCATGTAGGCCGTCGTGACGAGCTGCATCAGGTTATTCCAACCGTGCTGGTTCTCGGCCAGGAGAACGAGGTGATGGTAAGGTCTCTTCGAGCCGAACGGGCTCCCGGAACGCTCCTTCCTGCAGCCGGGGGCCACGTACACCTCGCACCCCAGCACCGGCGTGATTCCCGCTTTCCTGGCTGCGCTGTAAAATTCGTAGGCACCAAAGAGGTTGCCATGGTCCGTCAGGGCGACCGCGTGCATGCCGATCTGCGCGACCTGGTGCATTAACTCGTCGAGCTTGATCGCGGAATCGAGGAGCGAGTAGTGCGAGTGGAGATGGAGGTGGACGAACGGCTCCGGCATAGTTCGGCATTCTACCCGCTCTAATGTCCCCCATGTGTCAGAGGAACGTTACCAACTACTTCAGATGCAACTAATAAGCTCTGATTCTGCAAGATCCTTGTCCGATCCGCGAGTCCGGGAGGCGCGCCGTAGAAAATCCAACTCGCCCTCGCCACCGGCGCCACCGAAGCGACGGACCCACCGCCTTTGGTAGCATTCGCGGATGCTGCGTTCTTTTCCCTTTTATCCGGCGTGTCCGGTGTGCGGAGAACGGACGGTCAACCCTGGCTCGCTCCAGGTCCGATGGGCGTGGGATTCGGAGCGACGAAGGGCCAGTGGCCGGTTCCGGCCGGGGCCGGAGCATACCGGCTACGCCGGAATGGTCCACGGCGGTCTTCTATCGGCCATCCTCGACGAGTGTCTCGCCTGGGCATGCGCCGTCGAGAAGAAGGCCTTCTGCGTGACCGGGGAGATCCAGGTGCGGTTCAAGTCCCCTGCCCGCCTCGGCGAGACGCTCCAGATCGCAGCCTGGGCCGTAAACTCGTGGGGACCGTATGTGCGCGCCGAAGGCGAGGTGCTCACGCCCGAAGGCAACCTCGTCGCGTCGGCCACCGGCACCTTCGCGTCCCTCTCGCGCGAGGAGTCCGCCGCCATGCAGGCCGCGCTTTGTCTTCGGCCCGGCGACATCGACGTCCTCGCCGACGACGTGGCGACCCATTCGCATGCCAATCCCCTTCCCCCAGGCACTGGGAAGCACTAGACTGCGTTCTTGTGAAAGACCGAACAACCACGGAGGACTTGCATGGAGAAGAAAGAGATCTTGAGCGCCCTGAACCTCGACGCAGTCAACCCGGGCGGCTATGCCCGAGGCTGGCTCACCGGGACACACGGTCCCGAGCTCTCCTCGCTCAACCCGGCGAACGGCGAGGTCATTGCGAGGGTCCGTCAGGCCGATGCCGCCGCCTATGAGCGAGTCGCCGCCACCGCCCAACAGGCCTTCATGACGTGGCGCATGGTGCCGGCGCCGAAGCGTGGCGAGATGGTCCGCGAGTTCGGAAACGAGCTGCGCGCCAACAAGGAAGCTCTCGGCCGGCTGGTGTCGCTCGAGATGGGCAAGATCCTCTCGGAGGGCCTCGGGGAGGTCCAGGAGATGATCGACATGTGCGACTTCGCGGTCGGGCTGTCCCGGCAGCTCTACGGGTTGACGATCGCTTCCGAACGGCCTCGCCATCGGATGTATGAGCAATGGCACCCAATCGGACCGGTCGGGGTCATCACTGCCTTCAACTTCCCCGTGGCCGTTTGGGCGTGGAACGCGGCGCTCGCGGCCGTCTGCGGCGACACCGTGATCTGGAAGCCGTCCTCCGAGACGCCTCTTACCGCGCTTGCCGTCCAGCACATCTGCAATCGTGTCATGGCGAAGTTCGGGTGCGACGGCGTGTTCAACCTAGTGATCGGCAGCGGCCGTGAGGTCGGGCAGCGCCTCGTGGATGACAAGCGGGTACCGCTGATCTCCTTCACCGGGTCGTGTGTGCAGGGGCGGAAGGTCTCGGAAGCCGTCGCCGGCCGGTTCGGGCATTCGATCCTCGAGCTTGGTGGCAACAACGGCATTGTCGTTATGGACGACGCCAACCTCGACCTCGCGCTGCGAGGGATCCTCTTCGCCGCGGTGGGAACAGCTGGCCAGCGGTGCACGACGTTGCGCCGCCTGATCGTTCAGAAAGGCGCGTACGAGAAGCTGGTCGGGCGCCTCGTCAAGGGGTACAAGTCGGTGCCGATCGGCGACCCGCTCCAGCCGAGCACGTTAATGGGCCCTCTGGTCAACGAAGGTGCGGTGCAGGATATGATGGCCGCGCTCGAGAAAGTCCGGGAGCAGGGCGGCGAGATCCTCACGGGTGGCAAGAGGATCTCCGGCCCGGGCAACTTCGTCGAACCAACGGTCGTCAAGGCCCACCAGGGGCTTGCCATCGCCGAGGACGAGACGTTCGCCCCAATCCTGTACGTTTACGAAATCGAGACGCTCGACGAAGCCCTGGCGATCCACAACGCCGTGCCGCAAGGCCTTTCGTCCGCAATCTTCACCACCAACCTTCTCTCGGCCGAGCGGTTCCTCTCACACGAGGGTTCCGACTGCGGAATCGCCAACGTGAATATCGGCACGTCCGGCGCGGAGATCGGCGGCGCGTTCGGCGGGGAAAAGGAAACCGGCGGCGGGCGTGAAGCCGGCTCGGACGCATGGAAGGCCTACATGCGCCGCCAGACTTGCACGATCAACTGGTCCCCGGACCTCCCGCTTGCCCAGGGAGTCAAGTTCGATCTGTCGTGATGAGCGATGTCATACCCTGCTTGGCGGCGGTCCCGCAAGGGCCGCGGTCGAGGTTCTTCTTTACGTCGGGTGTACTGGATCTGACTCGTTGGGGCCGTTAGAGCCCGTGCCGCAGCGTCGTCAGGAGAGTTTGGACCTTCAGGCACTGTTCACAGTCGGCCGTCGGACTCGAGCACGGCACACCGTCGGCCTGCATCTCCGCGCACTTCGGCTCGCGGACGTAGTCCACAAGCGCGGTCATCATCTCGTTCATAACGTCGCGCAAGGGGCTAGGCGGAATGTCCCTCAGGCCAGAGATCAGTTCCCATTCCTCAGGGGTCAGCTCCACGCTCACGTGCTCCATCGACCCTCCCCGCTCCCAGCCGGGGGTGCGCCGGGCTCTGCGGCAAAACGATCTTCCCGAAACCCTCCCAACATTTCAAGTGCTGCCTGGCGCCGTATCGCGGCCAACGCGGTGGCCTCGTTCGCCCGCGACGGCTCGAAGCCGTCCAGAGGCCAGGCCATGAGCTCCTGCACCGCGCCATCCACGGCCTCGCGGGGTCGCAACACCACCAACGGTCCAAGAAGCTCGTCGAGGCGGCGCTCGATTGCTGTCGGCTCGACCGGGAGGCCGGGAACGGCCGCCATTCGGGCGCCCTCTGCATGAGAGCCGCGCTCCTTCTGGTCGTGGATGATCGCCTGTGCCGCACGTTTGCCGAAGATCGACGCTTCAAGAAGACCCGTGCCCATCGTGCGCCGCCGGCCCTGGACACCTCCAGCGGCCTCGCCGCACGCATACAAGCCCGGCAATGACGTTCTCCCCCAGGCATCGATGGCCACACCACCGATGCCGTGATGCAGAGCGACGGTTAGCGGGACGCGCCGCCCACCCTGACTGAAGGCAGGGCTGGCCCTGACGCGTTCAGGGAGAATGGCTGCTGCCTCGGCGGTAAGCTCGAGAAGCGTTGGCTGACCGAGGGAAGCAGCCTCTGCTATCGCGATGGTTGTCGCCTCGACGTCGCGGTCCGGCGGAAGGACACGGCTGCCGATCTCGATGCGATCGCGAACGAGCGTGGCAGAGCTTGGAAAGAACAGCGGTGGAATCGCGGTGACCGGAAGGACTTGCGCCAGCTCCGGCCGGTGGAGCAGAACCCCGGCCGCACTCGCGAGTGCGAGGCCGGTCCCACGGCACCAACGCGGGGACGTAGTCACCGGGAAGACGGCGCCGCCCCCGCCGCAGGCCAGGACGACGGCGTCCGCCTCGACGCTCGACACGCCGCCCGTGTCGCGATCCACGACGACGGCGCCGGCTGCCCGGCCTTCACAGATGAGGAGGCCAAACACGAGCGTACGATCGCGCACCCGAACGCCCGCTGCGGCGCAGCGAGCGAGCGCCGGTGCAAGCATGATGTGGCGGTTCCGTGGGAGACACCGCAAACCCCGCGGCAGCTCGTCGCCGGCCAACGTCACCGGCTTCGCATCCATCGGCACGAGATCGAGCTCCTCGATGAGCCGTAGCGCCGCCGCATGAGCAGAGTCCGCCAGGACTTCCGCCAGACCGCTCCGCTCGAGCCCGAGCCCAAGTCGCTTGAGATCGCGCAGAAACCGCGCCGGGCTATCGCTCCGCACCCAGGGCGCGGTAAGCAGAATCCAGGGTGCGAGAGCGTGCACGCGGTGCGTGGCGCCATCCCGACCTGCGCGACCCGCGGACACTACCAGAGTCTCCCTGCCGGAGGCGGCGAGATCTGCAGCACAGGTAAGCCCGGCCAGACCGCTCCCCACGACCAGGACGGAAGATCTTCTCTCGGCCATCACCTTCGTAGTCTGCCATAGCCGGTGCGACGCTCCGAATTACAGAGCTTGTCCTGAGGGGGCTGCCGACGGATCTGGGGCCGGTGCGGCGGCCTCGCGCCGATGCTCCTCGACGACCTTCCCGTCGCGCAGCTTGACGACGCGCCGCGCGTGACGCGCGATGTCCTCCTCGTGCGTCACCAGAACGATCGTGTTGCCCCGGGAGTTCAGGTCGTCGAAGAGCGTCATGATCTCCTCGCCGGTGCGCGAGTCCAGGTTTCCCGTCGGTTCGTCTGCGAGCAGCAGGGAGGGCCCGTTGACCAAAGCCCGGGCGACGGCAACTCTCTGGCGCTGCCCACCAGAGAGTTCGTTCGGTTGGTGGTGCATGCGGTCGCCCAGGCCGACCATCGCCAGCACCTCCTCCGCGCGCCTCCGTCGCTCAACGCGCGCGACGCCGGCGTAGACGAGAGGGACCTCGACGTTCTCGAGGGCGGAAGTGCGCGAGAGGAGATTGAACGTCTGGAACACGAATCCGATCTCACGGTTGCGGATGCGGGCAAGTTCATCGTCGTCGAGGCGCGACACCTCATTGTCGTTCAGGCAGTAGGTTCCGGACGTCGGCGTGTCGAGGCAGCCGATCAGGTTCATAAGTGTCGATTTTCCGGAGCCAGACGGCCCCATGATTGCCACGAACTCGCCCTTCTCGACGTTGAACGACACTCCGTCCAGCGCCCGCACCTGGACGTCCCCCATCTCGTAGACCTTGACGAGGTCCCGAATCTCGATCAGGCGCGCCGATCCTCGGGTGTTCACGGTTTCTGCGCCGGCGCCGCGGACCGGTCTTTGAGGTAGTGCCCGAACTGGAAGGGCCCGACATCCTTGAGTCCCGTGTGAGGCTCGGGCTCCTCCGGCTCCCCCTTGACGGCGATGCCCATCTCGTCGAGCAGCGCCCCCGATGCCACCCGGTACGCGGCGACTGCCTGACGGTAGAAGACCCGGGCCTGGAGCTCCGCCGTCTGGGCGGCCGCGAGGTCGTCCTGGACCTTGACCACCTCGAAGTTGGTCGACATTCCGTTTGCCAACTTCTTCTGCTCCGCATCGAGGTTCCGCTCCGCCAGCTCGCGGGACTTGACTGCAGCTGCGATCCCCTTGACGCTCGCCTCCAGTCCCCGAACGGCGGTGCGGACGTCTTGAATCACCGCCTGGCGCTGCAGAGCGATGTTCTGGCGCGCCGTCGTCACGTCGAACCGTCTCTGAGCCAGCTGCGCCTTGGCTTGGTGGTTGCCTAACGGATAGGAGAAACTAGCCATCGCCGACCACTGACTGTAGTCTCGGTGATAGATCTGGCTCAGGGGGTCGCTCCACCCGCCCGAGATGAACGGGATCACCTGACCGGTCAGCGGATCGACTCCGGTCGTGTCTCCCCCAACTCCCGAGTAGCCGTAGTTCAACGAGAGATCGAACTGGGGCTTGACCGCGTTCCTGGCAGCCAGGAGATCGACCTCGCCGATCTCCAGCTCGAGCTGCCGCTGGCGGAGTTCGGGCCTTTTCTCGAGGGCACCCGCGATTGCCTTGTCGAGGTCCGCATGCTCCGTCGTAACCTCGAGTGCATCAGTCGGAACGATCCTGCTCTTCCAGTCCTCGGGGTTTTCGAACCCGATGAGGCCCTTGAGAACATCGCCGGCGTTCCCGATGGCGTTCTCCGCCTGAATAATGTCCACCTCGCGCGCTGCCACGGCTGCCTCGGGCTGCACGATGTCGATCGGCGCCAGGGTGCCGATTCGCACCCGAGTCCGGGTCTGTTCCAATAGGTCCTGCGCGAGCATGAGCGAGTGCTGTCTGGCCCTGAGGTTATCGATCGCGTACACGAGGTTCCAGTACGCACTCTCGACCGACTGAGCCGTACTGATCACGATCTCCTCGAACCCGACCCGCGAGATGTCTCTGTTCCTGCGGGCAACCTCGATCGCGGTGCGATTGACGTCGGTGCCGAAGCCCTTCAGGAGCGGCTGCTTGAGGGAGGCCACCAGGCCGGAACTGTACGCGGGGTTCAGGAAATAGAAGCTGGAGTTGGTTCTGCTACGCGAGTTGGTCCATCCGACTGAGTACGTGCCGCCGGTGGGCACCAGCGCCCCCAGGGAGAGATCGAACTCCCGTCCGCGCTGAATCCCGACCTCCGCGCCCATGAGGGAGTTGGTGGAGGGGCTCTCAGAATACGAGGCGCCCAGGCTCGACGATATGACCGGGTCGAAGATTCCGGTGCTCCCCAGGAGCCCCTGCCGGGCCGACGCAAGTCCCAGCCGGGAAACCTCGAGGTTGATGTTGTGAGCGAGCGCGAGCGCGACCGCATCTTGGAGCGAGAGCCGCATCTCCGGGGCGCCCAACTGTGCGCCGCGAATCTGCTGTCCGGGCGCAGTTCCCACCTCGAAACGCGGCTCGGCCGCCCATGCGTTCAGTGCCATGGCCCCGATCACCGCGGCCACACCGCTCTTGAGGCTCCTCGCTCTCACAAGCACCTCCGCTCCCGCATCGATGATCTATTACGTTCCGGGCCGTGCACTGGTTTCAGGCTTGCCCGGGCCGGGCACCACTTTACCCGAACCCGGAGACGGGCAAACCCCTCCGAAGCCGATCGCCAACCCGGCGTCTCTTCTTCAACGTCAACTTCCGGTTCGAGGTTCTCTGCTAGCGATTGCCGGTCCCGCTTGCCGCCCGGTTTCGAGCCACGTGGCTGAGGCAAGAAGTTCCGCCGTGACTGGATTCGCGGGCCGGCCGAGCACCTGCCCCGCGGGGCCCTCCTCGACGATCCGACCCTCCGCCACGACCGCGACCCGGACGCAAAGGTGCGAGATAAGACGCACGTCATGAGCTATCACCATCATCGCCAGGCCCGTCCGGCGGTGCAGATCCAGCAAGAGGTTGAGCACCTGGCCGCGAACCGACACGTCGAGCGCCGAGACCGGTTCATCGAGGATCAAGAGCTCCGGGTTGCAGGCAATTGCCCTCGCAATCGCGACACGTTGGCGCTCACCCCCGGACAGCTCGCGCGGCGGACGCCCGAGAAGATCCTCGTCCGGGGGCAACCCCACACCGGACAGGAGCTCGAGGCAGCGCTCTCGGCGTCTGCTCCGCGGCACGAGGTTGTGGACTGCGAGCGGCTCCGAGAGGATGCCTCCGATCGATTGACGCGGGTCGAGCGAGGAGTGCGGGTCCTGAAAGACGATCTGAACGGAACGTCTCAATCTCTGGAGGTCGTTCCTGCTCAAGTTCTGCAGCGGGCTGCCCGCGTACAGGACGGTACCTTCATCCGCCGGTTCGAGACCGAGCAGGACCCTCGCCAGCGTGCTCTTTCCTGCCCCGGACCTCCCGACAACCCCCACGATCTCGCCTTGCCGAAGCTCGAACGAAACCCGCTCAAGGGCTTGAACCACGCCCAGGTGCCGCGACGCTGACCCGCCTCGGACCTGGTACCGACGCGAGATCCCCTCGGCGGCTAGGATGGGGACGGGTCCTACCTCAGGCAACGGGTTCCTCCGCATCTCCCAGAAGGAAGCAACGCACCGTGCGTCCCCGCTCGAGCACCGTCAGCGCAGGGCGCGCCTCGCGGCATTGTCTAAGAGCGTACGGGCAACGGGGGGCGAAGCGACATCCGCGCCCCCAGTCGCGGGACCGGGGTACCCGGCCGGGCACCGTCGGGAAGCGGGCGTCCGGCCCGTCCCCGATCGCCACTCGCGTTTCAAGCAGCGCTCTGGTGTAGGGGTGTTTGGGATCGGCGAGCAACGTTTCGCGGCCAGCGACCTCCACAGTCTCCCCGGCGTAGAGCACGGTGATCCGATCGACGATGCGCCCGACCAGGGAAAGATCGTGACTCACGAACAGGAGGCTCAGGCGCCGGCTCTCACGGAGCCTCTGGAGGAGTTCCACCATCCGCTGCTGCGACACGGTGTCGAGGGCGGACGTGGGCTCGTCCGCGACCAGCACACGGGGATCGGCCGCGAGCGCCGATGCGAGCAGCACCCGCTGTCTCTGCCCTCCCGAGAGCTGGTGGGGGTACGAGCGGGCGATCCGATCCGGGTCCTCGAGCCCCACCTCCGCGAGGAGCCGTCTTGCCAGGGCATGCGCCTGGGAGACTGACACTTCCCCGTGGAGGCGGGCCGCCTCGACGACCTGTGACGCGACGGAGCGGACGGGATTCAGCGCCTGCGCTGGTTCCTGAAAGATGAGTCCGACCATGGCGCCCCGGACCCAGCACAGGCGCCGCTCCTCCGCCGCAAGCACGTCCTCGCCGCCGATGCGGACGCTGCCGCCGACGATCCGCCCCGGCTCGGGAATCAGGCGGAGAAGGGCAAGAACGGTGAGCGTCTTGCCGCACCCGGATTCGCCTACGACTCCCATGGCCTCCCCTTCCTCCAAGGCGACCGTCACGCCGTCAACGACACGGCGCCAGCCGCGGGTCGAGTCCGGAAAGGCCACTGCCAAGTTCACCACCTCGACGATCGGCCGCATCTTGTGATTTTACGCGGTCCGATCGGGGAATGGTCGGGAGCCGCTATGATCGGACCGAAGACAACCATAGCCGATCCACCCTAGCGCCCCGAACCGGGCCCGCGGGTCCGTCTCCCGGCCCTTCTTTCGCGACGCGCAAACAACTAGCATAGCCTCCGGAGGTGCGGGGTGTCCTTATCGAAGCAGGACCTGCTGACGCGCGCCATGCGGGTCAAGGCGCTCGTGCTGGACGTCGACGGCGTGCTCACCGACGCGAGCCTGTTCTACAGCGCTCGCGGCGAGTCGCTCAAGGCATTCTCGGCACGGGACGGCTTTGCCATCAGGCTCGCGGTGACCGAGGGGATCACGGTCGCCATCCTGTCGGGACGCCTCGCCGGGCCCGTGAGGCCGCGCCTGAGTGACCTTGGCATCCCTCGCGAGTTTTCCGTTCAGGGCAGCCGCGACAAGAGGGCCGACGTCATAATTCTCGCGGACCGCATCGGCGTCCCCGTGGCCGAGGTCGCGTTCATGGGGGACGACCTCCCGGACCTCCCGGCGCTCACGGTGGTCGGATTGGCGGCCTGCCCAGCCGACGCGGCGAGCGAGGTGCGGGAACGCTGCCACTTCGTCGCCGGCTCTCCCGGTGGTCACGGTGCCGTTCGCGAGCTCGTGAAGTTCCTCCTCGATGCCAGAGGGCGCTGGGCCGAGGTGGTCGAAGGTTGGGTCGGCGGAACCGCTGCTCGGGCGTTCTTCGGCAAGAAGGACGGAGCGGACCGCGGGCGCCGCCGGGGCGCGTGACCCGCCGGACACCAGGCGCCACGAGCGGGCGCCACTCTCCTTCTCGGTCGCGAGCCTATATTGGACGTGTGAGCAAGGACCTCGAGCGGGTAGGGCCGGGCGTTTGGGAGGTTGCACCCACGGGCGGGATGCGGGTGCCCGCGCGCGTCTTCGCCAGCGAGAGACTGCTCGCGGCCATCCGCGGCGACCGTTCCCTGGAGCAGGTGTGCAACGTCGCGCATCTGCCGGGCATCGTCGGAGCATCGCTGGCGATGCCGGACATGCACGAAGGGTACGGTTTCCCGATCGGCGGCGTGGCTGCTTTCGACGCGGCCGAAGGCATCGTCTCTCCTGGGGGCGTCGGATACGACATCAACTGCGGTGTCCGGCTCATGCGCACGGACCTGCGAGCAAGCGACTTGGGTGACCGCCTGCGCCGACTGGTGCTGCAGATCGAGCGCGACGTCCCCGCGGGGGTCGGCAGCGAGGGCGCGATCGCTAGGCTGACGGACCACAATCTCGACGCGGTGCTTCGGACGGGGGCCGGGTGGGCCATCCGCGCCGGCTACGGGGAGCCGGAAGATCTGGCGTTCACCGAGGCCGAGGGCTGCCTCCCCGGCGCGGACCCGGCGGCGCTGTCGCACCGCGCCAGGGAACGGGGGGCCCCGCAGCTCGGGACACTCGGATCCGGCAACCATTTCGCCGAGATCCAGGTCGTCGACGAAGTCCTCGATCAGAGGACGGCGGAGGCCTTCGGACTCGCCGAGGGCCAGCTCACGGTGCTGCTCCACTCGGGCTCGCGAGGCCTCGGGTACCAGGTGTGCGACGACGCCCTCGCGGCAATGCACAAGAACAAGGGACGCGACCGTATCCCGCTCCCCGACCCGCAATTGGTGGCGGTGCCACTCTCCTCGCCGGAGGGCGCACGCTACCTCGCCGCGATGCGCGCGGCCGCCAACTTCGCTTGGGCAAACCGGCAAGTCATGATGGTTCTCATCGAGCGTGCGATGGTCCGCGTTTTGGGAGGGAGCCGGTCATCACTCGGATTCCGCCTCGTCTACGACGTCGCCCACAACATCGCGAAGCTCGAAGAGCACGACGTCGGAGGCCAGCGCCGGATGCTGCTCGTCCACCGCAAGGGCGCGACGCGCGCGTTCCCTGCGGGACACCCAGATGTGCCGGCTGCGTACCGCGCCGTAGGCCAGCCGGTGCTGATCCCCGCCGACATGGGACGCCCGTCGTTCGTTTGTGTGGGGACCCAGTTCGCGATGCGGGAGACGTTCGGCTCGGCCGCGCACGGGGCGGGGCGCAGCATGTCGCGCCACGCCGCCAGGCGGGCCGGGGCGGGGCGGGACATCTCACACGAACTCGAGCAGCGGGGCATAGTCGTGGCAGCCCGCTCGGCCAAGACGCTCGCCGAGGAGATGCCCCAGGCCTACAAGGACGCCGCCGACGTGGTCGAGGCGCTCCAGCTCTCCGGCATCGCACTTCCCGTGGCCCGCCTGCGCCCGCTGGGCGTCATCAAGGGCTGAGGCGAAACCGTCCCGCGAGGTTCCGTGGACGGACTTTTCATCCGAGCAAGTGACCGAAAAAAGCCCCGCCGCAGGCGGGGGCATTGATCGGAGTGGTGCCCAAGGCCGGAATTGAACCGGCGACACCGTGATTTTAAGTCACAAGCTGTCGCAATTGAGGGGTCTTGAGAGACATTTCGCAACTCCGCACAATCCTCCGCAACCTTTACAAAAAAAATGAGCTACGCTTACTATTCCTTTGAGGTGAGGTGCAAACGTGACCGAGCCGTCTCAGAAAGATGTTGAACCGGTGTTGAACCGAATGCGGCCCCGGCCGCGTGATTAGGAGTCACGATGTCACGCACAACACCGTTCGACCTCAAGGCTCTGGCAGCCCTCAAGTCTCGCCCCAAGCGGTTTGACTACCGCGACCCCACCACGCCGGGGCTCGTGCTGACCGTGACCCCGGCCGGCTCGAAGGTGTTCTATTGGGTGCGCCGGGTTCGCTCGAAGGTGGAGCGCGTTCGCATCGCTCCTCTCGAGGACGTGCAGGCCGTTGAGGACGTGCGCCAGGTGGCGCGACAGTACAACGTCGACCGCGGCAAGGGCGAGGATCCCGCGGAGAAACTCCGCGCCGTGAAGTGGGAGATGAAGGGCGCCGAGTTGTGGACGATGTACCTTGACCGCCACGCGAAAGCGAACAAGCGCGACTGGAAGCAGGACGAACAGCGGTGGAAGCTCCGCCTCCGCGCCGCCGTCGGTTCGCGACCTCTCTCCTCTATCAAGCGCGCCGAGGTTGTGCGCCTGCTCGAGAAGGTCAAGAGCAAGGCAGGCCCCGTGCAGGCGAACCGCGTGCGTGCGCTCCAGCACACGATGTTCGAAAAGGCCCGCGAGTGGGGCCTTGACCTCAACAACCCCGTGAGCGGAACACCCCGCAACCGCGAGGCGGCGAAGGAGCGCTACCTCGCGCCGAAGGAACTCCGGGCCTTCATTCGCGCCGCTCGCAAGGAGCCCGACGCGGACGTGCGAGATTTCGTCCTGCTCTTGCTCTTGACCGGTGTGCGCGCCGGTACACTCAAGGCGGCCGCCTGGTCCGACCTCAACCTCCGCGACGGGGTTTGGAAAATCCCGGCCTCGGCGATGAAGGCAGGGCGCCCGCTGGTGCTACCGCTCGCCTCCCCCGTTGTGGAACTCCTGAGGGGGCGCCGCGAGTTGCAGCCGGAGAGCACAGAGGCCGTGTTCCCCTCCCCTCGCGCGGCCAAGGGGTACTTGAATCAGGTGCCACAAAAAGGCTGGCGCCGAATCGTGAAAGCCTGTGGCGTTGCAAAGGTGTCGCCTCACACGCTGCGCCGAACCTTCGTGACCTATGCGGTCGGGGCCGGGACGCCGATCGAGGTGATATCGCGCCTTCTAGGGCACACACAGCCGGGAGGAATCACGGCGATCTACGCTCGCGTCCACACCGACCTCGTGCGCCAGGCCGTCGAGGCAACTGTGAAGGCGATGCTCGCAATTGCCGACGCTCCTGAGGACAAGGCAGACGTGCTGGCCTTCCCCGTGCCACGCCTCGCGGCCGTGGGGGCTCAGTAGCATGGCCGGCCCGACAGTTAGACTCGGGGGCGGCGAACTCGCGGCTAGGGCGGTAGTGCAAGGGGCAACCCGAATCGAGTTTCTTCGTGCGGTCGAACGAAGGGTTCCAGAGGTCCTCGATGCGCTCGTCCGCGACGTGCTCCCCGCCTGGAAAGTGGATGGCGGAGCGCAAGCCCTGGACGGGTGGGCAGGGTGGTTCTTCCTCAAAGCCGATTGGGTCCAGGAGGCCGCGGAGACAGCTCTCCGGTACTACGATCGCTTCCCTGATCTCTCTTCCCCACCCGTATGGCCCTCGCTTGATGGGGGCGGCTGTTCGTTCGGATCGCGCAAGCAGCGGCTCATTTCCATCGAGGAGGACTACCTTCCCCATCTGGAGAGACGGGCGGACGTGGAGAAGCGCATTCTCAAAAATGTGCGCGCGCGGTTTCGGGAGATCGAGGCCGCCGCTCAGGGGCTTGGTCCGCGGCAACGCGCGCTCCCTTCCTGGCACTTTGAGGCGGCGGCTTTGTGGCAGTGCGGAGGGTGGGATGCGGCAGAGATTGCAGACGACCTCGGACGCCAGCGCCGTGAGATCGAGGGCCACCCCGACCAAGATGCTCTAGCGCCGATCCGCCGCGCCGTCGAGTCGCTGTGCAAACGGCTGCCACTCCCCCACCGCCCCGGCCACCCTGGCAAACGTCCTCTTATACGTTGACGCCTTGCTCGCACCGTCAAACGTCTACTTATAAGTGACTGTAAACCAATATCGTACGCTGGACAGGCGCTCTCCCATGCCCGAATGGCGAAAAGCGTTCTCGCCCCGCTGGCTGCGAGCGTCAACAAGAGCGACCCGGCGAGTACCGGGAAGTCTCAGACGATTTGAACGCACCACGGACCCGGGCCTTTGAGCCCAAAGGGAGAACCAAGAAATGGGCAACAGCTCTCGAAGCGGCAGTGCGACCCACACAGTCGATATCTCCGTCCCCGGCTCCAAGGTCGTCGCGCAGAAGCCGTCGAAGCCCCAGGCGCCAGCGGGAGCGAATGTGGTAATCCCGGCGCCCCTGCCGCCGTCGAGGAAGTAGGAGATCGGGGGGCGGGGCTCCGGCCTCGCCCCTGACGATCTTAGCGGCCCGCTGACCTCCTTTCCAGCGGGCTGTGGCCCCGGGGACCGTAGAACATGGCCCTACGGTTTCCGGGGTTCTTTTCGTCTGATCGACCTGGTGTCAGTCCCGGTCACGGGGCGCCTTCGGGCTCCCTGTGAGCTTTCTGCTTGCAAGCCCGTTCGTACCGGTTCATTCTCGGGGAGTGAGTAGCGAGCGGAACGGTCACGCTCCTCTGCCGTTGGGCCTGCTTGCGTCGCTGCGGGCCGCCATCGTGGCCGTGGTCCTTGTGGCGTCCTTGGCGTCCGGTCTCACGCTCGCCGGCAAGACCTCGAGCAGCGGATTACACAAAAGCAACTCCAAGATGCACACGCCGCACAAGACCACGAGGAAGCCCAAGGTCAAGCGCAGCCTCAAGGCAAAACACGATTTCAAGCATCTGCACCCCTGCCCATCGACCGCGAGGAGCACCGGCTCCTGCCCCGGCTACATCATCGACCACATCGAGCCGCTGTGTGCCGGCGGAGCAGACGCGCCGAGCAATATGCAGTGGCAAACGATCGCGGCATCGAAGGCGAAGGACAAGTTCGAGCGGCAGGAGTGCAGCGCATTTCCGAGAAGGTGAAGCTCGATGTCGTAGGGTTGTGCCAGAAACCAGGGGGTGAGGAGTGAGGGGCAAGTTCATCTCTTGGCTGGTCTTGATCTATGCGGCAGTGCTGACCGTGTGGGTCGCCTACCCCTATCTAGCAGCATCTGTTTCAGGGCAATGGCGGACTCTTGGCAGCATTGGGCAACTTTACTCAGACGAAGTGATGTTCTCTGGGATAGCTCCGCCCGACATAAAGTCGGCGACTGGCCGTGCGAAGCTGGTCCCCGACATGCGGAAGCCCTCGATCTTCCATCTTGGCTACGGAATCCAGGTAGAGATGGCACCACTCGACCTCAAGACGGTCCCGGAGAAGTATCGAAAGGACTTCACTCGGGTCGATGCGGTTGGACGAACCGTCACTCTGCACCCTTCCGACCAGGTGTATTACGAGGTGAACTTCGAGTTTCAGCTTCTGGACAAGGATGGCTTCGTTCTAACGGCTGTGACAGGCCCGCCTGAGGAACTGATCTCTGGCCGACTCAGCAAATTTCAATCGCTTGTGGGTGCTGACATACCTGAGTACATCGCTGCGAGCGTCAGATCAGTCACGGCGTCCATCTCTGTGAGTAAGTGCTTGTCGTGTTCGTAGTGTCTGGAAGGGTTAGTTTTCCTTCCGGGTCGTCCGCTCGCGCCGATCGCCCACCATCACCGACCAATCGCGCGAGGGCACATGGAGCCGGGCCAGCTCCATGGGGTCCCGCTCGCGCATCGGGCCGCCGCACCAGAGACAGCTGAGGCGGATCGGCGGGCGCGGGGTCTTGCTCTGGCGGCGGTGTCATGAGCAGAGCCTACCGTTTCTCTGCTCATCTTGCTCTTAAGGGTCTCGGAGGGCGCGGTTCGGCCCGGTCGTTATCTGGCGCGGAATGTGGTTCGGTTCGAAGGTCCTCGGTGGCTCGTGGGTTGCCTGCATGGCGGGCGTGTAGGCGGGTCCTGGGACCAGGTCAATGAACAGCTTCACCCCTTGGGCGCTCTCTTCAGGCCCGATTGCCTGAAGGGACCTGTCGTAGGCTCGGTCGAGCAGCACCCCCCCAACGTCGCGGGGCGCGCTCGCAGGTCGCGGGAATGCGCTGGGGTCGCTCAGGGTTTTCTTAGAAGATCGAAGCGCAGTGGGGCGAGCACGCCACGCACAGCGTGCCAGACGGTGATACCGACGTTTCTCTGCGTCTGCCTTGCCGAAGGCGAGGCGGGAAGGGGAAAGTTTATGAGAACACTGTCAAGGCTCGGGATTCTGGCTTTCATCGTTCTATGGGCAACGCTGACGCCGGCCGTTGCGCAAGTGGCGGCGCCGCCGGTGCTACCGACATTGAAGACGTTCGAGGCGGGGGCACTCGGGCTTTACACCCCGCCGACGTGCGTGCCGGGGGTACCGTTCTCCGATATCACGTGCACGACTGGCTTCGACCCCTGGATCGTGCAGTTCGGTCTTGACGGCATCACTGCCGGCTGCGGCGGCGGCAAGTACTGCCCCGGCACGCCCGTCACCCGCGACCAGATGGCTGTGTTCATCGAGCACGCGATGCGAGGGACATCGAACTGGCCGCCGCACACGGTGCTCGTCTTCCACCACCCGGCGGCCGAGGCCAACTCGAATGTCAACTCGGGCACCGAGCTGCTTTCGATGGTGGCGGCGATCCCGATCACGGGCGCCGAGGCGCCATCAAGCACCAACCCTTGGTTGGTGAAGGTCGGCCCAGGAATATTCGACCTAAATGGGGCGGGCCTGTACCTGGCGCCGTATGTGAACCTCGACGGCGCCGGTCAGAACTCCACGACCATCGCGAGCAATAACAACCTGATCTACGTGGTGGGTACCAGTGGAGGCACGAATGAGGTGAGCAACGTCTATCTCACGAATTCCAACACTGGGGCCAATACTTACGTGCTCTATGCCCTAGGCACAACTCTCACGCTCGATCACGTCCACATCTTTGGGGAGAACGGCAGCTTGTACACGATCGGGGTCTTCAGCTACAATTCAGAACTGTTCATCTACGACAGCTTCATTGACGCCGGCGCGGACACCACCGCCTACGGGATTTTCACCGCCGGCAGCCAGGGCCACGCGGCCCAGGTGTGGCGCACGCAGTTTTCTTGCAACACTGACATCTCCAACGATGCCGGGCAGACGATCTATCTCGCGTACACGCAAATCCCCGACCCGCTGTCCAACGGCGCTGGCGGGGTCTATCACTGCATTGGGAACTACGACGGCAACCTGAATCCGGTGAGCTGCCCGTGAGGAGCTGACGCGGAACAACTGGAGTGGCAAGTTCGTCGGAGTGCGGTCAGAAGATAGGATAGCGGGACGCCTTCGGGCGCCCCCTGCTGTTTCCGGTCGACGCGGGGGACCCGCGATCGGCGTACGATGCTGCACGTCTTCTCGGGAGGCCGGTTGACTGCGACGCTCAAGGTAGACGAAGTGGCGGAAGGGCACGCCATCGGCGCCCTCGGAAAGCTGCACTTCTCGATCATGCGGCGTTGGCCTGGGGCGGCCGGATCGGCAATCCTCGAGGCTTGGACGGGCTCACAGAACATCTCCGTGCGGGTCAACGCGGCCATCGCTCCTGCCGAGCCCGCTAAGCTATCACCAGACGAAAAGCAGGAGCTTCGGCAGCGAGCGGTCCGCGCTGGCGGTGAGGCGTGGGAGGCGAGAGTGTTCGTGGGGCCGGACATGGAGCTGGTGCGATTGGAATGGTGGCCGCTCGAGCGGAGTAGAACGGGTGAGTGAGGAACTCGGAGGAAGTCGTGAGAATGGAAGGAGATCGCAATGGCAACTGCTCAGGAAATTGGTCGGGCGGGCGAGGCTCATGTTGTCGAACAGCTGCAGGGCAGGCGCTTCAAGATCCAAGCCTGGGACACAACGTTACCCAGTGCCGCTGACATCGAGGCTCTGGGGGGCAGGCGGCATGTTCTCGTTCAGGTGAAGACCAGCGTGTCACCCAACGATCCCCAATTCCTAAGCGGCGAAGAAACCGCTGCGATGAAGGCGAGGGCCGTTGAACTCGGAGCTGAAGCCTGGCAAGCCCGGGTGACGATGAACGACGACCTGACACTGACGGGCAAGATCGCCTGGCGCAGGGTCAGGTAGGACCTACCGTCGGTGCGGCTCTGGCGATGGGATAGACCGGTGCATCGCCGGGCTTAGCAGGGCGTCGGCGTTCTGGTCTGCCACTGACGGGGCCAGCGGAACTCGAGCGGTAGCCGCGTCGCCCCTTTCGTACCCCCTCGCTACGAGGCTCCAGGAGCCGCGATCTCTCCCTCCGGGCGCAAACACGTACCGGCGAGGCGACTTTGCGCGGCCGGGGCGGCAGCGGGGAGCGGGACGGGGACCATGTAAGCCTCCCCGATGTTGAACCGGTGTTGAATCGGGGGTGGCGCGATCTTGAGATTAGTTGGTGCCCAAGGCCGGAATTGAACCGGCGACACCGTGATTTTCAGTCACGTGCTCTACCAACTGAGCTACCTGGGCACTCCACAGGCCGGGAGAGTATGCCGGTGAGGTCACAGGCTGTCAACTTGACAGGCGCGCGGGCGGCCTTCATCAAAGTTGAGCGAGCAGTTCGTCCGGCACATCGACAAGACAACGGAGCAGCGCCTGGGCGTGCGTCTTGCCCTGCGCGTCCGTGAGGAGGCTCGCCGTGCCTCCCCCCCCGAGGGAGCTGTGAAGGATGAAATTGAGGGCCAGGAGGTTCGGCACCTCGTACCGCTCGACCTTGCCTTGAGCGATACCAGGGAGCAGCTGTTTCACGCGTTCCGGTGTCAGGTTCTCGCGCAGCCAGCGATAGGCAGTGGCATCGCGGGCGATCAGCCCGATGTTCGAGGCGTCGCCCTTGTCTCCCGAACGACCGTGGGCCAGGCGCTCCAGAGGAACCCGAGACATTCGCACCCCCCCCGTTTAGCTTAGCAGCAAGGAATCCGACGGGAGACCATCCTGCGCTCGCGCGCGCGACGCCCTACAATGGCGCCATGCGGGGAGGCGCTTCGCGGGTTTGTCTGCTGTTCATCGTCGCTATCCTGCTCACCCTCCTCTACCCTGCGCTGTTTCTCGACTGCCGCATCGCGCCCGAGGCCAGCCTGAAGAGCGCGCCTCCCTGGCGAGAGCTCTCGGGGCCCCTTCCCAAGCCATCGGCAGAGGCCTTCGATGCCGCAACGCAACTCGGTCCGCGGCTCGCCAGCCTCGCGAGAAAACCGCTCGGGGTCGCGCTCTGGAACCCCTGGATCGGTGGGGGCCGCCCGGGTTGGCTCGCAGGACCCGAACAGGGCGGCGCCCCGCTCGTCCTCCTGTCCGCAGTCGTTGCCAGGCCAAGGTGGGCATGGACCGGCCTCATCGCACTCGAACTGACGGCAGCGCTGCTGACGACATGGTGGACGTTGCGGCTGCTCGGGCTGGGCGCGTGGCCCGCCGCCGTCGGCGCGACCGCGTACGCGTTCTCCGGCGCCGTGACCGGGCACTGGCTCGACTGGCAGGGCTCCGCACTCGCGCTGGGGCCCCTCGCTCTCGTGCCGGCGATTTCGCCTCCACGAGGAAAATGGAGGAGCGCCGGTGTGTGGGCTCTTGCGGTCCTCGTTCTCGCCGCATGCGGCGCACCGGCGATGGCGTTTGTGGCCCTTGCGGCTGCGATCGCGATCCTCTTCAGCCCGCGGGGCAAGAGGTCATCGCTCTGGCTCCCGGCGGCGCTGGCGGCCGCGCTGGTGTTCGCTGTAGCGCTTCCCCGCATCTGGCTCGCCGGGACCGGAGGGGAGCCGGGCGCACCGGCGCCCACGCTGCAGACCATGCCTCCCATCCGAAGCTGGGTTTCGGCGATCGTGGCCCAACCTGCGCCTGATGAATCGGCGATTCCAGTTGGCGTCGGCGAACTCCAGGCGAGATCGGACAGCTTCGCGTACGTCGGGCTCGGGACGATGGCCCTCGCAGTGCTCGGTCTCCTGGCCGCTCCGCCGCGTACGCGTGGCTTCTGGCTCGGTGTCGCGGGCGTGAGCGCGGCCGTCGTTTCGGTCCCGAGCAGCATCCTCACCCATGTTGGGCTCTACCAGCGTCCCTATGGAGTCCTGGCGCTGAGCGTCGCCACGCTTGCGGCTTACGGTGCGCAGGCGCTGACCGATCGGCTTCACCGGCGGACAATCGCCGACGCCCTCTCGGCCGCGGTGTGGGTTTTGCTCTCGCTCTCCCTGGTCAGCAAGGCAGCGCACCACCTACCGTTCATTCCCTCGGAGGACACGGAGCTTGCGGCGCCGCTCCCCAGGAGCGTGGACACCCAGACCTGGCGTCTCGTCGGCCTGCTCGGGACGATGCCGCCCGATTCGGCGGCCCTGCTGGGCCTCGCGGACGTGCGGGCCTCATCGTTCCCGCGCGAGCCGCACTATGCCTTGCTGGTCGGCGGCGGCAGGGGCGGTGAGATCCCTGTATCCAGAGGCGTCAATTCACGGATGGTCCGGCTGGGGGCGAGGTGGCTGCTCGAGCCGTTGCCCCTGCGCGTGGTTTCGGGTGAGGTGTTCTCCCGCATCGAGATCGCCGAGCTTGCGAAGGCCCAGGACGGACAGCCGGACAGGGCTACCCTTCACCTGCACGCGGTCGTTCCGTACGGCGCCACGCGTCTCGGCGTTCCCTCCGAAGCGGGACGCCCGGTTCGGGCGCGCCTCGAAACGGCAGGCCGCAATGCCGAGCTCGACCCGGACGACGCTTTGCAGGCCGAGAGCGCGGCGTGGACCTGGTTCAGCGTCCCGGTGGACTTTCCCTCCGGTCCCACCTTGTTGACGGTCTTCGCAGGCCACCCTCTTTCAGAAGGCACCCTGCCGGTCGCCTGGGACACTTCCGGCCTGCTTCTCGGCCCCGAGCAGCGTGGCGTCCGAGTCTGGGAGTGGGCGACCGTGAAGCCCTTCGCCTTCCTGGCCCGAGGGCTTATGGGCGAAACCGCTTCACCTCCGGCCGACCACGATGTCGTCACCGTGCCCGACGCCCGAGTCGCCGCGCTCGGCCCGCTTGCCGGCGGCGTCGGGAACGTCAAGGTGGTCGGAGTAGAACCTGCCGCGGTCGAGGCGCGCGGCGACCTGGCCGCGCCTGGACTCCTAGTATTTCGGATCAAGTACCGGCCCGCGCTCTGGAAGGCCGCGGTCAACGGGAGCCCGGCCCGGAGCGAACGGGTGGATGGGGTCTGGACCGGAGTGGCGCTCCCGGCCGGCCCTTCCCGCGTCGAACTGAAGGCGCAGCTGCCTCCCCAGGTCTGGGGAGTGGCTTCGGCGGCACTCATCGCAATCGTCCTGCTGGCTGCCCCACGGAGGCTCGCGTGAAGCTCGTCATTCAGATTCCCGCGTGGAACGAGGCCGACAGCCTCCCCGGAGTGCTCGGCGCTCTACCTCGTGCTCTCGACGGTTTCGATTCGATCGAGATCCTCGTCGTCGACGACGGTTCGACCGATGCGACATCGGACGCCGCTCGCGCGGGCAGCGCATCGGTTGTGAGGCTGCCAGTGCACAGCGGTCTTGCGAGGGCGTTCACCGTCGGCATCGAAGCCGCGCTGCGCCGCGGAGCCGACGTCATCGTCAACACCGACGCCGACGGTCAGTACGACCCGGCCGCAATCGGAGACCTCGTGGCACCGATCCTCAGGGGTGACGCGGACATCGTCCTCGGCGACCGGGGAGTCGCGACGCTCGCTCACTTCTCCCCCCTCAAGCGCTGGCTGCAACGCCTGGGCGCCTGGGTGGTTCGAGTGCTGTCGGGCGTTCCGCTCGCGGACGCGACGACCGGTTTTCGGGCGTTTTCTCGCGCGGCCGCCGCGCGCGTGCATTGCGTCACGACCTTCACCTACACGCTCGAGACGCTCATCCAGGCCGGCCAGACAGGCCTCACTGTCCGCTCAGTCTCCGTCTCCACGAACCCCGTGTCCCGCCCGTCGCGCCTCTTCCGAAGCAATCTGGCCTATGTGCTGATCTCGCTGGCGACGCTTCTGCGGCTGGTCTTCATCTATAGGCCGCTGAGAATCCTCCTGTCGCTCGCCACACTCTGCTGGGTTGCTGCGCTGGCGCTTGCCGCACGCTTCGGGTACTTCTTCCTGACTGGAATCTCGCCGGCCGGACATGTCCAGTCCCTCATCGTTGCCGCAGTCCTCGCGATCACCGGCGTCCAGCTCTCGGTCCTTGGCGTGCTCGCCGACCTGACCGCAGTGAACCGCCGCCTGCTCGACGATCTGCGTGCTACGGGACGCGAAAGGAAGTGAGTCGGAGCCGCCGCACCTCGTGGTGGCTCGGCGGCGTCGGGCTTCTGCTCGCCTTCGCCCTGCTGCTCAAGGCCGAGCCCGCCGAGGTGCTCGCGCTTGCCGGCCGCGCACGGTGGCCCGGCCTTCTGGCTGCGCTCGCAGGCACGGGGCTGCTCGCACTCCTCCGCGGAGCCCGCCTCTCCCTCCTTGCCGGTGGCGAGCTGCGTCTGAATCCATCGACCGCGGTGGCTGCGGTCGCCCAGCTTGCCACCGGCGTACTCCCGCTCCGGCTCGGAGAGCTGGCGATGATCCCGTTGCTCCAGGCGGCCGGGCTCCCTGGCGCAATCCGGGGCTTCTCCGTCCTAGTCCTCGTACGCGTCCTCGACCTGCTGGCGGTACTGCTCTGGGCCACGGCAGGCGCAGCCTTGATCGGAGGCAGCCCTGCATTCGCCGCAGCCATGCTCGCGAGCGTTGGATTAGTCCTCGGCGCAGGTTGGGTCGCCGGCACGCGCGTCCTGCGCCGACTGGCGGGCCGTTGGCGCCGAGCCCCGGGTTGGCGCAGGAAGGCCCTGCGCCAGCTCTTGAGGGTTCGCAGGGAGGTCGTTCACCTTGCGCGCTCGCCCGCTCGCGCCGGTGTCGCCGTTCTCGTCTCCGTGCTCCTGTGGGCGGTCATCTGGGCGGTGACGGTCGTTCTCCTGAGGGCGATGACTCTGACTTGGCCGCCTTCTCGCGTACTGCTGGGCGTCCTTGGAGCCGCACTCGGATCGTCACTGCCGATCAGCTCGGTGGGTTCCTTCGGAACGCAGGAGGCCGGATGGGCCGCGGCGCTGGCTGGCGTCGGGGTGCCGCCGCAGGCCGCTCTGGCGGCCGGCTTCGCGTGCCACCTCTGGAGCATCGGATTCACATTCGTCATCGGGGGCGCTGGCTTAATCTATCTCGCCTCCAGCCGGTCCACGACCTCCGCAGGGTCGTTTCGGACGAGACTGAGCAGTTTTCTCAGATCCGGCCGCCGAGCGTAGGCGTCAAGTTCGAACCGTGCCCCGGCCGGCCCGACCTTCATTCGGCCGGAGAAGGCCTGCGCGACGAGTCCGGCGCGCAGCAGCCCGGCGACTTCCTCGGCGCTCCCTTCGAAAGGCAGATACGGATTGACCACTGACGCGAGGTACGTCCCACCGGGCAGCGTTAGCCACAGATGCCTCCGCAGGTGGGCCGTTCCGCCTCCCAGCGCGTCTCGGATCCGCGGCGCGATGAGGTCGCGCATAGGGGCAAAGGCCGTCAGAACCGGCTCCTCGCCGGCCACGACCCCGACGACGCCGACGGTCAGACCGATCGAGGCAATGATTCCGGCCAGCTGTGCCGTGATGACATCAAGTGCTTCGCCGGCTCGCGCGCGCGGCGCCTCGATCGTGCAGCAGAGGCGGATGATCTTGTCCAAGTTGCTCCGCGACCACGAGACCAGGATTCGTCCCGCCCCCAAGCGCTTGGCCCGCCGTTGCCGCCACGCAACGACCGGCCGCGCCGCAAGCACGAGTGGAAACATCGCGACGCTTAGGCACCTTCGGAGACTACCTATGCTGGGGGCCAGATCTCCCTCCCCGCCACTTCCAGATCCAGCGCCTCGGTCAGTGCATTCAGGTACGTGCCCACCTTCCGAGCGGCGGCGCCTATCTCCTTGGCGGGTATGTCGGAGCTCCACGGCCCTGCATAGACCACGACGACCTTTGAAAACGCCCCCGGCAAAACCATGTGGTCCCACGAACCGAGAACGCGGGGCCGCGTAGTTGAGAAAGTCACCGCGTAGATCGGAACCCCAAGGCGCCGAGCCAGCACGATGGTGCCTGTCTTTACTCGCCGCCAAGGACCGCGTGGTCCGTCGACCGTGAGCGCGGCAAGAGGGACTCCTGCGCGGACCATGTCCTCCATCTCGTCAAGCGCCTCCCGCCCCCCGCGCGAGCCGGAGCCTCTCGTGGTTTTCAGACCGAGGCCTTCGACGATCCCAGCAGCGAGAGCGCCGTCGTTCGAGCGGCTCGCCATCGTCACGCACCCGCAATCGTAGTTGTCCATCAAGGAACCGATGACCCGGCCGTGCCAAAGCGCCAGCACGTACGGCGGCTTGAGGATTTCGCGATTCCTCGCCTCCACGCGAATCGTGCGTCTCCAGAGTCGCAATACGAGAGCGGCGGCCCTGCCCGCGAGATACCAGGAGCGTTCATTCACCCTTGCATTCTGCCATGGGCTACCGAACGGCGCTTTGCCGGCCTGCGCGGCCCACCGTGGTAGGCTCGCCCCGTGCGGAGTTTGAGAGTCTTTCGCCGCGTCCTCGCGTACTACCGGGAGCACCTCGTGGCGACCGTAGTCGGCTGCGCCAGCGTTGTGATATCGGGCCTTGCTTCGCTCGCCGCCCCGGGCATCGTGCGTCGGGCCGTGGATTCGCTCGGCGCTGGGGCCCCGATTTCGTCGATTTGGCGCTACGCCGGGCTGCTCGTGGTCGTCGCCGTCGTCTCGGGCTTCTTCCAGTTCTCCCAGCGCCAGCTGCTGGTATCGGTGTCACGGCACCTTGAGCACCGCCTGCGTACGGACCTCTATGACCACCTGCTGCGGCTTCCTTCGTCGTTCTACATGCGCGAGCGTGTGGGCGACCTTCTGACGCGCGCCGTCAGCGACGTTGGGGCGGTGCGAATGGCCGTGGGCCCCGCGCTCATGTATGCCATCAACACGCTGACGATCCTAGTCGTGAGCTCGGTGCTCATGGCGCGCATCAACCTTCCGCTCGCGCTCCTGTCTTTGGCGGCGCTGCCGCTGGTCGCGGGCGTCACACGCTTTTTCGGGTCCCGGATCCATCTTCGTTGGGGCCAGTCCCAAGAGGCGCTGTCGCACTACACCGCTCGGCTTCAAGAACATCTGGTCGGACTGCGGGTGCTCCGGGCATACAGCTGCGAGGAGGCGGAGATCAACGAGATGGCCGCCCGCAACCGCGGCTACGTCGTCGCAGGCGCAAAGCTCATCCGAATCTCCGCGATCTTCCAACCTCTGCTTCAGGCACTGATCGGCCTCACGTTCGTCGCCGTCCTCGGAGTCGGTGGCATGAAGGTCCGGAACGGGACGATCACGCTCGGCCAGTTCGTTGAGTTCAACCTCTACCTCGTTCGCCTGATCTGGCCGATGATCGCAGTCGGGTGGGTGGCGAACCTGCTCCAGCGGGGCGCCGCGTCCATGGCCCGCATCGAGTCCCTCTTCGCTGAGAAACCGCTCGCGGAGCTCGTCGTCACGGAGGAGAATATCCCCGAGCGGCACACGCCCGCCGCCCTCGAGATCAAGGACCTCACGTTCGCCTACCCCGGTGCCCGGGGTTCTTCGCTCAGGCGCGTCTCCCTGGCAGCGCGCTCCGGAGAGCGCCTCGGGATAGTCGGTGGCGTCGGGAGCGGAAAGAGCACGCTGCTCTGGCTCATCCCCCGACTGCTCGAGCCGCCACCCGGCACAGTTCTGATCGACGGCACCGACGTGCGCGCCCTGTCGCTGGGCAGACTGCGCCGCGACGTGGCGCTCGTTCCACAGGGGAGCTTCCTCTTCTCCGCCACACTGAGGGAGAACATCGCGCTGGCGCTGCCGGACGCGGATGAGGAGGCCATCCTGGAGGCGGCGATGGCCGCCGGTCTCGAAGAAGACCTCAAGCGCCTCCCCAAAGGGCTCGACACTGTGGTTGGTGAACGTGGGTTGACGCTCTCAGGCGGGCAAAGACAGCGCGTCGCCATCGCGCGAGCCCTCCTGACGAAGCCCCGGCTATTGCTCTTGGACGACTGTCTCTCGGCGGTGGACACGAACACCGAGAGGGTCGTTCTCGACGCACTTCCCCGCACGACCCTCCTCTTCGCCACACACCGGCTTGCAGCCGCCGAGCTGTGCGACAAGCTGTGCGTCCTGGACGAAGGCGCGATCATCGAGACCGGAACGCCCTCAGAGCTGGCGGCCCGCGGCGGCCGCTACACCCGTCTGCTGGCCCTCCAGCAGCTCGACCAGCGGGAAAGCGATCCACGGGCCTCTGCCGGCTCCTGACCGGTCGTATCATGACTCAGTGAAGATCAGGGTCGTGCTGGTACGGCCGCGCTACGCCGGGAACATCGGCGCCGCCGTCCGCGTCGCCGCGAACTTCGGCGTGCCCGAACTCGTCCTCGTCAACCCCTCCTGTGCGCTCGAGGACGACCCGGAGTTCATCCGCATGGCTATGGGTGGCGAGCGAATGCTGGCTTTGCGCTCAGCCTCCACTCTCGACGCTGCCGTTGCGGATGCGGAGGTCACCATTGCGACGACCTCGACGCGCAACCGCGATCCACGCGCCTTGCACGCGCCGGCCGAAATGTGCGAGCGCCTCCGCGCTACGCCTGTCGAGTCGGCAGCGCTCGTCTTCGGCCCTGAGCGTGGCGGCCTTTCCCGCGACGAGATGCGCCAGTGCCACATGACGCTCGCTGTCCCAACGAACCCCGCTTTCCCCGTACTCAACCTGGCTCAGGCGGTCGGGATCGTGCTGGCACTGCTGGGTGCTCCGCAATTCGAGTTGCCGCTCCCCCCAGACCCAATGGACGGGGCCGCGCCTCACCAGGAGTTTCGAGCCGCTCTCGCTCACCTCGAGGAGGTGCTTCTGGCGTCGGGGTACCTTGACCCCCAGAACCCTGCCCGGGTCACGGACCAGTTCCGCCGATGGCTCGGCCGGACGGTCCCAACGCGGCGAGAGCTTGCGCTCCTTCACGCGCTCGCAGCACACGTGACCTATCTCCTAAGAAGATCCCGGGCGGGGAGCTGAAGCTGAACTGATCGAGGAGGCACAAAGGTCCGGTAGAGAGACCCGACGCGGCGACGTCAGCAGCACGACGAGACGCTACATGGGATGCTCGTTGCCGCCGCTCTTGACCTTCGGCCCCAGGAGCACCTCTACCGGATCCCGGCGCGCCATGCGGCGAAAGCGGTCGGCAAAGCACTCCACTAGCCCCGAGCTCTCCTCGACCTCGATCCTCTCCAGGCGGTGCGCAGGCAGGAAGATCGTCACCGGCCCGATCATCGGAGGTCCTTCGTTGGCGTGCTGCCGGAGCCAGTCCTCGCAGGCGTCAAGAGGGACGACCCGGACGGTTGCGCCGGCGCCGGTCAGCTCGAGGAGCACACCCCAGAACTTCTCCCGGGGCCCGGAGCAGCTCACTACGACGATCTCGCCGAGGTCCATGGGCCCTACCTTCTCGGCTGCAGCAACTCGATGAGCACACCCCCGGCAGACCTCGGGTGAATGAAGCAGACCTGGCTGCCGTGCGCTCCGAGCCGGGGCTCTTCCGACAGGAGCTGGAGTCCCTTGGCCTTGAGGTCGGCCATCGCGGCATGGATGTCATCTACCCGGAGGCAGATGTGATGGATACCCTCGCCCCGTTTCGCGATGAAGGAGGCGATCGGGGAGTCGGGGCCGGTTGGTTCGAGCAACTCGATCCGGGTTCCCGAAACCGGCAGGAACGCGACCCGGACCTTTTCGGACTCGACCATCTCTTCGCCCCCGACTTCGAGGCCCAGCGCCTCGTAGAGCGCCAACCGCTCCGCGAGCGATCGAACGGCGATACCGATGTGGTCGACGGCGCTCATCCGCCCTCCCTACCCACCGCCTCCAGTACCCGGCGCGCGGCGCCGTACGGATCGAGCGAGCCGCGGGCCACATCTTCGAGCGCATCGGCGAAGGCGGCACGCAAAGGCCCCTTAAGGCGCTCCTGGACCATCGCGGTTACGATCCGTTCGACCCTTCGCCGGGCGCGGCGCCTGCGCGCGTCCTCCCGCCCGTCACAGCCGTCGAGAAAACGCTGGTGGTTCTTGACGGCGGCCAGCAGTTCCGCAAGGCCCTCCCCGATAAGAGCCGACGTCCGTAGGACCGGCGGCTGCCATGGAGCCGGGGCCGCTAGGGCCAGGGCATCCTCGATCGCCGCCACCTGAGAGTCGGCCGCCGACTGATCAGCCTTGTTGACGACGAAGACGTGGGCTATCTCCATGACGCCGGCCTTGGAAGCCTGCACGTCATCACCGAGGCCACCAACGGTCACCAGCACAACCGTCTGGACCTCGCCCGCGACGTCCACTTCGTCCTGCCCTGCTCCGACGGTCTCGACCAGAATCCAGCTGAAACCAGCTGCGTCCAGAACGTCGAGGGCATCGGATGTCGCAACGGCCAACCCCCCGAGCGCCCCTCTCGTCGCCATCGAGCGGACGAAACCGCCCCGTTCGAGTAGCTCAGGCATTCGGACCCGGTCCCCGAGGAGCGCGCCACCCGAGAACGGGCTCGAGGGATCGACTGCCAGCACCGCCACTCGCTCTTCGCCACTCAGCAAAGCGGCACCCATCGCCTCCACCAGCGTGCTCTTGCCCACCCCGGGTGCGCCTGTGATGCCGACGGTCCGGGCTCTCCCAAGGCGGCCGCGAAGGGCGGCCATGAGTTCCTCGGCACCGGAGCCTCCGCGCTCGACGGCGGAGAGCGCCATCGCGACGCTGCGCGGATCGCTCGCGAGAACCTCGACGGCCTCGACCATGCCGAGGAGCTTAGCCTTCCAGGAGTTCCCGAGCAATGACGAGGCGCTGGATCTCGCTTGTCCCCTCCCCGATCGTGCACAGCTTGCTGTCGCGCCAGTACTTCTCCACCGGATAATCCTTGATGTACCCGTAGCCGCCGTGGATCTGGATCGCCTCCTCGCACACCTTGACGGCTGTCTCGGAGGCGTACAGCTTCGCCTGCGAGGCGATCAGGGTGACCTTCTCACCGGCGTCCTTCGCCGCCGCGGCCCGTTCGGTAAGGAGCCGCGCAGCGTCCACCGCAGTCGCCATGTCCGCGAGCTTGATACGGATTGCCTGGAACTGCGCGACTGGTCGGTCGAACTGGTTCCTCTGCCTCGCGTACGCGATCGCCGCATCGAGGGCACCGCGGGCGATCCCGAGGCCCAGAGCCGCGATCGAGATCCGCCCCCCGTCGAGCACCTGCATCGCCTGCAGGAACCCTTCCCCCTCCTCGCCGAGGAGGGCGTCGGACGGAAGCCGGCACTCCTCGAGAATCAGCGAGGCCGTGTCGGACGTGCGCATCCCGAGCTTGTCTTCCTTCTTCCCGATCGCTACGCCCGGAGCGTCCAGCGGAACAATGAACGCCGAGATGCCGCGGTGGTCCTCGCCCGGGGTCGTTCGCGCCACCACGACGGCTACCCCTCCGACCGAGGCATTGGTCGTGAAGTTCTTCCCTCCATGCAGCACCCAGCGGTCTCCGATCCTCTTCGCCGTGGTCCTGGTGCCCCCCGCGTCGGAACCGGCTCCCGGTTCAGTCAGGCCCCAGGCGCCGAGGATGTCGCCGCTGGCGAGCCTCGGCAGCCAGCGCTGCTTCTGGAGGTCGCTCCCGAAAAGTAAGATGTGGTTGGTACAAAGAGAGTTGTGGGCCGCCAGCGAGAGCGCGACGCCCGCCTCCACGGCGGCAAGTTCTTCCACCACCGCAATGTAGTCATGGTACGAGAGGCCCGAGCCCCCATACTCGTCCGGGACCAGAACTCCCAAAAGCCCCAGCTCGCCCAGCTTGTGGAAGACGTCGCGCGGGAACTCCGATCTCTCGTCCCACTCCCGCGCGTGGGGTGCTATCTCGGTCAACGCGAGGTTTCTGACGAGATCACGGACCTCGCTTGCCGGCCTCCTGTTCGTGCTCATGGTCTTCCCCTTCCCAGTGAGCGAGCTCGACGCCCGTGTAGTAGGTCTTGAGGATCTCTTCGTAGCCGGCGCCCCCGCGAGCGAGTCCGAAAGCGCCGTTCTGGCACATGCCTACCCCGTGGCCCCACCCACGACCCAGAAAGCGCACCGACGGACCTTTGGAATTCCTGGCCGCCACCGCAGCAAAGAGCGTATCCGGGAGTTCGAGAGCCCGCCGGAACGCGAGGCCTCTGAACTCCACCCTCCCACCGCTGCCGGTCACGGCGACCGCCAGCGCCCGTCCGGAGAGTCCCCTGCGCGCGACTGCGACTTCGCGGGCTCCGGCCACCGAGAGCTTCTTGCCGAGCTCTTCGAGCGAGATCTCCCTCACCCACCATGTCCACGCGGAGCCGGCGTCGGCATCCTCGAGCGGCTCGACCTCGACCGCCGGGCAGACCCCCGCCGAGCACCAGAGAGTTGCGGCCGAGCCCGCCGGGAACTCGATCGCATTCAGGCGCCAGCTTGCGCCGCGGCGCTCCAGAAGCGCCTCGCGACCATTGAGATCCCTCGCAGTCTCCGAACCGTCAGCGACAAGACGGAGCCCACTCGGACCCGGCACAAGCCGGCCGTTGACCGTTTGGATGGCTCCGGCGAGTTGACCGAGCCGGACCACCAGCGCCATCTCCCAGGCCGCGCGGCTGCTGCCCTTCGGCGGCGGAGGCAACTGCAGGTGAAACACCCGCAGGAGATCCAGCGTAGCCTGCTCGGAGGACGCCCCTCCTCCAACGTGAAGCGTCGCGGCGGTCGTGCCGAGGCCGAACGCCCGCACCAGCCCCGCGTCGCCGGTCTCGGGCCGGACGCCCGTTAGGCGGGCGGCGAGCGCCCGCCCCTGCGCAGGCACGCCAAGCGCGCCCGCGATCCGACCGCCAACGGCCACCAACCGGTCGATCTCACCCAGCCAGGGCCCGGCGGAGCTGGACACACCGGCTGCGAGCATGCGCTCCCCCCGGCAGCGGACTCCCCTGAGGTACGGTTGGCCCCGCTGCGGGAACATCGCCTCTGCATCCTCCGTGCGGCCGGCGCAGGTTGAGTGGTACATCGCGTCGATAGGTTTGCCGCGCCATGTGAGGATCTCGCCCGACGTCTCCAACACGGCTCGGTCGGAGAGCGGCTGCTCGACACCCGCTCCCTCGTAGACCTGGCACATCTGGGAGTCGCAGAGGTCGTACCCATCGGCGGAGTGATCACCCAGATGCGCCACGGCGTAGGTCCGGGCCGCAACGGCCTGAGCCTTCAGTGCCTCCAGGAGAGGAAACGCGCGGGGGCCCATCTCGGCGGGCACCACGCCTCGCAGGTACTCCTCCAGGTTGACGACGTTGATCGCGGCAACCCCAGTCACGCCCGGCCGCAGCTCAAGCTCGCCGCGAACGGTTTTCGTTCCGACCCTCATGGGATCCGGGTCGATCGGAACGACGCGCACCCGGGGCCCGGTCAACGACGCTCCGCCTTCGCCCTCCACGACCACCCCGCCCGCGGCGGCCGCGCTTGGCCGCTGGTCGCTGAATCCCGCCTGCCGCAACCGGCGCGCCAATGCCTCCGCCTCCTCGCCCGAGCTGGCAAACGCCACAACCCGACGCAGTTCGTCGCCTCTGCCGGTCACAACGCCCTCGAAACCCGTCGCATTCAACCGCACCAGCATCGCCTCCGCATTCGCATCCTGTTCGAACGCCCCCACCTGGGTCGCAGGCCGACCTTCCAGCGCGTGCGCCGAGACCGGCCCCCGCAGCAGGATGGGCCTGTCGCCAGCGGTGCACACGTAGCGTCGCCCCGGCTCCGGGAGCACCGGCTGTTGCTGAGTCTGCAGCAGCACCCGCACCAATGGGAGCCGGACGTCCGGCTGCTCGGGCATCGCAGTTGCCGCGATCGGCACCGGCAGCGCAGGGGTTTCAACCAAGCCAGGGACCGGTGTCGGGGCCTTCGTCGGGCCGGGCGCAGGAGGCTGCTGCTCGGGAGGCTTTGGAGAGACGACGGTCGGGCCGACAGCGCAGCAACTCAAGAGCAACGCGCCGGCCAGCACCCAGGCTGGGCGTGCCGCCCGAATTGCGGAGCCTGTCAAGGCCGCCTTCCGCCGTGCCCGCTTCCGCGAGCCCGGTAATCCTCGCCGACAAGCTCGATCACGTCGGTCATCTCGTAGAGCCGGGAGCGCAGCCGCTCCGTGATCCGGTCGGCCAGGCACTCGACGTACGGCGCCGACCGTGCCGGCGGAGAAGTGAAAGCCGCATCGGGTGTGACAGAACCGGGGAATGAGCCGTGCTCCGCCGGTAGCCGGGGCGCGTCGAGGTAGTTCGTGGTGAAGATGGTCACCCTCCGCGTCATGTAGCGTGCATTGATGACGTAGTAGAGGAGATCCCTTACCCAGTCAGTCAGGCGCCCCGCCCCGATTTCGTCGAAAACCAAGATCTCGGTCTCGGTCACCGGCCCGAGAATTTCCTCGCGGCTCGCGCCGCCGCCGTCGAACGACATTTGGAGCTCCTGCACGAGTTGGACCGCGTTGACGTACAGACCGTGGGTTCCTTTGGTCGCGATGAGTTCCTTGAGCGCCGCCACCGCAAGATGCGTCTTCCCGGTTCCGACGCTCCCCATGAACAACAGGCCTCGTTCCACGCCGGGGTAACAATCCACGAACTCCCGCGTCCGGCGCCTGGCTTGAGCCTGTAGGTTACGGCTCCCGTGGTCGCTGCTCCAGACCTCGAAGCTCTCAATCGAGCAGTGCAGGTAGCGAGACGGAATCCGCGCCGCCGCGAGGAGGGACTCGGGCGACCTCCCGCGACGGCAGGAGCAGCGCACCGCCAACTCGAGGCCGTCGCGCTTCTCAATCGCGAACCCGGTACCGCGACACAATGGACATAGCGGAGCTGTCTGGGCCACGGAGTAATTCTAGCGCGCTACACTTCCGACGTGCCCGATTCCTCGGCGCAGCGCCTGCTCGGGTGGTTTCGGTCCTCGGCGAGGGAGCTGCCTTGGCGGACACCGTTCCCCCGCGACCCCTACGCCGTCCTGGTCTCCGAGGTCATGGCCCAGCAGACCCAGCTGGAACGGGTCGTACCGACGTTCCAGCGCTTCCTAGAACGCTTCCCATCGGTGCGGGATCTCGCGGCGGCAGAGGTGGATGACGTGCTCCACGCCTTCTCTGGTCTCGGCTATTACAGACGCGCCCGGCTCCTGCACCAGGCCGCGCGTGCCATCGCCGACCGCGGCGCATGGCCCACGACGTTCGAGGGGCTGCGCGCTCTCCCCGGCTTCGGCTCGTACACCGCCGCGGCGGTGGCCGCCTTCGCGTTCGGCGGGATCGAACCCCCCGTCGACGGAAACGTCGCACGTGTGACCGCACGGCTTGATGCGCTTCCCCTGATTCTGGGGAGTGGACCGCTGCTCAAGGAGGGGCGCCTCCTCGCGGGCGCCCTCTACACCGATGCCGGGACCCCAGAGGTGTGGGAGGCGTTGATGGAGCTCGGAGCCACGGTGTGCACGCCTTCGAGCCCCACTTGTCGCTCATGCCCTCTCGCGTCGGGTTGCGCTGGCTTGAGCGCCGGCACACCTACCGCGTTCCCGCTCCCGCGCGTTCAGCGCGCACGGGAGCAGCAGCGCTGGGCGGTGTTGTGGGTCGAGCGGCCCGACGGCTCCGTCCTCTTGCGGAGAGTGGACCACGGGACTCTCCTGGCAGGACTTTGGCTTCCGCCCTTCGCCGTTTTGACCGAGGGGGCGGCGGCCCTTGATGCGGTCCGAGATCTTGCGCGAGAGAACAGCTTCGACGGTACCCTCACACGGGCCGCCGAGGTGAAGCACAGCATCACGCACCGCGACATTCGCGTGCTTCCCTTTGTCGGAGCGGCTCGCGACACGCGTGTCGGCGAGGCCAGGGTCGGATCGAGCTGGCAACAACCATACGCGCCCGGAGTCGGCGTTTCGTCGCTCGTGGCGAAGCTCGCCCGGGTCTGTGCCCGCAAGTCCCCGGCCGAAAGCGAGGAGTGATCGTGCCCATGCCTGTGACCCCCGTTCTGACCGCCGATGCGGTGATCATCGACCCCTTCAAAGGCGTCGTGCTGATCCGCAGAGCGCGGGCTCCCTACGCCGGGTGCTGGGCGCTCCCCGGCGGTTTCGTAGAAGTCGGCGAAGTGTGCGTCGACGCCTGTCTCCGTGAGGCTCGCGAGGAGACCGGACTCGATGTCGAGGCGGTCGAACTTCTCGGGGTCTACTCCGCACCCGACCGCGATCCCCGTGGCCACACCGTGTCTGCCGTCTACCTCTGCCGAGTTGTTGGCGGCAGTCTGTCGGGCGGAGACGACGCGAGTGAGGCGCGGTGGTTCGACAACCTGACCGGCATCGACTTGGCATTCGATCATGCGGCGGTCCTGACCGATGCCTGTCTGATCCACCGTCCACTGACCGAACCGGGAAGCCTGGACCGCGAAGCCTGAGGCGCTCGATCGTTTGCCGGGCCGTCCCCACCCTGCGCTCCTTGCCCGCAAGATCTCCAGGCGGGCTTCGAGCGTAGGGAAGATCGGGCGACTAACGCCTGCTTCTCAGCGCTCGATGTCGGTCTCGGGCTCCACATCCGGCTCGGGCTCGGCGAAGACCAAACCTGTCTGGGAGATCGGCAGTAGCACCGAGTGGAGCTTGCCCTGACTGGTAAGCCGCAGCTCGTAGCACCCCTCCGAGCGGATGTCGATGAGCGTCCCAGGCGTGCCGGCTAGACCCAGGATCTGGCTGTAAACCAGGACCTTGCTGGGGAGTTCCATGGTTGCTCCTTTGAGATCAATTGTAGCTAACGCTCGTCGTCCTCTCCGACCGACGCGGCGCCGTATTCCTTCAGCTTGCGCTGCAGCGTTCGGAGGCCTATGTCCAGCAGCTGGGCGGCCTTTGCACGGTGTCCCTTCGTAAGTTCCAGCGTTTTGAGGATCGCTTCCTTCTCGATCTCCGCCATCGGCCGCGGAGCCCACTTGTCCGCGGGCCCGGGCGCGTCGAGCGGACCAAGCTCGCGGTACTCGGGAGGCAGATCGCCAAGCGTCAGTTCGTCACCCCGGCAAAACAGAACCATGTTCTCGACCACGTTGCGCAGCTCGCGGACGTTCCCCGGCCATGGCTGGCTCCGCAGGACCGCCAGCAGCTGCGGGGCCACTCCTCTGACGTGTCTCCCGAGGTCCCGGTTGAAACGCTCCACGAAGTGCCCGACCAGTATCGGGATGTCCTCGACCCGGCGCCGAAGGGGCGGGAGCGCGATGGTGACGACCTTCAGGCGGTAGTACAAGTCCCTGCGGAACCGCCCGGCAGCGACCTCGCCTTCGAGGTCACGGTTCGTGGCTGCGAGGAGCCGAAAGTCAACCGGGATCTCGTCATTACCACCGACGCGAACAATCGTGCGCTCTTCGAGGACGCGCAGGAGCTTGACCTGCAGGTCTGCCGAGAGCTCGGAAATCTCATCGAGGAACAAGGTGCCGCCGCTCGCCGCCTCGAGCTTCCCCACCCGGCGCTGGTGGGCGCCCGTGAACGCGCCCCGCTCGTGGCCGAACAACTCGGCCTCCAGGATCTCGCCTGGGATGGCGCCGCAGTTCAGTGCAACGAAACGCCCTGCGGAACGCTGTGAGTGCTCGTGGATCGCGTTGGCGATGAGCTCCTTGCCGCTCCCCGACTCGCCCACGATCAGGACCGTGCTCGGGGCGGGTGCCACGACGCGCACCCGTTCGAACACCTGCTGCATGGCCTCCGACCGGCCGATGATGTTCTCGAAGCCGACGAGTTTCTCGAGCCGGTCCTGCAGCTCGCGCTTGTCGCGGGTTAGGGAGTTTCGCTCGAGTTGGAGGTCGACCCTCTTTCGCAGCTCGAGGAGGTTGACCGGCTTGGTCAGGTAATCGTCCGCCCCTCCCTGGAGCGCTTGAACGGCGCCGTCTACGTCGCCAAACGCGGTAACCATAAGCACTGCCATCCCCGGACGGAGGCTCCGGACACGGCGGACAACCTCGTATCCGTCGATTCCCGGCATGCGTACATCTGTGATGAGGACATCGGCGGGTTCGCCGCTCGCGAGCAGGGTCAGCGCAGCCTCACCGGCGTCGAACTCGACGACCTCGTAGCCAACCCGCCGCAGACCGGTGGCCATTGCGGCGCGCGAGCCGTCATCGTCGTCCACGAGGACAAGCCGTGCTTTCGTCACCAGGCGATCCTCCTCTCTCCCAGGAAAGTCCTCAACCCGTGTTCGTCCATTACCGTGACTCCGAGGCTCCTCGCCCTCTCGAGCTTGGACCCGGCATCCTCACCGGCCACCACGTAGGAGGTTCGGCGGGAGACATTGTCGGCAACGCGTGCCCCGGCCTCCTCAAGGAGGCCTGCCACGCTCTCGCGCGGACGAGACAGTGTACCTGTGAGAACAAACGTCAGCCCCAAAAGCGGGCGTCCTTCAGTCTTGGGCGCCTGCACCACCTCATGCGGATCCACGCCGCGTTTGCGCAGACGGCACAACAATGCCTGCGCCTCCTCGTCCGTGAAGAAGGCCGCGACGCTCATTGCAATGGTGGGGCCGATCCCCTCCGCCTCCTCGAGTTCCTCCGTGGACGCTCGCTCCAACGCTACGAGCGACCCGAACTTGGCGGCAAGCACCTTTGCAGCCTTCTCGCCGACATGGCGGATCCCGAGCGCAACAAGCAGCCGCCATAGCGGCCGCTTTCGTGCCGCGGCGATCTGCTCCACCAGCTTTGCGGCGGACGTGTCGCCCCACTGTGGAAGCTCCGCCAGGCGCGCCGCGTCAAGGTCCCACAGCGAGGCCGGATCCTCCAGCAGGCCAGCCTGCGATAGCTGGTCAATGAAGCGTCTCCCGAGCCCTTCGACATCCAGGCCGCCGCGCGACACGAAGTGGAACAGCCGCTGCCGGCGGACCGCCGGGCAGCGACGATTCGGGCAGCGAGCCACAACCTCGCCGGGCTCCCGCACGACCGTCGTGAAGCAAGAGGGGCAGCGTTCCGGCATCCGAAACGGCTCGGAGTCGACCGCCCGGCCGGCGGGATCCACTGCGACCACCTTGGGGATCACGTCGCCGCCTTTGGCGACCCAGACTACGTCGCCGACGCGGACATCCAGCCTGGCCACCTCATCCGCGTTGTGGAGCGTGGCCCGCGACACCGTACTGCCGGCGAGCGAGACCGGCTCGAGATCGGCTACTGGCGTTAAGGCGCCGGTTCGCCCGACCTGCACCACGATGCCGCGCACCCGGGTCTTCTCTCCCTCAGGCGGGTACTTGTAGGCCACCGCCCAACGCGGGAACTTCGAGGTCGCCCCGAGCGCGCGCTGCTCCTCTAGGTTGTCGACCTTGACGACGACGCCGTCGATGTCGAATCCGAGGCGCGCGCGTCGTTCTCCCCACTGGCCGATAAATGCTCGAACTTCTTCCAAGCCGCTGCAACGAAGCCATCCGGGATTGACCGCAAAGCCCCACGCCGCAAGGCGCTCCAGGGTCTCCGAGTGGCTGGCGAAGCTCAGCCCCTCAGCCCGCGGAACCTGGTACGCGAAGAAAGCCAGGCGGCGTCTCCCGCACTCGTGTGGGTCCAGGAGACGAACCGAGCCCGCCGCTGCATTCCGGGGGTTGGCGAAGGGCTCCTCCCCCTCTTCACGCCTGGACCGGTTGAGCTCCCGAAAGACCTCGTGGGGGAGGTAGACCTCACCGCGTACCTCTATGGCCGTCGGACGGTCCGGCAGTGCCAGCGGGAGCGACCTGATGGTGCGGGCGTTGGCAGTGACGTCGTCGCCGATCTCCCCATTGCCGCGCGTGACTGCCCGCTGCAGTCCCCCGTTCTCGTACGTGAGGCTCAGGGATACCCCATCGATCTTCAACTCGGCCACCAGGCCCGCCGGCTCGCGCCCGAGCCCGCGCCTCACCCTGCCGAGCCATTCCTCGAGATCTCCTTCATTGTACGAATTGTCGAGAGACAGCATCGGCGTTGCGTGCTGCACTTGCCGAAGCGAGTCCAGGGGCGTTCCACCGACGCGCTGGGTCGGCGAGTCGGAACTCACCAGCTCCGGGTGGGTTTCCTCAAGGCGGCGCAACTTCGCCATCAGCTGATCGAAGGCAAAGTCGCTGATCTCCGGCTTCGTTGCCACGTAGTAGAGGTGCTCGTGGCGGCGAATCTCCTTTCGAAGTTCCTCGACCTTCTTCCGCTCTCCGATGCGGGTCATGCTCCACCAGTAGCTTTCGGACGGTTGTGCCGTCGGCCACCCCGGCGGGGGCGCCTCCGCGCTTCTCCCTCGCGGCCTGGCTTTGGCCCCTCGATGGCAGGCGCACGCCCTTCGAGCGCCTGGCGCACAGGCTGCTCCCAGGCGACCAGTGCACTACCGTAGCGGCCGTCCACCTCGGCCAGGAGGTGCATTACCTGCCAGGCCGTCGCGAACGCCTCGTGCCGCACCGTCCGGAGAACGTGCTTGCCTGATCTCGGGGGGACCATCAGACGCGTCAGCAGTAGAAAGCCCGCTCTGACGATGTGTCCACGGTAATGCGAGATGGCCAGCCTGAGCATCGCCGTTTCGAGCTGTTCGCGAGCCAACCGCTCGATATCGCCGGCACGCGGGAGCCTGTCTCCTGCCGTTTGAAGTGCAGCCAGGAACTGCGGGAGGAAGAGAAGTGCGAGCAGGGTCTCCTCTCCTAGCTTCTCCTCCTTCCGGTACCGCTCGTCCGCTGCGGCCAGCAGGGACCATAGGATTGTGCCGTTGCCGCCGACCGCAGCCTCATGCGCCTCTGGAACGATGTGCCCGAGGAGAGAGGCTTCCTCGAGACCCCGGAAGATCCGCAGCGCGCTGCCGCCTTTCAGGCTCTCGAGCAACTCGTAGGCGATGCGGGCCGGAGCGGCGCGGCGGATCTCGGAGTGCATCGATGCCGTGGCATCGGCAAGCTCGTCGTCGAGCCGGAAACCCAGTCGCGCCGCATACTCCACGGCCCTCATCATCCGCACGGGGTCCTCGTCGAACCGCAGCCGAGGCGGCCCGATCGTCCTGATGACGCCGGCGTCGAGGTCGGCGAGCCCACCCACGTGGTCTATCACGGAGAAGTCCGCAATGTCGTAGAAGAGACCGTTGACCGTGAAGTCCCGGCGCCAGGCGTCCTCCTCCGGCGTGCCGTACTCGTCGGCATCCGGAGTCGGAGCCAGGACGTCGGCCGTCTCCCCTTCCTCGATCTCGGGCGGGTCGGGCGATCGTCGGAAGGTCGCCACCTCAACGATCTCTGAAGCGAACCGAACCATCACCAGGCGGAACCGACGACCGATGATTCGCGCGTTGCGGAAGCACTGCCGGACCTGTTGCGGCCGGGCGTTGGTCCCGATGTCGAAGTCCTTGGGCTTGCGCCCCAGAAGGAGGTCTCGAACGGCTCCGCCGACGAGGTACGCGAGGAACCCGGCCCCGTGCAGTCGATAGAGGACCTTCAGCGCGTTCGGGGACATCGCCGCTCGCGAGATGGTGTGGTCGGCTCGCGCCAGAACGCGCGGCTCCGCTTGTCTCTGTTCCGCCTCGCTCACGCGCCCGCCTTCTCCTGGGCACAATCGGCGCCGCCTGCGATATCGAGAACAATCTTGCCGAAATGCGCTCCACCGGCCAGGCGCTCGTACGCCTCACGTCCCCGGTCGAGCGGAAGAACGCTGTCCAACACAGGTCTGAGATGGCTCGCCTCGACCGCCCCCACCATTGCCTCCCAGTCTCTTCGGCTGCCCATCGTGGACCCGAGGATCGAAAGCTGGTTCCAGAAGATCAGCCGCACCTCCTCAGTCGGGCTCGGGCCGGACGTGGCACCGCACGTCACGACCCTCCCTCCCTTGGCGGCGCATCGCAGCGAAGACGTCCAGGTGGCCTGGCCGACCGTCTCTACAACGACATCCACTCCGCGGCGGCTGGTCAGGCGCCGGATTTCGCCAACTACGTCGGTGGAAGTGTAGTTGATTGTGTGGTCGGCGCCCATCTTCCGGGCGCGAGCCAGCTTCTCCTCGCTCGACGAGGTCGCGAACACGGTGGCGCCGGCGAGCTTCGCGAACGTCAGCGCGGCGAGGGCGACTCCGCCGCCGATGCCGTGGATGAGCACCGACTCCCCGCTCTTCAGGCCCGCCCGGGTCATCAGCATCCGCCACGCTGTGAGAAAGGTCAGTCCGAACGCGGCGCTCTCGTACCAGGACAGGTGACCCGGCTTCGGCGCGAGCGAGACCGCGGGAACTTTCACGTACTCCGCGAATGTCCCATCGACGTGCTCTCCGAGGAGGCGGAAAACCGCGCAGAGCGACTCTTCTCCGCACCCGCAGGCCTCGCACGTTCCACACCAGAGGCCCGGATTGAGCACGACCTCGCTGCCAATCCTCCACCCCATTACGCCTTCACCGACCGCTGCGACGGTGCCCGCCCCGTCGGCGCCTCCGATGTGGGGCAGCACGACCGGGACGCCGGGCAGCCCTCGAAGGACAAAGAGGTCCAGGTGGTTCAGGGCTGAAGCGCGCAGCCGAACCACAACCTCGTCTCGGCCCGGCCGTGGTTCCGGCAGTTCGCCGAAAACGAGCTTCTCGGGACCTCCATGTCCCGTGAAGAACAACCCACGCATTCGTCGTACCTCCTCCGGTGCGTGATCGTAACGTGAACCCGGTCCAAAAGAAAACCGCCCCGGCGAACGCCGGGGCGGCGACGTTGCTGCTTTCGACCGCTACGGACGGTTCAGGTTGTCGAAGACCATGGGCCGCTGGACCCAGAAGTTGTCGTAACCGTTGTAGGTGATCGCCTCGATGACAAGCTGGTGAACCCCGTCCACATACTTCGTCGTGTCCAGGCTGTACTTGAAGCCGCTGTAGCGCGACACCGGGTAGGGCAGCCAAGGATAGTCGTCCACCACGTCGTCCCGCACCATGTTGATGTTCGCGTTCGGGGCGATCAGGCTTCCGTCGAGGACCCCGTCAACCCAGAAGTTGAGCCGCTTGACGGAGTTCGGAAACTCGAATACCCAGCCCTGCACGAGATACGTCCCGCTCATCGGCTCCATCGCGATTGGGTGCTCAAGCTCCCCGATCGCCGGGAAGATCCCGTCCGTCGGGCAGTCGACGATGACCGGAATCTGGTCGATCACAACGGCTGGGCGCAGCGGATCCTTAGTGCGGGCCATCACGGTGACGATGTTGAGTCCGAGGTGCAGCTGACCGCTTATGAGCCAGTAGTCGGTGTCCACCGCGAAGAAGTACCCCGAGTCCTTGGCGTCCATGTTGAACATCGGGTACTGGTAGAAAATGTCCTTCCGCTCGAGACCGTAGCAGTTGGCAGTGACAAGAACCCCTGGGGCCATCTCTATCGGAGCACAATCTGTGGCGGTGTCACTTACCTGCACTCCATTCAAAAGCAGTTGCACCGAGACGATCCCTTCCAGGTTCACCTGGTCGTTCTGGTCGATCACCCACCCTGAGACCCAGTCGATGTGGTCGCCTGGCGCGTACGGCGGAAGTCCCGATGGGGGGTTCAGAGTCGTGCAGTAATTCGCGAAGAAGTGTGCGTCGTTCATCGGCCAATCGATTGCTCCGAACGGAGCGAGGGTGGCGTATCCGTTGTTGAACCACACATCCCGCGAGTCCAGCACGGTGGAGAGATCCTCGGTGTTCCAGACCCTGACCGAGATCGTGTGCTCGCCGTTTGTGAACTTGCTACTGTCGAGGGCAAGCTGGAACCCCGACTGGAAAGCGCTCGCCACGTCCGGGTGGGCGTTGGCGATGTCGGGCCGCGGCAGGGGGTAGTTCGCCTGGCCGACGACCATGCCGTCCACCATGACCTCGATGTCGGCGAGAACGTGACACGTCGCGTCCGTGGCCGGGTTGCAGCCGGTGGGGCTCACGCGCTGGCGGATCCCGTTGGCGTCGAGGGCCCAGCCGACGATCGGGAACACGCCGGCGATGTAGTCCTGATAGCCGTAGACGCTGGGATCGCGCGGGCTGTCGATGCCCCCGATCGGCGCCTGGGTGACCGTGTTGTCCACGGTGAAGTTGCGGCTCCCGAGGTCCTCGACATCGCTGCTCGAATACGTCACCCTGATGGCGATCGTGTGACTCCCGTCAGTGTAATTGGAGGCCAGGAACGACGTGACGAACCCGGGGTTGTAGGGAAAATCCTCACCCTGGAAACGCCGGTACCTTATCCTCACGTCATCGCGCGGCTGATTGATGTCCGCGTCGTGCACGGGCGCACCGTCGATCAGAAGTGTGATCCGCGACACACCGCGGGGATCGAGGACAAAGCCGCGGACTTCGACGATCCCGAAGACCGTGGCGTTGGCGGGCGGCGTGTCGATGCTGAAGGCGGTGTTCAGAACGGGTTGCCCGGTGCCACGCCCAGTGATGCCGCCCGCAGCAGCAACGCTGGCCATGAGCATGCACAGCGTGAGGACCACCAAACTCCCTAGTGTTTTGCGCATCGCCTGGCCTCCAGTGGGTTTCTCACGTCACACCTTTGTATTTCAACATAGAGACGACTCATGGAAAAGTCAAGAGGTAACGCCTCCGTCGAGGGCTGCCAGGAAGGTTCGCACCGATCGGGACAGGGCTTCCAGGGCATAGCCTCCTTCCAATACCGCGAGGATCGGCTTCTTCCCGGCAGCCTGCCCCAGCAGTTCGCCGATCGCCGCGAACCCTGCCTCGGTCACCTTCATCCCACCGAGCGGATCATCGCGGTGGGCGTCGAAGCCGGCGGAGATCACCCACGCAGCGGGTGTGACGACCGAGAGGACGTCCTCGAGCCCCGCGGCGACTGCGCCGCTGTACGTGTCATTGTCGGCACCAGCGGCCAGCGGGTAGTTCCGCGTAAAGCCACGGCCGGGGCCCGACCCGATCTCATCTCCCGCGCCGGTTCCCGGATAGAAGGGGTATCTGTGGACGGAGAGGTAGAACACGTCGTTGCGTTCCCAGAAGTGCTGCTGCGTCGCGTTCCCGTGGTGAACGTCGAAGTCGACGACCGCCACCGGTCCGATCCCTCTTTTCAGGAGATCCTCCGTGGCGATCGCTGCGTTGTTGAAGAAGCAGAACCCCATCGCACGGTCCCGAAGGGCATGATGGCCGGGAGGGCGCACCGGGATCCAGACCCTCGTGGCGGCGCGCGCGTCCACCTCCCCGACGGCTGCGATCGACGCTGCGACCGCAGCGAGCGCCGCCCGGTACGTCCCCTCGCTGATCGGGTTGTCGTCCGAATCGAACACCTGGGGACCGGAGGCGCAGGCCGTTCGAAGACGCTCCGGGAGCGTCGCGTCGTGGGCTGTCAGGATCGCACGGAGGGCATCCGACTCGTTCACCGTCACCGGTAGCAACCGTGCCCCGAGACCATCCGCGCCCTTGATCGCCGCCTGGAGCCTCTGGGGCCTCTCAGGGTGTCCGGGGAACGGACGGTGGTCGGCACACTCCTCGTGGGTCGCGATCAGCAGACTCGAAGTTGCTCTCATCCTCGGGTAATACTACCCTTGCCGCGTGGGAAACGTCGGCGGCGGCCACCTCTGGAAAGTGCTGGCGAGCGTGATGCTCGCCGCGTTGCTCTTCGCGGTGTTCCTCTGGACGGCTCCGCTAGGGGAGGTTGGCAGGAACCTCGCACAGGTCAAGCTGGGTTGGGTTCTGGCCTCGGTGGCGGTCGCCCTCGGTACGTACGCGCTGCGGGCCCTGCGCTGGGGACTGATCCTGCGGCCCGTTGGACGGGCCGGCACGGCCAACCTGCTCGGCTGCACCGCCGCCGGGTTCGCGACCTCGACAGTCCTCCCGGCACGGGCAGGAGAGATCGTGCGTCCTCTGCTGCTCACCGCCCGGACCGGAATGCCGGCGGCAGCGACCCTGGCCTCGATCCTCACCGAGCGCCTTCTCGACGGAGCTACAGTACTGTTGCTCTTCGGCGCGGGGGTGCTCTTCGTGGCAGGCAGCCTCAATCCAGCGAGTCTGCCACTCCTCCGCGACACCGCGCTGCTGACCACCGCGGGCCTGGCGGCGGCGGTGGCTCTGATCTGGTTTCTCCTCCGCCGGCGTGAGGCCACGGTGCGTCGCGTCGCCTCGTGGCTCCCGGAACGTCTCCATGACCGGGCAGTCAGCTTCCTCCACCACCTTCTCGACGGCCTGGAGGTGCTTCGGACGCCGCGACGCCTGTTCGAGATCGCGGTCTGGAGCCTGGGCCTCTGGATCGTCATCGGGTGGCAGCTCGTCCTGCTGGGGAAGGCCTTCGGTCTCGAATTGAGCCTGGGACAGGCTTTTGTCGTCGTCGCGGTCAGCGTCATCGGGCTCGCCGTGCCCGCTCCCGCAGGGGTGGGAGGATTCCACTGGGCGATCCGATTCGGACTGACCCAGCTCATCGGCGTCGACGTTTCGACATCGACCGCTTTTGCCCTCCTCCATCACGCCATATGTTTCTTTCCGATCACCGTGCTGGGCCTCGGCTACCTGGCTGCGGTCGGCATGTCCCTCGGCAAGGTACGCACCATGGAGGCCAAAGCGAGCCCGGACCCGGAGGCACGGTAAGGTGAGGTGTCCGTTCTGCGCTCACGCCCAGGATCGCGTTGTCGACTCCCGTGAGGTCGGCGACGGGAGCCAGGTCCGCCGTCGGCGGGAGTGCCTGTCGTGCCAGCGCCGCTACACCACCTACGAGCGCATCGAGGAGGTCCCGGCGCTGGTGGTCAAGCGCGACGGACAGCGCGAGCCGTACGACCGGAGCAAGATCCTGGCCGGTCTCGTGCGCGCCAGCGAGAAGCGTCCGGTCAGCTCGCGCCAGCTCGAAGCGATGGCTGACGCAGTCGAGGCGGCGCTGAACAAGAAGGACGAGCGCGAGATCCGCTCGCACGAGATCGGGCACATCCTGATGTCGCACTTGCGGGAGGTCGACCAGGTCGCCTACGTGCGGTTCGCCAGCGTGTACCGCCGGTTCGAGGACATCGAGCAGTTCCTCGTCGAGCTCGACCGGTTGAGGAGAGAGCGCGAGGTCGAGGCATGAGAAGGCGCGTCTCGTCCGGCTTAGAACTCGAGATCGTGCAGCGGCACCTCGATGAGCTGATCACGCTCCTGGCGGCGCCGCCTCAGGTGCAGGACACCGGGTTCTCGCCGGCGGTCGACCTTCGCGAAGCCGACGGACGCTACGTCGTCCTGGTGGACGTCCCCGGCGTACCGACCTCCGAGATCGTCGTCACTCTTCGAGACCGTGAGCTGAGGATCGCCGGGCGCAAGTTGCCTGGCGGCGACCGTTCGCACCACCGCCACTGCCATCACATGGAGCGCGGGTTCGGGACGTTCGCCGTCGAGGTCATGCTGCCAGGGCCGGTGCAACCCGAAACGGCCAAGGCCATCCTGAACGCCGGGGTCCTGGTGATCATCCTGCCTCGGCTCTCGGAGCGACGAAACACTGCGCACACGATCGCCGTGACCGAAGAGGAGTCATGAACGACGCGACCACGACCCCGCTTGAGCATCGCGAGGATGCGGTTTCGATCCCCGACGTGCTCCCCGCCATCGCTCTGAAGGACGCGGTGCTCTTCCCATTCGTGATGGTGCCGCTCTCCATCGGCCGCGACCGCTCCGTGGCGGCAGTAGACCAGGCCCTTGCCGAGAACCGGCTGCTTCTCCTGTTGGCGCAGCGCGATCTGAGTGAGGACAACCCCACCGCGAAGGACCTCTACCAAGTAGGCACCGTGGCCGGGATCATGCGGATGATTAAGCTCCCCGACAACCGCATCCGGATCCTGGTGCAAGGGCTTGCACGAGCGCGGGTCGAGTACTTTCTGCAAGAGGAACCATACCTGCGCGCCAAGATAACGCGTCTCGAGGAACCCACCGCGAAGGAGGGAGACCTCGAACTCGAGGCCTTCGTGCGCACCGTACGCGGCAACCTTGAGAAAGTCGTTGAGCTCGGTAAGTCGGTTTCGCCCGAGGTCATGCTGATCGCGACGTCGCTCGAGGACGGCGCCCGTTTGGCGGACCTCGTCGCATCGAACCTCACGCTCAAGCCCGAGGAGGCGCAGAAGGTCCTTGAAGCGATGGACGTCAAGGAACGGCTACGGGCGGTCAACGAGTTCCTGGAGCACGAGACGGCCCTCCTCGAGGTCCAGAGGCAGATCAGCTCCCAGGTCCAGGGGGAGCTGGACAAGTCCCAGCGCGAGTACCTGTTGCGGCAGCAGCTCAAACAGATCCAGAAAGAGCTCGGTGACACCGACGACATCGACCAGGAGGTCCAGCGCTACCGCGACCTCATCGAAACGAAGAAGCTGCCAGACGAGGCCAAGACCGAGGGCGAGAAACAGCTCAAGAGGATGCGGACCACACATCCGGACTCGGCCGAGGCCTCGGTCATCCGGACCTACCTCGACTGGCTCTCCGGGCTACCGTGGAGCACGTTTTCAAAAGACAACCTGGACCTCGCCCACGCGCGGGCGGTCCTCGACGAAGACCACTACGATCTCGAGAAGATCAAGCAGAGGGTGATCGAGTTCCTCGCAGTGCGGAGGTTGAAGAACGACAGCAAGGGGCCGATCCTCTGCTTCGTCGGGCCTCCCGGGGTGGGCAAGACCTCGCTCGGCCGATCGATTGCGCGAGCCCTCGAGCGCAAGTTCATCCGGATATCGCTCGGAGGCGTCCACGACGAGGCGGAGATCCGCGGGCACCGCCGGACCTACGTGGGCGCACTCCCAGGCCGGATCATCCAGGGGATCAACCAGGGCGGCACCTCGAACCCGGTCTTCATGCTCGACGAGATCGACAAGATCGGCGCCGACTACCGGGGAGACCCATCGGCTGCGCTTCTCGAGGTCCTCGACCCCGAGCAGAACTTCTCCTTCAGGGACCACTACCTCGACGTCGCGTACGACCTCTCGACGGTGCTCTTCATCGCCACCGCAAACGTGACGGAGACCATCCACCCGGCGTTCCTCGACCGCATGGAGGTAATCGAGCTCTCGGGGTATACGGAAGAGGAAAAAGTCCAGATCGCCAGAACGCACCTCATCCCCAAGCAGGTGCGCGAGAACGGCCTCAAGCCGAGCCAGGTTCGGTTCCTTGAGACTGGGCTCAAGTTCGTGATCGACCGGTACACGCGCGAGGCGGGCCTCCGAAACCTCGAGCGCGAGATCGGCGCCGTGTGCCGCAAGGTCGCGGTGCGCGTGGCGGAAGGCTCGACGGCACGCGTGACGGTCACACCGAAGACGGTCGAGCGCTTCCTCGGGCCGGTGAAGTTCCTCCCCGAGGAGCAGCTCGCCCTCGACCGCATCGGCGTGGCCACCGGCCTGGCATGGACACCCGTGGGCGGCGACATCCTCCACGTCGAGGCCCTGGCGCTGCCCGGCAAAGGCGAACTGCGCCTGACCGGCCACCTCGGCGAAGTGATGAAGGAGTCGGCCCAGGCCGCGCTCTCCTACCTGAGGGCCAACGCAAGTCAGTATGGGATTGCTCCGTCCTTTTTCGACGATCACTCGTTTCACGTGCACGTTCCGGCGGGTGCGATCCCGAAGGATGGGCCCTCCGCCGGGGTCACGATGCTCTGCGCCCTCGCCTCGACGGCCGTCGCGAAACCGGTGCGACGCGACCTGGCCATGACCGGAGAGATCACCCTGCGGGGCGAGGTCCTGCCCGTTGGCGGCATCAAGGAAAAGGCGCTCGCGGCCCTGCGAGCGGGTATCCACGAGATATGCCTGCCGCGCGAGAACCAGCGGGACCTCGCCGAGCTGCCGGCTTCCGCGCGAGCGAAGGCCCACTTTCACCTTCTGTCGCGGGCCGAGGACATCCTTCGCCTCGCACTGATCCAGACGCCGGGGACACCGGCGGCAGTGGCCACGTGAAGGCGTTGCTGGAGCGAGTGCGGTCCCGCTTCCAGGCGCTTGTTGGGGTCCACGAGCGGCCTGAGCAACTCGCCGCGGCCTGGGCGCTCGGGATCGCGCTGGGGCTCTCGCCGCTAATCGGCCTTCATGCGGTTATCGCCCTCCTGCTCGCGTTCGCTTTCCGGCTCAACAAGGTGGACGTACTCCTCGGCACGCTCGTGGTCAACCCGTGGACCATCACTGTCTACTTCCCAGCGGCGGTTCTGGTCGGCAAGGGAATCACCGGCGTACATGTCCCCCACTTCCTGATCCCCCACCCTGAGGAAGTCCTGCACGCTGCCATGTGGCGCGAACGCGTCCCGTGGCTGCGATCGGTGCTGATCACGTGGGGCGTGGGTGCCACGGTGCTGTCGCTCCTCGGGGGCGCGGTCACGTACTTCGCCCTCAAGTGGTTCATCATCCTCCACCGACGGCGTCATGCCGAGCGGCACGGCGGAGGAGCAGAGGAGCCGAGGAGCAGAGGGGAGTAGGCTCCCAGCGCCTTTTCTCCTCCGCCCCTCTGCTCCCCCGCTCCTCTGCCGCTGCAGGGAGACCCGCTGTTACCCGACTACCTCCGGGCGCGGAAGTACTCGATGGTTCGCCGGAGCCCTTCCTCGAGCGACACCTTCGGCTCCCACCCGAGAAAGGCCCGGGCCTGCGAGATGTCGGGCTGGCGGACCTTGGGATCGTCCACCGGGAGCGGTTTGAACTCGATCGGCGCCAGGCTTCCCACGAGGCGCCGGATCGTGTCGGCGAACTGCAGAACCGTCATCTCGCCCGGGTTGCCGATGTTGACCGGCTCGTCGATCTCGGAGAAAAGCAACCGGATGATCCCCTCGATCTCATCGTCGACGTAGCAGAACGAACGGGTCTGGCTCCCGTCTCCGAAGATGGTCAACGGCTCGCCTGCCAGCGCTTGCGACACGAACGCCGGCACGACGCGGCCGTCGTGGGCGCGCATCCGCGGCCCGAACGTGTTGAAGATACGCACGATCCGGGTGGAGACGCCGTGAAATCGCTGGTACGCCATCGTCATGGCCTCGGCGAAGCGCTTGGCCTCGTCGTAGACGCCGCGCGGACCGACGGGGTTCACGTTTCCCCAGTAGCTCTCGGGCTGCGGATGCACGAGAGGATCGCCGTAGACCTCAGAGGTCGACGCAAGCAGGAACCTCGCGCCCTTGGCCTTGGCGAGCCCAAGCGCTTTGTGCGTCCCGAGCGAGCCGACCTTGAGCGTCTGAATTGGCAACTCCAGATAGTCGATCGGTGAGGCCGGCGAAGCGAAGTGAAGGACGAAGTCCACTCTTCCGGGCACATGGATGTAGTTGGTGACGTCGTACTTTTCGAAAGCGAATCCGTTGACGCCGAAGAGGTGTTCGATGTTCGCGAGGTTGCCCGTCAGGAGGTTGTCGATGCAGACGACGTCCATGCCCTCCCCGAGCAACCGCTCGCAGAGGTGCGACCCCAGGAAACCCGCGCCACCGGTGACCACTGCCCGCGCTCGCTCCATGCATCGCCTCCAGCGTGCATTATGCACTGGTCCCCGGGTGTTTCGCGCTTCGGGCCGATCCTGCCGGAGACGGCACAACGCCACTTGCATTCGGTCGGAGGCGTGGGGAGAATGAACGAGCGTTCACTCTGGTTCGGCGTGACGCGTCGCCAGAAGAAGAGGGGGGCTCCGTGGGTTACCAAGCGGACATGCGCGACATCAGATTCCAGCTCTTCGAGTGGCTGCCGACGGAGGATCTCCTCGAGCGGGAAGCTTTCTCCCAATGGGAACGCGCGGATGTCGAGATGGTGCTCGACGAGGCGCTCAGGCTCGCGCAGGAGCAGCTCGATCCCGCAAATCGCGAGGGTGACAAGGTGGGAGCCCGCTTCGAGAACGGGCGCGTGATCATGCCGGCGTCGTTCCACTCGGTGTACCAGAAGATCAGGGAGGGGGGCTGGATCGGCTGCATCAACACCCCCGAGTACGGCGGAATGGGCCTGCCGGACACCGTCGGCACCGCGGTGAACGAGCTCTTCTTCGGGGCGAACATGGCGTTATCTCTCACCGCTCTCCTCACCCGGGGTGCTTCATACCTGGTCGAGAAGTTCGGTACCGACGAGATGCGCGCTCTCTTTTGCGAGCGCATGTACTCCGGGCAATGGGCAGGCACGATGTGCCTCACCGAGCCCCAGGCAGGCTCCGACGTTGGGGCATCCAAGGCCCGCGCCGTCAGGCAGCCCAACGGTCGCTACCTGATCCAGGGCGAGAAGATCTTCATCACGTCGGGCGATCACGACCTCACCGAGAACATCATTCACGCGGTGCTGGCCCGCACTCCGGGTGCGCCGGACGGGACTTCGGGACTGTCCCTCTTCATCGTTCCGAAGATACGAGTCAACGCCGACGGCTCGCTCGGGGAGCCGAACGACGTCGTCTGCTCGCGCCTCGAGGAGAAGCTCGGCATTCACGGCTCGCCGACCTGCTCCCTGGTCTTCGGCGGCAACGACCGGTGCGAGGGGTTCCTGCTCGGCGAAGAGAAGTCCGGCATGAAGCTGATGTTCCACATGATGAACCCGGCACGCATTGAGGTGGGGCTGCAGGGCGCCGCGCTCGCGGCGGCTGCCTACCAGGCCGCCCTCGACTACGCGCGCACACGGCTGCAGAGCCGCCACTGGACGCGCATGAAGGAACACGGCGCACCCCAGGTACCGATCATCGAGCACCTGGACGTGCGCCGGATGCTGTTCACCTCGAACGCTTACGTTCAGGCGATGCGCGCCCTGCTCATGCAGACCTCGTACTTCATGGACATGACCCACGTCACCAGCGGTGAAGAGCAGGAGCGCTACCAGTCCTACGTCGAGGTTCTGACGCCGATCTGCAAGGCATGGGCGTCCGATTGGGGCTTCCGGGTCACCGAGTGGTGCCTGCAGGTCTATGGCGGCTACGGTTATACGTCCGACTATCCGGCAGAGCAATACCTGCGCGACGCGAAGATCGCCTCGATCTACGAAGGAACCAACGGCATCCAGGCCCTTGACCTGGTCGCCCGGAAACTGCCCGCCAAGGGCGGCAAGCCGATTCGCGAGCTGCTGGGGCTGGCCGAGCGCACGTTCAAGAAGCTCCGGAACGACCCACAGTTCATGGAGCCTGCGTGGATGCTCGGTGCAGCGCTCAAGCAGATCGAAGACATCTCCAAGGGTCTCACCAAGCGGCCGGATGCGCCGATCGTCGTGCTGCTCAACTCCGTTCCGTTCCTGGACATGATCGGCGACGTCCTCGGTGCGCACTTCCTCCTCGATCAGGCGACGATCGCCCGGACCAAGTTGCAGGCTATGCTCACCAAGGACGGCGTGGACGCGTCGGACAAGGACGCCGTCCGGCACTACGCCGAGGGCAAGCCCGAGGCCGCCTTCTATCACAACAAGATCCAGACCGCGATCCACTTCGCGTATCGCGTCCTCCCGAACGTGACGGCACGTGCGGTCGCGATCCGCGCCGGAGAATCCGGCCCCGTTGAGGCGATCCTCTGATCTTTGCCAGGCGCTAGAAATCCGTAGCCAAGCGCGGAGAGACGTGCCCGAGGCTGCGGCCTCGCCTGCACGTCGCGCCGGGAATGGTCCGTTCGGGGTCGCTACTCCAGCTCCGCCAGGCGCTGCGCCAGGGCTTCCGCGTCCTCCTCAGCCTCGCCCCATGCTTCGAGCAGCGCCTCGAGGTCGTCCCTCAGCTCGTCAGCCTCGCGCCCCAGCTCACGGGCCCGCCGTCCGTCGGCAAACACTTCGGGCTCGCACAGGAGCACCTCGACGTCGCGAAGGCGCTGCTCGGCCGCCTCCAGCTCTCCGGCCAAGGTATCGGCCTTGACCCTCGCGCGGGCCGCGTCGCGCCGCAGCCGTCGCCGCTCCACCTCCAGTGCGCTTCGCCGCGGGGTAGCACCCTCTTCCTCCGGCGTCCGCCCCGGGGCCTGGACCAGCCCAAGCCTGGCGAACGCCTCATCGACCCGATTGACCGGGACGGCAGAAGCGCCGTCGAGGAGCAGAACGCCCGTGGCTACCCGCTCGATCAGGCGGCGGTCGTGGCTGACGAGCAGCAATGCTCCCGGGAACTCCGAAAGGGCCTGTTCCAGGACTTCGCACGTGACGAGATCCAGGTGGTTCGTTGGCTCGTCGAGGAGCATCAGGTTCGGAGCCAGGGCGATCAACCTAGCCAGCGCGAGTCGTGCCCGCTCCCCGCCCGAGAGCGAATCGGTGACGGCCTCCGCCGCCTCGCCCGAGAACGCGAATCGGGCGGCCCATGCCCTCGCCTCCGCCGGCGTCCACTCCGGACGGGCCGAAAGGAGCACCTCCAGCACACTCACGCCGCTCGGGATATCGGCCTGTTCCTGGTCGTACCACGCCGGTACCACGCCCGTCCCGAGTCGCAGCCTCCCGGAAAGCGCCGGCAGGCGTCCCGCGAGTGTGTGCAGCAGCGTCGTCTTCCCGGCCCCGTTGCGGCCGACGATGGCCAGGCGGTCTCCCCGCCGCACCGAGAGCGTTACGCCCCGGAGGACAGGCCGCTCCCACCCGACCGCGAGGTCATTCACCTCTATCACCATCTCCCCGCTTCGTCCGGCCTCGGGCCAGCGAAGCCTGAGCGGGCCGGAATCGGGCTCTGGCGCCTCGAGGCGGTCCATACGTGAAAGCAACTTCTGCCGCGCCTGGGCTTGCCGCGTGTTCTGGCCGGCGATGTTGCGCCGGATGAACTCCTCCTGCCGCTCGATCTCGGCCCGTTGCAGATCGAATGCCTTTTGCGCATGTTCCCTTCGCCTTTCACGCTCACGGCGGTAGCGCGCATACCCCGCCGGGAACCGTTCCAACCTGCCCCCGTGCAGCTCGAGCACTTCGCCTCCGACGCGGTCGACCAGCTCCCGGTCGTGCGTCACCAACAGAAGCGCGCCGTTCCGCCTCGCGAGCTCCTGTGCGAGGAACTCGACGCCCAAGAGGTCCAGGTGGTTCGTCGGCTCATCCAGCAGCAGCAACGCGGGCGAGAGCAGCGCGCGGGCCAGGGCGACTCGTGTGCGCTCACCTCCAGAAAGCGAGTCGAGCGTCCTCGAGTGCATTGCTGCGGGGATGCCGAGGCCCTCAAGGGCGGTCTGGGCATGCGGCCGTGCCCGGTAACCGTCGAGCCGCTCGAACTCCTCCTGCAGCCGGTGGTGCTCGGCGATAAGAGCCTCATCACCGCTCCCCAGCCGGGCCCCGAGATCGGCAAGCGCAAACTCGACCTCGACCACCCGGGCCAGCGCCGAAAGGCAATAGTCGAGAACCGAGACCCCGGCCCCGGCTTCGACGCGCTGCTCCAGCCGGGCGATCTCCAAGCCGCGGGCGCGTTCCACCGCGCCGCCCTCGGGTTCGAGCTCCCCTGCGATTACTTTCAGCAGGGTGGTCTTCCCGCAGCCGTTGCGACCGAGCAGGATGAGCTTCTCTCCGGGGTTGTGCTGGAGCGACGCTCCGCGAAGCACCATCCGCCCCGCGAAGGAGACGCGCACGTCCTCCAGGCGATACAGCAAGTTAGGCTGCACCCCCGAGCCGGGCGAGGATCAGCGGCGTCTTGGGCGGCGGATCGCCCTCGATGCGAAACGCGGCAGCCGCTCGCGACACGAGCGCATCGATCTCGACCGACCTGTCACCCACCTCGAGCGTAGCCAGCGGCTGTCCCGGCTCGATCCGGTCTCCGACCCGTGCGTGGACCCTGAGTCCGGCCGAAAGATCGACGCGGTCCCCCTGTCGGCGGCGGCCCGCCCCCAGAGCGACGGCGATCCAACCGAGCCCCTCCCCGTCGATTGCGGCGACGAAGCCTCCGTGCCGCGCCGGGACCAAAACCGTACGGGACGGGCGCGCAAGACGCGACTCGTCGGGGTCGCCGCCGTGCGCCCGGACGACCTCCGCCCATCGGGCCAGGGCGCTTCCATCGGCGAGCCTTCGCTCGAGCTCGGCCCGTGCAGACTCGGCTGTCCTCCCGGCGAGAACGAGCCCCTCGACCGCCAGCTCCACAGTGAGCTCGCGCAAGCGCCTATCACCGGCCCCGCTCAGAACCTCGATGGCGGCGCGGACCTCGTTGGCGCAGCCAAGCCGGTCGCCGAGCGGCTGGCTCATATCGGTGATGAGGGTGCGCAGCGTGACGCCGGCCCGCTGGCCGACGCCCATCAACGCGTCGGCGAGCCGCCTCGCCACCTCGGGCGTTTTGCAGAAGGCGCCGGAACCGCATTTCACGTCGAGCACCAGCCGGTGTGCGCCGACTGCGAGCTTCTTGGACATGATCGAGGCCACGATCAGGGGGAGCGATGGCACCGTGGCGGTCACGTCGCGGAGGAGATAGAGCTTGCGGTCGGCAGGAGCGATGTCTTCACTCTGGGCAGCGATGCTCACGCCGCACCTTGCGAGTCTGTCGAGCGCTTCCGAGCCGCCTAGGACGGTCCGAAAACCCGGGATCGCGGCGAGTTTGTCCAGCGTCCCCTGCGTGTGACCGAGGCCGGCGCCTGCCATCATCACAACCGGGACGCCGCACGCCGCGACGAGCGGCGCGAACACCAACGAGACGCTGTCGCCGACGCCACCGGTAGAGTGCTTGTCCACGGCATCGGGGACTGCCTCCCCGAGTTTCCAGGAGGCTCCGGAGTCCCGCATGGCTTCAACCAGATCCTGCGTCTCCCGCTCGCTTGCGCCGCGGATACAGATGGCCATCAGCATCGCAGCAAGCTGCTCGTCACCGATCTGACCGTGGCTGGCGCCGCGCACGAACGCCTGGACCTCGGCCGACGTGAGCTCGAGGCCATCCCGCTTCCTCGCGATTGCCTCAACGAAGTTCACCCACTACCTCCGAGACCCTTCGGCTCAGCTGCAACGGCTGGCCATGGGAGCACGTCTCGTGCCGGCCGACCGCGCCACCCGGGTTGCAGCGTCAGCTCGCCGAAGATAGGCGCTGCTGTGCGTCGAGGCGGTACGGCGATTCCGGGAAATCCTCGACGAGTTTGCGGTACAGCCGGTTGGCCTCCTCCGGCTTGGCCTCGTGGTCCCAGAGCTTCGCGAGCTCGAAGAGCGCGGTGTCGCGCGGTAGTCGGGGGTCCTTGCCAGCAACCATCGCCTCCAGGTCGCTCACGAGCTGCGGGCCCTCTCCTCGTGCCACGCGCAGCCTGATCAGGTCAAGCATGGCGAGACGGACCAGCGGATCGCTCGACCGCTTGCTCGTGATTTCGCCCAGCTTGCGGATCGCCAGCGTCTGGTCACCCCGGTCCTCGGCGATACGTGCCAGGTACAGGTCGGCAATGCGAGCCTGAGGAGTCAGCCAGTAGCTCGACCGGATGGCCTCGAAGGCTTTCTCCGAGGCGGAGAGGCGCTCCGTGTCGGTGGCGAAAGTCGACTTCCCGACTGCCGTCCCGGCGCTGCCGACGGGCGTCTCATAGATGGCGAGGGCGTCAGCCATCGCCTGGCCTCCCGCTTCACTGCGACTGCCGATGAAAGCCGTTACACCCCACCACAACAGGGCAACCACTAGGACGGCGGCGAGACCCATGGCTGCCTGGCGCCAGTTCTGTCCGATCCAGTGGACGCTCTGGTCCACCAGCGAGATGAACTCGTCCTGCTTGATCTGCTTGCGTGTAAGTCGGCGTCCCACGGTGCGGCTCCTCGGTATGCGTCTACTTCACTGGCGCGGGCGTGTTCGCCGCGGCCAGTGGGTAGCGGTCGTTGTAGAGCTTGATCACGGCGTCGGTGATGTCGGCGGAGTTTGCGAGGTACGCAAGTTGGTCCGGGTTGAAGATGAAGACCGCAGCGTAGCGGTTCTGGTCTGCGTACTTCGTGATGAGCTCCTGGAGCTTCCCGCCCAGCTCCTTGAGCAGCGCCTGCTGCTTGGCTTCGAAGTCACGCTTCCCCGTTCGCTGCTTGTCCTCGAACTCGCGCTGCTTGGCAACAACCCGCTTGTTGAGCTCGGCGATCGCGTCGTCGTTGGCAACGCCCTGCTTGGTGATCATCTCGCCCTTGAGTTCGTTTATCTCCTTGTCCAGCTTAGCGAGTTCATCCTGCCTGGGTCGCGCCCAGGTGTCGAGTTCCTTCAAGCGCGCCTTTCCCTCGTCCGTGCTGGCAAGGGCCTTTTGGACGTAAACGAAAGCGATTTTCGACGGGGCGGGTTCCTGCGGCTGTTGCGCCCACGCCATCGTCGCCAGCAAAACCCCCGCGAGAACCGCTCCAGAAAGCCTCGTGCAACTCATGGAAACCTCCGGCCGCGTTTGCGGCAAGGGATTCTAGCACGCAGTTTGCAGCAGCACCCCCGTAGACAGTCCAGGCTAGAATTCCCATAGGAGCTCTCGAAACGTGAAGGCTATGGTGCTGGAAAAGCCGGGTCCCATCGAAACCCGCCCGCTCGTGGCCAGGGAAGTTGCAGAGGACCTGCTGGGCCCTGGAGAGCTGCGCCTGCGGGTGCTCGCTTGTGGAGTCTGTAGGACCGATCTTCACACGGTCGAAGGAGATCTGCCCGAGGCGCGGGCCCCTCTCATCCCAGGCCACGAGATTGTCGGCCTCGTCGAAGAGGTAGGGCCCGGCGTCTCGTTGGTCTTGCTCGGCCGGCGGGTGGGCGTCGCATGGATGGCCGGCGCCTGCGGCTCCTGCACTTGGTGCCGCAGCGGACGGGAGAACCTCTGCCCGGATGCCAGCTTCACGGGACTTCACCGCGACGGTGGTTACGCGGAGCGCGCGGTTGTCCGGGCTGATTTCACCTACCCCCTTCCGGAGGCGTTCGACGATGTCCAGGTAGCGCCACTGCTGTGTGCCGGCGTGATCGGGTATCGGGCCCTGATGCTTGCAGGCGCGCTCGCCGGAGGGAGGCTCGGCATCTTCGGCTTCGGGTCCTCCGCCCATATCGCGATCCAGGTCGCGCGGCATTCGGGCTGCGAGGTCTCGGTGTTCACTCGCGCGTCGCGCCACGCCCAGCACGCCCGTTCGCTCGGCGCCACCTGGGTTGGGGCGCCTGAGGAACCCCCGCCCGACCCTCTCGACCACGCAGTGATCTTCTCTCCTGCAGGAGAGCAGGTGCCGCTGGCGCTCCGCTACCTCGCACGGGGCGGCACGGTCGCCTGCGCCGGCGTCACGATGACCGACCTTCCCGGCTTTCCCTACGCTCATTTGTACCAGGAACGGACGATCCGCTCGGTGGCAAACGCGACCCGTGCGGACGCGCGGGAGCTGCTCAACCTGGCGATGGCGATTCCCATCACCACGAGCGTCGAGGTACTCGGGCTGGAAGACGCCAACGAGGCTCTCTTGCGCATCAAACAGTCGGCCGTCAGCGGTACGCTGGTGCTGAGGCCGGGCTAACGAGAAGCGGCAATGTCGTTGAGGGGTCACTCGAGCCCGGCTATTGCATGATGCTCGCGAGCGGCGAAGCGCTTTCCGAGGCTTCCGACTTCCCGGGCCTGGGCCGGGTGGTCGGTCGCGATGAGTTCAAGGCAGCGGTTTCAGCGCTCGCGTGTTTCAGCCGGAGTCGCGACACGCTGGTCCGGCAGTACCCGGGGTCGAGCGTCGGAAAGCGCTACCCGGTGATGCGGTCCGGCCCGATCCCCCGGACCTCACGGACGGAGAAGCCAGTGGCCTCCCAGGCCTCCCTTTTCCCCTCGTCCTCGGCTGCGGCGGTCACGAGGTCGTGCACCTCCGACCACTCGAGTGCCACCGTCGGGTCCGGGAGGCGGTCGGCAACAACCAGCGTCTCGGCCCGGTTCGGGTTCACGAGGGTCCCGGCCACGATGGCGACCGGCTCGTCGGCATCCCCGTTGCCGTCCCAGAGTGCGTGCGGGACAAACGAGTTCTGGGCGAACGTCCAGAGGTACTCGTCGAGAACGGCAGCCCGACCCCTGTCCGACATCCACACAGCGACCCGCTTTCCCGACGAGTAGAGCCGCTCGATGAGGCGACACGCCTCGAGCGCCTTCTTGCTGCCAGTCAGGCGATGCAGGATCACCTCTCCCACGGCCGATATCTCCCTTGCTCCAAATCCCCCCGATTCCTTTGCTGTGGGCTGTCTCTGGGGGCGCCCGCGAGGATAGCAGAGGCGCTCGGCGCCCAAGCCGGCAGTCTATGCTTCCTCCCGGTCAGAGAGGTGACGATGCGAACAACCCCACTTGCCGCTGCCCTTCTGGTGACGGCGCCGCTACGAGCAGCGGGCCCGACGGAGACAACGGCGATGCTCGAGAAGTTCCGTGCGTTCGTGCGAGGCCTCGAGGCCAAGGTCGCTCCCATGGAACGCGCGGCCAACCTCGAATGGTGGGAGGCGGCGACGACAGGCAACGACGACGCCTACAAGCGCCAGAGCGACTTCCAGACGAAGCTCGAGACGGTCTACACCGACCGTGAGGCCTATGCCCTCTTGAAAGAGGTCAGGTCGTCGGGAGTCTTTAGCGACCCTCTCGAGAAACGCCTTCTCGAGCGTGTCTACCTGGCCTACCTGGGGCGCCAGCTCGACCCCGAGCTGCTTGAGAAGGTGATCGCGGCCTCGTCCGCGCTCGAGCAGAGGTTCTCGACCTTCCGCAGCAAGGTCGCCGGCAAGGAGGTCACGGACAACCAGATCGAGGAGACGCTGATTTCGTCGAGGAGCCGAGACGAGCGCAAGACGTACTGACTCGCATCCAAGCAGGTAGGCGCGGCGCTCGCGGCAGATGTGGTCCGGCTCGTCAAGCTGAGCAACGAGGCTGCGGTCAAGCTCGGCTTTCGCGACTTCTACGCGCTTCAGCTTGCCCTCAACGAACAGGACGAGACTTCGCTTCTCGGTTTTTTCGACCAGCTCGACGCCCTGACCACCGCCTCATTCACGGAAGCCAAGACGCGGATCGACGGCGTGCAGGCTAGACGCCTCGATGTGCCGGCCTCGGAGCTGATGCCGTGGGACTACACCGACCGGTTCTTCCAGGAGGCGCCGAACCTCTCGGACGTCGACATGGATGCGCCATTGGCAGGCAAGGACATCGGCAAGCTTGTGGCGTCGTTCTACCGCGGCATCGGCCTCGACGCCGAGCCGATCCTCGCCAGGTCCGACCTTTACGAACACAAGGGTAAGAACCCGCACGCTTTCTCGCAGGACATCGACCGCAACGGCGACGTGCGCGCCCTCCTCAACATCAAGCCGAACCAGACCTGGCTCGGCACCACGCCGCACGAGCTCGGACACGGCGTGCACGAGTACAACATCAACCGCTCGCTCCCCAACCTGCTGCGCGTGGAGGACAGCATATTCGCCACGGAAGGGTTCGCGATGATGATGGAGCGCCTTGCCGAGAACGCGGCATTCTACCGCGCGATGGCCCTTGTTGACGAGACCACGCTGGCGAAACTTGGCGCTCCCATGGAGGAGAAGGAGCGCATGCAGGGCCTCATCTTCTCCCGCTGGACACAGGTGATGCTGCGCTTCGAGAAGGACCTGTACGCCAACCCAGAGAAGGATCTGGACGCCCTCTGGTGGAGGCTGGTCGAGCGCTACCAGGGGATCAAGCGGCCGGCCGTCCCGTTCCGATCAGCGGCGGGATCCGCCGCCAACTCGAGGCCCTCAAGCTCTAGATCACCAGGGAGGCTAGTACAGGCCATGGCTGTAGAATGATGCGATGTCCGTTCTGGTCTGCTCTGCGGCAGCCGTGCTTGCGCTCTTCCAGGATGCAGCCCCTCCGACGCCCGTTGCCGCGCCCGGTGCCGAGGCGATGGTGATGTCGACCCTTGAGGATCTCCGCAAGGGTGAGCTTTTCCTTGATGCGAGCGCACTCGAGCAGGGCCTAGCCGCTTCGTTCACGCTGATCGAGGGAGGGTCGCGCATCTCGGGGTCGTTCGCCTATCTTGAACCGATCCGTCGTCTGCGGGAGCGCGGCGGCGAGGTCAAGGAGCTCCGATTCGAGCAGACCCTCGTGCGGGTCTACGGCGGCAGCGCAGTCGCAACCTACCGATACACCAAGAGCTGGAACGAGACGGGCGTTCATCACCGGGAGCAGGGTTGGTCGAGCGACGTCTTCGAGCTTCGGGACGACGGAGCCTGGCTCCTCGTCCTGCGCCACCGCGGAAAGTAGACGACAGGAAGAAGTTGACAGTCGACAGTTCACAGTCGACAGTTACAACCCCTCAAAAGCGGTCGCCTGAGCCGAGTGAAACCGGTAGGAGCGGAGATTTGACTGTCGACTGTTGACTGTCAACTGTTGACTTGTTTCACGACGGGTGGCGGACAGTCACCACGGTGCGGATGCCGCCGCGAAGGCGGTAGTCGAGGGTGACCTCCATGCGCCGTGGCTGACACGCCGCGGCTAGATGCTTGAGCAAGAGGTTCGCGGCGTGCTCCTGGTACACCCCAACGCTGCGGAATGTCGTCAGGTAGTACTTGAGGGACTTGAGCTCGATGCAGTAGCGGTCCGGTACGTAGGTGACCTTGAGAGTCCCGAAGTCAGGCAACCCCGAGAAAGGGCACACGCACGTCCACTCGTCCGTGACGACAAAGACCTCCGCCTCGCGGTCGGGGAACTCGTAAGGGAACGTCTCCAAGAGACCCGGATCGGCCTTCTCGACACCGTCGAACGGGAACGTCCTGCCTTCGGCCTCCACCACCTGCCACCTCCGTTGTTCGATTCAGCGCACGAACCAGTGAGCGACCGCAAGCGCTGCCGCGAGTGCCCCTCCCCCGACCGTCGCCGCCCCGGCCGCAGCTCGGGTCAGGTTAGCAAACCCTTCGAAACCGGAGTCGGGCGACACCTTCGACAGAGCGCCCGCCAGCATTGCCGGGGCCGCAAGGGCGATCAGGGCCGGCCACGGAAGGAGGTGCGCGACTACGAGCCCGATGAGGGACGCCGCCGAGAGTGCCGGCAGGAGCCACGCGAGCCGAATCCCCGCCGCCACCCCCAGGGTAGCGACGGGACTCATCTTCCCCACCGCGCGGTCGGCCTCCGGGTGCGTGAAGTGGTGGCAGTAGAGGATCGCCACGATGTTGATCCCAATGAACACCCCTGCGGCCGCCGCCCCCCAGCTCCAACGCCCGGAGGAGGCCCACGCTGCGCCGCCCACGGTCAGCGGACCAAACGCGATGAGAATGCCAACCTCTCCGAGACCGCGCCCGAAGTACCCGAACCGCAGTGGCGGCGCCACGTACTCGAAGGCGATGAACGCTCCGAGCAAGGCAGGCACCAACACGCCCCACCCCGCAGTCACCGCGATCGCGGCTCCCAAGCCCAGGGCAACGGCGGCGAAACCGACGCCCCACCCGGTGGCCTCGCGCGGCGTCATCAGCCCCTTCGTCAGGACGTCCGAACCTCCGAAATCCGGGGAGTCCTTGGTGGGCGCCAGGGTGTCGACGCCGGAGCGGAAGTCGTACACGTCGTTGACGACGTTGGCGGCCAGATGGGCAAAGAAAGCACCCGCCATCGCCATTCCGAGGTTTGTCCACCGGATAGTTGCTCCACGCCAGAGCTCGTACAACCCTCCGGACAACGTGGCTGTGATCACGATGGGCGTGTAATGCGCCCGGGCAAGCCTCAGTGCCAGCCGGAGCCGGCTGGGTAACGATGCGCTCACCGTTCCTCCCTTTCTTCTGCGAGCCGACGGCAGAGCTGCAGGATCTCATCGAACATAGTAGCCGTGAGCCGCCCCGTGAACGTGTTCTGCTGCGAGACATGATACGAGTCGACGAGCCAAACTCCGCCTGGCAGGAGCCACGCCGCGCCGTGGCCGAAACGGATGCCGGTCGGCGTGGCGAGGCCCTGGTCGCGAAGCAGCCGCAGCAGGCTTTCCTGTGCGAGCCGCCCGAGCGCCAGCACGACACGCAGCTGACGGCGCGATGCGAGATCCGCCTGAAGGTAGGGACGGCAGCGAGTCAGCTCCGCGGGCGTCGGGCGATTGGCGGGCGGGGCGCAGCGCAGCGGCGCCGTGATCAGAACGCCCTGCAGCTTCAGGCCGTCGCGGCGATGCTCGCTGGTCGGCCTGTCGGCCATCCCGGCGCGGTGCAGGGCCGCATAGAGGAAGTCTCCGGATCGGTCCCCGGTGAACATCCTCCCCGTGCGGTTGGCGCCCTGCGCCGCGGGCGCGAGGCCGACGATGACGAGCCAGGCGGATCGGTCGCCGAACGCGGGCACCGGTCGCGCCCAGAAGCCATGCGTCCGGACCCAGCCGCGATAGCGAGGCGGGACCCGGGCTGCCTGGCTCTCACGCCAGGCCACGAGCCGAGGGCAGGCGCGGCACTCGACGAGGCCCGCGGACCTCTCCCCGACCCGGGGTTCGTGAAACGGGTTTGACACTTCCACCCGCTCATCTTAAGATGAATAAAAGGGTTTTAGGCCCCATGACCGACAGCGACGTCCAGCCCCACCCCGTCTTTGCGCAGCGTCTCATCACGCTCGCCGAGCAACTCGAACGCGCGGGCCAGCCCGGCTTCGCTGCCGAACTCTATGAGCTTGCCGCGAGCCTGACTCCAAAAGGTGAGGCCTACCGCCAGCGCGCGTCGGTCCTGCGTCGGGCTTCACCGAACCCCGAGGACGCCGAGCGGGAGCACAAGAGGCACAACCTCGAGGCGTCGCATGCCGTCGGGATGGCACGAGTCCTGGAGGTACGCGGGGAACTGTCCCGCGCCCAGGAGATGTTCGACCTCGCCAAGCTCAGGGCCCCGTTCCACTACCTGGCATACGCCGGCGCCGGCTACCTCCACTTACGGCGGCGTGACCTGCGGGCGGCGCTCGAGGAGTTCGTCCAGGCACGCCGTCTCAACCCGCTCGACCGGAAGCTCGCGGTGGAGGCGGCCCGGATCGCCCTCGAACTCGAGGACTACGCGGAGGCGCTGCGCCACGCGACCGACGCCTTGCTGCTCAGTCAGGGACTCAGCGAAGGCGAGGTCGCAGCGGCGCGGCGACGGGTCGAGACGCTCGCGGCGTTGTGCCGCATGTCCAAGGACGAACTCTCCGAACAACACCGGCAGCGAGCCAGCGCCCTCCAGCGTGCGAGCGAGCAGGTAGCGCTCACGCGCGCCCGCCTCTTCTCGACCTTCACAATGAGCGATACCTACACGCAACGGGCCGTCCCGACCCCGAAACGGGAGGAATTGCTCCGCGTCGCGCTCGACCTCAGGCGCTTCCGCGTCTTCCGCCACTTCTCGGACGCGCACCTGGTCCTCCTGGCGCAGATCGGGCGCAGGGAGACGATCGGGCACGCCAACGTGCTGACCCGCGAGGGCCACGAGGAACGCGACATCTCCATCGTGATGACCGGCCGATTGCAGGAGACCAGGAAAACGCCTATTGGCACCCAGCTTCTCGGCCAGCCCGGCCTCGGTGACGTCATCGGCGAGATCTCCTACATCGACAGGAAGCCGCGCTACTCGACCGTTATCGCCGTCGATGCCGGCACCATCCTCCGCTTCCCAGCCGCCGACCTCGACCACCTCGTCAGCTCCAACCGCGAGCTCGGCGTCGCGCTGCTGTGGTCGTTCTGGCACTCGCTCTCCGCCAAGGTCCGCGCCGCCAACAGCGCCATGACTGAACTGATCACACCCGGCCTCGGCCCGGGCCGCAACGCTCCGGGCCAACCCGGCGAGCGTGTGTTCCTCGACCAGTCTGCCAAGGTGGACGTGCTGCGCGAGCAGGGGCTGTCGGCGGCGGAGCTGCGGCTCCTCGCCACCTACTCCCAGGAGGAGCGCTTCCAGCCCAACGCCCTGATCTTCTCCGAAGGCGAGCGCGGCGACAAGCTCTACATCGTCGTGGACGGCCAGGTGCGCATCTCCCGCCGCCTCCAGGGTATGGGAGAGGAAGCCTTGACGATCCTCGGTCGCGGCGACGTCTTCGGCGAGATGGCGCTCATCGATGAGCAGCCTCGCAGCGCCGACGCGCGGGCTCACACCGCAGGCGGCACGGTCTTCACAGTCGACAGCCACCGTCTCGAGGAGGTGCTCGAGATGGATCCGGACGCGGCGCACCAATTCTTGGGACTCCTCTGTCAGATCCTCTGCCGCCGCATCCGCGCGATGACCGATCGACTGGTGGCGTGGCGGCTCATGGCGGGTCACGAGTAAGAGCCGTCCGACCAGCGCAGTAGAGGTCAGAGCGAGCGTTCTTCTGGAGGCGCTTGGGGCGTTGAAGCTTCACCCCGAAGCGTGTTACCATCAGAACGCACCGGCGACGAGCCGGTGATTTGTTTTTCGGTCCCTCTCGCGCATCGAGTGCGACGGAGACCGGACGGAGAGGCCGGGCGATGGCGATTCAGACACGCGACACGATCAGGAACGTGGCGATCATCGCGCACGTGGACCACGGCAAGACCACGCTCGTGGACGCGATGCTGTGGCAAAGCGGGATCTTCCGCCAGAACGAGGCTGTCATGGAGCGCGTCATGGACTCCATCGACCTCGAGCGGGAGAAGGGCATTACCATCATGGCGAAGAACACCGCCATCACCTACCGAGGGACCCGGATCAACATCGTTGACACCCCCGGGCACGCCGACTTCGGCGGCGAGGTGGAGCGCACCCTCATGATGGTCGACGGCGTGATGCTGCTGGTCGATGCCAGCGAGGGGCCGCTGCCGCAGACCCGCTTCGTCCTGCGCAAGGCGCTCGAATCGAAGCTTCCCCCCATCGTGGTGATCAACAAGATCGATCGCCCGGACGCTCGCCCTCAGGAGGTGCTCAATGAGGTCTACGACCTCTTCATCGACCTCGACGCCGACGAGGACCAGCTCGACTTCCCGGTGCTGTACTGCAACGCCCGCCGCGGCACCTGCCGGCCCTCGCCCGACGGCCCCGAGACGCTGCTCGAGCCTCTCTTCGAGGCGATCCTGAGCGCCGTGCCCGCTCCCCGCTTCGACCCGGAGATGCCGCTGCAGCTCCTCATCACGAACCTGGACTGGGACGACTACGTCGGCCGCCTCGCCATCGGGCGCGTGTTCAACGGCGCCGTCGCGAAGGGCCAGGAAGTCAGCCTCTGCCGCCACGACGGCACCGTCTCGAAGGCCAAGGTCACGGGCCTGTACGGCTACCAGGGGCTCAAGCGGGTCGAGATTCCCGATGCCGGCCCGGGCGACATCGTGGCTGTGGCCGGGCTCGACGACGTCTGGATCGGCGAGACGATCTGTACCGGTGACGATCCGCGGCCGCTCCCGCACATCAAGGTGGACGAGCCGACGATCGCCATGGTCATCGGCGTGAACTCCTCCCCGATGGCGGGCCGCGACGGCCAGCACGTGACCTCGCGGAAGATCAAGGAACGCCTTGAGAAGGAGACCCTCACCAACGTCTCGATCCGCGTCGAGCCGACCGAGACGCCGGACGCTTTCAAGGTCTCCGGGCGCGGCGAGCTCCAGCTCGCGATCCTGATCGAGATGATGCGCCGCGAGGGGTTCGAGATGTCGGTCGGCAAGCCCGAGGTGCTCACCAAGGAGGTCGACGGCGCCCGCCACGAGCCGATGGAAGCGCTCGTCGTGGACTGCCCCGAGGAGTTCATCGGCGTCGTCACCCAGAAGGTGGGCTCGCGCCGGGGACGTATGACCAAGATGGTGAACCACGGCACCGGACGCGTCCGCATGGAGTTCCGCCTCCCCTCCCGTGGCCTCATCGGGTTCCGCAGCGAGTTCCTCACCGACACCAAGGGGACCGGGATCGCCAACCACCTCTTCGACGGCTACGAGCCGTGGCAGGGCGAGATCGCGCACCGGAGCACGGGAGCGATGGTGGCGGACCGCACGGGGCGCACGACCGGCTACGCCATCGAGCACCTGCAACCGCGCGGCGAGCTATTCATCAACCCGGGCGACGAGGTCTACGAGGGGATGGTCGTCGGCGAGAACGCCCGCGAGAAGGACATCGACGTCAACATCACCAAAGAGAAGAAGCTCACCAACATGCGCGCTTCGACCTCGGACGAGGCCGTCCACCTCGTGCCGCCGCGCATCATGAGCCTCGAGCAGTCGCTCGAGTTCCTCGCCGAGGACGAGCTGCTCGAGGTCACCCCGACGGCCCTGCGCCTGCGCAAGAAGATCCTCCCCGCAGTGCGCCGCAGGTAGTCCACCCGCCTTCGCCTATCCGCTGCGAGGAGCTCTTCTCGCACCCCCCGGGGACGCGGTCATTCGGGAGGGGTTGTTCCGTGTATCCCACCAATTGAATGCGGATCCGGCGAGATGGAGCACCGCCGCAGCCACCACAAGCAGAGCAACCAGCCCCAACCAGAAGTCGAGACTGAACCGCCAGCTTGCGAAGCCGGAATCTGTCATGGTGCTCGCCAAATGAAAGCGCCCCAGCTCCTCTGGCGGCAAGCCAACGGCAAGAACCACGTTGGCACCGAGGAGCCAAACGAGCACCTTCTTTGCGGCCTGAAATCGTGCCTCTTCGGCGCTGCGCGCACTCACGCTCTTGATGCCCGCTACGCGCCGCACAACTGCGGAGGCCACCAAGCCAAACGCCCACGAGGTCGCCGCGAGGGCTAGCGTCAGCCCAACCCAAGCCGGCCACGAAGCATCTCCAAACCAGAAATGAAAGTGATGGTCGGACAGCGAGAATCCAAACAAATGAAACGGGATGACCTCGCCCTCCCAGAAGAACCAGCCACTCGGCCTGAACTCGCGAGCGATGCTCTCGGCGGCAACTGGAAGGAACATCAAGAGGGCAAACCCGGCGATGATCTCGACGCACCCGACTGCCACCTGCTTGGCCCACGCATGCGTTGACATGACGGTTGGAGTCGGCACGTCTCGGTGACGAGAGCACCCAAGAGCACCACTGAGGTACCACAATGCGACCGCCGCGCACGCAACGAGAAAGCCCAGGCCTGCAGCATTCCCCCCAACCAGGGTGGCCGACCACCGGTACACACCAAGGCCGACCTTGAGCGATGATCTCGTGAAGACTATTGGCGGAACGCTGTTCGCTCGGTGGGCGAGAACAACGAGCAGTTGTAGGAGAAGCAGACTGGCGAGAAAGAGCTGAGGTGGCCGAACCGTATCGAGCTCGGAGAGCCACGCGCCTCGTACCACCCTTCGACCCAGAACCACGAGGGCAATCCACCCGACGGCCCATGCCGCCACGAGTAGATCCACGCCCAGCAGAAGCCTGTATCCAGCCGAGACTGAGAAACGGGTGGCCTGGCTCGACCCGTAGGGTACAAGTCCGGGGCGAAGACTGATCAACCAGAGAGATCCTGCGAGAACTGTCGCCCCGCTGAGGATCATGCCAGCTGCCTGGGCAACCTTGCTGATCATCGGATGGGTGCCAGGGTCGACGTTCATTGCTTGCATTGGAGCACCATAGCCCTTGTCGCGGCAAGCTCTCAGCCCAGGTTCTCGTCCACGAGGGACGATCCCCCAAGAGGCATACAGCATTGACCCGCTCAGCCGTCACCCTATCTTGGCTCGGCCGTGTCCACCGCATTGCTGGGCGCTGCTGACAACCGGAGGTTCAGTTGGGACGACCGCCAGGTTCAGGCCAGCTCAGCGGCGGAGAAGAAGAACGAGAGCTCGATGCGGGCGTTCTCGGGCGAGTCGGAGCCGCGGATCGCGTTGCCCTCGACGTTGCTCGCGAACTGCTGGCGGACCGTGCCGGATCACGGCCGACCGAGGTCGGTCAGGTACTCGAGCACCTCGGGCTCGCGGGGCCAGCGGTCGAGGTTGTGCCTGGGTGTCGCGTACTCGAGGTAGCGGTTGCGGTCGGTGTTGACCGGGACCTTGAGCGCTGCAGCTCGCTGCGCGAGGCGTGTGACGGCTGCGGCGTCGAGCAACCTGAACCGGGGCAGGTCGGTCGGCGCAAGTCCACCGATCCTGGCGAAGGCCTTGAGGTCGTTGGCCAAGCCCGGCGCCGCCATCACGCGGTCGAGGGCCTTACGTTGCAGTCGCAACGGGGCGGGCGAGGCGACAACGAGCCCCTGCCCTCCCAGGTACCACACCGCCGCATGCGGGAAGACCTTTCGAACCGTCACAACGACGGAGGCCACCTCCTCCGGGTCGATGTGATGAAACTGGATCCACTGCTGGAAGATACCATTCTCACTCAACCGCGAGCGCGCCAGACGGTAGAACTCCTCGCTATACAGATTGGTGGAACCCGCAAACCAAATCGATGTGATCTCCATCGTGATGAGGTCGTAGCGCTCCGTCGTCCGCAGGAGGAAGTTGCGCCCGTCCTCGAGGTGGAGCGCGACATTGGGCCGCCCCAGAACTCCGTGATTCACGTGGCCGAAACACTCGTTCGATGCCGCGACGATCCCGGGCGCGATCTCAGCGACGTCCACGTGGCCAAAACCGGCCGCCTCCACGATGTGCGCCGAGTGGCCGGTCCCGAGACCTATGACCAGCGCACGATCCCACGCGGTCGAATGGAGGATGGGCACCAAAGCAAAGGCCATTTGGGCCGCCATCTCGCCGGTGTCATTGCCCTGAAACTTGCCGTTGGTGAGCAGCACCCGCGTGGTCTCGCCGGTAGGGGCGATGGGGTTCGCGACGACAGTCGTGAAGCCGCCGGACGTGTCCTCGTGGAAGAACAGGAGCCTCGACTCCTCCGTCACGTGAAGCGGGCTGAAGTACACATTAACTCCGGAAGTGAGTGCCAGGTGGTCCCACCCCGGCTGGCACCACACACCGGCACACACGATCCCTCCCATCGCCGCGAGCACCGCTCCAACCCGCCGCGGGGGCGCCCAACGGGATTCTCGCTGACCTGACCTCAGCTCAACGAGACCGAGAGCCAGCGCACAAGGAACGAGGAGCAGCACGAGGGTGCGGAATGCGACCTCGGAGCCGAGAGCCGGGAGAAGCACGAAACCCGTGAGGAGCGCACCGAGGATGCTCCCTATAGCGTTGACGGCCGCCAGCAGTCCTGTTGCCGCGTCCCGGCGTTCGGGCGGCAGCCATGGCGTTCGCAAGAGGATCGGGAAGACAGTGCCCATGAAGGCGGCCGGTATGGTGACCAGTGCGATCAGCACGACAAGGCGAAGCAGCTCACCCTCTACGAACGTGGTCGCCCCAGCTCCCCACCTTCCGAGGAAACCCGGCACTTGAGGCCACGCAGAGAGCGTCGCGGCAAGCACCGCCGCTGCGGAAAGCATGGCGATCGGCACCAGCCACGCGGGCACCGTGTTGTTCGCTGCGCGCAGTCGGCTGGTGACACCACTGCCGACCCAAAGGCCGCCAAGTACCGCCGCGAGCATGAGCCCGAATGCGTACACAGAGTTCCCGAGCACGGCTCCGATGAGATGCACCCAGACAACCTCAAAACCAAAAGCGATGAAGCCGGACACAAAGGCCGCGATGACCAACAGGCGTCCAGAGGTGCCTCCAACCAGGGTTCGGTACGCGAGGAGTGGCGGGTCAGTCTGGGAGATCCCCGTGACGGGGACCGGTCTCGCTGCCGGCCACCACCTCCCCAGTACCGTTGTGGTCGCCAGGATTGTGGCACCCACCGCAGCGGCGAAGAATAGTGTTCCCGTCATTCCAAGCGCCGGGAAGATCAGGTAGGGACCGCAGCCCGCTCCCGCCATCGCGCCCAGCAGGTTGAGGGTGTAGAACCTCGTGAGAAGGCGCTGCGGCCGGGCGACCGCGAAACCGTCCAGCACGGCCACAACAGCAGGGAACGTCATGCCCATGGCGACCGTAGGCGGCAGGATGAGGGTCGACGAGACCAGCGCCCGCATCAGAAAGACGGCAAGAGCGGACTCGCCTGCCAGGTGCATCAAGGAGCCGGCCAGGCCCTGGACCGGCGAGAACAGGAGCGAGAGTCCGAACGCCCATGAGGCGATGCAACCCTCAAGCGCTCCGTAGAGCAGCACCGGCCGCCTCGGCCGTGGGGCGGCGGCTCCGTAGAGTGCTCCGCCAAGGGTAAGGCCGAGGAAATAGACGGCGAGAACGATGGCGCTAGCCGGCGTGCTGGCGCCAACGACGGTCGAGAGCATACGCTCGAAGACCTGCTCGGCCAGAAGGGCTGTTGCGCCGCTCGCGGTCACGAGGGCACCGAGGACCGTTAGCCGCCGCCGGTCGCCTGAGGTCAACTCGACCAAGAGGAGAGAACTCGGGCGACGAGAATCAACCAGCGGCTCACCACTCTCCCAATCCCCCGAGGCCACACTGCAAGCATACCTGAACGCCGATGTCGTGCCGACGACCTGGGCGCCGGAACGAAACGCCGTTCCCGTCAGTAGCGACCGAGAGGGTGCCCTCGCCCTCTTGTGCCTGGAGGATTGCTCCTTGATATAATTTCATGCGGAGGTGAGTCCGATCAAGCCGGCGACGTACGCGACCTCGACCAGCGTTGGGTTTGCTCCTTTTGGCGCAGGCGGGTCGGATCCCGCAGGACGGCGCTGCCGTCCGCAAGGCAGACGGTAGGCCGGCCCGTCAATGTTCATTTTCGTTGTGGCCATCTCTCGGCTCGTTGTCCTGCTTCTCGCGCTTTCGGCGATACTCGTGGCTGGCCGCTTCTGCCACGACCGGTACCTCGGTGCAGGCCGTAGACTGGCACGGGGCCTATTCGCCGCGGTCGGGGTCGTCGGAGTTGCGGCTCTCACTCCGTTTTTGCTTGCTTCCGCGGCCTTGATAAGAGGAACCGCCGCCTCATATTCCTACGATTGGGCGACCGCGGATCACTACTACTGGTTGCACGAGCAGTTTGGGGGACACAAGACCGACGTGGTGATGGATCTGTGGGCGGCAGCCCAGATAAACCGCGGTCACTTTGCGGATGCGTACGCATTGTTGCTCTCCCGATCACGAGATCGGGAGGGATTGGTCATGAGTGCCAACCGCCTCGCCTTGGTCGCCATGTGCGAGTACTATCTTGGGCGTTTTTCGGATGCCAACCTGACGTTCCAAGCACTTTCGGCACGAGGGGCGGGTTTCCTTCCCGACTACTTCCTTGGCCGGCTGGCCGAGCGAGACGGTTCCATCGTTCGAGCTTTGCTCCACTACCGCCGCTCATTCGCTCAGGTGCCCCACTTCTACCCCACTGTCTACCAGCTCGTTCGGCTCGATGTCGCGACCGGAGACCGGTCGGCAGCGCTCGCCGACCTCGAGCGTTACCTTGCGGCAACCCGCCTCAAGGAGCCGACCGAAATCGCATCCTGGCGAGCTGCCCTTGTCGCAGGCGTCCTCTGCCTCCCGGAGAAGGAGTTCAGGGTCATTGTTCACTAGAATCCGAGTCGAGGATCTGCTTGCCGCGAGCTTTGGCCTCGCGCTCGCCGGTATCGCCGGCGTCGGGGCCGTCCTGCGCGGTCTCCACCTAGACGAAAGTACGTACTGGGAACTGACCTTCATCCTTGCGCCGTTGGCTGTGCTCGTGTTCCTCGCCTCCCTTCGATATGCAATCGCGGGCGGCGCTCCCGTCCTCAACGAGACGCTGCGGGAGATCGGGGGCACGTTCCGTGACTGGCTGCCATTCCTGTTCTTCCTCATGTTCTACGGTGCCTTCCACGCCCAGGTCTGGCTCGTGCTGAATCCCGAGGATCGCGACGCCGCGCTGCTCGCTTGGGACCTACGGCTGTTCGGCCAGACCCCCGCGGTCTTCTTCGATCGCTTCGTCCACAAACCAATCACAGACGTCCTTTCCGTCGCCTACCTCTCCCACCTGATCCTGCCGCCGCTGCTCGCTTTCGCGTGGTATGTGCGCAACCGACGGATCTTCCGTGAATTTCTGCTGGCGGTCCTTCTCTCGGGTGTGTTTGGGGCGATCGGCTACCTCCTCGTGCCTGCAGTGGGTCCGGCGATTGCGTTCCCGCACCTCTTCCAGCATGAATTGAACGGGATTTTCTACGGGCCCATCAACGACATACTCGACAAAGTACGAGCGCCGCGTGATGTCTTCCCCAGCCTGCACGTGGGAATCTCGACCATCGTGCTCTTCTACGTCGCCCGTTTCAGCCGTCGCTGGCTCCTGGTTTTTCTGCCCTTCATCCTCGGGAACTGGCTCTCGACCCTCTACCTGCGCTGTCACTATCTCGTTGATGTCCTTGCCGGCTGGGCCGTGGCTGTGCTCGTGATCGTTCTGGCAAAGCAGCTCATCCGGACTGAAGAGCGGCTACGCCCGCCACCATCGGAGAGTGTTCCTGGCCCACCCGCCGACGCGAAGGCCTCAACCGCCCCGCAGTGAGCCGCCGACAGACGGCATTGGAACAGACAACGCCCCTGTCCTCGGGACAAGATGAACCAACAGGCCGTCAAGTTGAGCGAACGCCAGTCCGAGCAAGCGTGCAGCCCCGCCGGAAACAACTCCGCCACCTGGCTACCACTCTGCGACTAGCGGAGGAAGCAGTGGTTAACGGTCCGCGCCTTCAGGCCAGTTCCGCGGCGGAGAAGAAGAACGAGAGCTCGATGCGCGCGTTCTCGGGCGAGTCGGAGCCGTGGATGGCGTTGCGCTCTATGTTGCTCGCGAACTGCTGTCGGAGGGTGCCCGGCGCGGCCTTGGCGGGGTCGGTGGCGCCCATCACCTTGCGCAGGTGTTCCACCGCGCTGTCGCGCTCCAGCGCCATCACCCACACCGGCCCCGACGTCATGAACTCGACCAGCGGCCGGTAGAACGGTTTGTCCTTATGGACCGCATAGAACGCCATCGCTTGATCCTCGGAGAGGCGCAGCATGTGGGCGGCCAGGATCTGAAACCCCTCCTCCTCGAGCCGGGCGATGACCGCGCCGCAGTTGCGGCGAGCCACGGTATCAGGCTTCAGAATCGTCAGTGTCCTCTGCTTCATGTGAGCACTCTCCTTCCTCGGTGACAGCGTGGCGGCCGCGGTACGCGGCGGCCGCGGCCGTGGCGTGCGGAGCAAGCCCATTCCCTCAGACCCTGCCGAGGGCTCGCGCCATCGTGATGCCGATGTCGGCGGGGCTCACCGCCACGGCGATGCCGGCCGCCTGGAGCGCCGCAATCTTCTCGGCCGCAGTCCCCTTCCCGCCCGAGATGATCGCGCCCGCGTGGCCCATCCGCCGTCCGGGCGGCGCGGTCTGACCGGCGATGAACGCCACGACCGGCTTCTTCATGGAGGCCTTGACGTACGCCGCGGCCTCCTCCTCGGCGCTGCCGCCGATCTCGCCGATCATGACAATCCCCTCGGTCTGTGGATCGGCGTTGAACGCCTGGAGCACGTCGACGAAGCTGGTCCCCGGCACCGGGTCGCCACCGATGCCGACGCAGGTGGACTGGCCGAGCCCGAGCTTGGTGAGCTGGTCCACGGCCTCGTAGGTTAGGGTTCCCGAGCGGGACACCACGCCGACGCTCCCCTCCTTGTGGATGTGGGCCGGCATGATCCCAAGCTTGGCCTTGCCCGGCGAGATGATCCCAGGGCAGTTCGGGCCAATCAGGCGCGCGCCCTTCGTGCGGGCGTGCTGGACGATGACCTCATCGCGTGCGGGGATCCCCTCGGTGATGCAGACGATCAGCTCGATGCCCGCGTCCGCGGCCTCGAGGATCGCGTCGGCGGCCGCGAGCGGTGGCACGAAAATGAGCGACGCGGTGCAGCCGGTCGCCGCTCTCGCGTCCGCCACGGTGTTGAAAACGGGCACGCCGTCCACCGCCATGCCGCCCTTGCCCGGGGTCATCCCGGCGACGATCTTGGTGCCGTAATCGCGGCACTTCGCGGCGTGGAACTGTCCTTCCTTGCCGGTGAGGCCCTGCACGACAACGCGCGTCGAGGAGTCGAGCCAGATAGCCATATTCCCCTCCTCTACCTTGCCGCCGCGACGACCTTCGCCGCCGCGTCCGCCATGCCGTCAGCGGACTGGAGCTTCAGGCCGGACTCAGCCAGGATGCGCCGCCCCTCCTCCACGTTCGTGCCCTGAAGCCGAAGGACGATCGGGACCTTTACGGCCAGGTTCCTCGCGGCCGCGACGACGCCGGAGGCGATCATGTCGCACCGGACGATGCCGCCGAAGATGTTGATCAAGACCGCCTTCACCGAAGCGTCCGAGAGCAAGATCCGGAACGCGTTCTCGACCCTCTCCTGGCTCGCCCCGCCGCCCACGTCGAGGAAGTTTGCGGGCGCGCCGCCGGCGTGCTTGATGATGTCCATGGTGGCCATCGCGAGCCCGGCCCCGTTCACCATGCAGCCGATGGTGCCGTCGAGCTTGATGTAGTTGAGGTCGAACTTCGACGCCTCGACCTCGAGAGGGTCTTCCTCCTCGAGATCCCGCATCTCCGCAATGTCGGGGTGGCGCGCGATGGCGTTGTCGTCGAAGTTCATCTTGGCGTCGAGCGCGAGCACGTCGCCGTCGGTCGTGATGAGCAGCGGGTTGATCTCGGCCAGCGTTGCGTCGCTCTCGTTGTAGGCGCGGGCGAGCGCGGCCACGAACTTGACGAACTTCTTGAAGGTGTCCCCCGAGAGTTCGAGCGCGAAGCCCAGCTTGCGCGCCTGGTACGCCTGCAGCCCAGCGAGGGGCCCGAAGTGCTCCTTGAGGATCGCCTCGGGGTGCTCGGCGGCGACCTCCTCGATCTCCATCCCGCCGAACTTGGAGGCCATCAGCACCGGAAGCCCTGCGGCGCGATCGAGCACTACGCCGAGGTAGAGCTCGCGCGCAATTCCAAGCGCTTCCTCGACGAGCACTTTGCGGACGATCTTGCCCTCGGGCCCGGTCTGCTTCGACACGAGGTTCATGCCGAGGATGCGGCCGGCCACCTCGGAGGCCTCGTCCGGCCCGTTTGCCAGCTTCACGCCTCCGGCCTTCCCTCGGCCTCCGGCGTGAACCTGGGCCTTGACCACGACTTTGCCTCCTAGGTTGGCGGCAACCGATCGCGCTCCTTCCGGAGTAGTGACGACCTCCCCTCGCGGGATCGCCACGCCGAAGCGGGCGAGGATCTCCTTCGCCTGGTACTCGTGCACCTTCATCCGTGCCTCCAAGGTACAGACAACCGAGGCATTGTGCACACCCACCCGGCTCTCTGCAACACCACGTCGCGGCCTTCTCAGGAAACTGCCCGGTTCAACGCCGGGGACTCAGGACCAGCCGCCATCAGCTGGAGCAGAAGCAATTCTCTCCAGCTCCTCGTCCGAGAGTGTGTGATCGGATCCCTTTGCGGCCGAGAGCATGCGGCTCAGTACCGCACGGTCTTCGGCGCGGCCATGGCTGGCGAGCCACGCCCTCACATTCGACGAACCTGACATGGGTCCGATCTCGATCTCCTGCCTCCGTCCGACCCACCGCGCCGGCACCGCCGAGTAGATCAGGTCGACGAGTTCCTCGTCGCCGGTGAGTCCGGCCTTGATGATTGCCGAGGCGTGCACGCCCGTCGTCGTCCGGAAGGCGTCACGCCCGACCACCGGAGCGCCCGGGGGGATCGGGACACCCACCATCCGGCTGGCGTGTTCCGTGTACTCCGTCAGGCGCAGGAGGTCGGGCGTCGCCCACCCGAGGAGACGCGCGTTCACCAGGAGCTGCTCCATCGGCGGGTTCCCCACCCGCTCGCCGACGCCGAGCGCCGTCGCGTGGAGGCGGTCCGCTCCGCCCCAGGCAGCGGCGAGCGCGTTGGCGACTGCGAGCCCCCTGTCGTTGTGCCCGTGCCAGTCGAGGCCGACGCCGCCTGCACCGAGTTCCGCCAACGCCTGCCTCACGAACTTCGCCACCCGATACGCTCCGACCGGCGTTGCCTGCCCCGCGGTGTCGGCGATGCAGATCCGGGTCGCACCTGCGCCCACCGCCGCCGCGAATAGCCGCCGGAGATCGTCCGGCTGGGAGCGGGTGGCGTCCTCGGCCACAAAGGTCACCGGCGCACCGTTCTTCACCCCGAACGCGACCCACCGCTCCGCGCGCTCCGCAAGCTCGTCGAGCGACCAGCCTTCAACGTGACACCGTATCGGAGATGACGCCAAAAAGAGCGCGATCTCGACCGGTCTGCCCAACCGCTGTGAGATCTCGAGGACCGCCCTGATGTCGTCGGCGGTGGCCCGGGCCGCGCAGTTGGGCTCGATCGGGAGGCCGGCGCCCGCAATACCCGCGCAGAGGGCCTCGGCGTCGCGCGCTGCCGCGGCGCCCGCCCCGGGAAGACCGACGTCCGCAGAAGTGACGCCTACGGCGGCGGCGAGTTCGAGCATCGCGAGCTTCTCCTCGACAGCCGGGTGCCTGGCCGAAGGGCTCTGGAGCCCGTCCCTCAATGTCTCGTCGTCAAATGCCACGTTGCCGGGGAACGGCAGAGCCGCGGACTCCGTGCTGTTCCAGTCGAATACCAGCGTCTCGAGCAAACCGTTCATACGGGTTCCATCATCGCTCAACTCACGCAACTCTCAAGGTCCGCTTCGCCGGCAGCCCGAAGCGATGTAGGGGCAGTGGCAGCCGCCGGACGCGTGCGACCGATCGGGGGGCGAGGGATGGTACGAAAGGACCAGTGAGTCCTCACCGCCCGGTGAAATGCGCTGGGCGCTTCTCCAGAAAGGCCGACGTGCCTTCGCGCATGTCCTCGCTCGTGAAGCACAGCCCGAAGAGCGCCGCCTCCATCTCCAGCGCATCGTCAAGCGGCAGCCCGAGCCCAACGCGGATGGCCGTGAGGCAGCGAGACACAGCCAAGGGCGACACGGCGGCGATTTCCCCGGCCAGCCGCTGAGCGGCAGACCTGAGCTCCGCAGGCTCGACGACACGGTTCACCAGTCCCCATGCGAGCGCTGTTGCCGCGTCGGTCATTCCACCGGTCAGAAGCAGCTCGAGAGCCCTCCCCTGGCCGACAAGCCGTGCGAGGCGCTGGGTGCCGCCGTAACCCGGTATGAGTCCGAGCTTGGCCTCGGGCTGACCGAAGCGGGCCGCGGACGAGGCCAGGCGGATGTGGCAGGCAAGCGCCAGCTCGCAGCCCCCACCGAGCGCGAAGCCGTTCACGGCAGCAATCACCGGCTTGGACAACGCTGCGATACCGCCGAAAACCGCCTGGCCGGCTCGCGCCAGCTCCTCCGCGTCACCAGAACTCAGCCCGACGAACTCGGCTATGTCGGCCCCGGCAGCAAAGGCCTTTTCGCCCTGCCCCGTGATGACGACAACTCGAACCCCCGCATCCTCGTCGGCGGCGGCGACGGCGGTTGCAAGCTCCGCGAGAAGAGCCCGGTTCAAAGCGTTCAGCCTGGCCGGCCGGTTGAGGATGATCCAACGCGCGCCGTCCTTGTCTTCGATCAGCAAGTTCTCGTAGGTCATGGTCATCTCCCCTTGCCGGACCCAGAGCCTATCATTTGTCGAACACTGATTGTGCCCGACCGAGACCGCGAAGGACAGAGGCGATCCCTTCACCCGTCGCTCCGGGCGGCGCTACCCAGGATCGCAAACCTCGACCGCGGAGTTCCGTATACTTTCCTCGTGAAATCACACGGAGCGGTCGTGGTGCTCGCGTTGTCGGCCGTAGGCTGTGCCAGCACCAAAGAGAGCTACGTCTACCTCTCCCCCGAGAGGTGGACCCAGGAAATGGTCAAGCGCGGCGTCGACGTGCGTGAGGTCCCAAACCCGCTGGCGGTCAACGACGAGATCCGGAAGAGGGCGGACAGCTTCGCCGGCGTTGGCACACCACCGGAACGCCTTCAGCGTCTCCAGAGCGCCCTGTTCAAGGAAGAGACGTTCCCCTTCCGATACGAGCATCGCGAGACCTTCACGGCGATCGAAGCGTTCGCCCGACGTGAGGGCAACTGCCTCTCTTTCACGAACCTCTTCGTCGCTATGGGCCGGTCGCTCAATCTCCCCGTGACCACTGCCCTGGTCAAGCGCGCCCAGGCCAGCGAGAAGGACGGCGACCTTATCATCGTGAACAATCATGTGGTGGCTGCTCTGCAGTACGCAACCGACTGGCAGTACTTCGACTTCGATCGGCGCCAGCACGAACGGCCGATGGCGGTCCAGCCGCTGGACGACCTCTGGATCACAGCCCTCTACCTCAACAACCGGGGCGCGGACGAGCTCCGCATCGGTCACCCCGACATTGCGCTCCGTTTCTTCGGATACGCGACCAGGCTGGCACCGACATTTGCGCCGACCTGGGGGAACGTGGGTGTTGCGCTGCGTCGTCTCGGAGAAACTCAGGGCGCGCTTGGTGCCTACTCCCATGCATTGACCATCTCGGCCGACGATCCGACGATCCTCGGGAACCTCGCGTCGCTCTACCGCTCCCTAGGCAAGGAAAAGGAAGCCGAAACGGCTCTCCGGGCCATCAAGGTCGGGAATGCCACCCCTCACACGCTGATCGTGCGCGGGGACCTTGAGCTTGCCCGGGGACGCATGAGCGCCGCGATTCGCCTCTATAAACGAGCCAGCTACCTCGGGCCGAGATTCGCGGATCCCTGGGTGGCTCTAGCTCGGGTGGAGATGGCCCGGTCTAGACCCGACCGCGCCAGGAACGACCTCAAGCGGGCGCTGAAGCTCGAACCGGACAATGGGGATGCGATCCTCTTGGAGAACCAGCTCGCCGGGCAACCCGTGCCAGCCAGCCCGCACTGACATTCGAAAGCAACAGAGCAAAGTGGTAAGCTCTCCCGGCCGGTCCCGGGGCAGTATTGTGCCGCGGACCCATGAGAACCATGTGAGGAAAACACGATGAGCCGCCGCAAGCGTCAGGTGCAGGCCTCTGCCAGCGCGCCGAAATCGCTGTTCCGCAGGGTCGAGCGCACCCTCGATGCAATCGAGCACGCCGGTGACATCCTGGGGACGATTCGCAATGTTACAAGCTACATGACTGTGAACTTCCGCGATGATCTCGGAATCCTCGGAGGACGTATTTACCGCCTCGAGGGCAACGAGTACGAGCTCGTTCAGGTGTTCGGCACGGCCGATCAGGCTCCCCTCGGGACCCACGTCCCACGCGACTACGCGGCCATCGAGGCGGTGCTCGAGTCGGGCCTCGTCGTGATGCCCCGCAACGCGCCCGAGTTGGACCCCGCACTCGAGGCTCAGCTCGGGACTCATGAGCGCTTTGCCGCCATCGCGGTTGCGGACGGCGACTACCTTATCTCTTTCGATGTGGACCCGGCGCGCGGATCGACTGAGGACCTCCAGTCATCGCTCAACATCGTGCGTCTCGCCGTCAACCAGAAGCTGCGCCAGGAGCGCTTCGAGTCGATCCTGCAGGACGCGCGCCTGATTCAAAGTTCGATCCTGCCGAAACGCACCCCTCGCTACGGGGACTTCGATATCGCAGGCGACTCGCGCCCAGCCGAGACGGTCGGCGGTGACTTCTTCGACTATATCCGGGTGACCCCTGAGATCTTCGATCTCGCGATCGCGGACGCATCCGGTCACGGCCTTCCCGCCGCCCTGCAGGTCCGAGACGTATACATGGGCCTCCGAATGGGTCTGACTCGCGACTTCAAGTTAACGCGGACCGTCGAAAGGCTCAACGCGATCATCAACCGATCGCAACTTGCTTCGAAGTTCGTCTCCCTCTTCCTCGCAGAGCTCGAGACCACCGGCAACCTGATCTACGTGAACGCCGGTCACGTGCTTCCGTTCATCATCCATCGGCGGGGGGACGTCGAGTACCTCCGCGAAGGCGGCATGGTCCTCGGCCCTTCGCCGAACGCCACGTACCTCCGCGGCTTCGCGCAGCTCCTGCCGGACGACATCCTCGTGCTCTACACCGACGGAATCACTGAGTGTCACCACCACCGCACGGACGAGGAGTTCGGCGTCGCACGCCTCCTACGGCTTGTGTCCCGGCACGCGGACCGCCCGGCAAGCGAAATCGTGCAGACGGTTTTTCAGGCCGTCTCGCGCTACGCCGCGACCTCCATTCCGGAAGACGACCAGACCCTGGTCATCGTAAAGCGGCCTTCGTCAGACACCACGACCGCTTAGCCTGGACCATTCATGAGGGCTCTGCTGCGAACGCGGATCTGGAGGGCCCGGCAGGCGTAGTCGGGATTCGGAGCCTGCAACGGATCGCAGAGCTATACTCCCGGCCATGACACCGTTCTCAGCGACCAACTTCTTTACTCTCGCGGACTTCGATCACGCCGCCCTGTTTGATCCCGAGCGCCCGGTCTGGGAGGCGCTGGGTCAGGCCCTCGACGCCTACATCGCCGCCTGGGACCGGTGGGAGGTGCTGACACCGCTGAGCGAGAGCGTCCACGTCCTCGGAGGGCCGTTGTTCATCGGCGCGGAGTGCCGGATCGAGCCGGGCGCGGTGCTGCGAGGGCCGCTGATCGTAGGGAACGGGTGCGAGATCCGCACAGGAGCGTACGTCCGCGGTCGTGTGGTGATGGGAAAGGGCTGCGTCGTCGGTGCCCACTCCGAGGTCAAGACCGCCATCTTCCTGAACGGCGCTCACGCGCCGCATCAGAACTACGTCGGTGACAGCATCCTGGGCTGCGACGTCAACCTCGGGGCGGGGACCATCCTCTCGAACGTCAAGAACGTAGGGCGTGAAGTTACTTTCCGCCACCAGGAGCAGCTGATCTCTACCGGCCTCCGCAAGTTCGGCGCGGTCCTCGGCGACGGGTGCAGGACCGGCTGCAATACGGTCCTCAACCCCGGAGTCCTGATGGGCCCCGGGTGCGTCACCTACCCCGGCGTCTGTCTCCGCTCGGGGCATTACCCGGCGGGCACTCTGGTTAAACTCCGGCAGTCGCAGCAGCAGGTGGTGCTCGACCGTCTGCTCGCGCGGTGATGGCACGGTAGTTGCAGCCGGAATCAGCGAGGTTTCGGGAGGTCGACCATGAGATGCGCTCTTTCGGCACCCACCGCGGTCCTGGCCGGGTTGTTGCTGGCTCCGGTGGCCTTTGCCGGGGACGACATGACCTCGCTGAGCTACATCTCCTACCTCGAGCGGTACGCCACGGTGCGCCCGGCGCACGCCGAAGACACCCTCGATGTCGTCGTCAACATGCCCGTCCTCGCGGGTGACCGCCTGGACACCGCTCGCGGCGCCCGCGTGGAGGTGCAGCTGGCGGACGGAAGCACCCTGTGGCTCGACGGGTTCACCACGGTCGACTTCGATGCCATCGCCCTCTCGCGCGACGACACCTCTCCCCGTACGGCTCTCTATCTGGCTGACGGAACGGCGGCCATCGAGATCCCCACCACGGCGGCGGGCGATGGCTCTCTGCGTTTCGACAGTCCGGCCGGCGCGATCTTCCTCAACCGACCCGGCCTGTACCGCATGGAGCTTCGCGGCAGCGAGATCCGGGTCCAGGCGCACAGCGGTTTTGCCGAGCTCCCGGCCGGCGTGGGCTCGGAGATCCTGCGGAGCGGTGAGGAAGCCGTTGTCGGCCAGCAGGAAGGCGGCCTCCAGCGGGCCTCGATATCCGACGGCAGCGACGATTTCTGGAACTGGGTGCAGGAGCGCCGTCACGTTCCGAGCGGTACTACGGCCCAGTACGTCGGCTCGCGGGACGCCAACCGGGCCGGGGTGCTCGATGCCTACGGCGACTGGGTCTACGTCCCAACCTTCTCAAGCTGGATGTGGCAGCCCAGGGTCAATAACGACTGGGTGCCCTACTCCCACGGCCGCTGGTACTGGACGCCGGTCGGCTGGTCGTGGATCTCGTACGAACCCTGGGGATGGTACCCGTTCCACTACGGTTCGTGGTACTTGGACGAGAGCTTCGGATGGGTCTGGGGTTTCGACTCCGTTTGGGGCCCCGCCTGGGTGGACTGGCTCTATTCCCCCGGTTACGTCGGATGGTGCCCCCGCGGCTACTACGACTGGTGGTACTACCACAATTGCAGTCAGTGCTGGGGCGAGGGTTGGCGCTATCCGCGGCGCTGGAGCGAGGTGAGCTTCAACTTCTCCGGACGCGTGCGGCTGGGCCAGATCGATCCGCGACCGTGGACTGTGGTGCCGAGCGGCCATTTCTCGTCACTGCACATCGATCGTGTGCGCCTTGACTCGCAGCGTTTCCTCCATGAAGGAGAGACAGGGCGTGAGGGGTTCGTGCGCTCCGGGCCGCTCATCACGTCTTTCCCCGGGCGCTCACCGGGCGACGGCGCAGTCGAGTCGTTCTTCAGGCAGGGACCATCGACCCG
>Ga0182019_10000004_pt1 | contig 134246 bp, 107 predicted proteins | sample 812E2MmetaG_FD_120483 | JGI IMG/M metagenome (GOLD analysis project Ga0182019, IMG submission 120483) | Permafrost microbial communities from Stordalen Mire, Sweden - 812E2M metaG | ecosystem: Environmental > Terrestrial > Soil > Wetlands > Permafrost | place: Sweden: Stordalen | collected...
CCATTCCCTACGGCTGACATTCGGAACGAATCTGGTCCTGAGTGGGGCGCACCCTCGGGTGGTTCAGGAAATGATGAGACACAGCGACATTCGAATCACCATGAAACTCTACGCAGATGTCACAGGCCTGCCGTTCGCAGAGGCCGCGGCGGCGTTGCCGTCATTTGGCATGGAAGGTTCGCATCTGGGCGGTCCAGAGAATTACCCCTTGAAAATCGGTAATGGCTGAAATATAAACTAATAAGAATTTCCCCCGTAAACGCATTGCAGCATAACCACCTGTTAGGCAAAATATGAGTATGCAAACAATGATCGCTACAGCGAGGAGCTTTCGAGCTGCAGGTGATAGATGTTTTCAAACGCTGTCCGGCGGGCATTACGATGCTCGTATGCTCTGTGCGCCTGCGATCGTCTGCTACGCGTTCAGTCTAGAAATATATCTGAAGTTCCTCCTTAAAAATGAGGGGAAAGAGATTAAAAAAACACACGATCTAGCCAATCTGTACAATAGACTAAGTGAATCGCTCAGGCGTGAGATTGAAGGCAAGGTCGGCGACGACAATCAGGTGTTTCAGAACAACCTAAAATCTTTCGGAAAGGCATTTGAAGAATGGCGATACCAATATGAAGACGGGAGTGCAAAACCGGCGAGTATTGGTTTCGCTTCGAAACTTATAGCCGCACTAGAGGCAATTGCAGAAGATAGGGGCTTCCGATATCCGTCTACATGGGCGCTCAACACGGACGATGAAATCAAAAAAGCCTAACCAGTGGCCGCTGCGAACGGCCTTGTCTGTCATGCCGCCTGCGGAGCAGCCGGCACGCCAGCCGGCGGCACGTCGCAGGTCCTGAGCATTCGGCATAGATCGATGAATGCAATTACAGGCTATCGACTGATCACGCCGCAGGATCTCGCCTGGCGGCCGTCGAACATCATGTGTATTCCCAACGCTGATTTCCTGGAGCGTACCGGCAGTGAGATTCTCGGCGCCAGGCTCTGGAGATTTCCGCCCAAGAGCGCGAACACCCTCCACAAGCACGTCCGTGCGGAGGAGTTCTATTTCGTGTTGGAGGGTACTGGGCGGATTCGCGTGGCCGACGAAACGCTGACGGTTCCGAGATACGGCGCAGTTCTGGTGGGTCCAAGCGTGTTGCGACAGGTCTTCAACGATACCGATGATGACGCACTGTGGCTGATTGTGGGCGCCCCCGATGCTGAACTCGAACCAGGTGAGAAAGGCAATATGAGCCTCTTTTATCCGGTCGACCCAAGTCAGCTTCCCGCCGAATTGAAAGGGGCAAATTGGCCACCGAAGAAATGAATTCGCCGAACAAGCCGCCACAGCCAACGCCGAGATCGGTCACAGGCTATGCTGACGCATATCCTGCGCCCTCTCTCGTCGTGGCTGGTCTATAACGTTCAGCTGAACCACACACAAAACCACACACAAATGCTGGTCTTTTCCAGTCGCTCGCAGTCGCCGTCAGTCGCACCGTGTGTTCCCGACCGTTCTTGCATTTTCCAGAGTGTGGCGCACTTAGACGCAAAAGGACGCATCCGGTCTTTGGTGTAGACCCGGTCTTTACCGTGCGTCCTTCCCAGTTGGTCGGGGTGGTCAGATTCGAACTGACGACCTCTACGTCCCGAACGTAGCGCTCTACCAGGCTAAGCTACACCCCGTTGCTAGAAACCAACCTTGCCTGGGATTCACCCGAATCTCTGCGTCCAGGCAGCCGCGGAGCCGAGGAAGATGGGGCGGGGCAGCCGGCGGCTGCAAGAGGAAAATCAGCACTGCGGAGCGGGCGCAGCCCCTCGACACGCCCGGGCCCTGACGCGATTGACCCAGCTCAGGATCATCCTGAGCCGGTCGCAGGATGAGCTCGTCGAACGGGCAAGCCTGCGCATCTACGATCCAATCCAACGGCTAGGGATGTGCTGTTTTCGGTTCATTTCGCCGCGCACACGATGCTTTCGCTGGAGGGCGGAGCTCTGTCACCCGCAATGACAGATTCCCTGGCTCGGACGGCGCCGCGCCCACCTTTGGTTGTGGCGTCAGCCGCGCTGGGAAAAATCCGGTCTAGGACCGAATTGTTGCCGACGTTCACAGCTTCTCCATTGCTCCGATTAGAGGTCAGGCCTCTTGGCGCCAAGAATTGGCATAAGCCGCACGACGTCCTCTAGATGCAAAAGCTCGGCATCGGAGCGAGGCGCGGAACATAATGTCTGATTATCGTACAGTAAGTACGGCTAAATGACATAAACCCCGAATCCAAAGGCACCATGCTTGCGCCCCGGCGGCTCTGGCATAAGCGAACACACGATGATCGCACTCACGCTTGAGATCACTGCCATCGCTCTCCTCCTGATGGTTCCGGCGGTCATTTACGTGTTCAGGCAGGCGGAACGCGCGCCAAAGGGTTTTGAGGATTTGGATGGATTTCATTTCGGCCCGGAGCCCCACGCGCACGGCAAGGTTCGCCGTCGGAAGCATGCGGTGGTTCCAGCCGTCGTCACCGCAGACGACCGTACGATGCCGGTTCCGATTCACAGCGGCCCACCGGCTCAGGCGGCGCTCTGATGACGAGCGCCGTCCCTCGGTTTGCCGCACTCCATACATGGCGGCGGCTTAAGGGCATCGATCCGGCTCGGCAAAAAACAGCCTTAGGTGTTGGACCAGATCTACTGGAAAGCAGAATACGCGACCCGTCCTCCGTAGCATCTGCGAAGGAGGATGGCAGAGGAGAAACCGCCTTTTGGGAATATCGCGCGCAAGCGCGCTTCCTACAGGATTGACCATCCGGTCCGCGCGGGCGGTGCTTGCGCCGGGGACGGCGGTGACTTTGGATCTGCTCCGTTTCCGTGATATCTCTGCCGACCTGCGCGCCCCGGGATTTCACGCTGCTCTTCGCGGCGCGGATGGTCCGGCTTTTTGCCTACGGATTCCTGGCCGTGGTGCTCGTGCTTTACCTCCGGGCGCTGGGTTATTCCGAGGCGCGGGTGGGGGTGCTGCTGGCGTTCACCCTACTGGGCGATGCGGCGATCTCGCTCACGCTTTCAACGCGCGCCGATCGCCTTGGCCGCCAAAGGATGCTGCTGCTGGGCGCTGGGCTCATGGTGTTTGGCGGCGCAGGCATGGCCGCGTTCGACAGCTTCTGGCTGCTGCTGGTGGCGGCCATCATCGGCGTCCTAAGCCCGAGCGGTAACGAACTGGGACCGTTCCTGGCAATTGAGCAGGCGTGCCTGGCCGAGGTGATCCGCGACGAGGACCGCACCCGGGTGTTCGCATGGTCGCACGTGCTCGGCTTCACCGCCAACGCCCTCGGGGCGCTGGCCGGCGGCTGGATCGCGAATGGCCTGCAGCAGCGGGGTTGGACGCCGGTGGAGAGCTACCGCGCGCTGCTCTGGCTCTACGCTGCAGCCGGCGCCGCGCTTGCCGCGGTCTTTTCGCTGCTGGGGCGGAGGATCGAGGCGCCCCGCGCGGATCCGGTCGGAGGCCGCGGGCTCATGCCGCCTTCCTGGCACGGATTGCACGAGTCGAAGGGTCGCGTCGCGAAGTTGAGTGCCCTGTTCACGCTCGATGCATTCGGAGGCGGATTCATCGTGCAGAGCTTCGTGGCCTACTGGTTCCACCGGAAGTTTGGGGTCGATCTTGCGACGCTGGGCGGAATCTTTTTCGGCACGACGCTGCTGTCCGGCCTTTCCGCGCTGGCCGCCGTGCCGCTGGCAAGGCGGTTCGGCCTCCTCAACACGATGGTATTTACGCATCTGCCCTCCAACGTGCTGCTGATGCTCGTGCCGTTGATGCCGACGCTCTGGTCGGCGGTGGGGGTGCTGCTTGCGCGCCACCTCATTTCTCAGATGGACGTGCCGACCCGCCAGAGCTACGTGAATGCCATCGTGCCGGCGACGGAGCGCTCGGCGGCGAACGGCATTACCACGACGATCCGCCAGATCGGCACCGCGCTTGGGCCGCTAGCCGCGGGACCGCTCATGGGAATCCCGGCGCTCGCCGGCTGGTGTTTCGTGATCAGTGGCGGATTGAAAAGCGCCTATGACCTGATCATCTGGCGCGCCTTCAGTCACATAAAGCCTCCCGAAGAATTATCCTGAAAGGCTCAGTTGGGGCAGGTCACAGAGAGCCTTCCGCGGCGGAGGCCCGGCGCAGCACAGGCTGGTCGCGCCGGAATAATCTGCTAGCCTGCCGTGGTGGAGAAGATTCTCGCAGACGCGCTTGGCCCGGATGACACGCAACTTGCGGCCGAAGAGAAGCAACGGCTGCTTTCGCGCCTGCTAGCCCGCCTCGCGCACGAAATCCGCAATCCGTTGAGCTCGCTGGCCATTCATGTGCAGCTCCTCGAAGAGGACATGGCCCAGGCTGCCCCGCCGCTGAAGGCGCAGGCGGTCGGCCGGTTCGAGATCATCCGCAGCGAGCTGCACCGCCTCGAAAACCTCGTGCGGCAGTTTCTGAGCCTGGCGGCGCCCTCGTCCGTCGACCTGCAGACCATCGAGGTCGCCGAGATCGCCGGCTATGTCTGCGAACTGCTGCGCCCCGAAGCGGCGGCACGCGGGATTGAAATCATGCTTGCGGTGCCCGCCGGACTGCCACCGCTCACCGCCGATCCGGCCCAGCTCAAGCAGGCGTTGATCAACCTCGTCATCAATGCGATCCAGGCGATCGAGCGCAACGGCCGGATCGACGTGGACGTGCGGGCGGACCCGGCCGCCGCGTTCTTCCTCCGGGTAAGCGATAATGGCCCCGGGGTGTCCGGGGAGAAACGGTCGGCGATTTTCGAGCCGTTCTTCACGACCAAGTCCGAGGGCAGCGGCCTCGGACTGTGGATCGTCCAGCAGATCGCCACCGCGCATGGCGGGGTGGTCACGGTTGAAGACCGGGCGAGCGGCGGGGCGGCCTTCACCCTGCAACTGCCCCTGCGGGGGCCCCAACCTCATGGATAGATCGAAAATCAACATCCTGGTCGTGGACGATGAGCGCGGCCTGTGCGCGGGCGTGCAGGAGGCCCTGCGGCGCGAAGGCTACGTCGTGGATGCCGCCAACGATGCGCGCCAGGCGCTCGAGTTGCTCGGGAGGCGGCTCTACAACCTGGTGCTCTCCGACGTTCGGATGCCGGAAATGAGCGGGCTGCAGTTGCTCAAGGAGGCGCGGCAAAAGAGCCGCGACACCCTGTTCATCCTCATGACGGCCTATGGCACGGTGCCCAGCGCCGTCGAGGCGATGAAGGAAGGCGCGTATGACTACCTGACGAAGCCGCTCGACATGCAGCGACTGCGGGCGCTGGTGCTCAAGGCCCTGGAATTCCAGTCCGTGGTTTCGGAGAACAGCGAGCTGCGACTGCGCCTGAAAAAGCGCTCCGAGCCCAGCCTGCTGGTCGGCGACAGCGAAGCCATCCGCAAGGTGATCCTCATGGCGGACGAGGTGGCGCGCAGCGACGTCACCGTCCTGATCGAGGGCGAAAGCGGCACGGGCAAGGAGATCGTGGCGCGCATGATCCATGCGCAGAGCGCGCGGGCGGAAAAACCGTTCATCTTCGTCAACTGCGCCGCGCTGTCGGAAACGCTGCTGGAAGCGGAGCTGTTCGGCCACGTGAAAGGCGCCTTTACCGGCGCCGTGGCCAGCAAGGTGGGACGCTTCCAGCTGGCCGACGGCGGCACGCTTTTTCTCGACGAGATCGGCGATCTGCCGCCGAAAGGGCAAGGCGACCTGCTCCGCGTGCTCGAAGACGGTTGCTTCCGCATGGTCGGAGGCACGGAGCTGACCCGCGTGAACGTGCGCGTGGTCGCGGCGACCAACAAGCAACTGCTGGAGGCCGTGACCGCGGGGAAGTTCAGGGAGGATCTTTTCTACCGCCTGCATATCGTGCCCATCACGGTCCCGCCGCTGCGGGACCACGCGGAGGATATTCCCCTGCTCGTGGAGGCGTTCCTGGGTCATTTCACTGCCAAGCACAAGCGCCGCCGCAAGCAGTTCTCGGCGGAGGCGCTGCAGCTGTGCCAGCGATTCCCCTGGCCCGGCAACGTGCGGCAGCTGCGCAACGTCGTCGAACGGCTGGTGCTGACCTGCCACCAACCGGTGGTCGCGGTGGGCGATCTGCCCGACTTTTTGCGAGCCCACGACCAGAATGCGGCGAGTTTCTCGATCCGGCCCGGCATGACGCTGGCGGAGGTCGAGAAGCTCCTGATCCGGCAGACGCTCACCAAGGAGACGTCGAATCGCGAAGCGGCGGCGCGGATGCTGGGCATCAGCCGGCGTTCGCTGCAGTACAAGTTGAAGGAATACGGACTGCTGGAGGACCTGAAACCCCGCAACTCCGCCTGATGGCTCCAACCTCTCGGCGAATCACGTAGGAAGCCCGCTTGCGGGCGATTTCCGTTCTTAGCGCGAGAATTGCACGTACCGAGCCCGACGGGTGCATGAATTGCCCAAGTCGGACTCGCGAGGGCAGGGCGCCGGGAATGGTGTGTCCGTGCCGTCTGGCACAATGGGTTTGGCTGGAACCCTTTAGGTCAGCGGCGCGGGTTTCGGCACAGCCGATGCAGGGCAGATCCTCAGCCCGGGTCATCACGACGCCGGCGTATTGAACACTCAAACAGAACAAAACCCATGGATACGACAAAACTCACTCCTGTGACGGCCGCTCCCGCCGCAGGCCTTTCCACGCCTCCACCGGCACCGGTCCCGACAGTGCCCGCTGCCTCCGTCCAACCGGCGTCGGCTCCCGCTGTTCCGACTCCGCCGACCGCTGCCGCCGTTGCTCCCAGCTCGACCGAAAAAGGGCGGAAAACCAGGAACATGAAGAATCGTCAGAGTTCGACCGCGGTATAGTCGGACTCGGATTCCACCTCCGTCTGGATATTTCGATTCGGGCGGGCCGACGCTTCCCGAGGGAACCTCCCTCTGAGGGCATCACTGGCCGCCCGAATCTTTTTTTAGACTGATGGCAAGGCCGGAACCCGGCGTTTGCGCACCTGTAGGAAGCGCGCTTTGGCTCTCGCATGAAGCTACGGCCGACAGGTGCGCGACCTGTCCTCCGTCCTGTCCGCCATAGGCTTGGCGGCGGCGGAAGGCTCTGCGAAGGAGGATGGCAGAGGGGAAATCGCCCGCGAGCGGGCTTCCTACACAATTCGTCGAACGGTTCATATTCCTCTTGGGACAACGCCGGTCTCGGCGTGTCTTGCGGGAAAGCCTTCCCACGCGGCTGCATGGATTCGGAAGAAAGGGCGTGCACAACTAGCGTCCTAGAAGCGCAAGGAATGCACAAGACCGTCGCATTAAGCGTGCCGGACGCGGGCGGCGGTTGGTAGATAGTGTTTCAACTCATTTATAGGCAATAACTAAGTGATACCGGTCGCCGGTCGGCACGAAGTCTGCAAAGGACCGGGCATGCGAGCGACTGTGGAAAACCTGTTTGCCCTGCAACAGCTGCAACTGCAGACCGTTCCTGCATCGGCGGAACGAAATGCGAAAATCCGAAAGCTTCGGGAGAAAATTCCCGTGCCGGTCCTCAGCCATTTTGACCGGCTGATGGCGATGGGTCGCAAAGGTGTGGCGCTGGTCCACGACGGCATTTGTCGCGGATGCCATCTGCGGGTTCCCTCGGGCACGGCGGCCAGCCTCGCCCGACCGAAGGATCTTTATCTTTGCGACAACTGCGGGGCCTATCTCCTGGTGCCATTGGACGAAATCAATCCGCCGGTGGATTCAACACCACCGATGCCCGTACCGGTACCGGTTCGCAAGACGCGGAAGAAACCCGTGGCGACCGCTGTATAAGCGGGCACCCGCCCGACGCGCTTCCATGACTCTGGCGGATTTCACCAGACCCGGACTGATCGTTCCCCATCTGGTCAGCCGGGACGCCCCCGCCGCGATCCACGAACTCAGTCTCGCTCTGCAGCGGGAAGGTTGCGTGCCGGACTGGCTGCCGTTCTATCACGAGGCGCTGAACCGCGAATTCCTCCTCAGCACCGACATGGAAGCGGGCCTAGCATTTCCGCACGCCCGTCTGCCGGGGTTGCGGGAGCTGGCTTTTGCGTTCGGGCGCAGCGATGCGCCGTTCACCTGGGGTCCGGGGATTACGCATCCGGTGCGCATGGTGTTCCTGCTGGCCGTGCCGTCGGCCGCCGCGGACCAATATCTGCCGCTGGTTTCCGGTCTGGCACGGTTTTCCGGAAACCGTTCGCTGCTGGACACGATCCATGGCGCAGCCGACAGCGTAGCGCTCATGGCGATATTCCGCCAGGTTGTTTTGCCCGGCAGTGGAGTGCCGATCGTGCCGGCAGAGGCGCGCTGAAACCTGAAACTCTGGCTGAACACGATGGCTGCATTCTCGTTCCGACCAAAACTGCTTGACATGCTGAAGTCCTATTCCCGCAGGGAGTTCACGGCCGACCTGGTCGCCGGGATCACGGTGGGAATCGTGGCGCTGCCGCTTGCCATGGCCTTCGCCATTGCCTCGGGCGTGAAGCCCGAAGCCGGCATCTTTACCGCCGTCATCGCTGGCTTCCTCGACCGCATCGGCCGCGCCAACGTCTGCCCTCATATCGAAGCCGCCCTCGGGCGCGCCCAAGGCAGGAGCCCGCTGCAAAGGAGAGTTGCGGAATCCCGGCCCGTGGCGTGAACTGAACCCGCGCAATGGAACACCTGCCGCTGACTTTCCTGCTGTTAACCCTTCTGGGGTATGTTGCCGGGGCGGTGGCGGGGTTGCTGTGCCTGCGGGCCGAGAAGCTGGCCAACTACGGCTCATTCGGGTTGGCCTCGCTGGCTGCCTTGTGCGGGGTGGTCGCCAGCGTCTCGATGCTGGCCGCGGGGACCGGCGGCGCGCCGCAGACGGTGCAGTTGCTGCCGGCGCTGATTCCCTACGTGCGGTTCACCATCCGGCTCGATCCGCTGGGGCTGTTTTTCACCCTCCTGGTCTCGCTGGTCGGCTTGGCGTTGTCGGTCTACTCGCTGGGCTATGCCCGCGGATTCTACGGACGCAAGAACATCGGCGTGCTCGGCGCCTTCTTCAATGCGGTGCTGCTCGCGACCACGCTCGTATTCCTGGCGGACAACGCCTTCTTCTTTCTCATCGCTTGGGAGATCATGGCGCTGACGGCCTACTGCCTCGTGAGCTACGAGCACGAGAAGGAGGAGGCGCGCAACGCCGGCGTGCTCTACTTTGTCATGTCGCACATCGGAACGGGTTGCATCATGCTCGGCTTCCTGCTGCTCTTCCAGGCCTCTGGCGACTACGGATTCGATGGCTTTCATGCGCTCGGCGACCGGATGGCCGCCGGCCCGCGCAACGCCGCCTTTCTCCTCTTCCTGGCCGGGTTTGGCGTCAAGGCGGGCATTATTCCATTGCACATCTGGCTGCCGGTGGCGCATCCGGCGGCGCCCAGCAACGTGTCGGCCCTGATGTCCGGCGTGCTGATCAAGACCGGTATTTATGGGCTGACGCGGGTGCTCTTCGATTTCATGGGCACGCCACCGAACTGGTGGGGCGTGACGGTGCTGACCCTCGGCACAATCTCGGCGGTGCTCGGCGTGCTCTATGCGTTGATGGAGCACGATCTCAAGCGCCTGCTCGCCTATCACAGCATTGAGAACATCGGCATCATCCTCATGGGGCTGGGTGCGGCGTTGATGTTTCTGCACAGCGGGCATCCGGTGCTGGCCTCGCTGGCGTTGATCGCCGGGATGTATCACACCATCAACCACGCGGTGTTCAAGGCGCTGCTCTTCCTCGGTGCGGGTGCGGTGGTTCAGGCCACCCACACGCGCAACATGGAGGAGATGGGCGGGTTGGTGAAGCGGATGCCAAAAACCGCGTTTTTCTTCCTGGTTGGCGCCGTGGCCATCTCGGCGCTTCCGCCGCTCAACGGGTTTGTCAGCGAATGGCTCACGTATCAGTCGCTGCTCCAGGGTTTCGGCACAACCTCCAGCCTGATCCGGCTGATGTTCCCGCTCAGCGGCGCGATGCTGGCCCTGACAGGCGCACTGGCGGCCGCGTGTTTCGTCAAGGCCTTTGGCATCACGTTTCTCGCGCAGCCGCGGAGCGCGCACGCGGAGCACGCCGAGGAAGCCGCCGGGCCGATGCTGGCCGGCCAGGCGGTGCTGGCGGCCGCCTGCGTGTTTCTGGGTCTGTTTCCGACGACGTTCCTGCGGCTGCTCGATCCGGTGACGCAACAACTCACCGGCCAGCAGCTCAGCGCCCAGCTCGGTCTGGCCAACGGCCTGGTGCTGGCCGGCGCCACGGCCACGGGCGGCACGGTCTCGACGCCCGGCCTGTTGCTGATGGCGGTCTGCCTGCTGCCGGTGCCGCTGGGCCTGTGGCTGGTGTTGGCGCGCGGGACGACGGTGCGCCGCGCCCCGACCTGGGACTGCGGTTTGCAGGGGCTGACGCCGCGGATGGAATACACCGCCACCGGCTTCTCGAAACCGATCCGCATGATCTTCAAGGCGCTCTTCCGGCCGCGCCGCGAGGTGCAGCGCGACTACGATTTCTCGCCCTATTTTGCCAAGAATCTCCGCTTTGACAGTCACGTGGAGGAGGTCTTCCAGACGCGCATTTACCGCCCGCTCACCTGGCTGGTCTGGCGGATGGCGCGCAAGATGCGCGCGCTGCAGGCGGGCAGTCTCCAGGCCTATCTCATCTATATTTTCGTCACGCTGATCTTGCTGCTCCTGTTTGCGCTATGAAACCCGACGCCATCGCGATCATCCTGCAAACGGGGCTGCTCCTGTTGCTCGCCCCGCTGGTGAGCGGCCTGGTCCGGAACTGGAAGGCGAAGCTGCAGAACCGCCGGGGTCCGCGCATCTGGCAGACCTACCTCGACCTCTGGAAATTCTTTCGGAAGGACATGGTGATTTCCGAGCACGCCTCCTGGGTGTTTTCCTTCGCGCCCCACGTCGTGTTCTTCACCGCGGTGCTGGCCGGGCTGCTCGTGCCGATGGTCACCGTGCAGGCGCCGTTGAGCCTGTTCGGTGGAGTGCTGGCCCTGGTCGGCCTGCTGGCGCTGGGGCGCTTTTTCCTCGCGCTGGGCGGACTCGACACCGGCAGCGCCTTCGGCGGCATGGGCAGCAGCCGCGAGATGACCATCGCCGCCATCGCCGAGCCGGCGCTGATGCTGGCCATCTTCACCGTCGCCATTGCCGCGGGCTCGACGGACCTCAGCCGGATCGTCGCGGCCACCCTCGGGCCGGACTGGCGGCTGCTTAACCCGATGCACGTGCTTGCGTTCGCCGCGCTCTTCATCGTGCTGCTGGCCGAGACCGGCCGCATCCCCGTGGACAATCCCGCCACGCACCTGGAGCTGACGATGATCCACGAGGCGATGCTGCTCGAGTACTCGGGCCGCAACTTGGCCTTCATGGAATGGGGTGCCTCCATCAAGCAGCTGGTCCTGATGACCCTGCTCGTGAATGTGTTCCTCCCCTTCGGCCTCGCGCCCGCCGTCGCCTCGCCCGCCGCGCTGGGGCTGGGTTTGCTGGCCTACCTGGCCAAGCTGCTGGTGCTGGCCGGCATCGTCGTGGTCGTGGAGACGACCAACGCGAAGCTGCGCCTCTTCCGCGTGCCGGACCTGCTGAGCGCCGCGTTCGTGCTGGCGGGGCTCGCGCTCTTTTCCACGTTCCTGTTTCAATAAGATGAACCCTGCAATTTCGCCCGACATCGCCGCCCAGCTCATCGCGCTTTTCGCCGTGCTGATGCTGGTAGTGCAGCTGCTCCTGGTCGTGCAGCGCATGCTGCTGACCAGCATCCGGCTGTTTGCCATCCAGTCGGTGTTCCTGGCGGGGATCGCCGCGGTCGTGGCCTATTTTCATGGCGCGTTCCACGTTTATGTCGTCGTGGCGCTGACCCTGGTCGGCAAGGTGGTGTTTCTTCCCTGGCTGCTGGACCGGCAGGTGCGGCGGATGAACATCATCCAGGAAATCGAGCCCCTGGTGAATTTCCCCACCTCCATGCTCATCTGCGGCGGGCTCACGCTGCTCGGGTACCTGGTGGCGCGTCCCTTCACGTCGCTTGAGCGGCTCGGCAACAACACCCTCGCCGTGGCCATCACGCTCGTGCTGACGGGCTTTTTCCTCATGATCAACCGCCGCAAGGCCATTACCCAGGTGCTCGCGCTGCTCACGGTGGAAAACGGTGTAATGCTCGCGGCCGTGGCGCTCACGACGTACGGCATGCCGCTGGTGGTCGAGCTGGGCATCTTCTTTGACGTGCTGGTGGCGGTGATGATTCTGGGCATCCTCGTTTACCGCATCCGGGAAACCTTCGCCTCGATGGACGTCAGCAAGCTCAGCCAGCTGAAGGGATGAGCGCCGCCCGCAATGCACGGAACTGACCTGAGCCTGCTCACGCCCCTGCTCGCCGTGCCAGCCGCGGCGGGCCTGGCGTGCCTGGTGGCCCGGGCGCGCCGCACGATGGCCGCGATCGGGGTGCTCGCTTTTGGCGGCACGCTCCTGCTGGGCGGCAGGCTGCTTCAGCAGGTGGTGGCCGGCGGGGCCGTGACAGAGTGGGGCGGTTTTCTCCGGGCCGACGCCCTCAGCGCCTGGATGGTGGTCCTGATTTCGACGGTGTCGCTCGCCACCTCGCTGTATGCCGGACGCTATTTCCAGCGCGAATTGGCGGCGGGCGCGGTTACTCCCGGCCGTGTGCGCGAGTTCTTCGTACTCACGCCGGCTTTCGCCACAGGCATGTTCCTCGTCGTGCTGGCCAACAGCCTCGGTGTGATGTGGGCCGCCGTGGAGGCCACCGCGCTGTCGTCCGTCCTGCTCGTCGCGCTGTACAACCGCCGGACGTCGCTTGAAGGGGCGTGGAAGTACGTCATGCTCGGCAGCGTGGGGCTGGCGCTGGCGCTGCTCGGGACCGTGTTCGTTTACGCCGCCGCCTGCAAAAACAATGCCCAGCCGCTCCCCAGTTTCAACTGGTCGTATCTGCAGACGGTGGCCCCGCAGCTCGACCCGCGGCTGGTTCGGCTGGCCTTCGTCTTTGTGCTGGTCGGCTATGGAACAAAGGCCGGCCTGGCCCCCATGCATACCTGGCTGCCCGACGCGCACAGCGAGGCTCCGTCGCCCACCAGCGCGATGCTCTCCGGGGTATCGTTGAAAGTCGCGCTCTACGCCCTGCTGCGCTTCCACATTCTCACCACCGCCTGCCTCGGTTCCGCGTACAGCTGCCACCTCCTGCTCGGCCTGGGACTGCTGTCCATGTTCCTGGCCGTGCCCTTCATCCTTGTGCAGCGAAACCTCAAGCGGATGCTGGCCTATTCCAGCCTCGAGCACGTCGGGCTCATCTGCGTGGGCATCGGGCTGAACACGCCCCTGACGATCGCGGGCGCGTTGCTGCACATGGGCTATCATGCCCTGACCAAGCCGGTGCTCTTCTTTGCCGCCGGCAACATCCAGCAAAGCTACCACACCCTGGAGTTGCGGCTGATCGGTCCGGGCGTCGTGAAGACGCTGCCGGTGACGGTGCTGTTCATGGGCCTGGCCGCCGTGGCGGCGACCGGGTTGCCGCCGTTCGGCCTGTTCCTCAGTGAGTTGCTGGTGATCAGCGGGGGCTTCGCGGCCGGGCAGACCGCGGTGAGTGTGCTGGTGCTGGTGGCGTTGATTGCCTGCTTCTGCGGCATCCTGACGCAGTTGACGCGCATCCTGCCCGGGCCGTCAAGGCCGGGGCGCCAGCACGACGGCGGCAGCTGGGACGGAGTGCCCGCGATGGGGCTGCTGATGGGAGGCCTGCTGCTGTTCAGCGTATGGCTGCCCCGGCCGTTGCTGGCCGTGCTCCAGGATGCGGCGGTCATTGTGGGGGGAAACCCATGACTGGACGGGAGGGAGCTTTCCAATGGAGCTGATCGCCTTGCTCGTGCTGCCCCTTTTCGCCGGCCTGGCGTGCCTGGCGGCGCGCACGCCCGCCGCCTGGGAACGGCTGAACCTGCTGGCCTTCGGCGGGCTCGCCATGCTGGCGGTCACCGTGGGCGCGGACGTGCGCGCCCACGGCCCGGTCACGGCCCTGCACGGCTTTCTTCGCGCGGACGCGCTGAGCGCACTGGTGATCGGACTCACGGCATTCGTGGCGCTGACCTGCGGCATCTACGCGGTGGGTTACCTCCGTCGCGACCGGCGCGACGGCCGCATCACCGTGGCGCAACTCCGCCGGTATTATGTGCTCACGCCGCTGTTCGTTGCGGTGATGATGCTCGTGCCATTGGCCGACAACCTCGGTGTCATGTGGGTCGCGACCGAGGGCTGCACGCTGGCCTCGGTCCTGCTCGTCACGTTCTACAATCAGAAGACCTCCTTCGAGGCTGGCTGGAAATACATCATCATCGGCAGCGTGGGTATCTCGCTCGCGCTGTTTGGCACGGTCCTGACCTACTATTCGGCGGTCGGCGTGCTCGGCGCCGACACGCAGCACGGCATGAACTGGTCGGTGCTGGCCGGGATCGCCGCCCGCTTCGATCCCAACGCGATGCGGCTCGCCTTCATTCTCGTGCTGCTGGGCTATGGCACCAAAGCCGGCCTGGCGCCGATGCACACCTGGAAGCCCGACGCGTACGCCGAGGCGCCCGTGCCCACTGCGGCGCTCCTCGGGGCGGGATTCATCAACTGCGCCATCTACGGCATCGTGCGCTTCGATGTGCTGGCGGAAAGATGCCTGGGGCACGATTTCTCCGGACGGCTGCTGGCGGGCTTTGGCATTGCCTCCATCCTCGTCGCCGCCCCGTTCGTGCTCGCCCAGCGCAATTTTCGCCGTCTCCTGGCGTATTCCAGCATCGACCACGCCGGCATCATGGTCGCCGCGCTCGGCTTCGGCGGGCGACTCGGCGCGCTGGGCGTCACCCTGCATATGCTGTTTCACGCCGTCACCAAACCCCTGATGTTCTTCTGCGCGGGCGATGTGCAGCAGCACTATGGCACGCCGTATTTTGAAAAGGTCCGCGGGGTCCTCCAGACGCTGCCCTGGACCGGCGGCCTTTTCCTGCTGGCCACCTTCGCCATCACGGGGACGCCCCCCTTCGGCTTGTTCCAGAGTGAATTCACGGCCTTGAGCGCCGCGCTGGCCGCCGATCGCGGCTGGGCGGCGGGGTTGTTTGTTGCGGGCGTGGTGACAATCTTCACCGGATTCCTCGTGCACATGTCCAAGTTGAACCTCGGCTTGCCGCGCGCCGATGCGCCGGTCCGCGCGATGGCCTGCCCGTGGAAACTCACCGCCATGGCACTCGTGGCACTGGTGGTGGTTATGCTGGGCTGCTGGCTGCCGGGACCGCTCTACCAACTCGTCGAACAAACCGCCCGGATCATCGGAGGCGCGTCATGAATGTGTTGCCGGAACTCCAGCCCGCCCTAACCGATCTGCAGGACAGTTTTCCCGGCCGGTTCACCGCCGTGCGCGCGCCGTGCCCCAACGAGGTCTATTTTCACGGCCCGATGGAAGTGGTCGCCGGGTTTTGCGCGCAACTGTACCGCAAATGGAACGGGCGGATGGTCAGTCTGTTTGCCGACGACGTCCGGGCGGCGGAGCAGGTCTTTCACCTTTATTACGTATTCGCCCTCGACGAGGCGCACGGTTTCTTCATCCTGCGCGTGCCGGTGCCGGCGGACCGGCCGGAGTTTGCCTCGCTGACGGACGCCGTCCACGGCGTCAACTGGCAGGAGCGCGAAGTCCAGGACCTGTTTGGCCTGAAGCTGCTCGGTCACCCGAATCCGCGGCGCTGCGCGCTGCATGACGACTGGCCGGAGGTGTACCCGCTGCGGAAGGATTTCGACCTGCGCGCCGTGCTGCCGCCGTTCACGGGCGCGCGGCACCATTTTCGCGAGGTCGAGGGTGAGGGGGTCTTTCAGGTTCCGGTCGGGCCGGTGCATGCGGGCATCATCGAGCCGGGCCATTTTCTGTTCAGCGTGGCCGGCGAGCCGGTGCTCTACCTGCAGCTCCGCCTGTTCTACACGCACAAGGGCACCGAGAAGCTGTTCGAGAGCCTGCCGGTGGCGCATGGCGTGCGCCTGGCGGAGAGCATTTCCGGCGATTCAAGCTTCGCTCATGCCACGGCGTTCTGCCACGCGGTCGAACGGGCCGCTGGCACGGTGGTGCCCCCGCGGGCCCGCGCGCTGCGCACGCTCTGCCTCGAATTGGAGCGCGTGTACAACCACGTCGCGGACATTGGCGCCATCTGCACGGACGTCGCCTTTGTCACCGCCAACATGCACGCCATGCGCCTCAAAGAGGCGGTGCTGCGCGTCAACGAGCAGCTCACCGGCAACCGGCTGCTGCGCGGCATGGCCTGCCTCGGCGGCGTGCGCTTTGATTTGGATGCCGGCCGGCGCGAGGCGCTGGAACAGCTGCTGACGGACCTGCCGCCCAAGTTCGAGGCGCTGGTGAACCTGGTCGGGGATTCCTCCGGCACCCGCGACCGGCTCGAAACCACCGGAGTGCTCAAACCGGAGGTGGCCCGGGATCTCGGGGTGGTGGGCCTGGCCGGCCGCGCTTCCGGGATCGATCGCGACTTGCGCCGCGATTTTTCGCATGCCTTCTACGACGCAGTGCAGTTCACGGTGCCTGTTTTCAGCGAAGGCGACGTCCAGCGCCGGCTGGCCGTGCGACGCGAGGAGGTCGGCCAGTCATTCACGATCATCAGGCAGGTCCTCGAGAAACTCCCCGCCGGGGAGTTGCACGCGGACCTTGGAGAACTGCCCGCCGACCGGGTGGGGCTCGGTTACGTCGAGGGCTGGCGCGGCGAAATCTTCCATTGGGTCCGGACCGCGCCCGGCAACCGGCTGGCGCGCTGCAAAGTCAAGGACCCGTCGCTCCAAAACTGGCCGGCGCTGACCGAGGCGATTCTCGGCAACATCGTTCCCGATTTTCCGGTCGTGAACAAAAGCTTCAACCTGTCCTATTCCGGCACGGACCGCTGACCTATGTTTAATGTTCTCCGTCAAAGTCTGAGCACCGGCGTCGTGACGACGTCCTACCCGGCCAATCCCGCGGAAGTCTCCGCCCAGGCCCGCGGCCGTCCGGAGATCGACTGGTCCGCCTTGAAGGATGCCCGGGCCGCCGCCGCGGTCTGTCCGACCGGAGCCATTGCCATCGAAGACGCCGCCGGACAGCGCCGCATCGAGTTCGATCTGGCCAAATGCGTGTTCTGCGGACTTTGTGCCGAGGTCGATCCGGCCATCCGCATGACCAATATCTGTGAATGCGCCGCCGCTGGTCGCGACGATCTGGTTGGCCGTGCGACCTATCGTCTCAATCGCGACGGGACACACGCGGAGATGGTCTCGCGGCCGGCCGCTGCCGGGAAATCGCCATTGGAACTGGCGCGAGACAAGGCGTCGCGCGAAGCTCTCGGGCTCGAGATCAAGGCCCGGACACAGAAAATGCTCGGCCGGTCGCTGCATATTCGCGAGGTGGACGCCGGATCCTGCAACGGCTGTGAAGTCGAGATCGTCGGACTGAACAGTCCAGTTTATGATGCGGAGCGCTTTGGCGTTCACTTCGTCGCCTCTCCGCGCCATGCCGACATGCTCCTGGTCACCGGTCCGGTGACGCGAAACATGGAACTGGCGCTCAGGAAGACTTACGACGCCATGCCGGCGCCCCGGCTGGTCGTCGCCGTGGGAGCATGCGGATGCAGCGGTGGCATTTTCGGAGTGAATTACGCGACCCGTGGCGCGGTTGATGCGGTGATACCGGTAGACGTCTACATTCCGGGCTGTCCGCCGAACCCTCATGCTCTGCTGCAGGGAATCCTGCTGGCCATCGGCCGGCTGCCCAAGCCTGGTTGAAGGGCCCCGGGGTGCCTTCAGACCACCCGGCTCCAGCTATGGCATTTCTTGATCCTGAAACTTGGAGTTGACCCGTTTCCCCACGCGCTGCAAACCATAGGCAAACAACGCACTTCAAATACAGTCGCAATCAGCCATGCCAAAAACAAAGACCAAAGCCCTCCGCACCCAGTTCTTCACGACCACGCTTGAATTGCTGATGGAGCGGAATGGGGTCAACCAAGTCACCATGAGTGCCGCGACGGGAATCGCTGTCAGCCGCATCAACAACTACCTTCACGGCAAGTACCGGACGATCCGGCCGGATCATTTGGCGCTCATCGCCAAGGCCGCCGGCCAGACGCCGGCCGAGAGAAACGAACTGGTGCGCGCCTACCTCCTGGACCTGCTCCCGGAGAGCCTGCAGGGGGAAATCCGCATTGAAACGGGCGGCGAGGGTGCCAAGCCGTCCAAGCAAACCGCCTCCGAGGCCAACCTTCTTCCCCGCACCACGAGGGCGGCTCTGGCCGACCTGCAGGGACTAAGCGTGCGCAGTGCCAAGGCCCGGGCTCGCATGCAATGGTTTGCGGAGATCATGCGGGAAGCCCACCCGGCCTAAGCCTGGGAAGATTGAGCCAGATGTAGGGTAGGATCACCCGATCCTGCCGTATCATCGTACACTCGTACCGCTTGGACGTTCACCGGGCTGGCGCAGATTCCGGCGCGCCCCGGAGGGTCTGCCGCAACCACCGGATCATCCGGCTGGCATAGTCCGGATCGCACCGGTCCCATTCCGTAAGCCGATGCGGCGCTCCTGGAATCACCATGAGGTCGCATAGTACGCCGTTGGCTTTGAGTTTCGCCTGAAAATTGACCGATTCCTGCAGTGGCACGGTCTTGTCCGCATCGCCATGCAGGAGGAGAAAAGGCGGCAACCCTGGCGTGACGTGATTGATCGGCGCGGTCGCGCGCAAGAGTGCGAGTGACGCGGGATTCGCCTCTTTTGGCTGGCCGAAAAGAGCCTGCAATGACGGGCTCAAGCCGCCGCGGGCGGGGAGTTCAAATTCGAAATCCGTTACCGGAGCGAAACCGACGACCGCCTGCACCCGCGTGTCGGGCGCTGCCTGGGTCGCGGCGAGACACACGAGGTGGCCGCCGGCAGAGTGGCCGAAGAGCACGATCCGGGCCGGATCGCCCTTGAATTCGGCGGCGCGCATCTTCACCCATCGGATCGCCGTCTGCACGTCTTCGAAGCAGGCGGGCCAGCGGTTGCGAGGGGCGAGGCGGTAGTTGATCGAGAACCAGGTGAAATGGGCGGCGGTGAGGGGATCGAACCAGGGACTGATGTCGGCCCCACTACCCGGTCTGTCCGTGCCACCCTTGTCGCCACCGCTCCAACCGCCGCCGTGCACGAGGATGGCGACCGGAAAAGGCCCGGGGCCCTCGGGCACGCAGGCATCGAGCAGCAGCGGGATGTCGCCTGCCCGGCCATATTCGAGGTTGGTCCGGAATTCGGCGCCAACGGCGTTTGTGAAGATGGCGGATACCCAGAGACCCGCGAAAAGCACGAGAGTTGCCTTCATTTCACTGTGGCATGCGACGACCTTGCTGAAGAGCGGTGCGCTCCCTCGACCTTGCCCGGGACCCTGAGCGTGTCGAACGGGCGTCACCGCCGATAACCGCTCTTCCGGTCCGGCCCGCCTGCGCTCTGCGAGCTCCGGCGAGGCCCAGAATCCGGGACGTGCCGCGACGAAGCCTTGGCGAAGTCGGGACGGCGTCGGATCCTCCACCTTTGGTTGCGGCAGCATACGTGTGAGGGAACATCCGGGTTAGTGGTCGCCGGGTGCGAAGCGGAACCAATCGAAATCGGCATGGCCGCTGCCGGCTGTACCGGGCAGCGCGACGGCAAAAAGTCCGATCTTCGCCCCGATCCAACCGCCTTCGCTGGCGAGGAACGGTTTAGGCAGCGCGACCAACTCCCGTCCGGGAGTGGCGAAGGCGAGGGTAAAGCTCCCATCGGGAGCCATGCGGGCCTGCAGCCTGACCGGACACGCAGAGAGTGGAGCGACACGCTCGAAGGCCCCGTCCTGAATCAACCCGCATTCGTCACCGGACGGGGCCTTGCGCACGGCGAGTGCGGCGTGGCCCTTGCCGCCCACGACGGCGAGACCGGCCAGCGCACCGGGTCGGCCGCCGGAAAAATCAATGAGGGTCTCCACCGTGAAGCCGCGGGCGGGGTATTTTTGTCCGAGAAAGTTCGGCATCCGCCCGAGGTCCAGATCCGGCCGCGGGCAAGTTGCGAGTCGCAGCCATCCGGGACGTGCCGCGACGGAAGCCCAGGCGTCCTCGTGGTTGGCGTGCCACTGCCATTGCCGGCCAAGTGCGGGCGCCGCGAACTCGTCGGACGTCGCGGGCGCGGCGGCCGGCGAGCCAACGCCGATGCCTGGTTTTTTCCACGCCGGCACGGGTTCGCCCACGCCGTTGCCGTCGTAATCCACTCCCATGAGCGGCCAGCCGTCCTTCCAGGCCACAGGCTGCAGATGGACGATTCGGCCGAACGGCCCAGTGTCCTGGAAATGCATGAACCACCATTCGCCGTTTGGCAGGTCGATCAACGCGCCCTGGTGCGGGCCGTTGATCGCGGTCGAGCCGCGCTCGAGCACGATCTTCTCCTCATAGGGACCGTAGATGTGACGGGCGCGAAACGCCACCTGCCAGCCGGTCGGGACGCCGCCGCCTGGCGCGAGGATATAGTACCAACCGTTCAGCTTGTAGGCCTTGGGCCCTTCGAGAAAAGCGTGATGCGAAGTGTGGAAGACCTCCTTGCCCTCGCCGAGCAGGTGCCGGCAGTCGGCCGACATTGGCCGCACATGGATGCGCTCCTTCTTCCCGGCACGGGAGCTGGCGTAGGCATGGATCAGGTACGCCTGACCGTCATCATCCCAGAACGGACACGGGTCGATCCAGCCTTTCGCCTCCTGCAGCAGCCACGGCTCGCTCCAGGCGCCCGCCGGATCCGTCGCCGTGGTCACGTAAACACCTTCGTCGGGCATGGGAAAGAAAACCCAGAACCGGCCGTCGTGAAACCGGATCGAAGGAGCCCAGACGCCGCAGCCGGGCTGGACCTCGGCATACCGCGGGTGCGGCACCTGCTGGATCGCATGGTTGGCCAGCGTCCAGTTGACGAGATCGCGCGAATGCAGGATCGGCAGACCCGGCGTGCAGTTGAAACTGGAAGCCACCAGCCAGAAATCTTCGCCGTGCCGGATCACGTCCGGATCGGAATAATCGGCGTGAATAACCGGGTTGCAGTAGGTGCCGTCCCCTTGGTCGGGGATCCAAGGATAAGAGGCTTGGGACGACATGAAAAGGCGCTGTTCAGTGAAGGTGATCCCGCCCCCGGCGGGACGGCCTCAAATCAGGGAACCCGCTGGAGGCGGGCGTCGAGCGCGATCGTTTCTCCAAGTCTGGTCTGCAGGGATGCAGAGTTCGGCCCGGAACGCACGCGGCACGGTCCGCCGAGCGTGGAGCGGATAGTCACCGTTGTCAGCCGGCCGTCCTTCCAAGCCAGCTCCTTGATCTCGAAGCCGCCGCGCGCGCGCAGGCCGCTGACGTGGCCGGTCGGCCACGCCGCCGGCAAGGCGGGCAGCAGGTCCAGCTCGCCGAGATGACTTTGGATGAGCATTTCCGACACGCCGGAGGTAAATGCAAAGTTGCCGTCAATCTGGAAGGGGGGATGAGCGTCGAAGAGGTTGGGGTAGACCCCGCCGCCGGGGCCGTAGTCGGTGCGCGTGTTGCCGGCCACCGGCCGCAGCAGGTTCTTCACGAGCAGGTAGGCGTGGTCGCCATCGCGGAAGCGTGCCCAGAAATTGATCTTCCAGCCGAGCGACCACCCGGTGCCGTCGTCGCCGCGAATCTCCAGCGCGCGACGGGCGGCCGCGAAGAACTCCGGCGTCGCCGGAGTGATCTGCCGGCCAGGGTAAACGCCGAACAGATGCGAGGTGTGGCGGTGATGGACATCGGTCTCCATGAAGTCCTGGAACCATTCCTGCAGCTGCCCGCGCGCGCCGATCTTGAGCGGGTAGAGTTTCGCCCGGGCGGCGGCGATCTTTGCGGCGAACCCGGGCTCGACGGCGAGGATGCGCGCAGCATCGAGGCAGTTGGTGAACAAATCCCAGATGATGGACATGTCCATGGTGGTGGCCATGCTGATGCTCGCGGGTTCGCCGTTGGGCGCGATGAACCCAAGTTCAGGCGAACCCGAGGGCGCCGTGACCAGGTGGCCGTGGCCGTCGTCGATGAGCCAGTCGAGGCAGAATTCGGCCGCGCCCTTCATGACCGGCCAAGCGCGCTCGCGGAGAAATCGCGTGTCACCACTGAAGGCGTAATACTCCCAGAGGTGCTGGCAGAGCCAGGGGCTGCTCATGGCCCAGTTGGCCCACACGGGATCGCCCGCGCCGTAGTTCCCCACCGGGCCGGTCTGGCCCCAGATGTCGGCGTTGTGGTGCGCCACCCACCCATGCGCGCCATAGTTGATCTCGGCCGTTTTGCGACCGTGGGCCGCCAGCGTGTCGATGAAGTCAAAGAACGGCTCGTGGCATTCCGCCAGGTTGGCCACCTCCGCCGGCCAGTAATTCATCTCGGCGTTGATGTTGAGCGTCCAGTTGGAGCTCCACGGCGGACGCATGGAGTCGTTCCAGATCCCCTGGAGATTGGCCGGCAGACCGCCCGGCCGCGAGCTGGCGATCAATAGGTAGCGACCGTATTGGTAAAGCAGCGTGGCCAGGCCGGGATCGGCCTCGCCCTGGACGAAACGCGCGAGGCGTTCATCGGTGGGCAGCAGGTCCGCGGCGCGGGATGACCCCAGGTCAAGGTCGACGCGGCGGAAGAGTCGCTGATGGTCGGCGACGTGGCGCGCGAGCAAATCGGCATAAGGCCGGGCCTGCGCCGCGACGAGTGGGCGCACGGCCTCGGCGGTGGGATCGCGACCTTCGCGCCCGGGCGATTTGTCGGGACCATTGAAGCTGGTGCCGGCGGAGAGGAGCAGCGTGACGGCATTGGCATTCGCGACCGCAAGCGTTTGACCGTCGATTGCCACCGTGCCGCCCTCGGCGAGGGCGCGAACGTGCAGGGCAAACGTCATCCCTTCGGGTTTCGGCCCATCATCGTAGCGGATCGGGTTGTCGGACCGAAGGTAGCTCGGATCGACGTGGGCCGGGCATTGCCCGCGCAGCACCAGGGTATCGGAGCCGACGCCTTCGGTGGTGTGGCGGAGCAGGCTGTCCAGCGTGACGCGAAAACTGAGGAGCCCCGGCTGGTCGCAGGTCAGCCGCACGACGACGAGCTGGTCGGGAAAACTGCTGAATACCTCGCGGCTGAACGTCGCTCCGCCGATCCGGTAGCGGACGGTCGCCACCGCGCGGTCCAGATCAAGAATGCGCTCGTACGCGGTGGATTCCGCGTTCTCCTCCGCCGGAAACGTCAGCTTCAGGTCGCCCAACGGCTGGTAGGATTGGTTGTAGGGCCCCTGCATTTTCTTGCAGAGCTCGTCCGCCTTCTGGTAATCGCGTGCGAAGATCGCCGCCCGGACCTGCGGCAGGACCTCGCGAGCTCCCGGGTTGTTCCAATCGCGCGGCGCGCCCGACCAGAGCGTGGCTTCGTTGAGCTGGAGATGTTCGGAAGGGACGCCACCGAAGACCATGACGCCGAGGCGGCCGTTGCCGACGGGCAGGGCCTCGGTCCAGCGCTCGGCTGGATGGGCGTACTGAAGCCGCAACGGCTCTCCGGCGCCGAGAACGCCAGCGGCCAGGATAAAAACCAGAACGGTCGGGAGGTGACTTTTCATGGAAATCGGCGGCAAGTGGGCGGCCGCGCCGGCGATCACGGGGCAACGCCTTCGATTTTCAGGGTCACGGCGTGTTCGCACGGAGCCTCGGCCGCCAGCGAGAGGAGGCGGGACCAGACAGCGCCACGAAATATGAGTGTGGTTCTCATGACTGGTGATCGTGGGGTTGATCGCGGGATCAACGGAAGATCCGTTGCGAGAAAAGATACAGGCAGTTCCGCCACTCGGGCGTGTCGTGGCCGTTGCTGTCCACCTGCCAGATGTGCGGCACGTTCTTCTCCTTGAGATAGGCGTGCACGCCCTGGGCGATCTTAATCAGGCCGTCCTTGTTGCCGCAGGAAAGCCAGAGCAGCGAGAGTTTCTGGGTGGCGGCCACCGGGTCGGGCACCAGTTGCGCCGGCGGCTTCGTGTTGGGCGCCGGGGAGAACGCGCCGACCCAGGCGAATTCGTCGAGGTGCGCGAGGCCGAAGTTCAGCGACTGCCCGGCGCCCATCGAAAGCCCGGCCAGCGCGCGGTGCGCGCGGTCGGACTGCACGGCGTAGCGGGCCTCGATCGCGGGAATCACGTCGTCAAGCAGGTCGCGCTCAAAATTGGCGAACGCGGCGCTGTGTTCAGCGCTAAAAAGCTCGCGCGGTGAGCGATCGTCCGCCCGTGCGCGTCCGTTGGGCATGACCACGATCATCGGGACGAGTTTCCCGTCTGCGAGAAGGTTGTCGAGAATGACGTCCGGGATGGCAAAGCGCTGCCATTCGGTCTCGTCACCGCCGATGCCGTGCAGGAGGTAGAGCACGGGGTATTTGCGGTCGGTGGAATATCCAGGTGGGGTGTAGACAAGCATCTTGCGCCGGGTGCCGACGGTCTTGGAGTCGTATTCGATCATCTCCGCCTTGCCGTGGGCGATGCCCTCGCGCTTCACATCAAAGCCGGCGGGCGCATCGGGGAAAGCCGGCTTGTCGTCGGGGCCGAGCACGATCGGCGCAGCCGGTACCACGGGTGTCGATACTGCATTCTGGGCGCGGCCCAGGGAAATTGTGAGGGCGGCGCAGGCCAGGAGGAATGCGATTCTGGTGATTGATTTCATTGGATACGGGTTCCGGAAATCTGGATGGTTCAGAACAAAGTGCCTCAATGGCGCGCCAGGACGGCGGCGAAAACGCGCACGCTACTGTAGAGAAGGCCGATGCTGGACAGCAGCGCAGCCGCAAGTAACTGGGAAACGGTCGGGTGTTTCATGACAAAAGTGCCGGCAGATTCGCGTCAGATGGGCTCGCTGTCAGGCCTGCCGAATTCGGACAGTTGGCTTGGGAACTGTCCCCTCATAAGGATCCTCGGTTCAACGTTTCTGCAGCCACTGTTCCAGCGGCTCAACCAAAGGAGCAGTGCCGGCGGCGGCGTTGGTGGAATTCAGCCAGATCGCGATGGTCAGCGTGCCGTCGGCCGGCGCCGCAGCATGGACGATGAGCATCCGGCGGCCGGGGTTCGGGGCGTTGAACCCGTCGTCAGGCGGAGCCGCATCGATGACGGCCAGTTTGGCGGCGGCCGGCGCGAGCAGGCGCACCTCGAGGCGGCGGCCGCGTTCGCTCAGGATCGCTCGCGCGCTACCGTCCTCGATCGAGATGTCTGCGCCCGTGGCCATCGCCCAGCGCACGTCCGCGCCGGGTTTCAGGCCGGCGAGTTCGTCTTGCACCATTACCTCTCGTTCGTGCCGCACGCGAAAGCCACGCAGGACGCGGCTGGCCTGGCCGGCGAACACCGGCGTGAGATCGACGATCGCGCACGGATTCTTGGCCGCGTCCGAAAAACCGGCAATGCGCGCCTCCCCGTCGACGCGGTGCGACTGGCCGTCGATCGTGAGCGTGTTGTGGCTGCGATTGTTGAGGCGAAAGACCTGCCAGCGCTGGGAATCCTGCCGGCGGTTCCATAGATCGACACCCCTCGACTCGAGCGATTCATAGTCCTGTGAGCCGAGATCGCGCGCCCAGCGCACCCCGTCGCATTCAAGGACGAAAGAGCCGGCGTCCATGTGCGCGTGGTTGAGATGCGCCGCACCGCCCTTAAGACCAAGGTAGAAGGCCTGTGGATCCGTCCACGAGCTGCGAAACACGGCGAGGGGATTGGTTCCGCGACCGATCCAGCGCAGTGGGAGGGCCGGCGCGGTTGCGGCCGTCCGGTCGGGCCACCAAATCGCTGCCAGCGGCAACAGCCTGCCCGACTCGCCAGGCACACCATTGGCGGAGGTTGTTCCGGTGAACTGCTTCAGCGCTTCGAGTTGCCCGGTGAGCAGCCCTGGGTTTTCAAGCCGGCGGGCAAACCAGAACAGCGCGGGCTCGATGGACCCTTCTTCGCGGCAGTCGGAAAAATTGAAAAACAGTCCGCTCGGTGCGGTCATCTGGAGAAAGGCTCCCGCGCTGGCAAGGAATCCGGCGCTGTCCGCGATGTTCCAGTCAGTCCCCAATGCGCTTTCGAGGGCGGCAACCGTCAGGACAGTGTAGCTGGTGCCGTAAGACCAGTAGCCGGGGCCCTCCGGATATACACCGGCGGGCGCATAGGCCCGCAAGCCATGGACGACGTGCGTGCGCGCGCGGGCGAGAATCCTTCCGGCGATCTCCGGCTCCTCGTCGCCCACAGCCAGCGCGCCGAGAATCACCCCGCCGAAGCACACCTGGTTCCAGTTGTTTTCATTGGTATGCCAGCCGCTGGCCGATGCGGTGGCTTCGAGGGCAGGCCGAAGGCCCTTTTCGACAATGGCCGTGCGAATCCTCGCCCGTTCCACGGGTGTAAGCTCCCCGTGCAGCCAGTCGTAGCCGAGCGCGAGTGCCGCGGTCATCTCCGCCACGTCGAGAAAGTGCGACGGGTTCCAGTCCGCGAAGGCCGCCGCCGCGAGCATTTCAGCCTCGGCGCGACGCAAGAACGCGGCGTCGCCGGTGACACGATACGCGGTGGCGAGCGCCAAGGTGCGGCGCTGGACGAGTCGCGAAATGTCGAGCAATCGGCGCCCAATCTTCCGATATTCGGCGGGCGGCTGCCTAAGGATGCTGCGCGCCTCTCCCTCGATCGCGGCCAGCAGCGCCGCGAACTGCGGGTCGGTCGCGCGCCGGGCGCGGAGTTTTTCCCAGGTCGCGGCGTCGGCGATCAGCCGGGGGTGCGTCGGACGGAGCCCAGCGAGTTCGGGCCCGGTAGCGAAACCCGGATCGACGGTCGCAGGCGCCGGTTGCGCCCGACCGAGGGTAAGTCCAGAAACCAAGACCAGTGCCGCAAATTGAATCGGCGTAAAGTGTGGAGTTTTCATCTGGACGGAGAGAAGCGACAGATTCGACCTCAAAGCTGGCCTTTGATGCCGGGAATCAGGGAGAGAAGAAAGACTTCAATCCGCTTTCCGTCGCTCATTGGCTCGCGGAAAAGGGTGACCGGCTGGCCGCCGGCTTCGCCCGTCCAGGTGAGGACCAGGCGTGGTGGGCCGCCGCGGTCGGCGGCTGCAGGTCGTGGGTCAGGCTGCAGCCGGATCCGCCAGCTTCTGCTGGGCTGCCGATCCTCGTTGATGCTTTCGGCGAGTTTGGCGGACAGTTCCGCGCTGTTCACGACCACGGCGACCTCCGTATTGAGATCGTGGGAACGTGGGTCGAGATTGAAGCTCCCGATCCAGGTGACCCGGCGGTCAATGACCAGCACTTTCGAATGCAGGGCGGCGTAGGACGGGCGGAGAAGGTACCATGTGCGATACCAGTGATCTTGCGCGGAATGGACCCGATACTCGTACAAATCCACCCCCGCCGCGAGGAGGTCCCGCCGGTATTTCTGGTAGGCGCAATACACGATGGGAACATCGGTCGTCTCCAGTGCGCTGGTCACCAGGGCGATGGAAACGTGCCGCTCACGGAGCTGCCGAAGGATCGCAAGCTCCTCCTCGCCGGGGACGAAATAGGCCGCTTCGATGAGAAGCTCCTGTCTGGCCTGCGCGAGTTCCTGATCGAGCCGGCGGGCGACCGGGCGCGTCTCGGGCGAAGAATCCTCGATCTTCCGCGGGGGATCACTGACGACGTCCCCGCGCGCCCAAACGAGCGATTGGCCGTCCTTGGCGAGATCTGAAAGATAGCGATCGCGGCCCTTGGAGTATTCCTCGTCAAACCGCTCGACGTTTTTTACCCGGGCCCTCAGTTTGCGGCGCAGTTTTTCAAGATCCGCGGCCGTCCGCGCGCGCACGCCCAAAGCCGCCGCCGGGACCGACCAGGTGCTGTTCCAATATTCGTCGAACGCCGTCGAGGCCTGCGCGGTCACCGGGCCGGCGATCAGGATGTCAAAATCCCGAAAGATCTTGTTCCCCCGGATGTTGAAATAGTCGTTGCCGACATTTCTCCCTCCAAGAATCGTGAATTCGTTGTCGACGATGAAAAGCTTGTTGTGCATGCGGCGGGTCGGATGGTAGAATTGCAGCGCGTATTCCACCAATCGGGCCCAGCGCGGGCGGAAAAACGCGGGATTGAAAACCCGCACCTGGATCTTCGGATGGACGGAAAGGGCAATCAATTCGCTGTCCCTCGCGAAATTGAAATCATCGAGCAACAGGCGGACCCGAACTCCGCGGTCGGCCGCTTCCAAGAGATGTTCTGCCAGGATGCTGCCGGCCTCGTCGGAATCGTAGATGTAATATTGGGCATCGATCGTTTCCTCGGCAGCGTCGGCCAGGGCGGTGCGGGCGACGAGGGACTCGAGCCCGAACTCAAGGATGCCAAATCCCGACTCGCCGGGATGGCGTTGCTGCGCGGGCGCCAGCGCCTGACCGAGGCGCGTGGTCTCCGGATGTTCGAAGGCGAATGACGGGGGCGCGGGTGTCGTCGAACGCAAGCTGGCGCAACCCGAGACGAAGGCGCACAGGATTCCGGGTACCAGGAACCGTGCGAGGCACCCAATGGCCTCGACCCGTCCATATTGCGATTCGGCGGGCATGGTCAGCGACGGACTAACGACCGGCCCGCGCAAAGCGACAGCACGCAGGGCACCCGGCAGCGACCTCCGAGAGACGGGTCATGATCCGAACCTGGGGCCGATTGCCGCCGGTTTCAAGAATCATGACGCGGAGCCGCACCGCCTGAAACCGGGCGATAATGGAAATCGCAGCTGTTCACCTCTCAAACGCCAGGGCGGGAATTTTCCGCAGGGGGTCCCCTCATCGACCGGTTCCCTGCAAAGCCCTCGTTCGTGTCTGTTGAAACCGCGGGTTACCTGGCGTTTACCGGAACAACGGAGCTGAAATGGTACGCCCCCGATCCGACGCGAAACACGGCCCGGCCGCTGTCGAAGCGCAGCAACGAAACACCGCGCGACTGGGTCGCAGGTTGCTCGCTTTCCTGCACCGCCTCCGGGCTCGTCGCGGGGACAAGGATGGTTGCCTGCGTGTTCGGCGGCACCTCGGCGTCGAGCCGGAAATGCTGACCATCAATTCTCCAGGCGCTGCTGATGCGTCCGGAAACCGAATCATAGCTTGCTCGCGCCCAGGTCAGTCCCGCTACGACGGATGGTTGGATCACCAGCGACCGAAAGCCCGGCGAATCAGCGTCGATTCCCGCGAGATAGCGGTAAAGGTACTCCGCGACGGATCCGAATGAATAGTGATTGAATGAGTTCATCGCTACTGTCTGGAACCCCGCTTCCGGAGTCCAGCCGTCCCAACGCTCCCACACGGTGGTCGCTCCGTTTTTCACCTGGAAGAGCCACGACGGATAGGTCTCCTGCAGCAGCAGCCGGTAGGCCGCGTCGTCCCGCCCGGCGAAGTGCAGCGCCGGCAGCAGCCGTGGCGTGCCGACGAAACCCGTGCCGAGGTGCCAGTCGCGCTTTTGCAGCTCCTCCACAAATCTTGCGGCGGCCTTTGGTTTGGACTCGTCGGTCAGCAGATCCATTGAAAAGGCCAGAGCATAGCCGGTCTGGCTGCTCTCGCGGATGGCGCCGTCAGGGAGCACGAAGGCGCGTTGAAACTCGGCCTTTCTCGTCGAGTACAGCTGGGCATAGCGGGCGGCATCGGCCGGGCGCCCGATGGCCGCGGCCATTTCCGCCATGAGGCCGGACAGGTAGGCGCAATAGGCCGAATCGATCACTTCGACCGTGGCTCCGCCGCCGAGGTTCAGGTGGTCACCGAGCCGGCGTCGGGGAGCGGCGCCGGTCGCGGGCTCGGACCCGAGCCAGGCCATGTAGCGGTCCATCGCTTCAAAATGGCGCTCGATGATCCGCGTGTCGCCATACACGCGATAGAGGGCGTGCGTGCACAGGAGGGTCGCATCGCTCCAGCCGGTTGCCGTCCAGAGCCGGCCGAATGCCGGCGCGACGTTGGCAAAGCTGCCGTCCGGCAGCCGCGCATCGACCGCGAGGGTCGTGAGCCAGCGGGTGAAGAAGCTCGCGATGTCGAAATTGTACGCCGCCGTGCGGATGAAAAACTGCGCGTCGCCGCTCCAGCCCGCTCGCTCGTCGCGCTGCGGGCAGTCGGTGGGCACCTCGAGGTAGTTCCCTTTCTGCCCCCAGACGATGTTTTGAAAGAGCTGGTTCACGAGCGGGCTGGAGCACTCGAACGCGCCCGTTCGCTCGAGGTCCGAATGCACCACCACCCCCGTCACGGCGTCGAGGCCGGGTTTGGACTCCAGCCCGGTCACCTCCGCGTAGCGGAAGCCGTGGAAGGTAAAGCACGGTTCGAGCGTTTCGGTCCCTTCGCCGTGCAGATAGTACACGTCCGTCGCGTTTGCGCCGCGCAGGTTGGAGGTATAAAGCGTGCCATTCGGATTCAGCATTTCGCCGTGCCGGACCATGACCTTCTGCCCCGCGCGGCCGCTCACCTTCAGCCGGACCCAGCCAACCATGTTCTGCCCGAAATCAATCGTATAGGCACCCGGCCGGGACTCGGTGATGGTATGTGCCGGCAGCTCTTCAGAAATGCGCGTGGGTTCGGCATTCGCCGCCTCGACCACAAACTCTGACGGCGGATGCCGGGGATCCAGGGCGCGCAATCCGGTCGCCACCGGCTGCCAGCTGGAATCATCGAAACCGGCGCGCGCCCAGCCGGCGGATTGCCGTCGCGCATCGATCTCGCAGCCCAGCATCAGGTCCGCGTGCCGGATCGCCCCTTGCGCCGCCCGCCAGGTCCCGTCGCTCCCGACGATCGCGCCCGTGCCGTCCGCGTACTCGATCTCGAGCTGCACGCGCAGCCGCGGATATCCGCCATAATAATAACGCTGGCCGGTGTAACCCAGCACGCTCGCATACCAGCCGTCGCCGAGAGTCGCGCCGAGCACGTTTTCGCCCCGGCACATTTGTGCAGTGACGTCATAGGTCTGGTATTGCACCCGGGCCCGGAAATCCGTCCAGCCCGGTGTGAAATAGTCGCGTCCCACGCGCGCGCCGTTCAATTGCAGCTCATAGACACCGAGGGCGGTGCTGTACACCGTCGCCTGGCGCACCGGTTTCGTGACGGGAAAGCTCTTTCGCAGCAACGGTGCCGGCGCCAGCCAGCACGTGAACGTCTGCGGCGGTCCGTCCCACGGATTGCGCTTTCCCGGCGGCGCGACTAGCGGTTTCCAGTCGTGATCATCAAACCCCCGCTCGTTCCAATGGGCGGGCGGCGCGACCGCGAATTTCCAGCGGGCATCGACCGCCACGATCTGCGGCTCGCCGTCCTCGAACTCCAGCCGCACCTCGCCGAGCGCCGCGGGCTGGTAGCCGTCGCGTTGGGTAAGCTCCAATCCGACGACGTTTTCACCAGGGGCCAGCAGTGAGGTCACGTCGGCCGGCGCGATCTGTTCCCAGCGCGTCACCGTTCCCGCGGGCCGGGCATTGACGGTGATGATGCCGACCTGATCGGCGGTGAGCGCGAACGTGGCGCGGGCGAGCTTGCGCCTGGCCGCCAAGGTGAAGGTCCCGCGGAGATACGCCGTGAGCGGCGCGGTCCTTGAGGGCGGCAAATCGGCGTACACCCAGGGCTGCTTGGCGAGCCGCTCGCGCGTCCCGTTGTCAATCGTTGAGCCATCCGTCGGCGGGCTCGCGTCGAGCCCGATCCACTGGGCGGACCAGTCGTCTTCCGCCAGCAGGCCGACGCTCCAATGCGCCGGCTCGCTCCACTCGCTTGGCGCGCCCGTGCCATCCCAGACGCGCAGCTTCCACCAACACCGCTGCCGCGCAGTAAGCGGCCGGCCCGCATAGGCGATTTGCTGCATTCGGTCGGAATTGACCTTCCCGGGGTCCCAGAGATCACCCGTGTCCCGCGCGAGCAGCTCGAGCGACGATGCGACCATGATCTGGTAGGCGGATTGCCGCACGCCGCGGGCGCCGGCTTCGGCCTCGAGAATCCATCCGAGCCGCGGATGGAGTTCACCGATCCCCTCGGGATTCGCCCGATATTCGCAACGCAGGTGAATGACGGACACGTGCGCGATCAACGACGGGGTCGCGCTGGCGGCAAAGCCGAGCAGAATCGGGAGAATTCTCCGTAGGTTCATGGGGTGGAGCGTGGGGCGGGTGGGGGCGTGCCTTTAATCTAGCGAGAGATGAGGCGGGGCGGCACGCGCAAAATCCGACCAAAAAAGTCTTCTGATTGACCGGCCCCTGCAAAACCTCTCAAGGCAACAGGCCCATCGGGTCCGGTTTTCCGGTCAACTCTGCCGTTGACAGTCGCCCCCGGAACCCGGCAAACCGAGCTTGGTTTGCGGGCATTGCTTCCGCGGGCTCGCAACAGAACTCAACCCTCCAAGGAGTCTACCGCTATGAAGAAGCTCTTATTAACGCTCGCGTTCGCTGGCCTGGTGGCGCTCGGCGCGACGACGGTTTCGGCGCAAGTGGCGCCCAAGTCCGTGATCCACGTGATCACCGTTTCATGGAAGGCCGGCACCACGCCGGAGCAAATCAAGGCGGCCCTCGACGGCGTCCAGGCGCTGCCGGCTCAGTTCAAGGGCATCACGCACGTTTGGACGAAGTCCATGAAGGTTCAAGGCGGCAAGGCCAACGCCATCGTGATGGAGTTCGTCAACGAAGCCGCGCTGGAAGGCTATTCTGGCAGCGAGGCGCAGAAGGAATGGTATAAGACCTACCTGCCGATCCGCGAGCAGAGCACGACGTTCGACATCACGAACTGAATCTCGCGTTGATTTGAGTGCTCCAAAGGGCTGCGATCCGGCGGCCCTATTACCTCCCGCAACAGGTTCGGGAAATCTGCCCGCGATGAGCGCGCAGCCGGCTACGGCTGGCGCTCGTTGCCCCAGAGGGTCGGGCTGTTGCCGTGCGCCTTCCGCCAGGCATCCCGCCAGAGATGGATGTCGGAGGGCGTGATGGCAGGCAGCGGCTGGCGCTCCTGCTTGGTGAAAGACCGCGGGAGGGGGCTGGCAGTGTCTTGATACCAATAGGCGACCGAGGCCAGGTCGAGTGTCAGGTTGTTGTTGTCACCGTGCTCTATCGTGTAGCGGCAGGACTTTGCAAAGTAGATCGGATCGGCGATGTGGAAGCGGTACAGATGGGTCCGCCCGAGCCAACCCGTCTCATTGTTCACCCGGGCGTAGCCGAAGTACGGATGCTGGAACAACTCCTTGGGCGACCAGGAAGTGTTGAAATAGTCCTCCGTGCCGGTGCCGTTCAAGGTGGGCTGGGTGTCGCCATCGATGAAGATCATCTCATCCCCCTCGCCGTACCACATGGTGCTCGGGCAATTGACGTAGTAGTTGACGCCGACGAGGTGGCCCCGGCCCTTGATGTCGGCAAAGACATAATTGCGTTTGCCGTCGAGGTTCTTCCCGGATGGGCCCAGCAGGCCCCACTCATTCTCACCACCTGGCAGGGCCTCGGTCACCTGATGATTGTACCAGGCGTGGAACCGGCCGAGATCCGGGGGCAGCTGCGGCACCTCCGCGTAATCGATGTTGAAGTAGAGGGCATCGATCTTGCGGCCGCTCTGGTTCTCGATCTCGATCCTCGCCCCTTCGGAAAAAGGCATCGCAAAGTAGCTGACGTAGGATCTTCCCCAGCCTGGGGTGGCGGCCAAGGGGGCGCTCACGAAATTGTAGGCTTCGCCCCAGCCATTGCCAAAAAACGCGCCGACCGGCGCCTCGACCGAGGGAAAGGTTTTTCCGTCCCAAAACATCCGGATGATGACATCGTTGCGATTCAGCGTGTCCGCCCCGGGGGCCAGGGTGATCCAGATGTGCGTGATGATGCCGGCGCCTTTCACCTCCATAATGTTCACTTTGGCGCCGTCCGCGACGCCGCTGACGTTGTCAGCGTTGCCGCCGGAGCGATCGTAGCTGCCGACGCGCCTCGATTTGAGCTCGGGGCGGATCTTGGCGAGCCCGACAAATTCGCTCGCCGGTTCCTGGGCCAGGAGAACGGTTGCCGCCAAAAAAGTCGCCGCGATCGGGAGGATGAATGGTGTTTTCATAACGAGGTAGACTGAGGTTTTGCGATTGAACAATGGGTCGCGCCTGGCTGAAGCAGGTGATGGGGAGCGTTGTTGCTGGTTGGATTTTGCGATGGGTTGGTTTCCACCGGCGTTCACACCTTTGGGGTATACTTGATTTCGCGGATTTCGATAGCCCCGCTGGCGACCTCGGCAAACGGCTGGCCGTTCTTGATCCCAACCGTGCCGTAGCCGGTGGCGGTCGCGAGGAAACTGCGGAAATCTCCGTTGATCGCAGGCCGAAGGTACAACACCTTCTCGACCGCATCATAACGCGCGCCGCTGAGCGCCTGGAGCAGCCCGTAGGAGGCCATCGCCCGGGCGTACCAATGGCCGCATTCGTACTCATCGAACGGATTGCGAGTTCGCCCGTCATAGCGGGCCCGAAGCGTGCGCACAATCGAAAGCCCTTCGTCAATCATGCCCTCAAAGATCAGGCCGCAGGCAACCTGATACTCGATCCCTGTCCAGACCTCGTCGCTGTACGGGAACGGCAGCGACAGCTTGTCGCCATCCGGCCAGGAGCAGAGAATGAGGCCGCCTTCGTTGCCACAGGCGTAGGTCGGCCGCTGGGTGTTGACGTGGCGTGACAGGTCCGTCTTGAAGTTGTGCTTATAGACGGACGCGAGGGCGGTGCGGGTTTTTTTCGCATCCACGATGCGTCCCAACCCGCAGGCGTGCGCCTCGAATTGCCCGAGGAGCTGGTCGGAAAGGCAGCCCGTGCCGTACTGGTACTTGGGCCCTTCCTTCTCGCAGAGAGCGATCGCCTCGGACGAAGTGTAGATCCCCTTGAGCTGTTCGGGATCGTCGAGCGGTGGTTTCGCCTTGAGATCTTTCCAGCGGACCCTTTGGAAGAACCAACGATTGTTGAAGAGCTTTGTCTCGAGGTAGGATCTCGATTTTTCCGCGAGCGCCGCATAAGCCGCCGTGTCCTCGCCAAGCGCCTGGCCCATCAGGACCATCGCCCGAAGCGCACCGAGGTAAATGGACGTGCACATCGCATCGGGTCCCCAGAACTCGATATCGTAGGTGTTGTGGTGGGGCTCAACGAGCGCTCCGAGATGGTCCGGATCCCACGTCGAGATGCAGAACTCCAGGCTTTGCTTCATTCGCGGCCACAGGCTGCGAAGCCACGCCGTGTCGCCCGATACCCGCCAGTCGCGGTACATCCGCATGAGACCGCCAAGCTGGCCGTCGGCCGCCGCCGGCCGCTTGTGCGGGCCTTGGATCGCCTGGATCGGCAGGGGGGCGCGGAACGTCTGGTTCCCGGATTCGTCCTGGCACTCGCCGAATTCAGTCTGGCGGAAGGTGCGCTCCAAGTCAGGGAAAAGGTGCGCCAGTGCCTGGGCGTAATTCCATACGTGGGTGCACGAGCCGTGGCAGCATCCGCTCTCGTCGTGGCAGCCCTCCCAGGCCCAGAGACGGCCGTCCTCCTGCCGGAGAATCGTGGGGGTCTTGAGGATGCTCAGGTTGGCGGCAACCGCTTCGACGGCTTCCTTGCTCAGGTCGGTGGCGTAAAAGCAATCGGTGAAACGCCGCGTGTTCTCCCGGAGCGCGGTGACTTCACGCTCCCAGAGCGAGCGGACCGCCGCGAGATCCGGGAATGCCGTGGCATACCACGGCTTGTAGTTCCGGCGGCATGCGCACTCGCTGCCGCACGCGCTTTCGCCGGCGCTGTCACCCCACGGGGTCGCGGGGATGCGGACATCCGACGCCGGTACGTACCATGAAAAGAGCACCGTCACCGTCCTGGTTTCTCCAGGCGCCAGGGCGAACGGCACCAGCAGGCTTGCCCCGGGAGATGGCGTTCCTTCCGCCGGAACCGGCCGGTTACCGCAGAATCCCGACGCCACGTCTTTCCACGTCTCCGTAAGGGAGTCGAACCAACCACCGCGGAACCATCGGCCGTTGATCTTCGTGTTCGCGTCCGGCGAGATGGCGGAGAAGTATCCCTCCTCGTGGGGTTTGTCCGGGAGGGAATTCTGGCGGAAGGTGAACCCATTCGGCAGCGTCTCAACGGACGACAGTTTGCCGTCGCCGCGCGACATGAAGTTCTTTGCGTTGAATGAATAGACGCAATCGATGGCGCCGGGACTAGTGTTGCGAAACGAGAACTCGAGCGCGGCCACCGGCAGGCTTGAATGAAACGAGTCCCCGGGCACAAACGGACTCCACGCCCGCAAAACGACCTCCACCGGCAGACTGGGATCGGTCAAGGTGATTTCCGCAAATGGGAACCGGCTGGCGAAGGCTGCCTTGGCGAACCGGGGAAGTCCGTAGGTGGTGCCGCCACCACCGCTGGCGGAACCCGCGTATTCCGGTCCCTTCAGGCCGAACTTTTTCCAGCTGGGTACGGGTCCCTCAAGAACGCGCGCGGTTTCGACCTGTTTGATCCAAAGCGCGGAGAAGACCTCCCGGGGTTCATTGAACACATCGGCCTGGTGATGAAGCGAGAGATGTGAGAGGCAACCACTTCCCTCGATGCATATCATTCCGGCGCCGATGCCGCCGAGTGGAAAGGCGACCCGGCTCAGGTGCGGCCCTTCAAATGTGTCTTTGGAATTCAAGTCCGAGTCCGTCGTGGGCGACGGCTGGCCGGCGGCGCAGTCGCCGCTCGCCAAAGGAAGTGCCCCGGTCGCACCCAGAATGGTCAGGACGCCAGGGACCCCGGCAGATACCTTGATGAATTCGCGGCGGGCCATGGTTCTTTTTTTCATGATTGCACGGTGACTTTCGGAACAACGGAAAGGTCCTTGGGCGCGGTTATTTGCCAGATTTCTCCGGCAACTCGATGCTCTGATGAGTGCGCGCCGACTCGCGCGCGGCATCGAGGATCTCGGTCACAATAAGATTGGTCTCCAGCGAGGAGAGCGGATGCACGGGAATCTCTCCTCTGGTGACCGCAATGAAATAGCCAATGGGCTCGCGATGATTCGCATCGAGCGGCGCCGGTTCGAGCGCGCGAGCTTCCCCGCCGGTCTTCCTCAACTGCAGCGCCGTACGATCCACGACCTGAATTGCGCCGCTGACGCCGTAAATATCCATGTCCTTCCGCCCGATGGGCCAGTTCCACGAAGCCTGGATGACGCATTGGGCGCGGGGGTAGCTCAGGATGACCGTGGCATCATCATCCACCCTTGGGTACACCTCCGGCTTTAATTGCTGGGTCACCGCAGTGATCCGGCTCGGGCGCTGTCCCTGCATCAACCACGTGATCAGATCCGCCCCGTAGCAGCCGAAATCCATGAGCGCGCCCCCGCCATTGAGCTTGGGATCGGTCAGCCAGACGAGGAAGGACTCGGGGCAGCCGATTTCCTTGGGGCCCTGGTGTCCATCGCGGACGACGATCTTGCGCAGTTCGCCGACAGCGCCCTGTTCGCACGCGAGGGTGTAAGCGAGCTGGTGTGATGGGTACCAGGTGGTTTCATAGTTCACAATCACCTGGATCTGGTGAAGCCTCGCGGCCCTCTGCATGGCGCGGGCGTGCTCCATCGAGACGGCGAGCGGTTTTTCCATCATCACGGGCACCCCGTGCGGGGCGCAGGTTTCGACAACCTGCTTGTGATCGAAGGTAGAGGTGAACACCGCCACGCCCTCCGGTCTGGCGGCAGTAAGCATCGCCTCGAGGTTCGAGAACAGGAGGCTCGGCGGGAGGTGAAAGCGTTCGGCGTACTGCGCTGCGAGGGCCGGCTTGGGTTCGCATACGCCCACAACCTGAACATCGCTCCGGGCGAGTGCGTCGGCGAGGAAGCCGTCAACATGGCCATGGTCCAGGCCCACGATCGCCAGACGGAACGGGACGGGTGCCGCCGCAAGTCCTTTGATGGCGGCGAACAGAATCAAGCTAAGGAATATAGAGCGCTGGTTCATTGACTTTGGGTATTAGGCGAGAAGTGGCACGGGTCTCCCGACCCGTGGAAAATCGGAACATGGGTCGGGAGACCCATGCCACGCAACTGACGCGAGGAGGCGGGTGCGGCGACCCCGCCCTACAACGACCCACTGGACGAGTTTCGAAACTGCGCACAAATGCTGCTCCGGTTGCATCAAGCTGGTCAGACCAGCCCCCAGGCGCGCAACTGTTCGAAGTCGAGCCGAACTGCTTCCAAGGGTGGGTAGCTGTACTCTTCCTGCTCAACCACGTAGTATTCGACCGCGCCGACGGCTTGGGCGGCGGCCAGGACCTTGGGATAGTCGACGGGCCCGCGGCCGAGCTCCTTGGCATCCTTGAGATGGAGGAGCGGCAGGCGCGCGCCGAGATCGTAGATGGCCTGCACCGGGGAGTATCCAGCGAAATGCGTCCAATAGAGGTCGACCTCCGCCTTCAGGTTGCGCGGTTCCGCGGAACCGAGAATCCATTCGAGGACCGGCCGCCCCTTGAGGAGGGCGTATTCTCCGCCGTGATTGTGGTAGGCCAGCTGGAGACCGAAGGCGCGAAGCGTCTCGCCGTACTCATTCAGCAGCTCGCCGATCTTCTGGCAGGCGGCTACGGAGATAAACCGTTCGGCCGGCAACCAAGGCAGAACGATAAAGGGACTCTTCAGGAGCAGGGCTTCGTCGATGATTTCCGGCAGGCGCGACTGCAGGTCTCCGAGACCAACGTGCATACCGCTGACCTTGAGCCCGAGATCGGCAAGCACTTTTCTGGCCTCGGCGACGCCGAGGTTACCGTAGCCGGCGGTCTCGACGGCCGGGTAGCCGATGGCGGCAACCGAAGACAACGTGCGCGCAAAATCGGCCTTCACGTCATCGCGGAGCGACCAGAGTTGGAGGGATACAGATGCTTTCGATTGGGTGGTCATGAAGGGGCGGGGGGAGATGGGTTGGTGGTTGAAGATCACTGCCAGTCAAAGGCGGCTGTGACCAGTCCGGGTTTTGCGGCACGCAGCGCGGCGTAGATGCGGGGCGCCTCCTGCGGTGTGCAGACCTCGCTGATAAGGTCGCGGGTGTTCAGTTGTCCCCCGGCAATGAACCTGAGCACCGCTTCGATATCGCGGGGTTGGTTGTCGCGGGGAAAAAGCACCGAGAGTTCGCGGTAGAACGCCTGGTGGTAGTCGAAGATCACGTCCTCGGCGTAGCTGCCTTGAATGACAAGCCGGGCCGGCTCCGTGAGGGAGTTGTCCCACGGTTTGCTCTTCACCAACCGCACGGACTGTTGCAGCACGGGAGGGGCGCCCGTCGAGTCGACCACCACGTCGGCACCGGTAGGCTGCCGCTGGGCGAAGGCTGGGACGAGCCCCTCAGTGGGGACCAGGGCCTCGATGCCGGCCGATTGCGCCAGGGCAACGCGGGACGCGTCAAGATCGGCTGCGACCACACGGGCGCCGGCCAGTCGGTGGAGTCGGGCGGACAACTGGCCGATGGGACCGAGTCCGACAACAGCGACCTCCTCGTGGGGCTGGGTCTTCGCCACGCGGACACCCCGGTAGGCGATGGCCGCAAGCTTCGCCAAGGCCGCACTGAGCGGGTCGATCCCTGCGGGAAGCGGAAACACGCTTGCAGCCGAGCGCAGGGCATGGGCGATGTGTCCGCCCCAGGCCAGCGCGCGGTCGGCTTTCTCGGTGCCCTGGCAAAAGACGAGTGTGCCCTCGGGGATCGTCACGCCCGGCCCCCGGGCGCCGATGCGACCGATCATCGAGTATCCGGGAATGTAGGGAAATGAGACCCCGATCTGGCGTCCGGCAAGACAGCGCATCTCGGTGCCGGGACTGATGGGGGTATAGAGCGCCTCCACGACGAGCTCACCCGGACCGGGTTCCGGGATATTTGCGGCGACGAGTTCGATGTGGTCGATGCCGGTGGCAAGCAGGGCGGTGGTTTTCATGCAGTGAGGTGGTTACTTAAGATCTAAGGTGTGGAGAGTGACGCGGGCGGCTGAGAGGCGAGCTGCACAAAGGCCTCGATCAGGCGGGGCACCTGCGCGGGATTGACCCGCAGGTAGCGGTCGCGACCGCCGGTCTGGGCGTCGAATCGCGTGAATCCGTCCTCCTCAATCTTCACACCTCCCGGCGGCGAAAGGTCGAAATAATCGCGGTCAGGATACACGGCGTAGAGCACGCTGGTGAGATCCCAGCAAGGCCGGTTGTGGGGCGGCGGATTGAAGAGGCAATAGGCCTCGGCCACCGGGTGGTGTTTCACGTAACCGTAGTCGCGCTCGATGCTCGCGGAGGGATAACAGAGGGCCAGGCCGACCTCCTTGCCGCTCCAGACGATCGGGGTGGGCCAGAGCCGCGCAGTATCCCGGGCTGCGGCCTGGTCCTGCATCACGTTGAACTCGTAATCTCGCTGGTCGGATCCAAACGTGCCCGCCATCACCGAGAGGAATTTCACTTTGCGGTGCACCAATTCGACGCCGTCGAGCGGGGAGATCGCGTCGGCTGGCGACCTCAAGAGAGCGGCCAGATTCGAAAAATAGCCCACTTGCACGACCACCACCGATTGATCGGGCTGGGCGCTGAGAACCTTGCGCAAGAGGGTGGCCGCGGCTGGTGCTTCGCTGCTGCGTTTGAGGGCGTGCGGATAGCGGGGTTGGCCCTCGTCCTGCACTTCGGCGAGTTTGAGGTAGCGACCCTGCTCATACCGCAGGCTGGTCCGGGTCATTCCGATTGGGATCGAAGGTCGCCCGTAGAAATGATTCACAGCGTCCACGAAGGGTGCGGTGAGTTCGTCGGGCGTCGTAACGGTGACGGCGAGCAGTTCGCAGCGACCCCGGCTCTGCAGCGAGTGCAGCATCGCCAGCGCAAGCACGTCGTCCACATCGTTGCAGATGTCCGTGTCGAAGATGATCTTCACGGGCGGGGCCGGGGGAGGCTGGACGTACGCATCCTGACCGGAGGCAAGCGCCCCGGAGACCAGGAGCAGGAGGGACAGGCAGGCGCGTGGGGTCATCGTTTCACCGGCAAGAGTTCGACGATTTTGTGGAATCGGCGAGTTCAAACCATAACCCGGCGCGCCTGCAGTTGGTGGCGAATGGCACCTTGGCATGCGGTTCGTGCGATCCGCGCCTCCTCCCTATCGCCGGCCCGCACCATCACATCTTCGGCTGACCGGCACCGCGGGGAGTTCCGTCATACGATCACTGGCAACTGGCCGGGTGACGCGGCGGCGTTTGTAACGCATTGCGCTACAGAATGGCACGGGCGGCGCTCGCCGGGTTGCGGCCTATTCGGAGCGCGGGGCGGCGCGGGGCGGCGCGGGGCGGCCAGAGCCATGAGTGCGGAGTTCCCCAATGTCGGGCCTCCTGCGCTGCCTCGTCGGTTCTGTAAAAACGCAGGAGAAGATCGGGTAATGTGCCTCTCCCGATTGCGGCTCCCCCGGTCTAGAATGGACCGCGCGCACCGAGCACGCGGGCGGGCAGGAAGAGCAGCGCCTTGATCAAGGCAAAGGTCGCCTGGACGCAGACCCCGAGGAGCCGGAAGGGAAGGGCGACGAGCCAAGCCAGCGGAGCCAGGACGGCGGCCAGCAAGGCCAGCGGCCAGCAAACGACGAGCAGCAGACACCAGAGCAGAAAGACGGCGATGATTCTCATGGTGGTAATACTTGGATAACCCCGGATCGCGCCTCCGGGTTACAAGAATCTTAGTGGCAGGGTTCCTCCTGTCAGGCAATCCCGTTCACCTCGGCCCGCCCTGCCTGCTCACGATAAGCTGGTCGAAGCTGTCAGCCGCGAAGCCTTGAAGGTTCTTCAGGTGTCCCCAATCCAGCCCCGAGCATTGTAAAACAACTTCATCCAGGGACTGTCCTCGCCCCAGTCGGCCGGGTGCCAGCTCATGGCCACCGTGCGGAAGACTCTCTCGGGATGCGGCATCAGGATCGTGACGCGGCCGTCGGTCGTGGTGAGCGCGGTGATACCGAAGGGTGAGCCGTTAGGATTCAGGGGATACAGCTCGGTGATTTCGTGCCGGTTGTTGACAAACCGCGCGCAGACGAGACCGGAATCACTGCAGGCCTGCGCCGCGGCCGCGTCGGGAAACTCGGCGTAGCCTTCTCCGTTGGCAACGGCGATCGGAATAACCGAGCCTTCCATGCCGGCAAAGAACACGCTGGGGCTCGGCTCGATCTTGAGCGAGGCGAAGCGGGCTTCGAAACGCTCGGACTGGTTCTGCACGAAGCGGGGCCACAGGTCTGACCCGGGAATGATCGAGCGGAGGGCGCTCATCATCTGGCAGCCGTTGCACACGCCGAGGGCAAACGTGTCGGCGCGCTCGAAAAACGCCGCGAACTCCGCGCGGGCCCGGTCGTGGAACAGGATGCTCTTGGCCCAGCCTTCGCCGGCGCCGAGGACATCGCCGTAACTGAAGCCGCCGCAGGCTACGAGTCCGCGGAAGTTCTCCAGCGAGATGCGGCCCGCCAGGATGTCAGTCATGTGGACATCGATGGCCTTGAAGTCTGCGCGGGTGAATGCGGCGGCCATCTCGACCTCGCTATTCACGCCCTGCTCTCGGAGTACGGCCACGGAGGGCCGACCCCGAGAAGTTCCAAGTTTCAAGTGCCAAGTGCCAAGTCCAACCGACGGAGAAGCGAAACCCGGCTTCGCTTTATGGACCCCGGACTGCACGGGGTCAGACGTCGTGCCCTTCGTGTTTTTCGCGGTGAAATCAAACGTGATTTTCGGTGTAATCCCCGGATCCGCGGGATCCAACTTCAGCTGAAACTCCTGCTCGGCACATCTGGGGTTGTCGCGCAGCGTCTGAATGCGGCGGGTGACGTCGGACCAGACGGCGCGTAGCGCAAAGAGGTCTTCGTCGAGGAGGACCTTGCCATTCTGGCGAACCCGGAAGGCGTGGTCGTGGTTGAGCGTGCCGATCGGGGAGACGGCAGATTGAAGATCGAAAGAGCGGAAGACTCCGAGGACGTATTCGAGATCCGCGGAGCGGACCTGGATAACAGCGCCGAGCTCCTCGGAGAAGAGCTGGGCAAAGGCGTTTTCCGAGGAAAGATCGCGCACAGGCGAGCCTCCTTGAACCACAGAGGACACGGATTCAGAACTTGGACCTTGGCACTTGGAGCTTGGAACTTCCGCTCCTGCGACTGACGCGGATGCGGACCTTGGACCTTGTAACTGGGAACTTGGGGGTTCCGCTCTTGCGGCTGCCGGCAGCTCCAGGGTCACCCCCACATGCCCCGCGAAAGCCATCTCAACGGCCGTGGTGAGCAGGCCGCCGTCGGAACGATCGTGATAGGCGAGGAGCTTCTTCTCGCGGCCGAGCTGCTGGATCGCGTTCCAGAAATCCTTCAGGTCAGCGGCACTGTCCACGTCTGGCGGGGCCTCGCCCATCTGCGAGACCACTTGCGCGAGGATGGAGCCGCCCAGGCGGCTCTTTCCGCGACCGAGGTCGATCAGGAGGAGGACCGTTTCGCCAATCGGCTCAGAGGTCTTACAGGAGGTAACTGAGCCAACAGAGGAGGGAGAATCCAGGCTCTTGGATAGGGTGTTCTCCGTTCCCTCCTGTGAGGTTGCTTTGGCTGAATCGTAGCGAAGCTGCGGGCTGAGCGAGAGGCGGATGTCGGCGCATGGCGCGAAGGCCGACACGATGAGCGAGATGGGCGCGATGATGCGCCTCTCGACGGTCCCCTCGTTCCAGACGGTGCTCATGCTCATCGAATCTTTGCCAACGGGGATGGTGATGCCGAGCGCCGGGCACAGCTCCATGGCCACGGCTTGCACCGCGGCGTAGAGATCGGCGCCGTCACCGGGGACGGCGGGCGCGGCCATCCAATTGGCGGAGAGGATGACTTTGCCAAGATCGCCGATCTGGGCGGCGGCGAGGTTGGTAAGGGCTTCGCCCACCGCGAGGCGGGCGGACGCCGCGGCGTTATTGACTGCGACGGGCGTGCGCTCGCCGATGGCCATGGCCTCGCCGGTGTAAACGTCGAAGGCGGCAGCGGTGACGGCACAGTCGGCCACCGGCACCTGCCAGGGGCCGACCATTTGATCGCGGCAAATGAGTCCGCCAACCGTGCGGTCGCCGATGGAAATGAGGAAGGTTTTGTCCGCGACGGTCGGATGAGCAAGGACGCGGAAGACCGCGTCCTTAAGTGAGAGTGAAAGTGAGAGTGGTATGAGTGCCCGAGCAAGGGTGATATCCTTGCGCGCCATGCGCGGCGGTTTGCCGAGCAGCATCTCGAGCGGTAGGTCGATGGGCTGGTTCTTGAAATGCGGATCCTCAAGGACGAGCTGCTTTTGCTCGGTGGCCTCGCCGACGATGGCGGACGGGCAGCGCTCTCGGTCGCAGAGCTTTTGGAAGGTTTCTATGCGGTCGGCAGGGACGGCGAGGACATAGCGTTCCTGGGACTCGTTGCACCAGATCTCGAGCGGGCTCATGCCCGGTTCGTCGTTGGGAACCTTGCGAAGGTTGAAGCGTCCGCCGCGTCCGCCGTCGTTGACAAGCTCAGGGAGGGCGTTGGAGATGCCGCCGGCCCCGACGTCGTGAATAAACGAGATGGGGTTTTCGTCGCCTAGGGACCAGCAGCGATCGATTACCTCCTGGCAGCGGCGCTGCATTTCGGCGTTGTCGCGCTGCACGCTGGCGAAATCGAGGTCCTCCTGGCCGTGGCCGCTCGCCATGGAGCTGGCGGCGCCGCCGCCGAGTCCAATCAGCATGGCGGGCCCGCCGAGGATGACGAGCTTGTCGCCGGGGCGGATGGCCCCTTTTTGGATATGATCCGGCCGGATGTTGCCGAGGCCGCCGGCGAGCATGATGGGCTTATGGTAGCCGCGCAACTCTGTCGCGGGGCTAGCCACGGGCAGCTTTAAGCCGCAAGCTTTAAGCTCCAGGCCGTCGCCGCTAGGGGCGGCGGCGCCTGCACGCAGACTGCTGACAGCTTGCGAGCTGTTTGGCACTTGGCACTTGCCACTTGCCACTTCCGCTGCAGCGGGAGCCGCTGCGGCGGGCACTTCCTGTTCAAAGGTGCGGAAGTAGCCGTTGATATTGGGTCGGCCGAACTCGTTGTTGAAGGCGGCGCCGCCGAGCGGGCCCTCGATCATGATGTCGAGGGCGGAGGCGATGCGGCCGGGCTTGCCGTTTTCCTTCTCCCACGGCTGGACGGCGCCGGGGAGCTTGAGGTTGGAGACGGTGAAACCGGTGAGGCCGGCCTTGGGCTTCGCGCCGCGGCCGGTGGCGCCCTCGTCGCGGATTTCGCCGCCAGACCCGGTCGAGGCTCCCGGGAACGGCGAAATGGCGGTGGGATGATTATGGGTTTCGACCTTGCAGAGGAAATCGATTTCCTCGTTGTGGGCGGAGTATTCGCCGGTCACGGGGTCTGCGTAGAAGCGCCCGCCGCGGGTGCCAGTGACGACGGCGGCGTTATCCTTGTAAGCGGAGAGGATGCCGTCGCGGTGCAGTTGGTAGGTGTTCTTGATCATCTGGAACAGCGAGCGGTCGCGCGGGGCGCCGTCGATTTCCCAGGTGGCGTTGAAGATCTTGTGGCGGCAGTGCTCTGAGTTGGCCTGCGCGAACATCATCAATTCGATGTCGTTCGGGTCGCGGCCAAGGGTGGTGAAGTTTTTGACGAGATAGTCGATTTCGTCCTCGGCGAGGGCCAGGCCGAGCGTGCGGTTCGCTGCGACGAGGGCGGCGCGGCCCTGGGCGAGCACCGGCACGCTGGTCATCGGGCGCGGGCGCTCGTGGCGGAAAAGGATCTCGCAGGCTGCAAGGTCGCTGAAGACGACCTGGGTCATGCGGTCGTGCAGCTTCTGAGGCAGAAGCGCGGAATGAGCAGCGGGGAGCGGGTGATTAGAGCCAAAATCGATCGTGTAGGCGATAACGCGCTCAATGCGGTTCACATTCGCCAAACCGCAGATGCGCGCAATGTCGGTGGCTTTGGAAGACCAGGGAGAAATGGTACCGGGCCGAGGCGCCACGACTTGGATTAGCCCGATCACAGGGGTAATCGCTCGGCTCGGTCCGTAGGTCAGGAGTTTCTCGAGGACGACCCGCTCAGCGGGAGTCAGGTCATCAGGAGCCCCGGACCGTTTGACGGACCCGACCGGCTCGCCGCCGGCAGGCGGCGGGCTGCCGAGGTCAACAAGGTGGACAAACTCGGCGCTGATGGTGCGGGCGGGCGGCCCGCCAGCCGGCCGGATCGCGGCATTGATGCCGTCGAGGAGCTTTTGGAGCCGGAACTGGGAGAGGGCAGGTGAGCCGCGGAGGATCAACATGGTCTGGGGACGGGATGCTCCTAGACCTGACCCGCGCGGTCAAGGAGGCGAAGCAAGGAAATACAGGCGAAGTTTGGTCAGCCTGCCCTCACGCCAGCGTCTTGGGTCAAACTGCTCCATGCTGCCACCCGCGATTTGAAATTCGCATGTGCGACCATAGTGGGCTATTTATGGAAACGTTCTCATGCGATTTTGGTTCCTACCCCTAATCCTCGGCGCTGCGCTTCTCGTGCGTGCGGCTGAGGAAGTTCCCATTTATGAACGGGAGCCGCCGACTGATCCGGAGGAATTGAAGAAATACTACGAAGAGCTGGGCAAGGCCGTTAAGGCCGCAGAGAACGCCACAAAGGGAGCGGCGGCAAAAGATATCGAGGCGGCACTAGCCCCCACTGCGTCCCATGCGCAACCGGCTGAGGTGGCGATTCCGAGGCGTGACAACGCCCGGATCAAAATCGCTTCCAGTCGCGTGCTCACGGAGAAGACCATCGCAGCCGACTTGGCGGGCCTGGTTAAACAATTGCGGGACGGACTGGATGAGGAAAGTGTCGCCGAGGCCGACGCCTTTCTGAAAGTGTACGGTGGTGATCCCTCGGCCCTGGCCGATGCGGCGGCGATGGCCTGGGTGCAGGAAGCACCGGGAACGGCGCTGCTCCTCGCGGCAGAGGGAGCCCAACGTTCACCGGGCAACACCAATGCACTTAACACGCTCGGGGCGCTTTTGTCGGATGCAGGCTATGTGGAACGTGGAATTCCGATCCTGAACTATCTGGCCACGAAATTCCCGAACGATCCCACGCTGCAGAACAATCTTGGTCAGGCCTGGCTGGGCGTGGGTGCGCCCGAGCTGGCGAAGCCGCGTTTGCTGGCGTGCCTTGCGCTTGCTCCCGCGCATGGTGCCGCCAACGCGGCGATGGGTGTGATCACTTACTGTGCCGGTGACCAGGCTGCGGCGACCAAGCACTTTCAGGCGGCGGCGGTTTCTAATAGTTCACCGGTGGCCCGGCGAGCACTCGACCTGATTGATGCGCCCTATGACATCCCGCGCAGTTTTCGCCGTCTGGCACCGGTCCAAGAGTATTTTAATCCCCGGCAATTCGTTCCACCGGTCGGGCAGACTTCACTCCAGGATGCGGAAACGAAGAAGGCGGAAATCGCGGAATTCACTCGGTTGGTGAAGGAGCGAATGAGTGGGGCCGAAACCAAAATAGCCGAGGCCGGTGGGCGGATGCCCAAGGATGCTGCGGGCATGGCGACGCTGGCGTTCCGGCAGTCCATCGCTCCGGCTCTTGGAGTGAGCCGCCTGGATTTCAAGCATATTGCCGGAGCTTTTGAGGACCAAGCGAAGCGGGGAGTGGAATTCCAGCGCGATGTGGATCAATTTCTGAGCGACAGCGGGCGTATGTGGGCCGATGCCGAGATTAATGTGGCCAAAATTCGGGCGGATTTTGCTGCGAGATGGAAACTGGCGGCGGAGCGCAAGGAGATCGGAGAGGGGGCGCCACAGAATGAAGTATTTATTGCGGCATCGAAACAGCTCTGTGCCGACTGCCGGAAAGTTATGGAAGACACCTTGCCGACCATAGCTGATCGTTACAACGATTTGGTTACGCAGGTTTCCACCCGGGAGAGGGTCGCCATCAATGAGGAGCTGACCTATCTGCCCCTGATGATTGGTGGCGATCTGCATCGACAGCAGTTTTATTCGCTGGTCATGGGCTACCTGCAACGCGTGGGCTACCTCGGAGGGATTTGTCCGGTGCACACGTACGAGTGTGGGCCGATTTTTCCTGCCGATCTCGTGAATCCAGCGATCGGCGATCTGCCGTCTCCCGGTGGGTGTCCGCTCAAGATCAATTTCAAATGTCGGGTGGGCAAGTTAAAGCTCGATTGCACGAGCATTGGCTTCGAAGTCGAGGCGGGGCTGAAATTCGGCGCAAAGAAGGATTTTAAGAGTGGCGAAACCACGCTGACCGGCGGTCTCGGCGTCGACATGGGCTTGAGCAAGGTCGGCCAGGTGGAGGGGAGCGCCCAGTTTGTTGTCGTCTGGGATCGCGGGAACAACCTCGGGTTTGTCGGGGTGCAGTCATCGGCCAGCGCGAGTCTCGGAGGCATTCCCGGTCTGTCCGGATCGGTCGATACCGGTGAAGGGGCGTCAGTCGGCGGGAGTACGCGCGGCGTTACACCCGATCTCGTGAATGTGAGCAGCGCGACCAAGCTGGGGGTGACCCTCGGGCCCCGCGGCGTCGAACCGACCCTGACAGGCCACTCCGGTGTTGAGGTGCTCGGCCAGGATTTGGTGAAAGCGGAACTCTAGCACGACGTCTCAGCGGGGAGCACGCAACGCTCGGGAAGGCCGCCGCTTGCCGGCGAGAAGGGCAGCGACGTTCTCCGACCAGTTGGAGGATCCGGTCGGGCGGAGGCGAGGAGCGGCGGCTTTCCTGCAAGTCGTTCGGGGCCTTTCCGGCTTTTTCGGAGGCGGGCGGGAGAAAGCCGTTGACGATTCCCGGCGTCTGGGCGGAATGGACGGGCCTGATCGCCCGACAAGATGAGCACCACCTTGACGCCCGATATGAACCTGCGTAACCGCCCAGGCTGGCTCGCCGTTGCCCGCCACTCCGACCCATGAGCGACTCGATCCGACATGAATGCGGCGTCGCCCTCGTGCGGCTGCTCAAGCCGCTCTCCTATTACCAGGAGAAATACGGCACGCCGCTCTGGGGTTTCTTCAAGCTATTCTTGTTGATGGAGAAACAGCACAACCGCGGCCAGGACGGCGCGGGCGTGGCCTGCGTGAAGCTCGGCATGCCGGCCGGCGAGCCGTTCATGTTCCGGGAGCGCAACATCAAGACCAATCCGCTCGACCGAATCTTTAAGGCGCTGTTGCAGCAGTACGAGGCGCAGGTCGCCGACGGCACGATTCATCCGGAGTTCACGGAGACCGTCAAAAGGAACTTTGATTTCGGCGCGGAACTCTACCTCGGGCACCTGCGCTACGGCACCTCAGGCGGCTACAGCCTCAGCGCGTGTCATCCATATTTCCGGCGCAGCCCGTGGCCGACGCGGAACCTGATGCTGGCCGGGAATTTCAACATGACCAACACGATGGAGCTGAACGCTAGCCTCATCGCCATGGGCCAGCATCCCATCTTCGCCACCGACACGCAGGCGGTGCTGGAGAAAATCGGCTTTTTCCTCGACGAGGAGCATGAGGACATCTTCCGACTTCTGCGCACCCGCGGCCTGCCCGGCCCCGAGATCACGCGGCGCATCAGCGAGGAACTCGACATCGCCCGCGTCGTCACCCGCGCCTCCAAGGGCCTGGACGGCGGCTACACGCTGGCGGGCCTCATCGGCAACGGAGACGCATTTGTCATGCGCGATCCCTCGGGCATCCGGCCGTGCCATTATTTCCAGAACGACGAGGTGGTCGCGGTCGCCTCCGAGCGGGCGCCGCTCATGACCGTGTTCGACCTCGAAGCGCCGGCCGTCCACGAGGTGCCGCCCGGCCATGTCGTCGTCGTCAAGAAGAGCGGCACGGTGACCTCCACGGCCTTCATGGAGCCGCTGCCGCGCGCGTCCTGCTCCTTTGAGCGCATCTATTTCTCGCGGGGCAACGACCTCGACATCTACCGGGAACGCAAGGCGCTCGGGGCGTGCCTGACCGACCAGGTGCTCGCCGCCATTGATCGCGACCTGGAGAACACGGTCATCGGGTTCATTCCCAATACCGCGGAGGTCGCCTATTACGGGCTGATGGAAGCGCTGCGGCTGCGACGGCGCGACGAGGTCAAGGCCGCCATCCTGGGCGCCGCCCGGCAGGGGACGCTGGACGAGGCGCGGCTTGACGATCTCATTCTCCGGAACTGGCCGCGCGCCGAGAAGATCGTGAGCAAGGACGTGAAGATCCGCACCTTCATCGGACAGGAGAAGTGGCGCAATGAACTCGCCTCGCACGTCTACGACGTCTTCTACGGTTCGGTGAAGCCGGCCGACAACCTCGTGATGATCGACGATTCGATTGTGCGCGGCACCACGCTCCGCCGCTCGATCATCCGCATCCTGTCGCGGCTCCGCCCGAAGAAGATCATCATCGTCTCGACCGCGCCGCAGATCCGCTATCCCGACTGCTACGGCATCGACATGTCGGAGCTGGCCAAGTTCATTGCCTTCGAGGCAACGGTCGCCCTGCTCAAGGAGCGCGGGCAAGGCGGGCTCCTCGAGGAGGTGTACGGACTGTGCGGCGAGGCGCTGGGGAGCAGGGAGCCTTGCACCGTGAATCACGTTCGCCGGATCTACGAGCCGTTCACGCCGGCGGAGATCTCGGCCAAGATCGTCGAGCGGGTCTATCCGCACAACCTCGAATGGCAGGGCCCCGTCCAAATCATTTACCAGACCATCGAGAATCTTCACGCCGCGGTGCCCCACCACACCGGCGACTGGTATTTCACCGGAAAATATCCGACGCCCGGCGGCTACCGGGTGGTGAACCAGGCTTACGTGAATTATTACGAGAAACACGAGGGAAGGAGCTACTAGGAAAGAGGGGCCAAGCAGGAGTCAGGAGCCAGAAGCCAGGAGCCGGGAGCCAGAAGCTCAGAACCCTGAACCCCGTACCCTGAACCTTGAACCTTGAACCCTGAATCTCCTCCGTCCTGACTTCTAGCTCCTGACTTCTTTCCCGATGGCCATTTCCTACGAAGACTCCGGCGTCCGCTACGAGCAACTCGACGCGTTCAAACGCGCCTGCCAGCAGGCGGCGCAGAAGACGACAGACGCGCTCGGGGCGCACGGCTACCACGAACCGGTCGCGGTTCGGGGCGAGAGCGCCTATTTGATTGAGGCGGAGGACCACTTTCTTGCTCACGTCGAGGAGGGCCTTGGCACCAAAAACCTCGTGGCGGATGCAGTGCAGAAGGCGACCGGCCGGTGTTTTTATCGCGAGATCGGAATCGACACTGTGGCGACCATCGTGAACGACCTCGTGACGTGCGGCGCGCTACCGGTGTCTGTTGCGATGCATGCGGCGGTGGGCGATTCCGGCTGGTTCGCAGACGAGGCGAGAGCGCAGAAACTGGTCGACGGGTTTGCGGAGGGCTGCCGGCAGGCGGATGCGGCCTGGGGTGGGGGCGAGACGCCCACGCTGCGGGAGATCGTCCGACCGCGGGCGATTGTGCTGGCGGGCTCGGCCGTCGGCCGCATTGCCCCGAAGAACCTGCGGATCACCGGGAACGTGCGCGACGGTGACGCCATCGTCTTTCTGGCCTCGTCGGGCGTGCAAACCAACGGACTCACGCTCTGCCGCAGGATTGCGACGAAACTCCGGCGCGGCTACCGCACGCCGGTGGGAGACGGCCGCACTTACGGCGAGGCGTTGCTAGCGCCGTCGGTCATTTACGTGGCGTTTGTGCGCGAATGCCACCGGCGCGGCCTCAAGCTCAATTACGTGGCGCACGTGACCGGCCATGGCTGGCGCAAACTGATGCGCCTCGATGAGCCCTTTGTGTACGAGATCACCACGGAGCGGCCCGAGCCCGCCTTGTTCAAATTCCTGATGAAATCCGGTCCGATCGAATTGCGCGAAGCCTATGCCACCTTCAACATGGGCGTGGGTTTTGCGGCGTATGTTGCGCCGGAACTCGCCCAAAACACCATCGCCGCGGCCCAGGCGGCGGGGTACGATGCCTGGCTGGCCGGGCGCGTCTGGAAGCAGGGCGCCCGGAAGGCCGTGATCATGCCATCGCTCGGCCTCACGTTCGAGGGCGAGACGCTGAAGGTACGGTGAGGAGACCGCGAGGGCGCAGTGCGAAGCAGGCTGGACAGCGCAGTCAGCGGAATTGCAGGCCGACCGCCTGCAGCTGGGCCACGATCTCCGGGTGGATCGGGATGCCCTCGGCCAAGTAACGGGTCCGCGTCTGCCAGCCGCGCTCGCCGGGGAATTTGATTCTGGCGTCCGGCTCGGTTCTCCGCAGATAGGCGAGCATGTCCTCAACTCGTCGGGCGAACTGGTCCCGTTCACCCAGCGAGTCCACATCGATGGCGAGGAATAGCTTGGAACTGTCCGGGTCCTGTCCGGTCGCATCGACCGCGGCGATTTCCTGTGAGAGCAGTCCGCCGGCGAGCGCACCGGTCAGCAGTTCGATCATCAAGGCGAGGCCGGCGCCCTTGTGATCTCCCATCGGCAGCAGCTTGCGGGTGGCAAGAATGGCTGCCGGATCATCCGTGGGCATCTCGGCGGCGTCGAGGCCCCAGCCCGGCGGGACTTTCTTTCCCTCGCGTCGATACGTCCCGATCTTCCCATAGGCAGCCTGGCTCATGGCGATGTCGAGAACAACCGGATCGGGAAGGTGCGGCACGGCGATGGCGAGCGGATTGTTGCCCAGTAGCGGGTGGGAGGAACCCCAGGCCAGCATGACCGGAATCGCGTTGGTCGCACAAAGACCAACGAAGCCAGCTTGGGCAGCCTGGCAAGCGTAAGCGTGGGCGCGGCCCCAGTGGGAAGTATGCCGGGCAAGACAGAGACCGACGCCAAAGCGACGGGCCCGCTCGATGGCGTGTTCCATCGCGCGAGTGGCGACAAACCGGCCGGGTCCCCGATTGCCGTCGAACAGGCAGGTGGCGCCGCGGTCGCGTTCCAGGCGTGTCTGCGGGTCAGCCGTGATCTTCTTCTCCCGGATGGCCGCAAGCAGCGGTGGCAGCATCCGCACTCCGTGCGAGGGCACCCCCTGAAGATCCGCTTCCGCCATCAGGCGGGCTTCGATTTCTCGGACGTTGGCGGGAACATGAACCCCGGCGAGCGATCGATCGATCGCCGCCACGAGCGCCGCGTGCGAGACCCGAATTTCCTGATCCATGAATACAGCATAACGCAGGCGGCCGGAAAGTCAGGCCTTAGGCGGCCATTCTTTTCCGCCCGGCGCAGGCGGTGGGATGCAATTCGCTGGCGCGGTGCCGGCCGCTCATCTAGGAGAACCGACTTCTTGACGACGATCTATCTCATCCGCCACGCACAAGCTCTGCCGTTGCCGGAACAGGACGAACCCGGCTGGGCGCTCTCGCCGCTGGGGGAGAGCCAAGCGCGCGCTCTGATCGCGGTATTGGGTCCGCTCGGTATCCGGCGCCTTTACTGCAGCCCCTACCGTCGCTGCCGCGCCACGCTGGCGCCCTTCGCCGAGCAGGCTGAAATCGAAATCGTGCTGGATCCTGGGCTGCGCGAGCGCCGGATCGCCGCCGTTTGGATGAGCGACTTCCGGGATGTGTGGCGGCGCTCCTGGGCGGATTTCTCCTACGCGCTCGAAGGAGGCGAATCGTCGCTGGTCTGCCGCGCGCGCATCGCCGCCGCGGTGGAGGCGATCGTGACGCGCCATGCGGGCGAAATCATCGGCCTGGGCTCGCACGGCAATGCCATCGGCTTGTTCATGAACTATGTCGATCCGGCGTTCGGGCTCGCGGAGGCGACCTGCTTGCGCACTCCGGAGGTCGTGAAGATCCTGCACCACGACGGCAAGTTCTCCTGGGACCGGTCGTTCTCAGCGGGCGAAATATTCGACGGGCTCGCCACGGATTTCCGAGCGACACCCGGAGTGGTGGCGTAGAGCCGGCAGGGTAGTGGCCGGGAAGGTCGTTTCAACTTGGAGGAGCCTGCTTGCAGGCGATCTTCTGCCCACGACGACTGACTGCATCCCGAATCGCCTGCAAGCAAGCTCCTACCTGAACTGGACGAGCACCGCCCAGCCGTGTCGCTTGACAGGTTTCAGCGCGGTGGTTAGCTCCCAGCTTCGTCATGGAAGCCGCGCTTGACCAACCGGTATTGGTCCTCAATCGCCTGTGGCAGGCGGTTAATGTGATTGGCGCCCGCCGGGCCTTCGGGCTGCTGGCGCGCGGGCACGCCCAAGTCGTGCATCACGCCGAAGATGATTTCAAGGTGTTCTCCATGTTGGACTGGATCGACTTTTCGCGGCACAATCCGCCGCGCTCCGCCGTGGAAACCGTGCGCACCGTTCGGCATACCATCCGGCTGCCGCGCGTGATCCTGCTGACCTTTTTCGACAAGCTGCCGTGCAAGGAGCTCAAGCTGACGCGCAACAACGTCTTTGAGCGCGACAAGAACCAATGCCAGTACTGCGGCCGGCATTTCACCCGCGAGGAGCTCAACCTCGACCACGTGATCCCGCGCCACTACGGTGGCCGCACCACCTGGGAGAACATCGTGTGCTCGTGCGTGAAGTGCAACACGCGCAAGGCCAACCGGCTGCCGCACGAGGCCGGGGTCCGCCTGATCCGCAAGCCGGTCCGCCCGAAGTGGCGGCCGGTCATCTCGCTCGTGCTCGGCACGCGCCATCGCGAGATGTGGAAGGATTTCCTCGATCTCGCCTACTGGAACGTCGAGCTTGACGAATGAGCGGGTGCCCGCTTGCCGGGATCACGACCGCGCGAGCGGCAGGCTGAGGCGCATCGTGGTTCCCTGCGGTCCGGTGACGAGCACTACGATATCACCGTGGTGACTGCGCAGGATGCGCTCGACGATGGCGAGCCCGAGCCCGGTGCCGTCGGGCCGGCCGCTGAGGAAGGAGTCGAAGATCCGGTCGCGGATCGCCTCGGGGATGCCGTGTCCGGTGTCGGTAATGTCGATGATCACCATGGGCGTGCCGCCGCGGTCCTCGGTTGCGCACCGGATGGTGATCTCGCCGCCGTCGGGCATCACCTGCATGGAATTCAGCAGGAGGTTGAGGAGCACCTGCTGGAGTTGCCCCTTGTGGCCGTCGACGATCAGCGGCGGAGCGGGCGGGTGGAAACGCAGGTGAATCTTGGCCTGCGCCAGCTTGAGCCGCATGAGCACGCTCGTGTCCTCGACGATCTCGGCCACGGACCAGCGCGAGTACAGGCTGGAGGGCGCCTTGGCGAAATTGAGCACCCGGGTGACGATTGCCTCAAGCTGGTCGAGCTTCTCGGCGATGACGCGCTGGTCGGTCCGGCGCGGGTCGGCCTCCGGAAAATTGAGGTCGAGCGTGCCATACAGGAGTTTGATGACTGTGAGCGGATTGCGGATTTCGTGGGCGATCTCCGCGGCGAGCAGGCCGAGCGTATTGAGCCGTTCGCTCTTACGCAACGACTCCTCGCTTTGGAAGACGCGGGTATAGAGCCGCGAATTCTGGATCGCCACCGCGCCGAGGCTCGCGAGGGCGCCGAGCAGGCGCTTCTCATCGTTGTTGAAGCGATGCGGCTTGTCGGTGAACACCCCGAGCACGCCGATGGGCTCGCCTTCGAACAGCAACGGCGCCGCCAGCAGGGAATGCAGGGTGTCATCGTGCGGCAGGTCGATGACATCGGCGTAGTCCGGGCTCTGCACATTGTGAAACTCGATCTGTCGCTTGGTATGCAGGACGGAGGCGAGGAGACAGTGGTCGAGCGGCAAGGCGCCGCCAGGCGGGGGCGCGAAGCCGGCCGGAGCGGCCGCGGGGGACGGCAGGCCCGAAATTGAAACGAGGCGGGCCGTCGCCTGCGCGGGATCGTGCAGATAAAGGGCGCACAGGCGCGCGGTCATGATCTGCCGCGCCTCCCGGGTCACCGTGTCGAAGAGTTCCTGCTCCTCGAGCTTGGAGACGAGCGACTGGCCGATGGTGATCAGCGTCTCCAGCTGAAGAGCTTTGCCCTGAAGCTGGCGAAGCTGCCAGAGGCGCTGCATGACGATCGTCGCCTCGGCAGTCAGACGTGCGAAGAGCGCAAGATCAACCGCGGTAAACCGGCCGAGCCGGTCGCTATCGAGGTTGATGACCCCGATGATCTGACCGTTGGCCTCCATTGGGGCGGCCATTTCGCAACGGACATCCGGCCGCAGCGAGATGTAGCGGGGATCGGCGGCGACATCGGCCACCAGCTGCGGCCGGCCATAGAAGGCCACCCATCCCGTAATTCCCTGGCCCAGCCGAAGGGCGACATCATTGCTGTCCGGTGGCAGTCCCTGTTGAACCTCCATCTCGAGCCGGCCGGTGTCCGGATTCAGCAGAGCGATCGAGCCGCAGGTGGCGTGGAAGAATACGGCCAGCTCGCCGAGAATCGCCTGCAGCGTCGCATGAGGGTCGCCGGTCTCTGCGCCGAGCGAGGCGATTCGATAGAGCACCGGGAGCGCACGCGGATCCTCCGCCGCCGGCGAGGGAGAAGCGGGTGCAGGAGTGACGGTCTCTGCTGGGAGCTGGCTGTCCACACCCGGGTAGTTTGGGGCTCGCCGGGACAATTACAATTAAGATGCCGGCCGCGAGCGAAGCGCCCGGCCATGCGGGCGGAGGTCCCGGCACCGCGACTGCGGGTCAGCCTGCTGCCGGTGCCGCCGCCGGCGGCGCGATCACCAGCGCGAGCGCATCGCGCAGTGCGTGGAGGCGGGCGGTGTCCTCGGTCGGCTCGTGGTTGGCGCTTTCGATATAAAAGGTGTCGAGCGCCACCCCGCGCTCGGTGTTGATGCGGGCGAAGGTGATGTCGAAGCCGTGATCGTAAATGGCCTTGGCGAGGCGATAGAGCAGACCGATCTGGTCCTGCGCCTGGATGTCAACGATGGTGCGCAGCATGGCGAGCTCGTGGTACACCTCGACGGTGGGCGGGAACGAGGTGTGGAGGGTGTTGTTCTCCGTGGTGTACCGGTTGCCGCTGAGTTTCTGAGCCTGGGCCAGAATGTCCGGAAAGAGGTCCTTGTTCTGGATGAGGGCGGCTTCAACCGTGCGCGAAAACGTCTCCATCGCTGCCTGGTTCTGGACGACGCCGCGGCCCGGCTCGACGATATAAAAAGTGTCGATGGCGATATGATCGGAGCGCGAGATGACCTTGGCCCCGAGGATGTTCAGGCCGGCCACGCTGAAACCGCCCGCCAGCTTGTAGAAAAGGCCGGCCCGGTCCCAGGTGACGACATTGACGACCGTGAGGCTGCGGTTCAGATCGTCCTTCCAGTCGACGATCGGCCGCAGCGAGCTGACGGAGTCGGCCTCGTTGATCGACTTCAGCAACCGGTTCACCATCTGGATGTGGAGGGCGATCTCCCCAGCCTCCGTGTGGAGGAAATACCGCTCGGGGAGCAGGTTGAAATGCGCCGAGATCTCGTCCGGGCTGATGCCGGGGATCTGTTTTGTGATGAGCTCTTTGTAGATCATCTGTTTTCGTTCCAGGTTTCGTTTATCGACAGCGGCACCAAGCAACAACCGATCCAGCGTGGTGCGGAAAAGGGTGGAATGAAGGGTATCTTTATAGCTGTTCCAAAGCGAGGCGGCCGTGCCGCGGGCATCGCAGAAAGTATGCACGTAGAGATACCGAAGGTTCTCGGCATCGCCAACCAAATCGGCAAAGGCGGTGGCTGACTGCGGGTCATCCAAGTTATGCCTCTGCCAGAATCGTGCCATGATGAGGTGATTTTTGATGATAAATGTGACGATTTCACGGTTCTTGGGGTCGATCTGGAGGCGTTCCAGGAGGGGAATGGCCAGCCGGGCGCCGCTCTCACTGTGATTCTTGATGCCGACAGCCTTGCCGATATCATGCAGGAGCAGGATGAGGTAGAGCAGCGTCGGCTCGTTGGTTTCGTGCAGCTCCGCGCGGTATTTCAGCGTGATCGGCTCGGCCTCGGTGAAAACTCGGTCGAGTTCCCGGATGGCGCTGAGCGTATGGATGTCAGCGGTGTACCGGTGATAAAACTCATGCTGGACGAGGCAGGTCAGGCGGGCGAATTGCGGAATGAACCGTCCCAGCACGCCCAGTTCGTGCATGAGCTGGAGGGTGGGAAAGACCGCGCCCGCCTGCTGGAGAATGCTCTTGAAGCTGATGTTGGCGTCGGCTGACTCCGCCACATGCCGCGTGAGCAGCGGCAGCGATTCGCGGATCAGGGCGGTCAGGTTGAAATCGGGCGCGGCGTCGAGCTGCTGGCAATGCCGGAAGACGCGGATGAGCCGCACCGGGTCGTCCTTGAAGACCGCCGGAGTGGCGGCGGCCAGTTCGCGGCCGCGCAGCGCAAACCCGTCGATCAATTTAGTGCGCTCGAACCGACGCAGACGCAGCAGATCGCGAAAGGAGCCCAGGGTGCCGCCATCTTCCTTGATGGCCAGGGCCAGCCGGTTCTCGACGATCTTGGAGATCCGGTAGATGGCCTGGGCGTGGCGGTAGTAATCCGCCATGAAATCCTCGACGCGCTGAAGGATGTCCTGCTGGCGATATCCGAGGTTGTGCGCCACGCGGGTCTGCATATCCAGATCCAGAAGATCGGTGGGGTGTTTGCTGGTGAAGTGCAGCTCGTTGCGGACGCGCAGGAGAAAGTTGTAGGCGCGCTGGAAGTCGGCCAGCTCCTTGCGGCGAAGGTAATTCAGCGTGTGCAGCTCCTCCATGCTCTCGATGCCGAGCTTCACTCGCGCCATCCACAGCGCATTCTGATAATCGCGCAGGCCGCCGACGCCGTTCTTGATGTCGGGCTCCTGCAGGAAGACAGTGTCGCCGTATTTCGCGCGGCGAGTGGCCTGGTCCTCCAGGCGGGAGGCAATGTACCCCTTGGGATTCTCCGTCGTGAAGAAATTGCGGTAGGCCTTGGCAAAGGTCTCGTAAAGCGGGGCCGGGCCGGCGACGAGGTGCGATTCCAGCAGCGACGTCTTGGTCTGGACGTCCTTGCGCGCTTCGACAAAAACCTCGTCGATGGTGCGCGTGGAATGGCCGACCTTGAGATCGCAGTCCCAGAGGAGGTAGAGGACCTCGTTGACGAGATGTTCCTGCAGCGGCTTCACGACTGCGGGCCTGGTCTTCGATGGGAAGAGGAACATCACATCGATGTCGCTCTGCGGACTCAGCTCGTGGCGGCCGTAGCCGCCGAGCGCGATCAGGCAGACCGGGGAGGGCAGGTGTTTGTGAGCTCGGCGATAGGACTCAATGGCATAGTCGAAGAGACGGGCCAGCATGACGTCGATCATCGCGGCGCGGGCCTGGGTCATCTTGAGCCCGGCCTCGCCGGCATCGTGATGCATGCGGATCATCGCGCTCTCCAGCCGCAGGAAGGTCTTGCAGGCCGACAGGCGCTCCGCCACGGGCACTTCGCCCTGGAAATTCAGGCGGTCCCGGGCGTGTTTATGAATTCGTCCAACCATCGAGACGCCTAGTGAGCAGCAAACACGCCAGCGCGCAAATCCTGAAATCACCGGGGCATGTCGCCCGGCAGGTTCTGTCCAAGGAGGATTCGGCGAGGCACCTTCCTGTCTGCGGCGATCTCACAGGCGGGGACTTAACCGCCGCCGGAGGCGACGAGGGCGGGCTGCCCGCGCCACGTGGCGTCGGCGTCCCTGCCCATGAGCAATAATTGTGATGCAACCGACTCTGTGGGAATATGTTTAATCGATTGAAAATGCCGCCACGAATGTGAGGATCTCAATCCTCCTCCCTATTATGAATTACCCCAACGTTCCTGTTCAGGATTCCCGGTCCCGCCGGTTCGGTTGCATGCCGGCCTTCAAGTGGGCCTTCATCCTAGCTGCAGTCGTCCTGACTGCTCCCCTTTCCACCGCCGACGTCAACCCCCTTAACAACAACCACACGCGTGCAGATACTCCCGGCACGAGCAGTACCGATTCGCCCGAAATCGCCGCCCTCAAGAAGAAGGTCGCGGACCTCCAGAGGCAGCTAGGCGCACTTATGGCCCAAATGCGGACTCTGAAGGACCAGGAGCCGCAGGATCCGGGCTCGAAAGGTACCGAGGATGCTAGGAAGAAATATCAGATCGCGCACGCCTCCTGGCAGCAGCAGGTCGACAAACTCCAGTACCAGGTCGCCGCCGTCAACCAGTTGCTCGCCCAGGCTCAACACCAGCTGCAGGCGCTGCAAATAAAGACCGGTCAGGGCGGACACTGACCGGGACGCCAATTTGAACTGGCTGGAGTCGGTGCGGACATTGGCCGACAACCAGGAAGGAGCGGTGAATTGCTGCTTGGGTCGCAAACGAGCCACTAATCGCTTGCGGCGCAATCGCCGCGCTTCTTAGCTCGCCGGACTCACCTGATTGCTTTCATGCCTGAGATCACCAAAAGCTACGAACCGCGCGAAATCGAACAAAAGTGGCGGGCTGCCTGGCAGGCGGCGGATGGCTTCGCCGGCCGGGTCGTTGAGGGTCGGCAGCCGTACAGCATCGTTATTCCGCCGCCCAATGTGACTGGGGTGCTTACCATTGGACATGTCCTCAACAACACCCTGCAGGACATCCTCATCCGCCGCGCCCGGCTGGAAGGTCAGGCTGCCCTCTGGTTGCCGGGCACCGACCACGCGGGCATCGCCACGCAAACGGTGGTCGAGCGCGAGTTGCGCAAGCTGAAGCTGCGCCGCCGCGACCTGGGCAGGGAGAAATTCCTGGAGAAGGTCTGGGAATGGCGGAAGGAGAAGGGCGACATCATTCTCGAACAGCTCCGCCGCCTCGGGGCGTCGTGCGACTGGAGCCGCACGGCGTTCACGATGGACCCCGGGTATTCGCGGCGCGTCCTGCACGTGTTTGTGGAGCTGTTCAACCGTGGAAACATCTATCGCGGCAAGCGCATGGTGAACTGGTGCCCGGCTTCCCTGACCGCCCTCTCCGACGAGGAGGTGATCATGAAGCCGGTCAAGGGCCTGCTTTACCGGGTGCGCTACGAGGTCGTCGGTCGCGCGGGACAATTCATCGAGGTGGTCACGACCCGGCCGGAGACGATTCCAGGCGACACCGCGATTGCCGTGCATCCCGACGATCCACGCTATGCGGGGCTCGTGGGCCAGACGGTCTGGCGCCCGCTGGCGCGGGAGGAGATCCCGATCGTCGCTGATGCCGCGGTGGACCGGGAATTCGGCACCGGCGCGCTCAAGATCACCCCCGCGCACGACAAGGCCGACTTCGAAATCAGCCAGCGCCACCAATTGCCGATCCGCGACGTGCTCAATCCCGATGGCACGCTCAACGAGCTCGCCGGACCGGAATTGGCGGGGTTGGACCGCTTTGCCGGCCGAAAGAAGGCCGCCGAGCTGCTCAAGGCCGCCGGTGCGCTCGTGAAGGAGGAGCCGTACGAGAACAACCTGGGCTATTCTGAGCGGGCGGATGTGCCCATCGAGCCCCGCCTGACCATGCAGTGGTGGTTACGGTATCCATGCGTCGAGGAGGCCAAGGCGGCGGTGCGGGACGGACACATCAAGTTCCACCCGGAACGCTGGTCGAAGGTCTATCTCCATTGGCTGGATACCATCCAGGACTGGTGCATCAGCCGGCAGCTGTGGTGGGGACACCGCATCCCGGTGTGGTATCGCAAGGGCGTCGATCGCGAGCACCTCACCGAGGTCGATCTTCGCGACCCGGCCAAGGTCCACGTTTCGCTCGACGGCCCCGCGGATCCGCAGAACTGGGAGCAGGAGGAGGACGTGCTCGACACGTGGGCGTCCTCCTGGATTTGGCCCTTCGCGACCATGGGCTGGCCGGACCAGGTGGAAATGGACAAGGCGGGTTTCGATTACTTCTATCCGACCGCCGCGCTCGTGACCGCCCCCGATATTATCTTTTTCTGGGTGGCGCGCATGATCATGGCGGGGCTCGAGTTCATCCGGCCCGGCGAGCCGATCGAGCGGCGCATTCCGTTCCGGCATGTCTATTTCACCGGCATCATCCGCGACCAGCAGGGTCGCAAGATGTCGAAGTCGCTCGGCAACTCCCCCGATCCGCTCGACCTGATCGAAAAGTATGGAGCCGACGGCCTGCGCTTCGGCATCGTTTCAATCGCGCCGCAGGGGCAGGACATCCGGTTTGCCGAGGAGCGCATCGAGTTTGGCAGGAACTTCTGCAACAAGCTCTGGAATGCCTGCCGATTTCGGCAGATGAGCGGCGAGCTCGGCGACAACACGACCAACAGTCCGATTCTTGCGCGACTGGACCCGGCCCGGTTCGACGCCGATGATCATGCCATCCTCGACCGCCTGCTGGCCGTCACGCGCGAAGTCGACCATTGCCTCGGCGAGTTTGAATTCAGCGCCGCGATCCAGGCCCTTTACAGCTTTTTCTGGAACGATTTTTGCGACTGGTACGTCGAAGTGTCAAAAACCAAGCTGCTGGCGGCCGCCACGAAAGCGAACTGCCTGGCCATCCAGGACCTGGTTTTGCGGCAGAGTCTTCTGCTTTTGCATCCGTTCATACCGTTTATAACGGAGGAGCTATGGAGCCGGCTAGGCTACGGAGCCGCCGGCACGTTGCTGGCCGGCACGTTGCGGGCTGGTAGTGCGCGGGCGGAGAACGCCTCGCACTTCGTCACAAATCTCCTGGGCGCTGGCGTCAAGCTGGACCGTGCCGCCATCGCAGACGTGGAGAAACTCAAGACCTTTGCCTCGCAGGCGCGCGCCCTTAAGGCCGAGTATGGCCGCGCTGCTTCCCGGGATGTCGTGCTGAGCGTTGTTGCCTCGCCTGAGGCGATCTCGATGATCGTGGCGAACCACGACAAATTGATCCGCGTAATCGGGGCCAGGGAGATCAGGAATGTGGAGGTCCAACCTAAAGGCATGCCTGCCGTGGTGACGCCGCTCGGCACAACTTCCATCGATCTCACCTCAACCCTCGATTCCACGGCTGAAAAGGCGCGGCTAGCAAAGGAACTCGACACGCTGGCCAAACACATTGCCTCTACCGAAACCCGGTTGTCCAATCCCGCATTCACGGGCAAGGCGCCGCCGCAAGTGATTGAAGGGGCGAAGAGACAACTGGCAGATCTGCGGGCAAAGAAGCTCGAGATTGAGCGCCTGATTAGTGCCTTATAGTTAGTAAGGTCAGTTTACTTGCAGGTGGAAATCTCGGGCTGTTGCCAGGCTTGGCCAACACCAGGCATCTGTAGGAAGCGCGCTTCGGCCTTCGCATAAAGCTACGGCCGACAGGTGCGGGCGACGTGTCCTCCGAAGGCGTGGCGAAGGAGGATGGCAGCGGGAGAATCGGTCGCCAGCGACTCATCGAACCACGCGATAGTGCAGCAGCAGGGTGTTGGCGCCGAGCTTTTCGGTGGCCTGCAATACCAGACCCACCTCGGCCCGGCGGGCCAGCAACGGGGTGCCGCCGCCGAACAGGACCGGCTCGACCGTCAGCCAGACTTCGTCGACCAACCCTGCCTCGAAGAAAAGGCTGTGAACATGGGAGCCGCCCAGCACCGCGCAACGCTTGAAATCGCGCGCGCGCAGTCCGGCCACCAGCGCGGCGGGCGCCGCATCCGTAAACTCCAGCCTTTCCGCGATCGCCTCGGCGGCATAGCGTTCGGGTGATCGTGTCATCACCACGCGGAGCGCCGGGCCCGGCAGCCGCTCCCGGATGAAATCGCGTGAAACGCGGTAGGTTTCCCCGCCGAACAGGCAGGCGTCAAAACCGGCGAGGATCCGGCGGAAATAGGCCTTGTCCTCTGGCGACGTGAAGGCGGTGCCCGGCTCGGAATGTTTGGTGATGAAGCCGTCGAGCGATTGAGCGGCAATGAGCACCATGTCCATGAGCGCAGCGTAGGCGGACGGCCGCGGCAGGCAAGCCGCGGCCGCCGAAGGATGGCTGGTCCCGATGGCGTCAAGGCGCTTGCCAGCACCTTTCCGGCCAGTCTACCGTCCCGCTCCATCGAATGAAACGCGCCCTAATCACCGGGATCACAGGCCAGGACGGTTCGTATCTGGCGGAACTCCTGCTCGCGAAGGACTACGAGGTCCATGGCATCATCCGCCGCGCCTCGACCTTCAACACTAGCCGGATCGACCATCTTTATACGGATCCGCACGTCAACGGCGTGCGGCTCTTCCTGCACTATGGCGACCTCGCCGATCCGGTGCAGATGGTGAAACTCCTTTACGAACTCAAGCCGGACGAGATCTACAATCTCGGGGCGCAGTCGCACGTCCGCGTTTCGTTCGACATCCCGGAGTACACCGGCAATGTCGACGGCCTAGGCGCGCTGCGCATCCTCGAGGCCATCCGGGAGGCCGGCCTGGTGAAGAAAGTCCGTTTCTACCAGGCATCATCCTCCGAGATGTTCGGCAAGGTGCTCGAGGTGCCGCAGACCGAGCGCACGCCGTTCTGGCCGCGCTCACCCTATGCGTGCGCGAAGGTCTATGCCTACTGGCTCACGGTCAACTATCGCGAGAGCTACAGCTTGCACGCGAGCAACGGGATTCTCTTCAATCACGAATCCCCCCGGCGCGGCGAGACTTTCGTGACCCGCAAGATCACCCGCGCGGCGGCGCGCATCAAACTCGGGCTCCAGGACCGCCTTTACCTGGGAAACCTCGAGGCCCGGCGCGACTGGGGTTACGCGAAGGAGTACGTCGAGATGATGTGGCTGATGCTCCAGCAGGACCAGCCGGACGACTATGTTGTCGCCACGGGCGAGACTCACTCCGTCCGCGAATTCTGCGCGGAGTCATTTGGCCTGCTTGGGCTCGACTGGAACCAGTATGTCCAATACGACGCTCGTTATGAACGCCCCTCCGAGGTTGACATGCTGATCGGCGGCCCGGCCAAGGCCCGGAAGAAGCTGGGCTGGGAACCCAAGGTGCGGTTCAAAGAACTGGTGAAGATCATGGTTGAGGCCGACCTGGAGGAGGCGAAACGCGCGGCGCAGATCGCGAAGCTGCCGAAGCCGTGAAACCCAGTGGACCGGAAGGTCGCCGGCGACTGATTCCGCCCGCGAGCGGGCGACCTAAATTCACCCCATGAAACTCTACATCGCAGGCCATCAAGGCATGGTCGGGTCCGCCCTCGTCCGACGCCTGGAGCGGGAGCCGGGGGTTTCGCTGCTTTTGCGGACGCGCGGCGAGGTCGATCTAATCCGCCCGGCGGCGGTCGACGGGCTCCTGGCCGCGGAGAAGCCTGACGCCGCCATCATCGTCGCGGGCCGGGTCGGCGGCATCCAGGCCAACAGCGCCTTTCCGGTGGAGTTTCTCTACGACAACCTTGCCATCGCCTTGAATACGCTCCACGCCGCCTACCGGCATGGCGTGAAGCGGGTGCTCTATCTGGGCAGTTCGTGCATCTACCCAAAACACGCGCCGCAGCCGATGCCCGAGGAGTGCCTTCTCACCGGTGAACTGGAGCCGACCAACGAGGCCTACGCCATCGCCAAGATCGCCGGCTTGAAGCTGTGCCAGTATTACCGCCGGCAACACGGCGTGCTTTTTCATTCGGCGATGCCGACCAACCTCTACGGCCCGGGCGACAACTACCACCCGCAAAATTCCCACGTGCTCCCGGGACTCATCCGACGCTTTCACGAGGCCAAAGAAGCGGCCCGGGACGAAGTGGTCGTCTGGGGCACCGGGAGCCCCAAGCGGGAATTCCTGCATGTGGATGACCTGGCTGATGCCTGCGCATTCCTCCTCCAGGTCCCCAATCCCCCGGATTGGATCAACATCGGCACCGGCAAGGATGTGACCATCCGGGAGGTCGCCGCGATCGTCGCCGCGGTCGTGGGTTTCAAGGGGCGCCTGGCATGGGATCCGTCCAAACCGGACGGCACCCCGCGCAAGCTCCTCGATGTCTCCCGACTCACGGCCCTCGGCTGGAAGGCGCGGACCGGGCTGCAACCGGGGATCGAGCATGCCTACGCCAGCTTTCTCGCCGAGAAAGCCGCGGGCAGGTTGCGCGCCTAGCTTCCGCGGGCCCGACGGGGAAATGCCCCGGCGCAAAAAGGATTGGCAGAAAGGGGCGGGTGACATTCGCTGATCCGTGTGCCGTGAACTTCATCGGGTCCCCGCCGGCCCCCGGTTCAAACATCACCCACCAACCGCCGTCTTTCGCGTAGTGCCGTTCTGATCACCCTCCGACCATGGCCGATTCCCTGGATGTAATCCCGCCGGAAGGCGCCGCGGGCGGACCGCGCAAATCATTCCTCGAGCACCTGGAAGATCTGCGCCTGGCCCTGCTCAAATGCGTCGTGGTGATCTTCGTGGCGCTCGTAGTCTGCCTGTTCACCGTCGATAAGATTGCCTTGGTCCTCGAGTATCCCATCAGGCGGATGCATCTTCTCGACAAACCGCAGCCGACGGTGACCTTTCAACTCGGCTCCGTGCGGTTCGGCCCGTACGACGTGACCCGCGACCAGTTCTCCGGCCTGCCGCCCGGCGAGGCGCCGCATGTCGTGTTCAAGCTCGGCATGGCCAAGATCGGCGAGGAACAGGTGGCGACGCTGAAACTCGACCCGCAGGGCGACCCGGGCGCGACGCGCATCAAGCTCCGCAACCTCAATCCGGCGGAGGGCTTCATGGTGGCATTCCATATTGCGCTCTACGGCAGCCTGGTGGTCTCCGCACCCTTCTGGCTATATTTCGTGGGGCAGTTCATCCTGCCGGCCCTGCACGTCCGCGAGCGGAAGTTCCTTTTCACCTGGCTGGGCTGGGGCGTATTCCTGTTCATGCTCGGCGTCGCGATGACGTATTTCGTGCTGCTGCCTCTCGCGCTGCGGGCGTCAATCGAGTATTCCACACTGCTCGGCTTCGACGCCTACGAATGGCGGGCGGATGAATACGTCAGCTTTACCTGCAAGTTTCTCGTGGGCATGGGCCTGGGCTTTCAGTTTCCGCTCGTGGTGCTGACACTGGTGAAACTCGGCATCCTGCACTATCACCAGCTCGCCCATTTCCGCCGCCATGTCTGGGTGGGCGCGTTCATCGTCGGCGCGATTCTGACCACGCCGGAGGTCATCACCCAGGTGGCCATGGCGGTGCCGCTTTGCCTGCTTTACGAGGTCTGCATCTGGCTGGCCTGGTTCTGGGAGCGGAAGAAGCGCCGCGAGGATGCCGCCGCGGCGACGGCCTAAGCGGCCGGTTCCCCCTTGCGTCCCCGGGCGGGCGAAGCTGGAGGAAAGATGCATAATTCTGGACGGAACTCCCCATACCGGTCTTTAATGTCCGCTCTATCCTCTTAAACCGCGCTTTGCGCCCCTTCGCCATGATCACACCGGAAGTTCTTTCCCGCCTCGACGATATCAAGAAACGCGCCGGCCACCTGTGGAGGTTTCTTTGACGTCGAACAAAAGCAGCGCGAAATCGAGGCCATGGAGGCGCAGATGGGCGTCCCGACGTTCTGGGACAACCCCGAGCGCGCCCAGAAGCACATTGCGAAACTCAATGGCCTGAAGAAGGCGATCGCCGGGCTGGTCGCCTTCCGGCGAAAGCTCGACGACGCCGCGGTCATGGTGGAGCTGGTCGCCGCCGCCGCCGGCCCCGAGCAGGAGAGCTACGGGCGCGAGCTTGAACAGACCGTGACCGCGATGGTGACGGAAGCCGATCAGCTCGAGTTGGCCAGTTTTCTGAGCGGACAGTTCGACCGCAATAACGCCATCCTCTCCATCCAGGCGGGCGCGGGCGGCACCGAGTCGTGCGATTGGGCCGACATGCTCTTCCGCATGTACAACCGCTGGGCCGAGCGGCGGGATTTCACCGTCGAAGTGCAGGACGTGCAGTCGGGCGACCAGGCGGGCATCACCAAGGCCACAATGATGATCAAGGGTGAAAACGCCTACGGCTACGTCAAGGCCGAGCGCGGCGTCCACCGCCTCGTGCGCATCAGCCCGTTCGACGCGAACAAGCGCCGGCACACCTCGTTTGCCGCGATCGATGTCATCGCCGAGATCGACGAGGAGATCAAGATCGAGATCCCCGAGAGCGAGCTTCGCGTCGACGTTTACCGGTCCTCCGGCAAGGGCGGTCAGGGAGTGAACACGACCGATTCCGCCGTGCGTCTCACCCATCTGCCGACCGGCATGGTGGTGGTGTGCCAGAACGAACGCTCCCAGATCAAGAACCGGGCCAGCGCCATGAGCGTGCTCAAGGCGCGCCTCTACGAAAAGCGCCTCGACGAGCAGCGCAGCGAAATGGAGCGGTTCTACGGTGAAAAAGGTGAGATTGGCTGGGGCAGCCAGATCCGCAGCTACGTGCTGCAGCCCTATCAGATGGTGAAGGACCTGCGCACCGGCCTGAGCACGAGCGACACCCAGGGCGTGCTGGACGGCGACCTCGACCGCTTCATCTACGCCTGGCTCCGCGCCGGGCAGCCGCTGCACCGGAACAAGGACATCCAGATGGAAGAATAAACCGGCCCGACAGACGCCGGCAGCCAGGAGCCAGCCGATTGATTGCGCCCGCTTGCCCTTTCTGGTTTCTGGCCTCTGGCTTCTGATCTCTGAGACCATGCTCGCCTACGAATCCATCCGATCCGCCCTGAGCGCCCAGCCGCTGTTCGCGGCGAAGACCTGGCAGCTTTCGCCGGAGGCGTGGCCATTGACGCACGAACAGGTGACGCAGCTCGAACAGATCGGCACGGCCTGCCTTGAGTTTCACCAAGCGCTGGAGACACTCTATTTGCGGTCGGCCGCGGGCAAGAACCTCCTGCGCAACAAACCGCTGCTGGCGCCGTGGGTCGCGGAATACCTCGACCGCGGCAAACCGGCCAGCCTCGTGGAGCATGCCCGGGACGCGCGTTTGCGCGGGGTGTTGCCCCCCGTGCTGCGGCCCGACCTGCTGCTCACGGAGGACGGTTTTGCGCTCACCGAACTCGATTCAGTGCCGGGCGGAATCGGGCTCACCGCGTTTCTCAACCGGTTATACGACAGCGGAGACGATCGCATGGTGGGTCGCGGGGATCTCATGGTCGAGAGCTTCTATCAATCGCTCGCCGCCTTGCAGCCGCGGACCCGCACCCCGCTCATCGCCCTGGTGGTGAGCGAAGAGGCGGCCACCTACCGCCCGGAAATGCAGTGGCTGGCCGGGGTGCTGCAGAAACAGGGCCGTCGCGTTTTTTGCCTGCGGCCCGAGGACGTCTTTCCCCTCGGCGGCGCGCTCTTCTTTGATGTGGAGGGCACGCCCGAGAAGATCGACCTCATCTACCGGTTCTTCGAGCTGTTCGACCTCGTGAACCTGCGCACCGCGCCGTATTTCTTCGAGGCCTGGGCCAATCGGGAAGTCGTGATCGCTCCGCCCATGCGTCCCTTTCAGGAGGAAAAACTCGCGATGGCCCTCTTTCACCATCACCTCCTGCAGGATTTCTGGGCCGAGCATCTGGGCGGTCGCACCTTGAAGTTGCTGCGCCAGCTCATCCCGATGTCATGGGTGATGGACCCGGCGCCGCTTCCTCCCGGCGCCGTGCTCCACGGCCCGCGGGCCGGAGGCCGGCCGCTGGCCGACTGGAACCAGCTGGGGCAGGCGTCGCAGAAGGAACGCGACCTCATCATCAAGATCAGCGGCTTCCATGAGACGGCCTGGGGCGCGCGCAGCGTGGTGCTGGGCAGCGATTGCTCGCGCGAGGAGTGGCAGGCGGGCATTAACCGCGCCCTCCAACTGGCGCCGGCCAACCTGCACGTCCTGCAGGAATACCGGAAACCCCGGCGGGTGCAGCATCGGGTCTATCGCCGCCGGCCGGGCGACGGCCTGCCCGCGGAAGCCTCGCTGGAGGCGGGGCGGCTCCGGCTCTGTCCGTATTTCTTCAATCTCGGCGGCGAGTCCAGGCTGGCAGGCGCGCTCGCCACGTTCTGTCCGCCCGACAAGAAGATCATCCACGGGATGCAGGACGCCGTGCTCCTGCCATGCCGGATTGAGCCGAACCTCACTGCCGGGCAGGAGGGGTAGGCCCGCCCCGCCGGTTTCTATCCCTCTATCCCCCGGATGGTCCAAAAGTCATCCGAGAGATTTCGATTATCGAGATAGGCGTAGGGCATGGTGAAGTAGCCTTGCTGGCCCCAGTCCGCCCCCCACGAGTTGCGGATGGTGAAACGCTTGGCGTTGTCGTGATAGCCCACGGCCATCACGGCGTGGCCACCGAGGGTCTTCTCCTTGGGTTTGGGCAGGTTGAGCGTGCCGGTCTTTGCCACCGCGGGAGATTCGAAGCTCTCGTAGACGGTAAAGCCGAAAACGAACGGGAAGCCCTCCGCCAGGCACTGTCTCATCTCCTGCAATGTCAGGATGCGATGATAGGAGGTGATCTGGTGCTTGAGTCCGGCCTGGTAACAGGCCGCCGGAGGCTTGGCCGAGAACTTCGTTATGACATAGGGCCACTTTTGCTCGGCGCAAACGCCCAGATTGACCAGCGATTTGACCCCGTCGCGGATCGCCGCGCCAGCGTCCTCATTGACCGTGCCTTCCATGGCGCGCTCGTTGTAGTAGATAAAAAGGCGGCTCAAGTCGATGGGCGGCAGCCCCGCCTGCGTCTCAAGGAACTCGAGATTGCCGACGAGCGCATTCGCAGTGCAGCTGCCCAGCGCCCCCTGATTCTCGACTGCCGAGCAGCCGGGCCGCAAATCCACCGCGGGCGGAAGCCTGGCCGGCGGTGCGGCAATGGAAGCATAGAGTTTGTCGCGTTGATCAGGCCGGTCAGGCGCCCAGCCGTACCAGGATTGAACTTTGTTTGGCTTATTCATATGTCCTTTGTGTTCTGGGTTTCTCCAGCTCGGCAAGAGCGATGCAGGAGCGAAAGGGCGGACGGGATGCCCCAAGGCGGGGCGACGCAGCAGGTGTCAACGAGTGGTCCAATCCAAGGCCGGTTCCGTTTGACCATGCCAGAATCCGGTCATTCCACAACTGACAGGGCGATTTCCCGGCGCAACCCATTTTATCAATTGTGGAATGCCGCTCGCGCCGGCTTTCCGCCGGGCTCCGGAAGGCGGATCTGCGATGAGACGCGCGCGTGGAGAGGATTTTTGCTTTTGCAGTGGGGAAGGCGATGTGAGAGCACTCTGGCCATGAGTGCCATGCCCGGGGTTGCGCGTGCGGTCCGCGGTCTTGGCGCGTTTCGTTTAAACCTGAAGGCCATCCACCGATACCGAGCGGCACCCGGAAAATCTTGAAGGTCAACGGAACCAGTTTTCAGACGATCTGGCCTGACCCCGAAAGGGAAGGCGTGGTGCGGATCATCGATCAGCGGCAGCTGCCCCACCGGTTTGCCATCGAGGATGTTTGCACGGTGGAGGGGATGGCTACCGCGATCCGTGATATGCATGTGCGGGGAGCTCCGCTTATTGGGGCCGCCGCGGCTTGGGGGCTGGCGCTGGCGGCCCATGCCGCCGCCACCAACGCGGCTGCAAACTGGTACGAGATCCTCGTCCGCTCCGCCGAAGAGCTGAAGGCGACGCGCCCGACCGCGGTGAATCTGGCGTGGGCGGTGGACCGGATCCTGACAGCCGCGCGCGCGTGCCGTTCGGCCGGGGAGGCCCGGGAGCGTCTGCGGGCGGAGGCCAGGCAGATCTGCACTGAAGAAGTCGCCGCCTGCGCCGCCATCGGCCGGCACGGTCTGCGGTTAATCCAGGAGATCTCTGTCCGCAAGAACGGGAGCCCGGTGAACGTGCTCACCCACTGCAACGCCGGCTGGCTGGCCTGTGTGGACCATGGCACGGCGACTGCGCCGATCTATGCGGCGCACGACGCGGGCCTCGCGGTGCACGTCTGGGTGGATGAAACCCGGCCGCGCAGCCAGGGCGCGAAGTTGACCGCCTGGGAACTGGGCATGCACGGGGTGCCGCACACCCTGGTGCCCGACAACGCCGGCGGCCACCTGATGCAGCACGGACTCGTCGATCTTTGCCTCGTCGGGGCCGACCGCGTGACGCGTCGTGGTGATGCGGCCAACAAAATCGGCACATACCTAAAGGCTTTGGCGGCCGCGGACAACCGCCTGCCTTTCTACGTGGCGCTGCCCTCCAGCACGATCGACTGGACGCTGCACGACGGAGTGCGCGAGATTCCTATCGAGTCGCGGGCGGAGGACGAAGTGCGCTTTGTCGAGGGACTCTGCGAGGATGGCGTGGTGCGGTCGGTCCGGGTCTGCCCGAAGGAGACCCGGGCGGCGAACTACGGATTCGATGTGACCCCCGCCAGGCTGGTGACCGGGTTGGTGACCGAACGAGGAATCTGCCCCGCAACCGAGGACGGCCTGCAGTCGCTGTTTCCCGAACACCGTGCCGGCGGCGCCGGCGGACGGCCGCGGCCTACTTGTTGAACCGGAAGTTGACGAGGTCGTAGTCCTGAACGACGTACAGTTTGGTCTCCAGGCGCAGCTTGTTGGCATGCTTGGCCTGGGTCTCGCCTCCGGCCGCGATGAAGTCCGCGAAGCTGATGATCTCGGCGCGGATGAATCCCTTCTGGATGTCGGTGTGGATGGCGCCGGCCGCCTCCTGGGCGGTCATGCCTTTCTTGATGAGCCACGCGCGGTTTTCCTGCCCGCCCACCGTCAGGTAGCTGATATAGCCGCTCTCCGCCAGGACGCGGACCAGGAACTCGTCGAATTTGCCGACGTCCGCGGTTTCGGCCACGATGACCGGCTTCGCGGTGAGGAAAGCGTGCGCGGCCACCGCCTGCAGCTCGGCAGGCGCCAGCCCGGCGGCCGAGACCAGCTGTTCGCTCTCCAGGGCGGTCCTGATCTTGTTCAGCACGGATCTTTCCGGCTCAGGCGGATCCCGCTCCAGCCGGTTCTCAACAAACTCCAGATCCTGCAGGATCACATCCAGCCGGCCGGATGGCGACACTGCGAGGGCGTCGGCCGTGGCCACCTCCGTGTCGGCGGCCACGTCCACCTGGACGTAGGTTTTCTTGTCCGCTTCCACCAGCTTGTGAGTCTGGTCGAGGCGGGCGTCCTTGACGTTGTGTTTTCCGAGCGGAACACCGGTGATGCCAAAGAGAGAGACTTTCATCAGGGAGACGCAGTGTTGGAGAGACGCCGCCGGTAGGAAAGACGAATTCGTTCGCAATGCAGCGCCGGGCAGCGATCAGCCGCAGGCCGCGGAACGGCACCCGCTCCTACGGTACCAGCACGATCTTCCCGTAAGCCGTTCCCTCAATAACTTCGTGGTGGGCGCGCGCAGCCTCGGCGAGCGGCAGTTCCCGGCCGACAACCGGGCGCAAGGTGCCGTGGCGGAGCCCGGCGCCAATCGCCGCATGCGCTTGGGCGTACTGCTCGGGCGTGCCGCCGGTCATTCCGAGGATCGAACCCTGCGCCCGCATGAGCAGGCGGGGATTGATCTGCACGTCGCCCCGGCTCCCGATGACGACAATGGAGCCCTCGAGGCCCAGCACGGTCAGATCCTTGCCCAGATTCACATTGGCCAGCATTTCGAGGATAAGATCGACGCCCCGTCCCGCCGTGAGCTTCATCACGTGGTCGAGATAGTCCGGGGCCTTGTGGTCGAGCACGTACGCCGCGCCTTGTTCCCGCACGAGCTGCCGCCCGCGTTCCGTGCCGCCGGTTCCGATGACGGTCAATCCGGCGGGCGCGGCAAACTGCACCGCGGCGATTCCCACGGCGCCCGATGCTCCGTGCACCAGCACGGTCTGACCGGCATGCGCGTGGGCGCGGAGAAAAAGTGCGCGGTAGGCGGTGGCATAGGGTATATGCAGGCCCGCTCCTTGTGCGAAGGTGATCTGCTCGGGTAACAGATGGACCTGCTCGGCGTTGCACAATGCGAGCTGCGCATAGGCGCCGCTGACTGTCCCGGCGGTGTAGACGCGGTCGCCGGCTTTGAAACGCGTCACCTGCTCGCCGACCGCCACAACGACGCCGGCCGCGTCTCCGCCCGGGGTGTAGGGCAGGGGAGGTTTGAGCGCATAGGTGCCGGAACGGATGTAGGTCTCAACCGGGTTCACCCCCGCGGCGTGAATCCGCACGACCACCTGGCCCGCGCCTGGCTTGGGGTCGGCGACGTCCTCCAGCCTCAACACCTCCGGAGGACCAAATTCGCGCATACGGATGGCTTTCATGGCAGTGCTTGGACTTTAAGATACGCCGGATGGCCTGCGCTGCAACCGAACCTTTCCGTCTCGGGTCTTACGCCCGCTCATGCCAGAGCTCGGCGAGATGGAGCAGGGTCTCGACGGACTTGGCCATGTCTTGCAGGCTGACCCACTCGCGCTGGCTGTGCACCTCGCGCATCCCGCAGAAGATGTTCGGGCAGGGCAGGCCGCGGGCGGTGAGATTCGAGCCGTCGGTGCCGCCGCGAATTGCCGTGGAGAGTGGCGTGAGGCCGGCCCGGCGGACGGCTTCGCGGGCCAGTTCCACTGGACGCATGTCCTTCTCGAGCCAGTAACGCATGTTGCGATACTGTTCGGGGAACGTCAGCGTGAAAACCGCGCGCGGCTCGCTGGTGCGCAGCCCCGCCACCACCTGTTCGACGATGACCCGCTTGGCCGCGAGTCCGGCGAGTTCAAAGTCGCGCAGGATCATCCGCACGGTGCAGCGTTCGGCATTGCCGCCTACTTCAACGGGATGAATAAAACCGTCCCGGCCGGCGGTGCGCTCGGGCGAGATCTCGGTGGGCAGCGCCGCGAGGAAGCTGCCGGCCAGCCGGAGCGCGTTGACCATGACGTCCTTGGCCCAGCCGGGGTGGATGGAAACGCCCCGAATTTCCAGGACGGCGGCGTCAGCGGAAAACGTCTCGAAATCAATCTCGCCGAGATCTTCGCCGTCGAGCGTGTAGCCGACATCGGCGGCGAGCTCCCCGAGATCGAGCCTGGTCATGCCGCGCGCGATCTCCTCGTCGGGGTTGAAGCAGATCCGCAGGACGCCATGGGGAATCTCGGGATGCCGCAGCAGGTGACGAACCGCGCTCATGACCACGGCGACACCTGACTTGTCGTCGGCCCCGAGGAGCGTGGTGCCGCTCGCCGTGACCACATCGTGCCCGATCTTTTCGCGGAGATGCGGCGTGGCGTCGACGGTGAGCTGCTGCGAGGGGTCATCCGGCAGCACGATGGGCCGTCCGTCATACCTGCGATGCACCATTGGCTTTGCGTCGCCGGGCAGCTCGGTGGCCGTGTCGACGTGGCCGAACCAGGCGACGCGGGGCACGCGCGGCTTGAGCGATGTGGCGGGAACCGTCGCGAGCACATAGCCGTCGGCGGTCAGGCGAACCTCGGCGGCGCCGAGTTCCCGCAACTCGGTTTCCAGCAGGCGGAGCAGGTCCCACTGGCCGGGAGTGCTGGGGCAGGTCGCGAAGTGCGCATCACTCCGGGTGTCGAGACGGACGTAGCGGCAGAAACGTTCCAACAGGTCTGCGGCATCGATCAGGTGATTCATGAAAAGACCAGAACATAAACGTCGAAATCGCGCAATGGTCCCGAGGCTGTCGGGGCGTGGGCGCCGAAGGTCGTTGCAATCTGGCCACAACGGCAATAAATCGACTAGTGTCATGAACGTCCTGCTGGTCTATCCGGAGTTCCCCGACACTTTCTGGAGCTTCAAGCATGCGTTGAAATTCATCCACCGGCGCGCCTCGCTGCCTCCGCTGGGGCTGCTGACCGTGGCGGCGATGTTGCCGCGCGCTTGGGGCAAGCGGCTGGTGGACCTGAATGTCCGAAAGCTCAGGGACGAGGATCTCCGCTGGGCGGATATCGTGTTTCTCAGCGCGATGATTGTGCAGCGGGAATCGGCACAAGCGCTGATCGAACGCTGCCGCGCGGCGGGGAAGAAGATCGTCGCGGGCGGACCGCTCTTCACCAGTGAGCACCAGCAGTTTCCCGGCGTCGACCATTTCGTGTTGAACGAGGCGGAGGTGACGCTGCCGGAGTTCCTGCGCGACCTTGAGCAGGGGAGGGCGCGGCCGGTGTACACCTCGGCGGAGTTTCCTGATATCCGCCAGACCCCGGTGCCACTGTGGGAACTCGCCGATCTGCGCCGCTATGCGTCGATGTGCGTGCAGTACTCGCGCGGCTGTCCGTTCGATTGCGAGTTCTGCGACGTGACCACCAAGTTCGGCCACCGGCCCCGCACGAAGACGGCCGCGCAGATCATCGCCGAACTGGAATACCTTTACCGGGTGGGCTGGCACGGCCAGGTGTTCTTCGTGGACGACAACCTCATCGGGAACAAACGGGCGCTCAAAACCGAGCTGTTGCCGGCGTTGATCGAGTGGCAGAAGCAGCGGCGCGGAATTCCATTGTACACCGAGGCCTCCATCAACCTGGCCGACGACGAGGAACTGATGCGCCTGATGGCCGAGGCCGGGTTTGACATGGTGTTCATCGGGATCGAAACGCCCGACGACGCCGGGCTGGCCGAGTGCAACAAACGGCAGAACCGGGGCCGCGATCTCGTCGCCGATGTGAAGCGCATCCAGCGCGCGGGCCTGCAGGTGCAGGGCGGGTTCATCGTCGGGTTCGACAGTGACACGCCGACGATCTTCCGGCGGCAGATCGAGTTCATCCAGAAGAGCGGGATCGTGACCGCAATGGTCGGCCTGCTTATTGCCCTGCCCGATACCAAGCTGTACGCCCGACTGAAGCGCGAGGGCCGGTTGCTGGGGGCGAGTACGGGAAACAACGTAGACGGCACGACGAACTTCTCCCCCTGCATGAAGATGGAGGCATTGCGTGAAGGTTACCGCAGCATTCTGAAACATATCTATGCGCCGGGGCCCTACTATCAGCGCATTCGCACCCTGCTGCGCGAATACAAGCGTCCCCAGTTTTCCGTCGGGCTGAACTGGCGGTATCTGCTGGCCTTCGTGCATTCCAGTCTCCGGTTGGGCGTGATCGGCCGGGAGCGGTTCCAGTATTGGCGGTTGCTGATCTGGACATTCTTCCACCGGCCGGCGCTACTCCCGATGGCGGTCACACTTTCGATCTACGGCCACCACTTTCGAAAATGCTGCGAGGCGCTCGGGGTGTAGGGGGCAGAGGCGGGCGGGTGGCGTTGGCAAGGGAGGCTGAGGTGGGGCGCGTTATCCTTAACGCGCTCCCCCGGGTTTACCCGACGGAATGATGTCAACTATTAGTTGACAAGTACGCCAGAACAACGGGGCGGCGCTGCAAAGCACGCGTCCAAAACTGCGCCGGCAAGCCCGGACGGGGCTGGGCCCTCCAATACCTCGAATCTCATGAAGGGCGGGCCGCTGTGCCCGCCGTCTCAGATGAACTTCTGAGCCGACTTACCCATAGCCATGCAGTTGAGATGGGGCGCGTTATCCCTAACGCGCCGCTTGATTCACCTATGATCAGCCTATCATCTGCTTTCGGTCGATCCAGTAATCCGGCCGGCGATGGGAGTGCGCGATGGCGAGAATCCAGAGCACATTGCCGCGGACGATGTACGCGATGTAGTACGGAAAGATCCGTAAGTTTACGCGCCGGTAGCCCCCGAAACGCAGGCGCGGCACCTCACCGTGCTGGGCGATCCAGGCGATATGTTCATCGGTCTCCTGCCAGAGCCGCCGCCCGAGCCCGGATTGCTGCTTTTCATAGAGATCGGCGGCGCCTTGCAGCTCGCGACGCGCCTCGGGAACGACGCGGATGATCATGCGCCGAAACGGGCATTCATCTCTCGCCGGAGGTCGTCGTAGGCAATTCCGGTGACCCGACCTTCGTCGACCGCCTGGATGCGGGCACGGATTTCCTCGTCCCAAGATCGTTCGACCTCGGCCAGACTACCCGCCGGCTCCAGGTCGAGCAGCACGCGGGCGAGGGCGAGGCGCTGTTCTTTCGGCAGGCTGACGGCCTCACGGGTCAGTTCTTCGATGCGAGCCATGTTTGCAGGATAGTCGGAGGTGTCGGTCGGTCAATGCCTGGTGATGCGAGAATCTCGACCGGCCGGGTTCCAGAATTGGCCTGTCCCTTTCAAACGCCTCCTCGTGCGGGGCGGCACGACATGAATGTCTTGAAACCCGGTGTTTTGCGGACGGTAATTGCCATCGACGGGCCACCGCTCGTCGGGCTCGACGCAATCACGCCATGAGAAGTCTCCTAGTGATTCTGACTTGGGTCTGCCTCACCGAGATGCTGGTCGTCACCGCAACGGCCGCAGAGCAGAAGCGCTGCGTGTTCGGGATCGAGATTGTTGCCGACGGCGGTGGCGCTCGCCTGTCCGTCGATGACACTCATGTTGGAGAAGGTATCTTCATCTACGAGCACGCCGACGGTTCGCTGACCGTGGAGCAGCGCAATCGGTCGCACGAGGCCAGCGCTTCGCGTGAATTGAAGCACCTGGATCTCGGCGGCGGAGGTCGGTCTCGAAGCGTTGCTCAACTATTACGCCAAATTCAATTCTGACTTGGGGCGGCTGAAAGCTTTGCTCGACGGCAATACCTCCGCGTTTGGGCCAACTGTCGTTCTCCGTGTCCCGCTCGCCGAACCGATCTCCGCCGCGGCAGACGATCCGGCACGGCAAGCTGACCGTGCTGGGAGCGGCAACGCCGAATAGCAGACTGCCGGCGCGAGTGCGCCGGCAGTGCAAGAAAACCCGGCCAAGGTTGGGGGCGGTTCAGGCGAGCGAGACGCCATTGGCCTCGGCGGCGCGGAGCAGCGCGTCGGCCATGTCGGACGGCGTCACGGCATTCTCGATGCCGCATTCCTTGAAGATGGCAATCTTGGCTGCCGCCGTGTCCTCCTTGCCGCCGATCACGGCGCCGGCGTGGCCCATGCGGCGGCCGGCGGGGGCGGTGGCGCCCGCGATGAAGCCGGCCACGGGTTTCTTGGAGTTGGCCTTGATCCAGCGCGCGGCCTCGACCTCGGCGGTGCCGCCGATCTCGCCGATCATGATGATGCCCTTCGTGTCCGGATCGGCGTTGAAGAGCTTGATGACGTCGAGGTGCGACGTGCCGTTGACGGGATCCCCGCCGATGCCAACGCAGGTGCTCTGGCCAAGTCCCATGCAGGTGACCTGCCAGACCGCCTCGTAGGTAAGCGTGCCCGAGCGCGAAACAATGCCCACGTGCCCCTTCTTGTGAATGTAACCCGGAGAAATGCCGATGCGGCAGCCGCCGCTGGAGTCAGGGCCGGTGCCGGGCGTGACCACGCCAGGGCAGTTGGGTCCGATGAGGCGCGTCCGCTGGCCGGTCATAGCGCGCTTCACGCGCACCATGTCGCGGATCGGGATGCCCTCGGTGATGGCGACGACGAGGTCGAGATCCGCGCTCGCACATTCGAAAATGGCGTCGGCCGCGAACGGCGGGGGCACGAAGATGGCCGACACGGTGGCGCCGGTGGCCGCGGCAGCCTCGGCGACCGAGTTGAAGATCGGCACCTTGTGCTGTTTGTATTCGAATAACTGGCCACCCTTGCCAGGAGTGACGCCGGCGACGACCTGCGTGCCGTAGTCAAGCGAGAGCTGCGCGTGGCGCGCGCCAAAGGCGCCGGTGATGCCCTGGATGAGAATCTTGGTTTCGGGAGTGACGAGAATGGACATAGGAAAGTGAAGGTGAGGGTGAGAGTGAGAGTAAACGCTGCGATCAGGATTTGGCCTTGCGCTGGTGGAGGCCGATCTGGTTGCCGTCGGGATCCTTGATTGCAAACATACGGCAGGGCGGAAATTCCATCAGGTCGAACGCGAGCGTGATTTTGGCGGCATGGACAGCGGCGATCGCGGCGTCGATATCGGCGACCTCGAGCGTGAGGCTCGAGGCCGGTGTGCCGGGCATGGCGTTGGAGATGGCGAGCGCCACGCCAGCCACGTCGAACTCGATCCACCATTGACCGGGGGTGAATTCGACCTGCACGCCGGTTTTGAGGCCGAGGAAACCCTCGTAAAATTCGCGGGCGCGGGCGATATCGGTGACAGGATGAAAGACGAATGCGACTTCTTTGACCTGAATGCTCATGGCGGGGTGGGTTGGGGGTTCACGCGACCAGTTTGACGATCTTCTTCGCGGCGTCGGCCATGCTACCGCCGCTGACGAGCTTTACAGTACTCGCGGCGAGGGTCTCCTTGCCGGCGGCGACATTGTTGCCCTCCAGGCGGACGACCAGCGGCAGTTTGAGGCCGACTTCCTTCACCGCTTCGACGATTCCCGCGGCGATGACGTTGCAGTCCATGATGCCGCCGAAGATGTTCACGAGGATGCCCTTCACCTTCGGATCGGTGAGGATGATCTTGAAGGCCGCGACGACCTGCTCCTTGGTCGCACCGCCGCCGACGTCGAGGAAGTTGGCCGGGTTGCCGCCGAAATGCTTGATGATGTCCATCGTGCTCATGGCGAGGCCCGCGCCGTTGACGAGACAGGCGATGTTGCCATCGAGCGCGATGTAGTTGAGATTGTGCTTGGCGGCCTCAGTCTCCTTCGGATCCTCCTCGTTGAGGTCGCGGAGGGCGACGATCTCGGGGTGACGGTAGAGAGCGTTGTCGTCGAACGAGATCTTGGCGTCGAGCGCCTGGACCTGGTCGTCGGGAGTCGTAATCAGCGGATTGATCTCGACCATCGACGCGTCCGTTTCCCAGAACACGGTGTAAAGGTTGCGGATAAGCTTTGCGGCATTCTTCTGCTCGACCGGGTTGAGCCGCAGCCCGAAGAGGAGTTGCCGCACCTGGTAATCGGCCAAGCCGTACGCGGGATCGATGAAAACCTTGACGATCTTTTCCGGCGTCTCCCGCGCCACCTTCTCGATCTCGACGCCACCCTCGGTGGACGCGACGATCACCGGGCGTGAGGAGGCGCGGTCGAGCAGGATGGCGAGGTAGTATTCCTTTTTAATCGCGCTCGCTTGGGTGAAATAGATCGTCTGCACCTTGCGTCCGGCCGGACCGGTCTGAACGGTCACCAGGGTGTTGCCGAACATCTTCTGCGCGTAATCCAGCGCCTCGGCCCTCGTCTTGGCGATCTTCACGCCGCCCTTGAAGCCGTCGGTAAAGGTGCCCTTGCCACGGCCGCCGGCGTGAATCTGCGATTTCACGACCACGGGGCCCTCGGGGAACTGGGCCAGGGCCGTCGGAAACTCGGCAGTTGAACGGGCCGCCGCGCCCTTTGGCACGGCAACACCGTATTTCTCAAGCAAGGTCTTGGCCTGGTATTCGTGGATGTTCATCGTTGAAGGAATCTAGTCACAAAAACTGGCCGCAACGCAAAAAGAAAGCCGCGGCCGGCAGTTGGACTGTCAGACACGGGCGGCGGACGATCCACGCCGGCACCTTCAGAAGGCCGGGCACCCGGGAGGCAGGGAAGTGCTGTCCCCGCCGTCACTTTGGCCGGCCGCGCACTGGGACCTTGGGAAGCCGCGGCGGTTCGGCCGGCTTGATCGCGGGAGGTTGCCCGATCTTCTCCTCAATGGCCCCGGCGCCCTGCTCCGCTTTGTGCAGCCAGTCCTGGGCCGCTTTGGTGAGTTCCCCAATCTTGGTTTGCGGGAACTGCAATTCGCCCGCCGCGAGGCTGCCGATCTGCCCGAAGGCATCGAGCGCCGATTCCGCCGTTCTGAAGACCTGGCCAGACTTGCTGGCGACCGAATCGAGTCCCTGGTAGCCGTTCACGATCCACTCTAACCGGCCGGACTGGATGTCGATCAACAACCCGTGCACGGGAACTTTGGGCCCGATCAACGGACTCGTGCGGACAAGATCGACGCCTCGCATCACGTTCTGCCGCTCGGTGGCAAACAGCCCGAAATACTCGACGAGATTCGCGGGCAGCCGGTTTCGGTCCACCCCGAGCGTCGCCAGCCCGTCCAGCAGCTTCATCGCCGTGGCCTTGCCGACCAGGCAGTCCGAGTGGCCGATGATGGCGATTTCTTTCGCCCCCTTGAGGGCGCAGGCCAACGCCAGGGAGCGCATCGTGCTGCTGAGCGGACCGGTGATGATGTTGCCCGCATTGCGCAACCAGATGAACTGCTCCTCGGGGATGCCCAGCATTTCGGGCAGCAGGTGGTTCAAGCGCGCATCAATACACGTCAAGGCCGCCACCGGCAGGGCCAGGCCAAACTCGGCAGCCGGTACGCTCGCGTTCTTGTCGCCGGCGATCTTGCGCTGGTTGGCGTCGAGGACGGCTTCGAAGAGGCGCATGGCGGTACCGGCAGATCCTTGACCGGCCTCAGTTTGCTGCGGAGTCAGGTCTTGGGCGCCTCATCCTTGTCCATGGCTTTGCGGATGGCAGGCACCTGCTCGAGCAGCCGCTCAAACTTCACGCCAGTCAGGCTCTCCAGCACCGGAGGCAGCTGGCTGATGATCTGCGTCACATCGCCGGTGAGCTTGCTCGCCCCGCCGCCGGGGCCGTTGCCGGAATTGATGATGACAATCTTCTCGGTCTTGGCCAGCGGCTCGCTGATCTTGCCGGCGAGCTGCGGAAGGATTTCGACAATCATCTGGATGACCGCGGCCTCGTTGTACTGCTTAAACGACTCGGCCTTCTTGCGCATCGCCTCGGCCGTGGCCACGCCTTGGGCTTCGATCACGGCGGCCTCGGCCAGACCCCGCGCCTTGTTCGCCTCCGCTTCAGCGATGCCCGTGGCCTTGGCGACGTCGGCGGTGGCGAAACCGGCCGCCTTGGTCGCAGAGGCGGCGCCGGCGGCCTCGGTCTCCAGCTGGAACCTCTTGGCGTTGGCCAGCGTCTCGACCCTATAGCGCTCGGCGTCGGCCGGCTTTTGCACCGTGGCTTCGAGTTCGCGCTGCCGCCGCTTGATTTCCTGCTCCTGCAGCTCGATCTGCTTCTGCTTCTCGATGATGGTGACCTGGACTTCCTCCGCCTTCACGAGCTGGCCGGTCTTGAATTTCTGCAAGTCGTAAGCGAGGTCGGCTTCGGCTTTCTTCTGATTCACCGCGGCCTGGTATTGCGCCACGCTCGACTGGTAGTCGCGCTGCGCCTCCGCGATCTTGGTGTCGGCCAGGTATTTCGCCTCCTGCCCGGCCTGGGTGGCCTGGGACGACTTGATCATGGCGTCGCGGTCGGCCTCGGCCTGGGCGATCTGGGCATCCCGCTTCACCTGGGCGATGCGCGGCTTGCCGAGCGCGTCGAGGTAACCCTGTGTGTCGCGGATGTCGCGGATGGTGAAACTGACGATGCCCAGCCCCATGTTGGCCATGTCACCGGCGGCGACCTCCTGCACTTTGGAAGCGAAGGCGTCGCGGTTCTGGTAGATCTCCTCGACGGTCATGGTGCCGAGAATGGCGCGGAGGTGCCCCTCGAGCGTCTGCATCGCAATGTTCTTGATGTCGTCCGTGCCCTTGCTGAGGAACTGCTCGGCGGCGGTCGCGATGGAAATGTCGTCGCCCTTGACCTTGATCTGCGCCACGCCGTCCACCTTTACCGGCACGCCCTTGCTCGTATAGACCTCCGGGGTCTGCACATCGATGGTCATCAACTCCAGCTTGAGGATGTCCACCTTCTCGAAGACCGGCCAGACGAAGACGCCGCCGCCCTTGACGATGCGGAAGCCCACGTCACGCGCGGTGCCGTCGGGGTCGATCATGTGCCGCTTTCGGCCCGAGATGACGAGGACCTCGTTGGGTCCCACCTTCGTGTAGCGGCTGGCCCAGATGCCGGCGAAGATGAAAATGACGAGCAGGATCGCGCCAACGGCGCCGATCAGGCTGAACCACGGCAGGACGCCGTCGGCAAACAGGACTGGAAAGCTCATGGTTGAGGCAATGGGTTGCAGGGGATCGTTTCAGCTCAGGGATTGGACGTAAAACTGGGTTCCCACCACGCGGCAGATCCTGACCGTCTGGCCGTTGGCGACCGGCAGGCCTCCCTCCGCGCGCGCCGGCGCCGTGTAGCGCGTGCCGCCCTGCACGTAGGCGATTTCGCCAACGCCGTTCGCGGGGATGGGGGTGATGACGGTGGCCGTCTGGCCGGCGAGCGAGGCCACCTTCGATTCGCTCGAGCTTTGGGTGCTCTTGAACATCGAGTTGAAGAGCAGGAAAACCAGCCAGGCCACCAACCCGCCACCGACCGCCGACAGGGGCGCACTGGCCCAGACGCTGCTGGTGGGCGGGATGCGGGTGAACACGAGGCCGAATGCACCAAAAGCTGTGACGAATGAGGCGAGGACTGTCGGGCTGAAAAAGGAGATGCCCGGCATGCCGCTGTGGTCGAAGCCCGCTTCGGCATGCCCTCCCGTGCCGACATCAGCGTGACCGTCCGTCCCGCCGAAGAAATGCCCGGCGACTGCGCTGAGGATTGTGAACAGCAAACCCACCGCCAGACAGATTGCGTAGAGCAGAGTTTCCATAGGGCTCGGGGAAGTGGTTGCACCAGCTTAAACATTCAGAAAGCAACCCAAGCAAGGACGAAACCGGATTCGCACCACTGCCTGGCCATGACCCCGGGCTGGGTCCGTGATTGCCTTTGCCCGGCCCGGCGACAGGCTGCCGCAATGCAATCGCACGAGCTTCTGAAGGACGTCCTCCAGCAAATCAGTGCCAAGCAGATCTCCGCAGAAATGGGACTGTCCCTTTCGCTGATCTACAAGTGGGCCGAGCCGGCGGCGGAGGGCAGCGGCGCGGCCAACCCGCTGGACCGCATCGAACAATTGCTGAAACTCACCGGCGACCGCCGCATCGCCCAATGGGTGTGCGAACGCGCCGGCGGCTTCTTTATTTTCAACCCAAAGGGCAACCCGCAGGCCGTCAACCTAATCCCCGCCACCAACACCATCGTGCAGGAATTCGCCGACATGCTGGCGGTGATTGCCGCCGCGGCGACCGACAACACCATCACGAGGCAGGAGGCCAAGGACATCCGCGGCCGGTGGGAGGAGCTCAAGTCGGTGACCGAGGGATTTGTGCGCTGCTGCGAGGCGGGCAATTTCGGTCCCGTGCATCAACACCTTGCGAGCCGTGCGGCTGGAGCGTAAGCGCGCCGCCCGGAGGCCGGACCGCCAACGCGAGCCGGTCGCGGGGGAACGGATGTGCGCGCGAGCCCCGGTTGAAAACGCCTGCGCGGAAGCTGAGAAACCATGAATTACCGCCACGCGTTTCATGCCGGGAATTACGGCGACGTTTTCAAACATGTTCTGCTGCTGCGACTGCTGCGCGCGCAACAGCGGAAGGAGAAGGGCTCGCTGTACCTCGACACGCACGCCGGGCGCGGAGCCTATGATCTGGGTTTACCCCCGGTGCCCGGGCGCAAGGATCGTCCGCCGGAGTGGCCACAGGGTGTCGGCCGGCTGTGGGCGGGCACGGACCTGCCGCCGGCACTGGACGAGTATTTGACGCTCGTGCGGAACTTCAACGAGCAGAACGGGGCTGGCCCGGGCGTGCTCCGCTTCTATCCGGGCTCGCCCTGGTTCGCGGCCCTCGTGCAGCGGCCGCAGGACCGGCTGGCGTTTTGGGAAGTGCAGACGGACGAAGCCAACGCCCTGCGCAGCGAGTTTGCCCGCTGGCCGCGCACCGCCGTGGAATGTGCCGACGGTTACGGTGCGCTCCGGGCGACGCTGCCGCCCCAGGAACGTCGCGCGGTCGTGCTGATCGATCCACCCTTCGAGCAGCCGGACGAATTTGGCGCGATTTCCGCAGCGCTGCGGGAGGGATTGCAGCGGTTCCCGAGCGGCGTCTATGCCGTGTGGTATCCGGTCACAGAGCGGGCGCGGGCCGAGGTGTTTCGCGCCTCGTTGAGAGCGTTCGCCTTACCACCCACGCTCTGGGCAGAGCTTGCGGTCACCGCCGACCCCCAGGTTCGCATGAAGGGTTGCGGCCTGTTGATTCTCAATCCGCCGTGGCGGTTCGCCGACGAATTGCCCGCCCTGTTGCCGGTGCTGGCCGGAAAACTGGGCGCCGACGCCGGGGCAGTCGCACGCTGGGAATGGCTCGTGCCGGAAGCCTGAACGAGGCCCCGCCGCCGCACCTAGAAGTCCAGTTCGAATTTGCCGCGGCGCGTCGGCCGAAGGGGACGCATGGCGGTGAACGGCACGGTGTCGAACAGCCGTGGACACGCCGGCAGGTCCGGCGGACGGAAAACCGGCCGGCCCCACTGGACGTCGCGAACGGGCACGACGTGGGAGCCGAAGCCGCCAGCGGCGGCCGGGCGTCCAGGTGCAAAGGTTCGCGGTAGCCAGTTCATCGAGAATCGAGTTGAGATTTTGATTGGGCCAGAGGGGTCGAAGTTGAACGCACGAAATGGAGATCGAAGCTTTGACTCCTTAAGAACAGCAACGGGGCGCGGGGTTCCCATTTTTTTCCTGTTACCAGTTTTTTGGGACCTTCGGAGCAGCCCGGATCGAGCCGAGGGCACGACCGTTTCTCCAATGAGAAACGGTCGTGGGCGGAACCGTTCATCGATTGAGCAGTCCCGCCCGCTAAGGGATTCACCCCAAGCCAAGGGCGGCAGGTATTCGCGGAGCGCTGCCGAAGCCGGCTAAGTCGCCTCGACGGCCCTCTTCTTGGGGACGGTGATGGTCAGGATCCCTTCCCGCAGCTCCGCCTCCAATGCATCGTAGTCGAGGCTGAAGCCCAGCCGCAAGCGGAGCCGGTAGTCGCGTTGGGCCTGCTCGAGGTGCAGCGCGCGCCAGTTGGCACGGAGCAGATGACTCTTGGTCGCGGTGACAATGAGGTCGGGCCCGCGGATTTCGAGGTCGACTCCGGCCGGATCGACGCCGGGGATGTAGACGATGAGTTTGAGCGCATCCATCTGCTCCAGGCAGTCGTAGTGCGGCCGGCGGAACGCGTCGCTGCGCGCAAAAGCCGGGGAAGGCTGCCTGGAATCTAAGGAACGGATGATATTATGCATGTGGATGTGCTCCTTTCGTCGGTTTTCACCGCCGGGTCTCCTGGAAAAACGAACAACCGGGGAACGGTTTTCGTCAGGCCAGGCAGCCGGCGTCGATGAATTTGCTCCAGCGAGCGACGACCGGACGCATCTGGCCGCAGCAAGACTGCTGGACCGCCTTCGTGAACAAAGCGCGGGCCGTGCGGCAAATGAACTGTTGCGTCCGGGTCATCAGGATGAAGCGGGGACAACATGCACAAAGCAGGTCCTGCGCCAAGTGTTTTCTTGCTGTAACCTGGAATTCACATTCCCACTGTGCCGGTTGCGGTAAGCCGGAGGGGCCATGATCCACCCTGCTGCCTAACCCAAAGTGAGTCTTCCCCGCCCTCGTGCCGGCACACCCGGAGACCTTGGGCCAAGGAACCAAGCTCGGGGCACGCGGCTGAAAGGCTGGGCTGGCAGTAGGGCGGATTTGTCACTAATGGTAACCCCCATTCCATCATGTCCTCACTTGTCGACGACACCACGACCCTGGCCGATCTCAAAATCCGTGTTCTCAACTTTTCCCGCGAACGCGATTGGGAGCAGTTTCACTCACCAAAGAACCTCAGTATGGCGCTGGCCGCCGAGGCTGCGGAGTTGATGGAGCATTTTCTCTGGACGGAACCGGCGCCCTCGCACGCCCGGGCGCAGGAGCCGGCGCGGCGCCGCGAAATCGAGGAAGAACTCGCCGACGTGGTGATCTATGCCCTCGAGTTTGCGAACATCACTAAAACTGATCTCGCCGCAGCCATCGAGTCCAAGCTCGCCGCCAATGCCAGGAAATACCCGGTCGAGAAGGCCCGCGGCCGCTCGGACAAGTACACGGAGCTGTGAAGGAATCAGGGGAAAAGCCGGAACCATGCTGTCGGAAGGTCGCTTGCGGCCGATGATCGCCGTTCTGCCAGCCGGCAGAAGGCTTCCTACCCCGGCAGACTGAGCGGCTCGCGAGGGCACGCGGAGCATTGCCGGCGATTGCATGGACCCGGATAAGGGAATCAGGGAGAAAGCCATTTTTCCTGAACCCTCAATCCTCAACTTTGAACTCAATCTCAGCAGCGGCCGCACATGCATGCGCCGCCGCACCCGCACCCGCTGCCGCGCGTGGCCGCGGGAACCGCGGCACCCTTGGCGCCCAGCCCCATCAGGCCCAAACCGCCGGAGATGACCCGGCGCACGCGTTCACCCGTATCGGGATGCCGCCGGAGCGGCTGGTCCTTCATGCTCTGGATGACTTCAAAGCGCATCGGCAGCTCGTCCGGCTGCTCCGGAATCGTCTCGTAAACGTAAATGGCCATCGGGGAAAAGCACCAAACTCCAAGTAACAAGTAGCAAGGAGACTGGACTGCAAGCCTATCGGCTATTTCAAATACCCGTCACAAGGCACTTGAAACTTCTCACTTTCCTAGAACGTGTCGCCTTTCCACCCCCACATGCCGCGCCGCACGTCGATGAACTTGACGTAAACACGCTCAGGCCTGATGCCGAGATGCTCGTTAATCAGGCCGCAAAGCGTTCGGCTGAGCTGTTTTGTCTTCCGGACCGGGAGGCCGATGGCCTTCAATTCGAGAAAGGCCACGGGGTCATCCGTGCCGGCGAACATCATGGGTGTGTCGGGTTGGGCGGCGACCATCACAAAGTCCTCGGGTTTGTTGAGTTCCCGGGCGACGAGGGCCGAGGCATCCTTGAGCACATTGCGCTCGGCCTTCTTGGAGAGGGGAAGGTTGGTCTGGATTTTCAGATAGGGCATGGCGTACCTCCGGTTGATGGTTGAAGAACCCCTGGCTCTGCCTTGGACAGGCCTGAGTATGGTCGGTTTCCCGGCGGCTGTCGAATGCAAAGCCAGCTGCGGCGGAGGACCTCCCGCCACTTGGGTCTCTTTGACCCGGTTTGCTCAGCACTTGCTGCGGGGCCCCAGCTTCATTCAATCGCAGGCAAACCTGCCATGGCCTTCAACAATAACAAAGTGGTCCGCAACTACTACATCCTCCCGTGCTGCCTGTTGCTGCTGAATCTTGCCAACAATATCGTCAGCTACAAATCGGGGATCATCGCGAATCCGTTCCTGCGAACAACGGTGGTGATGCTGCTGGTGTTGTTTGGCAGCTCGCTGACGGCATTTGTCGTCGCGCCGGCCCTGGCATCCGCGGTGCGCTGGCTCCATCGCTCAAGCCGGCGAAACGCCGGCGAACTGGGCGAGATGCTCTTCTTTGCGGCGCTCGGCGCCCTGGTTTTCTGGTTTTACTATCGGGTGAGCCTGCACGGCACCGCGGCCATCGTGCCACCGATGTGGCGGAACTGACGCGAAGCGGTCCTTTGCCGGCGGGCGCGCCTCTGTGCTTCCGGGTCTCCGGGCCGAGCCGGCCGTTCAACCCTTGGGCCGAAAGGCCTTCATCACCGTTTCGTCGGTTGCCAGGCTCGGCCCGCCAATCAGGTCGAGGCAATAGGGAATGGCGGGAAACACCGCCGCAAGGTTCTCGCGGATTGCCTTGGGGCGTCCGGGCAGGTTGACGATGAGCGTCTTCCCGCGGACGCCGGCGGTCTGCCGGGAGAGGATGGCGGTGGGGACGTACTTCAGCGACGCGGCCCGCATCAGCTCACCGAAGCCTGGCAGAAGCTTCTGGCAGACCGCCATCGTGGCCTCGGGCGTCACGTCGCGCGGGGCCGGACCGGTTCCGCCCGTCGTGACCACCAAGCCGCAGCCCACGTCGTCGGCCATGCGGCGCAACTCGCCCTCAATGATCGTTTGGTCGTCGGGCAATATCTTGTAGTCCACCTCGAACGGGGTCGTGATCCACTCCCGCAGCACGGCGACCGCGGCCTGGCCGGGCGTGTCCTCGTAGACGCCGGCGCTGGCCCGGTCGGAGACGTTGATGACGCCGATCTTGATCATGGGGACAGGTTAATCACGAAGAACACCAAGCGCACGAAAAGATTTCTGCGGGCGTGGCCTTGGTCCTCGTGGTTTTCGCGATCTTCGCGGTGAAATTAACGCCAGCCTGCCCGGATATTCTCCGGGCTGCGGCCTTGATCGCGGAGGCTCCGCAGGCTCAGTGCTTCGTGGCGCTTGGCGAGACGCACGCCGTGCTCGTCGGTCAGGAGCGGACAGTGGTAAAAAGCCGGCGCAGCCAGCCCAAGTGCGCGGTAAAGCAGAAGTTGACGGAACGTCGAGAGCAGCAGATCGGCGCCGCGCACGACCTCAGTGATGACCATCGCGGCATCATCGACCACGCAGGCAAGCTGGTAGGCCGGCGTGTCATCTTTGCGCCAGACGATGAAATCGCCAAAGTGTGCGCCCGCCGTGGCGGACTGGGCTCCGTAATGACCGTCGGCAAACTTCAGGACCGCGCCGGCGGGCACGCGAAATCGCCAGTTAGTCCCGGGGCAAGCGGGTGCCGGGCGGCCAGCAGGGTTTCCCGAACGGCAGGTTCCGGGATAAATCGGTTCGTCCGGCGTCCACGCTTCGCCAGGCGGAGCTTCATGCGGCGCCCCGGCTGACTCCTGCACGTCGCGCCGTGAACAGGTGCAGGGAAAAATCACCCCGGCGGCGCGCAACTGTTCGAAGGCAGCGCGATAGTACTCCCATCGACCGCTTTGAATGTAGGGTGCATATGGTCCGCTGACATCGGGCCCCTCCTGCCACGCGAAGCCAAACCAGCGCAGATCCTCCAGCATCGCGGCGGCGAAATCGGCGCGCGACCGGGAGAGATCAAGGTCCTCGCTGCGCAGGACCAGCACGCCGCCCGCGGCCCGGGCGCGCTGCTGGGCGGTCCAAAACGTCCGCGCATGGCCCAGATGCAGGTGCCCGGTGGGAGACGGCGCCAGGCGTCCGCGATAAATGGAGGATGGGGGAACCACCGATCTGGATTGACTCAAAGGGTTGTGACCGAATTTGTCCGCAGATTGCACACTAATTCGACTTTATTCCGCGCTGAGCTATGTCATCCGTAGTCAAGACCATGCCACGGCTTATCTGCGTCTATTGTTCCTCCAGCGATCGTCTCGACGACAAATACTACAAGGTGGCGGCGTGCTTCGGCCAGCAGTTGGTGGCGCACGGCTGGGGCCTCGTCTATGGTGGCGGCAACCGCGGCGTCATGGGCGTGCTGGGCCGGGCGGTGAAGGAGGCGGGCGGGTACGTCGTCGGCGTCATCCCCGGGTTCATGAAATCGCGGGAGCTCGCCCTCGACGATGCCAGCGAACTCATCACCGTCGCGACGATGCGCGAGCGCAAGCAGCTCATGGAGGAACGTGCCGCGGGCTTTGTCACGCTGCCCGGCGGCATTGGCACGCTCGAGGAATTCACCGAAGTAATGACGCTCCGCTACCTCAACCTGCTGCACAAGCCGGTGATCCTCCTGAACCAGGACGGCTTCTACGACGACCTGCTGCGGTTCTTCGAGCGCATGACCCGCGAGCACTTCAAGTCGCCGGGTCTGCACGATCTGTTTACGGTGGCGGGCACGGTCGACGAAGTGTGGCTGCACTTGCAGGATCCGAAGCCCTTCACCGCCGACCAGCTTTGGCGCGAGGGCGGCGCGGCACCCTGAAACCGGCATGCATCGCACAGCCGTCCTCCGCCTGCTGCGGGCGCACCAGCCGTCTGCCGCCGATCCCCACGAGGCGGCGATGGCCGTCGAGATCATCCGCTTCGTCGAGGCGCACCCCGACTGCCTGTTGCGGACCTGCGCGCCGGGCCATCTGACCGGATCGGCCTGGATCGTCGATGCGCCGCGCCGCCGCGTGCTGCTGACGCATCACCGAAAGCTGGACACGTGGCTCCAGCCCGGCGGCCACGCCGACGGCGATTCCGACCTGCTCGCGGTGGCACTGCGCGAGGTGCGCGAGGAGACGGGCCTGGTGCGATTGAGACTGGTGTCGTCCGCCGTGTTCGACGTGGACCGCCACTGGATTCCGCCGCGGGGCGACACGCCGGGCCACTGGCATCACGATCTGCGGTTCCTGATCGAGGCCGACGCGGCGGAGCCGCTCGTCATCAGCCACGAATCGCATGACCTCGCCTGGGTGGAATTTGCCCGGGTTCCCGCCTTGAATCCCGAAGAGTCGATGCTGCGCATGGTGCGGAAAACCGTCGGCCGGGGATAGGAACCAAGAAGTCAACCCCGAGGAATAAGGCGTCGGCTGGCGCGCAAACAGGCAATGCACAACTATGGTCAACCTTGAACATAGTTGTGCATTGGGGTGACATGGCACCATTTGGCTAAAGGCGGCTGATCTTCCAGCTTGAACCGGACTTCCCGCCCGGAAGCGCGTCAATCGGCGCCGACAGGACCTCAATGGTCGGCGTCCTCGCGGCGCCGGCGCTCCGGCTACGTCCACAAAATCTCCCGCCGCGATGGTCTCACGGCCCCCGACGACCTGGCTTCCGCCAGATTCGGTCGCTCCTACCAGGAAAACCCGATCGCGACGGGGATGTAGAGAATCGAGAAGACGCCGAATCTGATCTTGCCAAAATCCTTCTGGTAAATCGGCCCGCAGCCCCATTTCGGTTTCTGCGCCCTGGCTCGGGCCTGGTGTTTGGTGATTTCTGTTTCGAAATCCCTCATCTTGACCCGGGAGGAGAACACCGTGAGTTTGGGCATCGCGATCGCCTCGGCGTTGGGTGAACGTTCAAGGAGAGCGGCTGCCGGCGGGGCGTTTGGTGAGACCGGGGAATCCTTGAATTCCTCTTGGAGAACCTGAGCGATCTCGTGATGTACTTTCGGCGGATCACTGTCACCCGCGCACGCCGGATCCGCGGTCATGGTGGCCGCCGCGAGGGCAAGTTGGATTCCCAACTTCGTTTGCAGAGCGAATCTGAAACCCGGAGGTGGTGTCACGGATAACACGAGGATGACGGATCAGGAGAAGCTTGGAGAAACGCGACCATTCGCCTCACCGGTGGCCGCTGAGGGTGTCTGACAGCTGGTGGTCTCTCTTGATCCGTGAAATTGGTGGCCGGACCCTCCGACCGGGCGCCACATTCAATTCATCTGTGGAATGGTTGGTTGGTAGCCGAGTCTATTGCTACCGGTAGAGCCAGACGATGTCCTCCTGGCGGACCCAGCCTGTCTGGCCGTTCGGGAAGGTGAGCCGCACCCAGCCAAGGAAATCCTTGTCGACAATCCCGAGCGATCCGGCGGGGAGCGAAGAGGTCTTCTGCTGGGTGTCGGCCTCGGTGGGAATCGAACGCAGCAGCACCTGATGCCACGCGATCGCGGCGCGCGGGTCGGCCGCGTCGCCGTAGAAATGGAGCGATGCGACCGCGCAAAGCAGGAGGAGCCCGGCCGCGCCCAGGGCCGTGAAAGCAGCCGGGCGCGTCCAACCGTTGGCGGCAGCGCGATAGGCGCGCAGCAGGAACAGCAGCAGACCCACGGTGAACAGCAGGCCCGCCACGACCAGCAGCCACTGCCATTCAGCCGGCGAGGCCAGCCGCGCAAGCAGGTGCGGACCCGAGGCCTGGACGAACTCGCCAAGCCCGGTTGGCGTATACTCCGCCCGTTCATAGCCAAGCATCAGATGCCAGCGCACGGACTCGTTTCGCGAATTGAGCAGGAAAGCTGACGTCCACTGGGCCGCGGCTTCGGGCCAGTGGCCCTGCTGGGCCAGCGCGAGGCCGAGGTTGTGCCGGGCGACCCAGTCGGTGGGTTTGCGAGCAATGACGGTCCGCCAGCCTTGTTCGGCGGCCGAGAAATCTCCGGCGCTGTATGCGGCAAGCGGGCCGGAGTAATAATTCAGCGGCCGGGTAGTGGCATCCGGCGTCCGGGATTCTTCCGTCGTTGCGGCGGAAACCGGATCGCGGAAACCGCAGGCCAGAACCAGCAACGTGACAATAGTGAACAGTTTCCCGGTTGCCGGATTCCGGACCCTGCCCGGCGAGCCGGCAGTCCAGGGCAGAAGATTACGTGGCTCGAACAGGGAGAACAGCTGCCAGCGCGGCACCGGGGTGGCGGCGAGCGCGGCTTCAGCGCGTTCCACCCATTTCTCACCCAGAGCATGGCTCTCGCCGTAAAGAGCGCGGTCAGCCTCGATCCAAAGGGCAGTCCAGGGGCCGGGGCTTAGGGTCCTGCGTTCAGGATTCAGGGTTCTGGGTTCAGGGTTCTGGGTCAAGCTTGCGATGGTCGCACTCGTCGGGGCGGCGTGAACGACGCCAAGGAGCGTGGCGGTGTCGCGCTGCCAGTCATGCAAGGCACGCACCCGGCTGGAGGAATCGGCGGCGTTCCGTAGGTCGGCCAGGGTTTGGGCGAGGCGTTGGCGAGCCGCGCGGGAGGCGCGCCGCGGATCGGTCCGCCGGGATCGCAGCGCGGCGAGGATGAGCCAGGCGGGTGCCAGCCAGGCGATGGAGGCGAAAAGGCCGAGATACCAGGTGAGGTCGTAGAGCGGCACCAGCCCCGCGCCAGCACCGGGCAGCGGATCGCGCGGAATTGCCGCCGGAGCGGCGGCCGGAGCCGCCAATTGCGGCGTATGCGCGGCCGTCGCTGCTGCCGTTTGAGGGGACGAGGCGGTGGTCACCGGAGTAAACAACGGCCGGTTGCCGGGCTCGGCGGCGCCGGGCGGCGTGATGACCACCGTGGAGCGGGCAGTTTCAACGGTCTTGTAGGTCCCGGATCTCGGATCGAAGTAGGCATAGCTCACTGGGCCGAGCGTATAGGTGCCTGGTTTGGTGGGGATCAGAACGATGTCCTCGGTGAGCGCAGCCTCGAAAAGCTTGCCCTCCGTCGGTGTGCGCTTGGGCTGAGGCTGCAGCACCTTGAAATCCTTCGAGACTTCCCGGGCCGGAAGCCCGTGGATATCGGGCCAGTTGCCAGTGCCGCCGAGCTCCAGGGTCCAGGTGACCGGTTCGCCGACGGCCACCGTGGTGGGCACGACTTTGGAGCCGAGCGTGAACCGGCCGACTGCGCCGCCAAAATCCGCCGGTGCGCCGTCGGGCAGCGGCCTGATGGTGAGGGTCGGCGCATTGCTGGTGATTGTCGGCTGGATGATCTCGTTTTGGAACGAAAAGAAGGCGTCTCCGTTCGACGGAACCAAGAGGACAGCCTGCTGGCTGGCGGGTTTCAGGGTGTAGGTGCCGGGAGTGCCAAAATACCCGCGGGTCTTGTAGAGAATCTCGTCGCGCGGCTCACCGCCGCGATCGGTTTCCGTCTGCTGCGGCCGGGCCCAGTCCTCGACCACGAGCGGCGCATGGTCCCATTGGAGGGCGCCAACTCCGCGCAGGTGGAAGCGCTTCGCCACATCCAGCGTGTAGGTGACGGGGAAGACTTCGCCCGACCAATACGAGCCCTCGGTCGGGGACAGGCGGGCAACGGCAGCCGTTTCCAGCGGAATGGCCGACTGGCCGACGGTGGCGTTGCCGATTGCGAACGTGACGGCGGCGACGTGTTGGGTGCCCTTATCGGTTTCGACATCAAACGCGGGGATGCGCACCTCGGGCCGCCTGGTCGGGCGGGCGGCGAAGTTAAAAATCTGCCGCCGGGTCACGCTCATGTTCTCCATCGCGAACGTCGAGCTGGTACCCGTGGACTGCAGCTCCAGTCCCGTCACGGCGGGGAGTTTCGGGTCGCCCTCGGGTGCGCAATTCTCGAACACGAGCTGGAGCGGACTCACCTGGTTGAAGGCGAGCGATCCGGCGCCGGGTTCCCAGTAGACGCGCTCGGCGAAGGCGACGGCGGCGGTCAGGGCCAGCAGCAGCGAAAGCAGGAGGGTTGAACGGGAAAGAGGGGGTTTCACCAGTCGCGGCCTTTCTTGGGGGGAGGTTTGTTTTCCCGGCTGTCCATCATCTGAAAGAGTTCGGCGGGCGAATCCTGATTGCGGAGCTGGTCAAGCTTCTGGATCGGCAGGACAAGGGACGGGTCGGCCTTCGCGTCCCGCGGCTGGCGCGGCTGTCCGCCGATCTTCTGGGTCTCGCCGGTGTTGGCCTTTTCGGGCGGTGGTGGCGGCGGTTGCTCCTGGGGCTTGGGCGGGGAATCCTGCGATTGCGACGGCTCCGGCTGCGGCCGGTCTTGTTTCTCCTGCTGCTGGTCCTGAGATCCGCCGCCGGATTTCTGTTGCTGCTGCTGGCGCGGTTGTTGGTCCTTTTGCTCCTGGTCTTTTTGCGGCTGATTCTGCGGTTGCTGCTGGGGGGGCGGCTCGAGAGGTTTCTTGAGCAGATCTTCAAGCTGGCTTCGGAGCTGGGGCCAGTCCGCCGCTTTCGGTGCCAGTTTCTCCCCGGCATCAACCCCGGCGAGGGCGTCATGCACCGGGCCGGGCGTCACCGGCTGACCAGCGCCCTGCAGCCGTTTGCCCCAGATGACCGTCTCTTGCGCGAACGTCGCGTAGTCGCCGGCAGCGAGTTGCGGCTGCAGGGAGAGGCGCCCGACAAGCTTGCTGAGCGGTGCGACAAAGGCCGACGTATCCTCGGCGGAAAAGGCGGGTACCGGAAAGCGGATACCGGAAAGAACCACCAGCAGAATGATGGCAGTGGTTACCGGTCCGGCCCCTGGCCTCCGGCTTCCCGCCTCCGGTCCGGACGGGCCCGAATGTTTCCCGGCATCCGGCATCCGATTCCCGAAATGCGCGGTCAGCGGCAGATTGCGCACGCGGGGCCGCACCGGAAACTCGCGCCAAAGGCTGAGGAGCAGGCAGAGCAGGGCCGGGGCCAGCGCCGCCTGGAAGCGTTCCAGCTGCCGCACCTGAACGCGCTCCTTGAACTCACCCCGGTGGCCGGCGGCAACGGTTTGCTTGAGCACCGCGCCGAGGTCGACCCAGGTGCTGGCGTCGGTGTACACTCCGTTGGTGGCTGAGGCGAGCTCCTGCAGGGTAGCACTATTGAGCTTCGAGAGCACCACGGCGCCCCGCTCGTCCTTTACGTAGCTACCGGACTCGTCGGGAATGAACGCGCCCTGCGCGGTGCCGACGCCAAGGCCGATCACCCGGATGTTCTTCTTGCGCAGATCGTTGACCAGGTTCCTCCAGCCGTCGGTCTGGCTCTCGCCGTCGCTCAGGATGATGAGGTAGCGGTCAGCCGTGCCGCTGGCGCTGAAGGCGTCGAGCACCGCCCGCAACATCGCCTCGTAATCAGTTCCGCCCACTGGCATGAAGGCCGGATTGAGCGACGGCAGAAACTCGTTGAGCACCTCGTAGTCTGCGCTCAGCGGCACCTGAAGGAACGCCGTGCCGGCGAAGACCACCAGACCGACGCGCTCGCCGCGCAGCCCGTCGAGCAGACCCTGGATCAGCAGCCGGGCGCGCTCCAGTCGCGAGGGACGCACATCGGGCGCAAGCATGCTGCGGGAGAGATCGAGGGCGATCACGATCTCGCGTGACTGGTCGAATACCGGCTCTTCAATCCGGCCCCATTGCGGCCGCGCGAGGGCCACCACGCCGAAGGCAAGCCCGAGCCAGAGCAGCAGCCGGCCGCGCGAGATGTGGTGGCCGTTGCCGACCTCCGCGTGCCGGGCCCCGGCCCAGGCGCGCAGGATCTTCGGCCAGTCGCGGGACGATTCTCCGCTGCCGCGGCGGATCGCGTCCCACACCGCCAGGACGATGATGGGCGCGAGCAGCCAAAGGAGATTGGGCCAGTGGAAAATCATGAGACGGCCGGGGGTCCGCTGATGAACGGTGAGTGGACGGGCGCCTCCTGGCCCCGCAGGGTCGACCAGGCCAGGATCAGTCCGGCGCAGAGCACGCAAAGGAACCCCGGCACGGCGAACCAGGGAAACAACTCCGTGGTGAGAACATAGGATTTGGCCTCAAATTCAATCTTCTGGGCCTGGTCGATCGATTTGAACGCCGACTCGATCGTGTTGGCATCGCGTGCGCGGAAGAACCGTCCGCCCGTCTGCTCCGAAATGCTGGTGAGGGCGCTTTCGTCGAGATCCGCCATGATCTGGGTGTAGGTGACGGTCCGGCCTCGTTCATCGCGCACCGGCAGAAACGTGTAGCCGTCCTTGCCCGCGCCGATGGTGTACACGGGGATCCCGCGGGCGCGGGCGATCTCAGCGGCCTGCGGGGGCTTGAGCACGCCCGAGTTATTGGACCCGTCGGTGAGCAGGACCACAAACGCGCCCTTGCGCCGATTTCCCTCCTCGCGGCCGGCTTGCTCGAGGCGGGTCAGCGCCACGCCCAGCCCGTCCCCAATGGCGGTGTGGTCGGCGTCGATGACGCCGATCTCGATGCGGTCGAGCTGCCGGGCGAGCCAGCCATGGTCGAACGTGAGCGGCGACAGCGTGTAGGCCTGGGTGGCGAACACCACGATGCCGATGCGGTCGTTGGGGCGGTTCTCAATGAAGGCGCGAATCACGGGCTTGATGACCTGCAGGCGGTTGGGGCCTTCACCCGGACGATGGTTGTCCTCGGCGAGCATGCTGCCGGAGAGATCGATCACGAGCATCAGGTCGTAGCCCTGCTCGTGAACCTGACGCCTGTCATCGACGCGTTGCGGGCGGGCCAGCGCACCCACCAGCAACGCGAGCCCGGCAACGCCGATGCCGACCGGCAGCCGCGACACGGTCACCAGCGAGGGGCGGTACCAGGCGGCCGCGAACGGGATGACAAACGCCGGCACGCCCCGTCGGCCGCGCAGCCACGCCACCAGCGGAATCAAGGCGAGGGCCAGCAACCACCACGGATCATGGAGCGTGTAGTTGTCGTAACTCATTTCGAAAACCCCAAATCCCAAGTGCCAAATCCCAAAGCAATCCCAAGCCCCAGGGAAATCCCGTGGTGGATGACGGCGCTGGTCACCGGCTTGTTTGGAGATTGGAACCTGAAGTTTGGCATTTCGTATCAGTGGCGGGTCCGCATCCGGGCATGGAAGAACCGCACCAGCGCATCGAGCCGTGTTTCCCGCGTGCTCACGACCAGACGGCTCAGCGAGTCGGGAAAAAGGTCACGGAAAGCGGCCTCGCGGCGGTCGACCCATTCGGCATGGCCCGCGCGCTGCGCCGCCGTGCCGTCGAGGGTGACCAGGCGGCGGGCCAGCGGATCGTAGGCGACCAGCGTGTCGCCGGCCGGGAGCGCGCGTTCCCACGGATCGTCGACGCGGAAACCCATCGTCTGGTAGCGGCGCTGAAGCACGCTCCAGCCGTCGGGCGCCTCCCGGGGCGGAAAATCGGAGAGCCAGATGAGAATACTGTGTTTCGGCGCGGCGCGGGCGAGAAGCTGCCAGGGGATCTCGGTCTGCGAACCGCCACCTTCAGAATTCGCGGCAGTATCCACTGGCGCACCGCTGACCTTAACGGGCGCGGCGGCGGTCGGACGGGGTGGCGAAGCCGCGGGGTCTTCTCTTCCGATCACGGGCGGCTGGTCCGCGGTCTGGGCGGCGGCCGCGGGCGTTTGCGGTCGCGGGCCGGCGTCAGCTTTCCCGGCGGCCGCATCCGGCTGGCCGGCCTCCAGACGCGGCGGCGGCACACCCAGGAGAGTGGAGGCGGCGTGCAGGATCGGCCCGCGGCCGCGGACTGGTTCCCGCAATTGGTACCCCTCCGGAGAGGCGTACAGGTAGCCCACGCGATCACGATTGACGGCCCCTAGCAGCATCACCAACCCGGCGAGCTCGAGCAGGGCTTCGCGCTTGGACTGGGTGGAGGAACCGAATTGCAGGCTGGGCGAGTCCTCGAAGACCAAGAGCAGCGTGACCTCGCGCTCCTCGACGAATTTCTTCCGGTAGGGTTCGCCAAGCCGCGCGGTGACGTTCCAGTCGATATCGCGCACGTCGTCGCCAAACTCGTATTTCACGACTTGGTCGAATTCCATGCCGCGACCGCGAAAGGCCGAGCGATATTCGCCGCTGAGCACATTCTCGACGGCGTGGCGCACCCGCCACTCCAGCCGGCGGAGCAGGGCAAAGGCGGAACGGCTGGAAGACTGAACGGCTGAATCAGCGGCGCGTTCGGGAGAGCGGTTCATCGTGCGATCATCCAGCTTTTCAGACCTGCAGTCTTTCAACCTTTCACCGAGGCCGGCACCGGCGTGCGCTCGAGGAGCTGGGCGATGATCTTGTCGGTGGTGATCTCCTCCGCCTCGGCTTCGTAGGTGAGCCCGAGCCGGTGGCGCAGGATGTCGGGCGCGAGTTCCTGCAGGAGGGCGGGGGAAACGAAGTCCTCGCCGCGGAGCCAGGCGAGGGCGCGGCCGGATTGGAAGAGGGCGAGGGAGGCGCGCGGGGAGGCGCCGAAATTGAGGTGGCGCTTGGTGGCGGGGTTGGCGGTGCGTTCCGCCAGCATCCGGGTCGAGCGGACCAGCGAGAGGATGTAGCGATGCACTTCGGGCGCCACGTGCACGCGGTCAACCTCTTCGCGCAGCGCCAGGAGCTCCTGGCCGCTGGAGGTGGCCGTGAGCGCGGGCTGGCTCGTCACCAGACCCCAGCGCTTCATCATGGTATTCTCCTCCTCGGCGGAGGGATAGTCGACAATGAGCTTGAAAAGGAAGCGGTCAGTCTGGGCCTCGGGCAGCGGATAGGTGCCCTCCTGTTCGATCGGATTCTGCGTGGCCATCACGAAGAACGGCGACGGGAGCGGTTGCGACTGGCCGCCAATCGTCACCTGCCGCTCCTGCATGGCCTCGAGCAAGGCGCTTTGCACCTTGGCGGGCGCGCGGTTGATCTCGTCGGCCAACAGGAGGTTGGCGAAGATCGGTCCGCGGTGCGGCGCAAACGTGCCCTCCTTCGGCTGGAAGACCATGGTGCCGACCACGTCGCTCGGCAGCAGATCGGGCGTGAACTGGATGCGCTCGAACTGCACGCCCAGCGCCTGGCCGAGCGACTTGACGAGCAGCGTTTTCGCGAGGCCGGGCATGCCTTCGAGTAGCACGTGACCGTTGGCGAGCAGGGCAACGAGCAGGCGCTCGACGATGACATCCTGACCGACGACGGCTTTGGCAATTTCGGCGCGGAGTTTCTGGGACCAGGCGGGACCGTTGGGCATGGGACGGAGCGGGTTGGGAGCAGGGAAGCAGATGCGGGTTAGCGGGAGACTTGAATGGTGATTAAATTGCTGGGATCGCGGAGTTTGGTTTGACTACCGCCAGTCGGTTAAGTTTCACCGGAGAGAAGCAAACCCATGACCGGATTTCCACTGCAAATCGAGGCTGATGTTCGCCGGAGGCTAGCTGCCTTAAGGGTGGAGCCCGGCGAAATCAAGGAACGGTTCGTGCGCGGCTCCGGCCCCGGTGGGCAGAAAATCAACAAGACATCATCCACCATATGGTTGCAGCACCGGCCAACCGGCACGGAGGTGAGGTGCCAGGAGGAGCGTTCCCAGGCGGCGAACCGCGCGCGGGCGTGGGCACTCTTGTGCGCAAAGCTGGAGGCACAGCGCGCGGCTGCAGCGACCGCGGCGCAGGCCGAGTACGAAGCCGAGCGGCGGCGCACGCGGCAGAAGAGCCGGGGCCAGAAGGCGCGGATGATCGAGGGCAAAAAGCACCGCGCCCGGATCAAACAGGCGCGGCGGCGGCTGGATGATTGAGGACCCCAAAAGGTCGGCGGAACCGGCCTCGCTCCGAGTCCGGGATTCCTACAACAACTCCACGGCGTCGCCGACCGACAGTCGGCCGGTCTTTGTTTCGTGGATGAGGTTGCGACCGAACATCACGACGCCTTCATCGTCGCGGCGGTAAGTCGCCAGCGTGCGGAGCGGCTCGGGCGCGCGCGTGGCGGTGAACTGATCCGTGGTGGTGACGACGCAGCGGCCGCAGCGGGTGGCGCCGTGAAAAACCACGCCGCCAACGCGAAACCGCCGCCAATCATCCTCGGCGTAGGGTGCGGCGCCGGCCACGACCAGGTTGGGCCGGAAGCGGTCCATCGGGAGCGGTGCGCCGAGCCGGCCGTTGAGATCCGCGAGCGATTCCTCCGAGATCACGAGAAAGGGAAAGGCGTCGGCGAAGCTCACTTCGTGGGAGTGGAAAGTGACGGTGGAGAGTAAAGGTGGCAGTTTGTGCGCCGGCATGGGACGCGTGTAAGCGGCGCCGGTGTGCACCAAGCGGCAAGTCAGGCCGAGGAAATCGGTCAGCCATGCGGCCGCCTCGTCGCCGCAATCATCGGCGGTCACCGTGTCCTTCCAGACCGAGACACCGGAAATCGGACGGCGGAAACCAGAAAGCGAAACGGAAACCGAGCCGTGGTCCGGGCTTGACAGGATCAGGGCGGCGCTGGTGAGCGCGGTTTCGATGAGCGCCATGCGGGGATGGACGCGCTGGGTGAGAAACCGGCGCTCGGAATCGACCACGAGGAACCGGCGGTCGCCGACGAGTCCGCGCGCATCCACCTCGGCCGTGTCCACGGCGATTCCCCGGCAGGACTTGACAGGATAGAGATTGAGCGCGGTCAGGCGGAGCATGGCGCGGACAGGCTACGGGCGGTGGCCCGGCGGGCAAGCGGCCAAAATATCAGTTGACGGCAGGTAGGCCGAAATCATAGTCCGACATTCTCTTTTTGCGGGCGTAGCTCAGTTGGTAGAGCACCACCTTGCCAAGGTGGACGTCGAGAGTTCGAACCTCTTCGCCCGCTCCATTTTCCACCGCCGGGAAACCCGGCGGCTTTTTTGTTGGCCGGGGGCCGCAAGCCGGTATGAGTGACGGGGTTGAAAGCCGCCGAATTCTTCCAGTTGCCGCCGTCTCTCGCCGTTTTTGCGGCGTATTTCTCTGCTGAAGTTCCGCCGTGGGAGTGGCTAAAACGCATCGGCGCCGCGTTGGCGGCATTCCCGTTCAAGGCGATACTGCCTCCGCTGCCCCCTGGCGTGCATGCCGAGGGACCGCTGTGGATCCATCCGGAGGCCAGACTGCCGACGTACGCCACGATTATTGGCCCGGTTTACATCGGCGCCCGCACGGAGGTAAAGCCAGGGGCGTTTATTCGCGGCAATGTGATCGTCGGTGAGGACTGTGTGCACGGCAACGCCTGCGAATACAAGAACTGCCTGCTGATGGACAGCGTGAAGACGCCGCATTACAACTACGTTGGCGATTCAATCCTCGGCAACAAGGCGCACCTGGGAGCCGGGGCGATCTGCTCGAATCTGCGCCTCGACAACCGGGAGGTGCTCGTGCGCATCGGCGCCGCCGTGTACCCGACGGGCCTCCGCAAATTCGGCGCGATCCTCGGCGAAGGCGCGGAGGTCGGCTGCAATGCGGTGCTGAATCCGGGGACCCTGCTCGGGCCGCGCGCGCTGGTCTTGCCGGCCATTGCATTTGGCGGCTACCTGCCCGCCGGGCACATCGCTCGGGTGCGCCACACTGTCGTCGCGGAGCCGCGACGGGATTAAAAACTTGCCCGTGCCGCGGCTCTGACTCTTGCTCGGTTTTTTCCGCGAAAACCGCGCGGGGACTGCCCGCAAACCCAGGCCAACCCAAGACCATGAGAATCCTTTCCGGCATCCAGCCCTCCGGTGCCGTGCATATCGGCAACTATTTCGGCATGATGAAGCCGGCGATCGACCTGCAGGCGCAGGGGGAGTGCTATTATTTCATCGCCGACTACCACTCGATGACGTCGCTCCATGACGCCGCCGAGCGGCGCCAGAACACGCACGACGCGGCACTGGACTTCCTCGCCTGCGGACTCGATCCAAAGAAAAGCGTGTTCTTCCGGCAGTCCGACCTGCCTGAGGTCACCGAGCTCACTTGGATCGTCGGCACGCTCATCCCCATGGGGCTCCTCGAGCGCGCCACCAGTTATAAAGACAAGCTGGCCAAGGGCATCGCGCCCAGTTTCGGCCTGTTCGCCTATCCGGTGCTGATGGCGTCAGACATCCTGATCTACGACTCCAATCTCGTCCCGGTCGGCCGCGATCAAAAACAGCATGTCGAAATGGCCCGCGACATCGCGATCAAGTTCAACCAGACGTACGGCGAAACGTTCGTCGTTCCCGAACCGGCCATCCGCGAGGAGGTCGCCACCGTGCCCGGGCTCGACGGCCAGAAAATGAGCAAGAGCTACGGAAACTCGATCGAGGTGTTCGGTGACGAAAAGGCAATGCGGAAGCGGATCATGTCGATCGTCATGGACAGCCGAACGCCGCAGGAGCCAAAGCCCGACGCGGACAAGAACATTGCAGTTCAGCTGCTGAAGCTTGTCGCCCCAAAGGACGTGGCCGTGGATTTCGAAAGCCGCTTGCGTGCTGGCGGGCTCGGCTATGGCGATCTCAAGAAGGCCCTGTTTGAGCACTACTGGAATCATTTCGCGGCGGCCCGCGCCAGGCGCGCTGAGCTTATCGCCAACCGAGACTACGTCGACGAGGTGCTGCGAGACGGCGCCGAACGCGCCCGCGCCGTGGCCAGCCAGGTGCTCGCGCGCGCCCGCAGGGTCAGCGGACTGGGCGGCTGAGGTTCGCGGACGGCCCGGACGCAAGGTCCGGCCCTACGAAACTCCGGTAGCAGCAGGGTCGGCGCTTGCCGCCGGACCCAACTTCCGGGGGTGCATGCTCGCCGCTGCCAGCCTGCCGTTTACTTCACCGGACTGAGCCGGAACAGCATCACGTCATGTGATTCCACGCGGTCGGTCCGCGGGGTGCGCGTGGTGCCGAGATCCTTCTTCGCCCAGACGTCCCGCACGGCGTATTCGCGCTGAAGGATCGAGATTGCGGACCAATCGGTCGTGAGATCGGCGGCGGTCGCGCCCGAGTTGAGCACGCAGACGGCCCAGTCGCCGCCCGAGAGTTCCCGAACCCAGATCTCGCGACCGGTCTCGGCCCGAAAGCGCCAGCCCTGCTTGCCCAGAGGATCCTGGTCGATGGCGATGACGTCCTTGTCGGTCAGGATGTCGTGAACCTCTTTCGACATGTGCCGGACGTCGTTGCCCGCGATCAGCGGCGCCGCGATAATGCACCACAGGCTGAAGTGCGCGCGCGATTCGGCCAGCGTGAGACCCTTGTTGCCCACTTCGAGCATGTCGGGATCATTCCAATGGCCCGGCCCGGCGTATTGGCCGATGCCATCCGGACCGTTGGAGGTGACCAGCGTGTACTGCTGGTCCAAAATCAGCTTCCAGCCGCTTTCCCACCGCTGCCGGCTGTCGTAGCCGGCCATGATGTCACCCGTGGTGCGCCAGAGATGGCCCACGTCCTTGGCCCATTCCCAGGGTTTGTTCTGGCCCCATTCGCACAGGCTGAAAACGATCGGCCGGCCGGCCTTGTGCAGCGCATCGCGCATAGTCTTGTAGGTCTCGCGGGCGTCCGCGGTGCCGTGCATGCACCAGTCATACTTGAGAAAATCGACTCCCCAGGCGGCGTAGCGCAGCGCGTCCTGGTATTCATGACCGCGGCCTCCGGGGAAGCCCGCGCACGTCTCGGTGCCGGCGCAATTGTGGATCCCGAACTTGAAGCCTTTGGCATGCAGGTAGTCGCCGAGCGCCTTCATCCCGTGCGGAAACTTGACCGGGTCGGGCACGATGTTGCCATCGGCATCGCGCTCCTTGGCCTCCCAGCAGTCGTCGACGACAAGGTAAACATAGCCGGCGTCGCGCATGCCGTTCGCGATCATGGTGTCGGCGGTGCCCTTGATGAGATCCTCATCGATATTCGCCGCGAACGTGTTCCAGGAGTTCCAACCCATGGGCGGGGTCAGAGCGAGATTCTCGAATTTCTGGGCAAACGCGGTGGCCGTGAGGCACACGGCCGCCAGCAGGAGGTTTTTTTTCATGGGTAATGTGAACCGTCGGGGAATGACTCCTAAACCGGTTTCCAATTGACGATTTGGCGAGACGACATTGCAACGGTCAATCAGATTGCGCGCGAACGGCGGCATCGCCGGGATCGGCCCCAGTCGCGCAGACTGGCGCTGCGTGGCATCGGACCAGGGAGCGTCATTCCCGCGGGAACCGGACGCCCGCGGGCGTGACCAATGCATTTCTGCAAAATCCAGGTGAAAGCAGGTCCGAATTTTCCTCCACAGCAGTTGCGAAGGACATTGTCCTTGGTTCATTCGCAGACGGCTCTATCCTCCCGCTTCGCCCAATCATGATCAGACGTCACGCCTGGATCGGCGCCTGTGAGCGCCCCATCGCCGCGGCTCGCCGCCTCGCCACGATCGGCCTGCTGTCGCCGGTCCTGTGCCTGCTGTTTTCATCCGGCTGCACGACCACGCTGAAGAACGCGCCACCAACGGCGGCAGCAGTCGCGCCGGCAATGGCGCTCGCGCCGGCACCGGAGCCGGAGAACCCGCGATCCGCAACGGTCGTGGCGACGCCTCCGCCGGCAGTGGTGCAGGTCTCGCCGCCGACGGTTCCCGCCGGGACCCTCTCGCCGCCCGCTGAACTGATGCTCTTTGTTGAATCCACTCCGCCAGGCGCCACGATTGTGATGGATGGCCGGCCGATGGGAAAGGCGCCACTGCATCTTTCAATCCCGGCCACGCCGCTGGGTTTTTTCCGCGACTATGTGGAGCTGCGCGCGCGGTTCATCGCGGCCGATGAAACCGAGGTCTCGCGCACGGCTACGGAGGAATTCACGCCGCGCGAAAAGGTGCCGGCGGTGCTGCAATTCACTCCGGACGGAGCCCAGCGCACCGTGCGATGATTCCTACGCCGACGCCTATCGCCCGGCGGCGGAGCGCCTACGGCGATGCTGTGATCTCAATGCTGATCCGTGCGAGTACGCGGTCGTCCTGGCCGTTCACGTAGCGGATCTCGCAGGGCCCCGGGACATCGGGTGGGGACAGCGTCGCGGGCGAGCCGCTCATGGTCCACGCGTGGTTCTCCGAATGCACATCGGGCGTGCCTTGGGGCACAATGGTGAGATAATCGTTCTGGTTGTTCGGACCGGTCCATTCAACGCGGACCGGCTCTCTCAGCGGGACTCTGGCGGGAGCCTTCAGTGTAATCTTCGCAGCGGTAATGGCGAGGGCCCGCCGCGCAAGGACCTGATCGTCCTGGCCCCGCATATAACGGATCTCGCCGGGGCCGGGCTCGCCAGGCGCGGTCACCTTCAGCGGCGAACCCTGGCCGGTGTACGCAATCGCTCCGCGCTCCCCGTCGGGGGCCGCCTTCCCGACAATTGTCAGGTAGTCGTTTTGGTTGTTCGGACCCGTCCAGGTGATCTCGACGGCCGATCCCGCCACCGCTTCGTCGGGCGCGGTCAGAGTGACTTCGGCCGCCACGAAATTAATGGGACGCCGGGCGAGCACCAGGTCACCCTGGCCGCTCATGTAACGGATCTCGCCGGCGCCCACTTCGCCGGGAGCAGTCACCTTCAGGGTCGAACTCTGGGCGGTGTAGGCGATCGCCCCGCGGCCTCCGTCGGGGACGGTCTTTGCGACCACCGTGAGATAATCATTTCGATTGTTCGGACCCTTCCAGGTGATCTCGACGACGGCCCCCGCCACCACCTCGTCGCGCGCCGCCAGCGTGACGTCAGCGGGGAGAATCTTGATCGGGCGGCGTCCCAGCACGCGACGGCTCTGTCCGCTCATGTAGCGGATCTCCCCATCGCCGGTTTCCATCGGCGCAGTGATTTTGACCGGCGAACCCGCCGTGGTGTTGGCACACTCTGCGTAGCCGCCGTCCTCGGTGGTTTTGGGCACAATCGTGAGGTAGTCGCCCTGGTTATTCGGACCCTTCCAGGCGATCGAGACAATGGCGCCGGCCGTCGCCTGCGGCGCTGCAGTCAAAGTGACCTCGGCTTCGGTGAGCTTGATGCTGGCGCGGGCGAGAACGGTGTGCGAACGCCCGGCGACGTAACGCAATTCCGCCTCGCCGGGATCGACCAGAGCCGTCAACTGCAAGGGCGAACCCTGCCGCGTGTAGGCGAGGTTGCCGTCGTCCCCGTCGGGCGTGCCCTTCGGCACGATCGTGATATAGTCGCCCGCATTATCCGGGCCGGTCCAGCCGACAGGAAACGCTGCGCCCACGAGGACCGAGGGCGCGGCCTTGATTGTCACGGGTGTGATGACCTCGAGTGGCGGCGGGGTGGGTTTGGCCGGGGTCGCTACCGAGGCTTCGGTGACGGCGACGTAGAGGGCGTCCTTCAGCGTAGCGGCGTCGTTGGCCTGGAGAAACCGGCCGCCGGTGGCGGAGGCGATGCACGCAAACTTCTTTGCATCCCGCGCTGATAGATCGAAGGCCACCGCGTGCACGATGAAATTGACGCCCGCCGCCTTCAGCCGGGCCGCGGTCGCGCAGGGATCCTGATTGCACGTCTCGAGACCGTCCGAAACCAGAATCACGTTGGACGCCTGCTTGGTGTAATCAAGCGAGCGGGCGGCAAACTCCAGGGCCGCCGACAACGGCGTGCGACCCTTGGGTTTGACCGCGTTCACGGCCGCGACAAAGGCGACCCGGTCGAGTCTGAGGGGTGGAATGAGCAGCTCAATGTCGTTGCAGTCATCGGGCTTGCGATGGCCGTAGACCACGAGGCCGAGGCGCGCGTCGTCCGGCAGACTGGCCACGAGTTCGCGGACGGCGCGTTTTGCGATGTCGATCTTGGTCTCACCCTTGATGCGCTCGGTCATGCTGCCCGAGGCATCAAGCACGATGAGCGTCGAGGCACCGGCCCCGGGCGCAGTGGTAGGTTGGGCGGCCCGGGCGCACCAGGGCGCGACGAGAGCGGAGGCGGTTAGCAGGACACAGGAGACGAGCTTCATGGGAGAATGACTGCGACTGACCTGGCGTGATGAAACGGGGTTTCAGAGGTAGGGAGCCTAGGCGGGTAGCGACCGACCGCCGATCCTCGGAAAGCAAAGCGGCAATCGACGCGCGCGTTTGCCTCCAGTCATGCCGGCTGCACACCGGAGCTCAAGTGTATTTGCGAATCTGCTGGCCCTGGTCGGGCGGTCAGCGCGACTGACCGGGAGCGGCGACGCCCCCGCTGCCAGCCGGGGCGAATACAAACTGCGGAATCGCGCGACTCGCGCGCAGGAGAGTCAGCGCCCGGGCCTCCGCGGCCCGCATGCGTTTCTTCTGCTCTGGTTGGCGGTCGTCGTGACCGGCGAGATGCAGCCAGCCGTGCACGATGTAGAGCGTCAATTCTTCAGACAGGTCATGCCGGTGTCCGGCGGCGAAAGCCCGGGCGGTGTCGGCGGAGACGCAGATCTCGCCCGCCTGGCCGAGCGCAGGAATGCCGGCAAAGGTGAGTACATCCGTCGGCGACGGATCGGCGAGAAACGTGGCATGCAGCCGGGCCAGCGCGGCGTCGGTGAGAAAGGCGACGGACAACTCCCCGGGCGGCACCGGATGAAGGGCGGACGGCGCGGCCGCGAGGTTCAGGAGTTCGGCGGCGTGCGTGTCGAGCCGCTGGATGGCGGTCGCGATGGCACGACGGTCAAGCTGGAGCTGAGAATGGCCGTTGTGAATGCGCACCACTCTTCGGAATGGTGGGAAGCGAAGACCGGCCACCGGAAAGTCATCCGGCCGGGGTGCGGATATCGCAGACCGGATCCCGGCATTCAGGCGCAACTTTCCGGTTACGGATCTCCGCTTTTCGGTTCCGCTAACCCGCGCCTTGCTCCGATTTCTTGGGGGCATTGGGCGCCTCGGATTTCTCCGCGGCGGGCGGGTAAGCGACGCGCGCGTGGAGCATGTTGAGCAAAGTGAAGGTAAAACTGCTTTTGATCTGGGTGAGCTCGGCAAGCGTCACCGGCGCCTCGTCAAGCTGACCGTCTTCGAGGCGGCTGCCGAAAATCTGGTCAATGAGTTCGCCGAGGTGCTGGGGGGTCACGCGGCGGAGCGAGCGGGTGGCGGCCTCGACGCCGTCGGCCAGCATGATGATGGCACTTTCCTTGAACTGCGGCTTCGGGCCGTCATAGCGGTAGGTGGTTTCGCAGACGCGCAGATCGAGGCCGGGCGGCGTCGGTTCACGGGAGGGTGGGGTACTGCCCGCAGCGGCCGGCGGGAATGGCGGGCGGCTTTCGCTGCCGCGGGCGCGCTGGTAAAAGGACTGGATCAGCGTGGTGCCGTGATGCTGCTGGATCACGTCGATCACCGCCTTGGGCAGCTTGTGCTGGAGGGCGAGGTCGACGCCGTCCTTGACGTGGCTCTTGATGATGAGCGCGGAAAACGACGGATTACGCTCGTTGTGGGGATTGACCCCTTCGCGCTGGTTCTCGGCAAAGTACTCAGGCTTGGAGGTCTTGCCGATATCGTGAAAGAGCGCGCAGACGCGGCAGAGCAGCGGGTTGGCGCCGATGGCGTTGGCGGCGTTCTCGGCCAAATTGGCCACGACCAGGCTGTGGTGGTAGGTGCCGGGCGTTTCCATCTGCGTGCGATGCAGCAGCGGATGGTTGTAATCCGTCAGTTCCAGCAAGGTGATGTCGGTGGTCCGCTTGAAGAGGCCTTCCAGCACCGGGAGCAGGCCGGCAACGGCCACGCCGGTAAGCAGGCCGGTGGCGAGGCCGGCGGCCATTTGCCGGAACACGATGAGCGGAGGCAGCTGATCGGCGAATCCGATGAGCAGGGCGAAGCAGGCGACGCCGAGCCCGCCGAGCCCGGCCGCGCGCACAACCCGGCTGCGGCGGCGGATGGCGCGGCACGAGAAAATGCCGATCATCGACGCGAGGAAGGTGATGACGAGCAAGTCGAGGCGGTTGCCGTAGATGACGCCGGTGAAGATCGAGATCAGCAGCGCCATGAAGATCGCCGAGCCGGCGTCGATGAGGATGGCGACGATGAGCGGCGCCAGCGCCGTCGGCGCCACATAGGGCAGGAGGGACGCGGCGGCGGTATTCTCCATGAAATAGGGAAGCTGGCCGATCCAGTAAGTGGTGCGCACCAGGGCCAGGTTCAGGATGACGACCAGGGCCAGCAGGGCGAGGCGGCCGTTGTTGCGCATCGTCTCCGGATCCTCGAGCCGGATGTAAAAGACGGAGGCCATCACCATCGCGAGCACGAGGAGGATGCGGCCGAACAGCTGCAGGCCTTCGTTGATGGCGACGTCGCCGTTGTGGAGAAGGAAGTCGCGGTGGGCGACCAGCATCTCGTACTGCTCCGGGCTGACGCGCGTGCCGGGCTCGATGATCGTCTGGCCGCGCTCGACGGAAACGATCGCAGGCCGCAGGTCGACGATGGCCTGCTGTTGGAGGCGCTCGGTGGCCTCGCGGTCGAAAATAAGGTTCGGTGTGACCCCGTTGTTGAAGAGGCGAAACAGTGCGAGCGTGGCATCGCGGCTCACCCCCTCGGCGGCGAGGTTGATCCGCAGAAACGTCAGCGCCTCCTCCATCGACTGCACCCGGATCTGCGCGATCTCGCCCGAGGGGCGCCGCACCCGGAAAAGAGCCACGCTGTCGGGCATCCGCGCGGTGAAACTGCTGCCGCCGTCATAGACGCCCTCCCGGTAGATTTCCCGCAACGCCGCCAGTCCGTTTTCCGCGATGGCGAAGCGGGCCCGGGCGTCGCCGAGCGCCAGAAAGGTGGCGACATCGTCGGCGGCCACGCGATAGGGACCTTTGGCGTCAAAAGCCTCCACAATGGCCGCGAGCTCGGCGGCGCGGCGGGCCGAAGGCGAGAACGCCCCCTGCATGCCGGACGCCGTCACGGCGGTGGGCGGATAGTCCCGTTCGAGCTTCTCCAGGGCGGCGAGCAGTTCGCGCAGATTGGCTTCGAACTGCTGGAGCGGTCCCGACTCGAGCTGGTAGACCGGTGGCACGCGGTTGCGGAGCTGCGCGCGGCCCAGTTCGGTCTTCAGCCTGCTCTCGTAGGAAAAGGGCGCGCCCGCCACGATGCGCACCATCGCGAGCTGGTTGGGGAGCACCGAAAGGGTGGACGAGGACACCCCGACGAAGCTGATGAGCACGATGGCGGCCACCGTGGCGACAAAGATCAGGAACGCCACCGACGGGCTGCGTCGCAGGTATTCCGCGGCAACCGAGGTGCGCACGGTCTTGCGCCGCCGCCGAATGGAGACGGGGCCGCCGCGGAGGAGCCTGAGCTTTTGGAGGAACGGCATGGTGCGGGCGGAGGCCCTAGGACCGGTCCTTCTCCTCGTCGTGGTCGGAGGTGATGGGGTGTCGGAACCGGTCGTAAGCCTCGATGATCTTCTGCACGAGGGGGTGGCGCACGATGTCCGCGCCGGTGAAATAGTAGAAGTCGATCCCGTCGATCTCCTGCAGGATATGCTTGACCTGGAGCAGGCCCGACTGCTTCGGCCGGGGCAGGTCGATTTGGGTGATGTCGCCGGTGACGACCATCCGCGAATCGTCGCCGAGCCGCGTGAGAAACATCATCATCTGCTCGGGGGTCGTGTTCTGGGCCTCGTCAAGGATGATGAACGCATTCGAAAGCGTGCGGCCGCGCATGTAGGCGAGGGGGGCGATTTCAATCACCCCTTTTTCGACGAGTCGTGCGACATCCTCCGCGTCCAGCATGTCGTTCATGGCGTCGTAGAGCGGCCGGAGGTACGGCAGGATCTTCTCCCGCAGGTCGCCGGGGAGGAATCCGAGCGCCTCGCCGGCCTCGACGGCGGGCCGGGTAAGGATGATGCGCTGCACCTGGTTCTTGAGCAGGGCGGAGATGGCGGCGGCGACGGCGAGATAGGTCTTGCCAGTGCCGGCCGGGCCGATGCCAAACACGACGGGATTCTTCTGGATGGACTGGAGATAGAGCTTCTGCCCGATGGTCTTGGGCACGATGCTCTTGCGGTTGGTGGAGATGACGAGCGGTTCCGAGAACAGCCGGCGCATCTGGGAGTCCTCGCCACGGGCGAAGCCTTCGAGCAACTGGGCAAACTCCATGTTGCGCAATGTCAGACCCTGCTGGCGGCCTTCGCTGAGAAACGTGAAAAAGCCCTCGGCGCGCGCGATCTCGGCGTCGGTGCCGTCGATCTTCAGCCAGTCTTCGCGGGTGGCGAGTTTCACGTTGAAGGCCTGTTCGACCGCCAGAAGGTTCTCCTCGCGGCCGCAATAGAGCTGATGCAGGTGGCGGGGGTTCTGGTAATAGAGGGTCTTGGAAGGCACGATGGAATGAAGGTGGCGGGACGGAAACGCCGACGGGCGCCCGGCGGGATTAGCGGGTTTTCCGGGTGCGCATCGTCGCTTTCCGGCGGCTCACCGGCGCCCGGCGCAGGCCGGTCAGCACGCCCGGAAGGGCGGACCGGAGCCGTTCGAAGGTGGATTCCAGGGCCTGCGGGAGGATGCGGGTCTGGCCGATGACGGGCATGAAGTTGGTGTCGCCGGTCCAGCGGGGCACGATATGGGCGTGCAAGTGGGGGATGCTGCCACCGGCCGCGGTGCCGAGATTGAAGCCGATGTTGAATCCATCGGGGTTGACCGCCGTCCGCAGCACTTCCTTGCCCAGGACGATGATTTCCATGAGGTCGGCGCGCTCGGCCGGCGTGAGCTCCGCCAAGTCGGCAACGGCGCGAAAGGGGACCGCGAGCAAATGGCCGGGATTGTAGGGAAAGCGATTCAAGACGAGATAGGACCGCCGGCTGCGATGAAGAATGTGCGCGGCCCGGTCGTCACCGAGCGCTGGCAGATCCGTGAACAGCTGGTTGTTCCCGGATGGCCTCGGCGCTTCGATATAAGTCATCCGCCAGTACGCATGAAGCTGTTGCATTGGAGGAACCGGGTACACTAGGGTGGGGGCGGTCGATGTCAAAACGCGATTGGCCGGTGTGATACGACGGTTTCCGGGCGGTACCGGCGACCTGTGCCAACCCCCGGGGGGCGCGGGACTTGACATCGGTTGGACCCACCAACACCCTTGACCTAATTCCAGTTCACTTTGTAAGAAGTGGGCCTTCGGCCCGCTTTTTTTTTCCACAATTCAATTCCTATGAGCAGCGAAATCCTTTCCGTCCTCGAGTACATGGAGAAGGAAAAGGGGATCGGTCGAAACGACATGATCGCCGCGATCGTCAACGCCATCAAAGCGGCGGCCCAGAAGGGGGTTAACTCCGGGCAGGAGTTGAAGATCGAGATCAACCCCAAGAACGGCCAGCTTCATGCTTGGATGCTGTTCAAGGTCGTCGATTCCATCAGCAATCCGAAGACGGAGATCCATGTCGAGAAGGCGCAGATCCTAAAGCCGGGCGTCCAGCTGGGGGAAACGATCGAAAAGGAGATTGATCCCTCCTATCTCGGCCGGATCGCCGCCCAGACCGCCCGGCAGGCGATCATGCAGAAGCTGCGCCAGTTCGAGAAGGAGCGCATCTACGACGATTTCAAGGACCGCGTCGGCGACATCGTCACGGGCATCGTGCGCCGCCGCGAGCGGAGCGACCTTTTCATCGATCTGGGCAAGGCCGAGGCGATGATGCCGGGGAAGGAGCAGGTCCCTGGCGAGGATTATGCCCCTGGCGAGCGCATCCGCTGCCTGCTGCTGGAGATCGAGAATAGCAGCCGCGGACCCGAGCTCATCCTGAGCCGCGCGACCCCGAAATTCGTCCGGCGCCTGTTCGAGCTCGAAGTCACCGAAATTGCCGATGGCACGGTCAAGATCGAGGCGTTTGCCCGCGAACCCGGTTACCGCACGAAGATCGCGGTGTCCACGTCCGATCCGAAGGTTGATCCGGTCGGGGCCTGTGTCGGCGCCCGCGGCGCCCGGGTAAAATCGATCGTCCGCGAACTCGGCGGCGAGAAGATCGATATCATCCGCTATTTCACCGATCCGCGCGAGATGGTGGCCGAGGCGCTCAAGCCCGCCATCCTGCGCAACATCATTATCGACGAGAAGAACCGCCGGGTCGGGATTGTCGTGTCCGAGGAGGATCTGGCCGTGGCCATCGGCAAGAAGGGTCAGAACGCCCGCCTCACCTCGCGCCTGATCGGCTGGAAGCTTGATATCATCAAGCTGCAGACCGTCGCGACCACGCTGGAGGAGAAGAAGGGCATGGCGGCTTCGGGCCTGGCGAAGATTCCTGGCATCGACGAGGCCACCGCCCAGCGGCTGGTTGTGGCCGGCTTTGCCTCGGTTGAGCTGTTCGACGGCGTCGAAAGCGGTGACTTGGTCGGCGTGGGCTTCACGCCAGAGGAAGCTGGAGACATTCTCCAGAAAGTCGCCGCCTTTACCGGCGCGTCCAAGTAGTCCAACCGCACCCGCCAAGCCCACCCTGCCTGCCAACGCTGCTGATGAGCATCCGCCTCCACGAACTCGCCAAGAAACTCGGCATGGACAACAAGGACCTGCTGGTCCTGTTGAAAGAGCGCGACTACCCGGTCAAAACCGTCTCCAGTACGATCGACAAGATCACCGCTGAGGCGCTGCAGGAGGAAATTGCGCAGAAGAAGGCGGCCGCCGCGCCCGCTGCCAAAATCGAGGAAGCCGCCGCGCCCGCTGTGGCCGAAACGACGGCAAAGCCGCCGACTTTCACCACGCGGATGCCCGCCGGAGTGTTCGTCCGGTCAGCGCAGGACATCGCCCGGGAAAAGGAGGAGCTGGCCAAGGCCAGCCGTCCGCAGGTCGTGTTTCCGGCCCCGCGCCCGGCTACCCTGCCGACCATGCGGGTTGTCCCACAGGCGCCCAGCCGCCCGCCCGTCGCCGCTCCGACGGCGAGCCGGCCGACCCCGGTGGCACCTCCGCCGCTGGTCCGGGCTCCCACGTCGCCGCCCTTCACGCCGCTGCCGCCTCCGCCGGTGCCTCGCCCCGCGCCGGCACCCCTCCCGACTCCCACGGTCACCCCGGCAGTTCCGGCGGTCGCCCACGCGACCCCGGTCTCGTCGCCGCCGATGCCGATTTCGCCGCGCAGCGCTCCGCCCCCCCTGCCGGTGTCCCGGCCGCAGTCCGTCCCGCCAATGCCGCCGGCGGTTCCGGCGACGACCTCCGTGACGGTGACAGCCTCGGGCGACGTCAAGATCATTCACCTGAAGCCCCCGGTCATTGTTCGGGATTTTGCGACGGCGCTGGGGCTCAAGCCCTTCAAGCTCATCTCCGAGCTGATGGAAATGGGCATCTTCGCGTCGATGAACCAAAGCATCGACGAGACCGTGGCCGGCCAGATTGCCGAGCGCCACGGCTGCATGCTCGAAATCAAGCATCGCGGCGAGACGGCGGTCCCGATCGTGCCGAAAGTGAAGGTTGAGAAGGTCGCGGAGGATGAGTCCAAGTTCCTCCTGCCGCGTGCGCCGGTGGTCTGCATTCTCGGCCACGTCGACCATGGCAAGACCTCGCTGCTCGACGCCATCCGCAAGGCCCATGTCGCCGCCGGTGAAGCGGGCGGCATCACCCAGCATATCGGCGCCTACCAGGTGGAGTTCAAGGGCCGCAAAATCACCTTTCTCGACACGCCCGGCCACGCCGCGTTTAACAAGATGCGCGCCCGCGGAGCGAGCGTCACCGACATCGCCGTGCTGGTCGTGGCTGCCGACGACGGTTTCATGCCGCAGACCGACGAGGCCCTGAAGCACATCCAGAACGCCAAGGTTTCGCTCATTGTCGCGGTCAACAAGATGGACATGAAGGGGGCCAACCTTGACCGGGTGAAGGCGCAGATGCAGGAGCGAGGCATCCCGCCCGAGGATTGGGGCGGCGAGACCATCACGGTGCCCACCGCCGCCGTGAAGGACCAGGGCATCTCCGAACTGCTCGACTACATCCTGCTGCAGGCCGATGTCCTTGAACTGAAGGCCAACCCGAAGTCGGAAGCCTCCGGCGTCATTATCGAGTCGCAGATCGACGTCGGGCGGGGCCCGTCGGCGACGGTGATCATCCAGCGCGGCACGCTCCGGACGGGCGATGCCATCGTGTGCGGCGCCCATTACGCCCGCGTGCGCGCGATGTTTGATGACCGGGGCGAGGCGGTGAAGGAAGCGCCGCCCTCCACGCCGGTGAGGATCATCGGCTGGTCCGGTACTCCGGAAAGTGGCGCCTCGTTCAAGGTGGTGAAAAACGCCCGCGAAGCCGAGCGGCTGGCCGAGGAGGAGCAGGATCGCCTGGACAAGGAAACGGTCACCCTCGACTCCAAGCCCAAGGAGATTTCGGTCGAGAAGCTGTTCGCCGAGATCGCCGCCTCGCAGCAGAAGACGCTGCGGGTGGTCTTGAAATGCGACGTGTTCGGCTCGATTGAGGCGGTGCGCAACATCCTCGACGGCATCAAGAGCCAGAAGGTTTCCCTCGAGATCCTGTCTGGCGAAGTCGGACTGGTCGGCCGGAACGATGTTCTCATGGCCGGCGCCGCGGGGGCCGTGATCGTCGGATTCAACACCCGGCTCGAGAACGGCGTTACGCCGCTCGCCAAGCACCACAGTGTGCGCATTGAGACCTTCGAGATCATTTACGAGCTAGGCGACAAGGTGCGCGAGATGATGGCGGACCTGCTCGAACCCGACTTGCGCGAAATCAAGCTGGGCGCAGCGGAAGTCCGCCAGATCTTCCCGGTCTCGAAGGGTTTTGTGGCCGGCTGTCTCGTCACCGAGGGCAAGATTAGCCGCAATGCCCCCGCCCGGGTGCGCCGCGGTAAGGAGGTCGTGTTCGAGGGCAAGGTGGGTACCCTCCGGCGCTTCAAGGATGATGCGAACGAAGTGCGCGCCGGCTTGGAATGCGGCATCCGGCTCGATGGAGTTGACGGCTACCAGGAAGGCGACGTCATCGAGTGCCTGGAGATCCAGAAGGTGCGAGCCTCTTTGTGATATTTGAATGCAGATTTTTGGTTTTCGATCTGGTGCCTCTGACCCGAGGATCGAAAATCGAAAGCCCGGAATCGGGGGTCTAATGTCCAACCGCACCCTGCGCGTCAACGAGCTCATTCAGCGCGAAATCAGCGCCTACCTGCACACCCGCCACCAGGGCGAGGCGGTGCGGATCACCATCACCGCGGTGCAGGTGTCGCCCGATTTTCACGACGCGCGTGTGTTCTATTCGGTGTTCGGCGGGACGGAGGCGGCGGCGACCTGCCGGGAGTGGCTACAGGAAAAGACCGGGGAGATCCGCCGCGTGGTCGGCAAGAACGTCGTCTTGAAGAATGTGCCCAGACTCGAGTTCGTCCCCGACCCATCGCCCGAGCGCGGCGTCCGGGTGCTGCAGGTTCTCGATGAAATCGAACGGCTACCGCCCGCCCGGCCCGCCTGACATGGAGACGTTCTATCCCGACCTTTCCCCGCGGTTCGCCGCGTTCCTGGCTCAATTGCGCGGCCGGAACGTCGCGGTGGTCGGGCATGCGCGCCCCGATGGCGACTGCATCGGATCGCAGGTGGCGCTAGCCCGCCTGCTGCGGGCGCGGGGCCACGAGGTCGCGTGCCTCAATCCCGATCCCGTGCCGCGGCGGCTGCAGTTCCTGCTGGATGGCCTGGTTTTCTTGAGCCCGGACAAATTCGAGGCGGAGGATTGGGCCGCAGTATTCGTCGACTGCGCGGACCATGACCGCGCGGGCCAGGCGATCAGAGCCCGTTTTCCCGCGCCGGCCGGCGCGATTGATCACCACCTATCGAACGGCGGTTTCGCGAGCCACAATTTCATCGATCCCGCGTCGGCGGCCACGGCAGAGATTCTGGCGGGCATGATGCTGGACAACGGGCTGCCGGTCGATGCCGTGACAGCGCAAGCGCTCTACACCGGCATCCTTACGGACACGGGCCAGTTCCGCTTCAACTCCACCTCCCGCCGCACCTTCCTGCTGGCGGCCGAACTCCTGACGCGCGGCGCCAACCCGACCCAGGCCGGCTACGAGCTTTATGAGCGCGAGACGGTCGGCAAGCTCCGGTTGCTGCAACGGTTTCTCGCCTCGCTGCGCCTTGAAAGTGGCGGTCGGATCTGTCTCGGCGTGCTGCCTGCCGGGGTGTTCGCGGAGACCGGGAGCCTGCCCGAGGATACGGAGGGGTTGGTGGACTACGCCCGGGCCGTTGACGGCGTGGAGATCGGCGGACTCATTGAGGAGCGGCCCGAAGGTATCAAGGCGAGTCTGCGGGCGAAGGTTCCGGCCTACCGGCTTGACCTTGTCGCCGGGCAGTTCGGCGGCGGCGGGCACGCGTGCGCGGCGGGACTAAACGTCCCTGGAGAGACGCTGGCGACCTTCTATCCGCGGCTTGTGGCTGCGCTGACCAACCGCCTCCACTGACTGGACACCGGCTTTGACGGGTTTTTTGAGGCGTAGGTTTGCTCGGCCCCGGCGCTCTGCTCAGGCGATCGGTCGCGCGGGCACATCAGCCGGAGTCACACACGATCTTCTGCCATCGCGAGCCCGAGGAACGAGGGCGTGGCGATCCAGCTGGATTGCTTCGTCGCGGTGCTCCTCGCAATGACAACGGTGGAATACCACACCCCACATTCTGCACAGCGTTCACGCCGGAGTGTGAAACATCCGGGCCGGCGGAACCAGCTCGCCTCCTGGTTGGGAGGTCGCAAACTGAAGGGCATGTCCGCAGCAATCCGCCTTGAGGCAGGCCGGGGAAAGTCGGGATGGCGCGCAGCCTTTGCCATGTTGGTACTCGCACCCGCGCCGTGCGCCGTGGCCGGTGGATCGCTGGACGCTTTGGTGGATCAGGCGCTCAGAGTGTCTCTTCAGCGGCTCGAGCAGAGCGTTCGCGAGGTGGGCGCCCCGGTCCTTTATCCCACGTATGGCACGCCGCAGCTGAAGTGGCAGCTCAAGTCATCGGCCGACTGGACCAGCGGCTTCTACCCGGGGTGTCTCTGGTACGCGGGGGAACTTAGTGGCGACCGTCGCTTTGAAGCCTGGGCGGGGCAATGGACCAAGGCGATCGAACGGGAGAAATTCAATGCCGACACGCATGACCTGGGCTTTCGTTTCATGTGCTCTTTCGGCAATGGTATCCGGCTCGCCCGAGGGCCGGAGTATGATCGGTACAAGGAGATCATCCTCACGGCCGCGACCACGCTGGCGAGGCGGTACAACCCGCGGGTCGGCTGCCTGAGCTCAAACTGGGACCTAGTGAAAGACCAGCAGGCGTTCCCTGTCGTGGTCGACATCATGATGAATCTCGACCTCCTCTTCTGGGCGGCGGAAAACGGCGGTCCCCTGGATCTGGCCGCGGTGGCCCGGACGCACGCGATCACCACCGGCCGCGACTTCGTCCGTCCCGATGGGGGCACCTACCATGTCGTGCGGTACGACAAGAACACCGGCCGGATCATCAGCAAGGGGACCTTGCAGGGAGCGGGACCCGAGACCACTTGGTCACGGGGGCAGGCTTGGGCGCTCTATGGAATGGTGGCGGCGTATCGGCATACCCGCGAGCGGCCGTTCCTCGACCTGGCCATGAAACTCGCGGACTATTTCATCAGAAATCTGCCCGCGGACCGCGTGGCGCCATGGGATTTCCAATCCGGCATCAAATACCACGATGTCTCGGCCAGCTGCATCGTGACCTCGGCCCTGTTCGAGATGCTCCGGTACGTTCAAGACCCTTCGCGACGGGCGCATTACAGGAGGGAGGCGGAGGCCATGCTGGCCTCGCTCTGCCAGCCGCCCTGGTTCGCTACGCTGACCGATACCAGCTGTCTGCTGGATCATTCGGTCCAGTTTCTGCCGATCAACAGCAATGTGGATGTGCCGGCGATCTTCGCCGACTACTACTTTCTGGAGGCGATCATCCGCTATCGGTCCGGGCAGGCCTCCGGTGGCGGGCGTTAAGCCCGCCCCACCGGCTATCGGCGCTCCGGCTCGTGGCAAGGCGGTGTTTGTCCCCGCCAGGCATATCGGCGGACATCCACTGGTCCGGTCGACCGCCGTGCGGGGGCGGACGCCGCGGCTGCGGCGGCATTAACGAGGGCGAATAGGATCGCGATTAAACGCGGCCTCCCAATAGTCACTCTTCACTCTGCCATGCTCGGGAAACCCAAGGAACTCGAAGGTGTTCTGCTCGTCGACAAGCCCACGGGCTTCACGTCGCACGACGTGGTGGCGCGCTTGCGCCGAAAGCTCGCCATGAAGCGCATCGGCCACGCCGGCACACTCGATCCGATGGCGACCGGGCTGCTCATCATGCTGGTCGGCAAGGCCACGCGCATCTCGCAGTACCTTACGAACCTCGACAAGGAGTACGCGGGCACGATCGAGTTGGGCAAAATCACCAATTCGCAGGATGCCGACGGCGAAGTCATGGAGACGCGGCCGGTGCCGCCGCTCACCGAGGAGCAGGTGCGCGCGGCCATGCAGACGTTTCTCGGCGATCAATACCAGACGCCGCCGATGTTCTCGGCCATCAAGGTGGACGGAGTGCCGCTCTACAAGATGGCCCGCAAGGGCGAGGAGGTGGAGCGCGAGCCGCGGTTCATCCGCGTGTCGAGTTACGAGCTGACCCGCTTCGCCCCGCCGCAACTCGACTTCCGCATGCGTTGCAGCAAGGGCACGTACGTGCGCACCCTCGCGCACGATCTCGGCCAGAAACTGGGCTGCGGCGCGCATCTTTGCGCGCTGCGCCGCACGGCCACGGACAAATTCCGGATCGAGGCGGCGCTGCCGCTCGAAGAGCTTGAGAAGCTGCCGGTGGTGGAGATCGAGAAACGGCTGCTGCCCGTCTATGAGGTGGTGCCAAGTTTCGTGGCCTGACCGAACCAGCCACTGAACAGCCTCGGGTCGCGGGAACAGCCCACGGAGAAATCATGAGCAATTTTCCTCACGCCACGGACGCAAAGGAAACCCGCCCTCCCATGCCTTGGTGGCCTTGGCGAGCATGGTGTGAGTTTGGTCCTCGATGAGCTTTCCCGACCAGTTCGCCGGCCTGGAAAACGTGACGCTGCCGCCGCGGTCGCTACATCTGGCCATTGGCATGTTTGACGGCGTGCACCTTGGCCACCAGGCGGTGATTGAGGAGGCCGTGCGGGCGGCGCGCCGCGCCGGAGGTCTGGCCGGAGTGCTAACCTTCTGGCCGCACCCGAGCGCATTGTTCAACCCAGCGGGCCGCACACGGATGCTGATGAGCCCGGAAATGAAATTCCGGGTGCTGCGCCAGCTCGGCGTGGATGTGGTCATCACGCAGACGTTTTCCCCGGAATTCGCCCGGATCACGGCGGAGGAGTTCCTGCCGCAACTGCAGCGGCGGCTGCCGCGGCTGGCGGGAGTTTACGTCGGGGAGAACTGGCGCTTCGGCGCCGGCCGCCGTGGCGACGTCCCGCTCCTGCTGGCGGAGGCGGCGCGGCGCCAGGTGCCCGTGCTGAGCATCCCGCGCGTCCATCTCCATGGAGCACCGATCAGCAGCACGCGCGTTCGCGATGATCTCGAAGCGGGCCGCCTGGAGGAGGCTAACCTGCTTCTTGGTTATGCCTATTTTGCGGTGGGCGTGGTCGTGCCGGGCCGGAGGCTCGGGCGCACGCTCGGCTTTCCCACGCTCAACGTGCCGTGGCAGCCGGAGCTCCAGCCGCGTCACGGGGTCTACGCCGTGCGGGTTGGTGATGACCAGACCCCCCCGGTGCCGGGCGTGGCGAACTACGGGACCCGCCCGACGGTCGCGTCAGCCGGTGAACCGTTGCTGGAGGTGCACGTACTCGGACCGTGTGCGCTGTCGACGGGCAGCCACCTCACGGTCGAGTGGCTCAAGTTCCTTCGCCCCGAGCAGAAATTCGCCAGTGTCGATGAACTCCGCGGGCAAGTCGCCCGCGACCGCGAATCGGCGGAAGGATGGTTCCGGCAGCCGGTGGCAAAGTAGCCCGCGGGCCCCTGCTTCGGTGCGCGCCCGGCGCCACCGGCGGCCGAGCCGGGGCGGCCAGCCGGAATCGACGCGTCCGCTTCTGACGGCGAATCGGGATGGCCCCACCACACCGTCTTGGATCGCCGCCTCCGCAGAGACACGGAGAACTCGTCAACTATTAGTTGACAAAGGTTCCTCGGCGAAACGAGTCAAGTCTCTGCGTCACTTCTTCGGCGGGTAGCCCACGCTCTGGGCCAGCACGATCTTCTGATCGGAGCCGAGCTTCATCGCCTTGGCCAGGGGTTCGCGGTTGATGCTGCCGCGGACGACGGTGGCCAGGCCCTCGGAGGAGCAGAAAAGATAGACGTTCTCGCTGATCAGGCCGGCCTGGATGCCGCCTCCGGCCGCGTCGCCGCCGCGCGAGACATAGACCAGATTCAGCGGCGCCGTGCCGACATAAGCCTGCGTGCCCGTCAGCGCGCGCAGGTCGCCCGCCACGACTGGCTTCAGGCGGTGTTCCTTCGCGTCGTAAAGGTAGACCCCATCGGCCCCAGCGACGTACACGTCCATTTCCTGCCGGTTCATCGCGGAGGGCGCGGTTCGTTTGCCGGATTCCGGGCGGTTCACCCCCCAGGCGGCCCACAGGAGATTGGACAGCACCTGCGTGGGCAGCGGTTCCGGGGCGAACTCGCGTTGCGAGGTGCGATCTTTCAACACCTGCATGAGCGGCCTGCCGCCGCTGGTCTGTGGCGCGGGCAGCGTTGCCGGCGAGAGGTCCCGTGCCGCCGCGGCGCTGAGGAAAATAGCGAGGGGGATGATGATCGATAGTTTGGACATTGTAGTGGGTGGCCTGATCAAAGCGGAGGGGGATTTCGCGGCAAGCGGCGTGCGGCGGTTTCCATCATCAGGAAGAAGGCCTGGCCTTCGGGCGAGACGCCAGGGCGGTCGAAGGTTGGCGCGCCGGCCACCCCCTGAACGAATCCATCGCGATCCACCTTGGCCCGGGCGGCCGCACGCATGCGCTCGGCTGCCGGGAGATAGTCGGCCGGCAGCCAGCCGCCGCGGACGCTTTCGAATATGGCGTAGGCGAGCATCTGCGCGAGATTGGTTTCAACGAACGACTCGGGGTCATCAACGACGTTCTGAAACAAGCCATCGGCCCGCTGGTGGGCGAGGCACCCTTCGATCACTTCCCGCAGATATCCAGCCAGGCGGGCTTTGGCCGTGGCGCGGTCGGCCGGCCACGCGCGGATGATCCGGGTGAGACCTGCGGCCGCCCAGCCGTTGCCACCGCCCCAGCAAGCCGGGTCCGTCAGGCGCTGGGCTTTCTCGTCCCAGATGTGCGCGAGCAGCTTCTTGCGGGGGTTCCACAGCCGTCGCCAGTGGCCTTCGATCTGGCTCAACGCCTCGGTATGATGCCCGGTGTAGGCCAGGAACGGCGGGGTGGTGTGGAAACTGTCCGACCAGATGGTTTCACTCGTGTGAAAGATCGTGCCATCGGCGGCCCGCGGCGCGCGCTTGAGGACATAGGCAAGCGAGTGCTCCAGCGCCCGATGGAGGACGGGATCGCCGGTCAGATGGGCCGCCCGGGCGAGGGCCTCGCCGCCCATCAGAGGGTCCACCGGGGCTCCGTCCAGCGCGGCCGGCACACCATCCTTCGACAGATAGATCAGGCTCGCGCGGGCCATCATCACCACCAGCTCATCCTGTCCCTCCTCCAGGAATGCCTGGGCGAGGACGCCCTGCTCCCAGGATTTGCGCTGCATGGACAGCGCCGCCGCCCGCACTCTCTCGACCAGAGGATCGGGATCGACGGGATTCCCCATGCGCGAGACTGGCTCCTGGGCGGGCACGAACAGAGAAGAGCAGGCGATCGTGGCGGCGGTCAATGCGGTACGTCGGGAGGCGCGCATGGTCAGGCAAGGAGCAACGGCCCGTCTGGTGGGTTCAGGGCCTCCCGCGCGCCCGGTCGAAGTAGAGCTTCACGCCGGCGTTGTACCCGTCGGAGAACTTGCGATAGCTGGCGTCTCCCTTGATGTATTCGGAACCGATGAGGGAGAACTTCTTCCACATGACCTCCGCGACCTCCTTGGGCTCCACGCCGATGCCGTTAAAATTCTCCGCAACCTCGTGGGCGAACGCCTCGGCCTCGTTGAGCACCTCGGCGTAGGGCAACCCCTCCAGGGTAAACGCCGCGACCGACCAGACCGAGGAATCGACACCCACGTAGAAGCCGATGCCGTACGACTCAGCGTCCTGTAACATGTCCAGCAGCGACGTTTCGGCCGCTCCATTTTCGCCGGTCGAAAGCACGGACGTCACCGCGTAGGTCGCCGGGTCGATCGCGAGCCAGCCCCACAGCGGCCGGCCGCCCGAGTCGACGGGGTTTTTCGAGAAAAGCAGGTATTCGGAACCCGACTTCACGCGCTGGACCACCTCGTCGGGAAAACCCTTCTGCTTGAGGTCGCGGGCAAACCGGTCGCGGTTCTTCGGCGCGACGGTGACGAAGTCGCCGGGCGATTTCCAGAAATCGAGCACCGATTTTGCGCCCACCAGGCGGCCCTCGAAGGCGGTCGAGGTGAGGCCGGCCATCAGGCGGAATGCCGCGCAAGCCGCCGGATCGCCATAAATGTCCGGGTCGCTCTGGCGCAGGTCGAGCGACTGCACGAAGGCACCATTCTGGGTGGCTGCCGTGTAGATAATCGCCCGCGGTCTGGCCGCCCGAGACAACCCGACTCCGAGGTCGGCGCGGCGCGCTTCCTCCCACCGCGTCTGGGCAGCCAGAAACGCGGCGATCTTCGCGCGGGCGAGCCAGCGCACGATCGACGGGCCGTCTGGGCGTTCTGCTGGCTTCTGTTCATGGGAGAGCCGCGCCAGCGTCTCGGCGGCGGGGGTCGGCAGGTCCGGCGCGACGAGGGCGAGGCTGTGAAAAATGTCGCCGAGTTTGCCGTCGTGCAGTTCCCGCACGGCGGGAGGAAGCGTCTTCCCGCCGAGGAAGCGGATCGTGAGTTCCTCGCGCACCGGCTTCCATTCCGCGGGATTGAATCCCGTCGGACCGGTCACAACTCCGGCGGCGCTTTCGAGCCGCGCCCGGACGATGCGGTCGCGGCTGGGGCCGGATTCGACATAGAACAGATCGACGGCATCGCGGGAAAGCGCGGAGTTGGGCAGCCGTCCGCTCCAGAGAATGAAACGTGTCGGACCCGCGGCACCGCCGCCGAGGGCGCTGGCCATGTCGGCGATTTTTCCGGCCGCGGTGGGTTTGGCGGATTCGCAGTAGACCGCAACGATGAGCTCGGTCTCAGGAATGTCCGCCTTCCCTGCGTTGGTGGCGGCGCCGGCGAGGAATGTCGCGGCGTCGCCGTCCTTGGCCAGAAACGGAAACGCCCATGTCCCTTGCGGTGTCGTCAGCAGCGGCACGCTGGCAGGCGGTTCGCCGGCGGCGTGGGCGCGGAACCAGCTTTTCCCGGCTTCGGAGAGCTTTGCCTGCTTCGGCTCGGCAGTGACGCCGCGGGCGGCGAACCACTGCAGGGCGAGGTTCGCCAGATCGGCGGCAGTGCCGCTGTCCTGGGTCAGCACAGCCTCGGGGGCGGAACTCGAATTCCAAGGCTTCTCGGCGGAGCCCGCCACCCGGAGATTGGCGAGCGTGGCCCACAGGTCCTTTTCAGTTCCGGCCAGAAGCTTCGTCCAGCGCTCAGCCCCCGCAGCGGTGAGCCGTGGCGGCAAAGCCTCTACCGGACGCGGTTTTCCGGCGAGATCGGTCTTGATCGCAGCCGCCTGCTGCCCGGCACGGACGACGTTCCGGAAGACTCCCTGACTCTTCAGCTCGGCGATCAGCTTCTCGACCCTCCCCTGCGGCGACGCCTCATCGAAAAGCGGATACTTGGGCCGACGCGTCATCAGCCACTGGTCGTCCGGACTCGCGGCCCGCGGTGTGGCGACGCGGGCGAGCTCCTGGCCGTTGCAGGTCAGGCGCCATTCACCGGCGGGTGGCACGTCGAACAACAGAACGCCGCGCCGATTGGCACCGTCGGGCACGACGGTGTTCTCTGAAAACCCAAACAGCAGTTCCTGCGCGGTGGCGAGCGGCGGACGGGCTCTCTCCGGTTGGGCCGGGCCGGACGCGAAGGATCCCAGGCCTCTGCGCTTGGCGACCGCTTCCGTGGACGGCGCCTCTTTCGTCTCGGTCGCGGCAGATCCCGGCGCTGCGGGCACGGGTTCAAGACGGAAAAGCTGTTTCAGTTGCGTCGAATAGCGGTCGTCGGTGTCCGCCACGGTCACATCGACCGCCAGGAGCGGCCGGCCGAAACCGGAATCCTTGCCCGTCAGAAACATGTCGTTGATCGCGGCGGACAAGCCGAGCTCGGGGACGGTCACCCCCGCGGGAGGGGCTGTCAGCAGAGGACGATCGAACGGTAGAACGAAGTCGCGGTCCTTGAGCTCCATGAACAGGGCCGTCGGCCGCGACTTCAGAGCCGCGGGCACGCAGTAGATCTGCTGGAAGCGGTTGTGCGAACCCGGGGCGAGCGACAAATCACGGTACAAGCCGCCGGGCAGACCATCGGTCAACGGCGCGAGCGGCGTCGACAACAGTCCCTTGTCGGTGTGGATCAGCAGGGCAAACTGGGCCGAGGGCTTCAGGTCGGCCAGGGCCTGCACGCGGGACTCGAACGCCAGCTGCACCAGCCGGAAAACGTTTCCTGTTCCCGGCGCGACGCCACCGACGGCATCGCCCGAGTCCTGGGATCCCAGCAGACGCACCGTAAAAGTATCCGAGAGGGCGCCCGTGGCCTGCGTGGGAAGATCGGCGAGCGCCTCCGGGCGCGGCGCCAGGGGACCGACGAGCGCGAGGTCCATGTGATGATAGTTTGTGTCGTAGAAATGCAGTGACGCGCTCTGGAGGTTTGCGCCCTGCACGAGAAAGACGAGATTGCCCTCGAGGGGCTGGCCGGGAGTGACGGTCACCTCGGGCTCGCCCGGGAGGAAGAGGGGTGGGGTTTCGAGTGCTGAAAGCAGCGACGGGGGACACTCGCCGGCTTCGTTCCACCGGAGGAAGACGTGGTGCCGGAGGTCGGGGATGACGTAAGGTGGAGTGGCCCGGCGAATCTTGCCGGGCGGACGCCCTGTGGTAACCCAGGCGGCGGGATGCATCGCGCCCTTGTCCGGGACGAAGACTTCCTGCTCGGGCAGATTGTTCTTCAGGGTGACGCTCAGGACAACAAAGCGGTAGGGGTCCGGCAGGGCGATGCCGTGGAGCTTCGAATACAAGGTCGCGCGGTGCACGGTTATCTCGACGGCGTCGTTGTGCCCGACGAGTTCGAGCGGGATGCGGTTGAGTTCGAGGGATTCGGCGGTTGCCGCTGCGGAAGGAGGGGCGGATGGCGCGGAGGCCGGCGATGGCGCCAGCGAGACCACGGCGGGGCCGGTGGCCTCGCTGGCCGGGGCATTGTTGATCGTGACGGTAAGGCAGCCGACGCTGTGCTCGGCGGTAAAGCCGGATACCGGCAGGGCGAAAAGACCGGTGCCGCCGTGGAGGTGGTGCGCACCAGCGGCGTCGGGTTTGTCGATCAACACCTCAACGGCGATCTCGTTGCCGCCAGCGCCGGGTTCCTTAAGCGACTTCTCGAGCGAGGCGAGAGCCTTGGCGAGGGAGTCGGTGCCGGGGCTCACGACGAAGGAACCACCGGAAAGCCGGGCGGCGCTCTCAAACGGCGCCTGCTCCTTGGTGTCGACCATGCCGACCCAGAGGCTGCGGATTCCTTGGTCCTTGAACGCGGCCAGTACCTCCTCGAACTTCTTGTGTTGCGCGGCATCCGGGACGCTGAGCGCAGCGTCGGTGATGAACAGCAGGTAGCGGTTGTGCGACGGGATCTTTTCGAGCGAGGCCAGGGCGGCTTGGGCGGCCTTGAGCGTCTCGGTACCGCCGCCCGCATTGATCGGCGCGAGCGCGCGAAGCAGGCGGGTCGGGTCGGCGGTGAGGACCTGCACGAGATCGACGTTGTCGGAAAAGGTGAAGAGTTGCACGACGCTGCCGGCGGGCAGGCGGCCGAAGAAACCGCGGAGCAGGTCTTTCGCCTTCTCGATGCGATAACCGCAGACGGGGTTTTTCGGGTCCATGTCCATCGAGCCGCTGACGTCGAGGACGAGCGTGAGCACGGGGGTGTTGCTGGCCGCCACCTTGGCGGGACGGCGGTAGGTGATGCGGTAGTCGCGGTCCACCAGCCGTCCGATCTGTGCGAAGACGTCGGCGATCGTGTCGGGTTGGGCGCGGAAGGTGGCGCCGCCGGAGGCGTCGGCGAGCCGCTTGAGGGTCTCCACGTCGGGCTTCTCTCCGTAGCCAATCGTGAAGAGCGGCACGGGCGTCTTGGCCACGGCATCGAAGACCTGCTCCGGCGTGGCCCGGCTGCCATAGCCGGGATCGTCGACCTGGGCGTCGAAACCGTCGGTAAAGACGACGATGGCGCTGCGCCGGTGGCCGGCGCACTTGGAGAGTCCGCGCATGATGGCGTCGTAAAGCCGCGTGCTGCCCTCGGACTTGAGCGCGCGGATGGCGTCGAGCAGCGTGGCGCGGTCGGCGGCGGGGAGATCCTTCACCTTCGTGTCGAAATCGATGAAATCGACGGTGCATTCGGCCGGCAGCTTCTCCACAAAGCGCAGCGCGGCTTCCTGGGCCTGCGCGAAGATCTTGCGCATCGAGAACGAGGAGTCGAAGAGCACGACGACGTGGAGCTTGGCGGGGATGGACTCGACGGACAGCACCTGGCCCGGCTGGCCACCCTCGACGATGCGCACCGCCTCGGGCTTGGGCGCCTCTGAGAACATCGGAGCGGCCACGAGCAGACGGCCCGTTTCGCCGTCGGCAGTGGCGTCGCGCAGCACCAGTTCAGTGAGGCCCTTTGACTTCTCGCCCTCGAGGGTGCGCATCTGGGGCCAGTCGACGACCGTCTCCCCGCCACTCGAAACCGGGATGAGTGTGGAGCGCAGCTCGCGCACGCCCTCGCCGCCGCCGGCGACCAGTTGCCAGTAACCGGCGGGCAGGCGGAAAAGGGCGTCGCCGGCTGGGGTGGTGTCAGGCGCGGCGGCGGGGCCCTTGAAGAGCGGATGGCGCAGGGTGAAACCCCTCTCGGGCGTGGCGGTCAGGCGGGTCTGTCCGGTGTTGCGGACGAGCAAAGAGCCGGTGGCCTCGCCCCAGCGGACGTCCGGCGCCGCGCCCTGGTCCTCGAGTTGCACGGTAAGCGAGCGCGGCTCCTTGCCAGTGAGCGCGAGTTCGATGGTCCAGGTGGCCGGATACTGCGGCAGACCGTCGAAGAGCTGCGAGGCGGCGCGCTCGGACTTGAAGTCCCACTGCAGGTCGCTGGTCAGGCCGTAGGCTCCGAATTTCGCGGCAGCCTTGGCCTTGAAGCGGACGGCGGTGTCAGGTGCGGCGGCGATCACACGCAGGGCGACTAAGTGGGTGCCATCGTTGGCGAAGGTGAGCTCGGTCTTGGGTGCGGCCGGAGTGAGCGCCAATTCGAGCGCGGTGCCAGGGTCGAGCGTCTGCGGGGCGGCCGCGGCAAGGCCGGACAACGCAAGGGCGAACAGCGCGGAGACGACGGGGCGGAGAGGTAGGACGGAACGCATGGGAGGACGGGGTGGGCGGACCGGTCGCGAAACGGCGCGAGAACGCCGCCATTTTGGCGGGAATCAAAATGGTGCCAACAACAAAGGTCGGGCAAGGCGTTAGCCAGAATCAGTCCTCAGGAGCACTGGCCCCAAGGCCAGAACTCCGCGCCCGCCGCCTGGGGCTCAAGCTGAAGCCGTGCTATTTGACGAACACCGCATCGCCGCGGCCCGGCAATTCGCCGTCGACCAGCTTGCAGTACGAGAGCTTCTCGCGGGTGCTGGTGACCTCGACCGTGCCGACCACCGCGCCCTCGCTGTTGCCGAGGATTTCACCCGTGGCCGGGTCAGTGAGCGTCTCGCCTTGCCGGCGGACGGTGAACTTCTGGCCGGCGTTGATCCCGTAGTTCTGGCCTAGATTGATGACGATGTTCTGCTCGGAAACTGACACGATCACACCCTCGACGGCGGTGGTTTCCATCTTCTGCGCGATAAAGACGACGGCCTTGTTGATGCAGTCCTGCGCGGCCTCGCCCATCGGCGTCTTGGCGAACGAGGACATCTCGCCGCTCCATCCATGTTGCGAAAGGCCCAGGCTGACGCCCGATTTGCCCGCCTCGCCACGGATCCGTTCACTGGCGACAATCTCGCCACTGGTCGTGTCAATCACTTTTACGACGAGGACAATGGCCGACTTGGATGAGGACCCACCCAGGCGGATGCCGTGGATCGCAAGCCCGCCCGAGTCGCCGGAGGTCGAGGATGACGCTTCCGTCACCGTGCAGGCGGCGAGGTAACGCGCGCTGCGAAGCTTGCCCGTCTGGGCAACGCCGCTCGCCTTGGCGGCGCGGTCGCCCTTCTGGAGATCCTGCTCCTGGGTCACGGCTTCGAGGTTGCCGCGCTCGACGATGACGAACCGGTTGGTGGCAAACAGGGCCGATTCGAGCATGGCGCGCATATTCTGTTTTGCGGATTCGTCGAACGAGAGGCCGTCGCTGGTTGTGAAGTCGGCGATGCCGAGGGCGTGTCTCACCCCCTTGTACTCGCCCATCTGGGTCGCGGTCGTATCGTCCTTGGTTTTGGTTTTCGTACCCGGCTTGAGCAGATCGCTGACCTGGGCATGGGCCACGAGGGTGGTGGCGAGACAGAGGAGGGTGAGGAGCAGGTTCTTTTTCATGGGAGTGAAAGCAGCTAGGATAACACGCCGCCAGGCGGCGGCATGGGGGAATTGCATGCGGTCGGCCGCCGGCACGCAACTGCGAATTTAACGGGATGGCCCGTCAGGGCCTTTCTTCGGGGCGCCGGGATTCTGAGCCGCCTTGACCAGCAACTCGTGCCACCGGCTGATGTCGAGGTGCTCGATGGTTCCTCCGAGGTGGATCGGCTCGCGGAGCATCGTGTACCCGGAGTCGTCTTTTTGCGTGGACAGCAGGCCGGCCGCTGACAGGAGCTTGGCGGTCCGGCCGCGCGCCCAGAACTGCAGATCCACGCTGAGCGGTTGCGCGCGAAGCGAGCGGCCCTTCACGTCGGTGACCTGCCCGGATCCCGTGAGGCGCATGTCCGGAGTCGTCATCGTAAGGTTGGCGAGACGAATTATGCCGTCGATTCCCCGGACGCCCGTAACCGTGATCTCGTCAAACCCGATCTCAGCCAATTCGTTGGTAAACTCGATGACCGCTTCAGTGGTCGGGTTGACCGTTTTTCTGCCCGAGCCCATCTTGTCGTCGACCCCGAAGAACTTCCCGACGGCGGAGCCCACCGTGTCCAGCGCGTCCGAGACCCGTGCCTTGGGCTCCGGCGGCAGCGCCTCGTCCACGTCGGTCTTGAGCACCCGCACAATTCCGGCCGTGCTGGCCAGCCGGAATTCTTCCCGTGTACGACCGATCAGGTCTTTCAGATTCACCCCGTTTCCAACCAGGGTACCTGCGAAGGAGAAACGGCCCTCGATGGCCGGTTCCTTCCGGGAGTCCGCGGGCACGAAAAGTGTTTCCGCGTCGACCCGGTCGAGGGAGGCCGTCGCCTTGAGGTCGTACGGGAATTCCGCGGCGGCATCGAACGAGACGGATCCCTCGACCCTGACATCACGCTTGGTGGCAATCCCCGCGTGACCTCCCTCCAGATGAACGGAGCCCTGGTCCACATGAAGAAGGCCGCCAACGTTGTCGAAGACCTCATTGCCAGTTGTCAGTCGGTCGAAAGCAACCGCGACGTGTCCCGTCCAATGGCCCCAGAACGGAACCCGATCCCGAACTCCGGCCATTGCCTCGGATCCGGCGAGCACGGCCAGGGTCACGCCTCCGCCCGCAGCCAATGGGGCTGCCAGCAGGCCGAGGTGCTCCAGGACGATGCTCTTTCCGGTCAGTTTCAGGTAAAGGCGGGTCCCCGCCTGGTCGCGGATCCGGGTTCCCTCGGCCGACAGATCCGACACGTTCGGCCCGAAGGCAACTCTGACCGGCGCCAGGAACGAGATTCTTCCGCTGCCGTCCATCTCAGCGTGGAGGCTGGCGGTGACCGTGTGGTGCTCGTCGCGGCCGACGACCGCCAGCTTTCCGTCCAGTTCCATCGAGGCTCCCACCTTGGCAGTGAAATCGCCCGAAGCCGAGCGGCCGCGGATCCAGCTGAGATCCGAATCACCCGCCCTGGCCGCCAGGGCCTGGAGATCGGCGTTCCACGTTCCCGCGATCGCGATCGGCTGGTTCAGTCCGGCAGGTGAGGATACCCTGGCCTCGACGGTCGCCAGGCGGCTGCCGCCACGTGCGACCATCAACGGAGCCAGCCGGACCTGCCATCCCTGCGGGTAGCAATTGGCGAGCAGGGAAACTGACACGTCGAGTTTGGGGCCGAAGGTCCGGCCCGCGTGCTGGACGGAGACGCCCGCCGCGGTAAGCGGCGCCTTTGGTCGAAAAGCGAACCCTCCTTTCTCAGCCCGGACGACGAATTCACCGGTTGCATCACCGCCGGACCATGCGAGCCCATCGTTGAGGCTGGACAGCCACGCCACGGGAATTCCGCGAATCGAGATTTCCGCCCAATCGCCCGCCGGATCCGCCGGTTTCAGAGCGCCGGTCTTCTCATCGAAATCGAAGGATTGAAGCGATTGCACAATGGCCGACGGCCGGTCTCCGGGCAAGGAAACGCTCAGGTGTTCAACCCGGATGGAATGCCCGCTGCGGACCGCGTCGAAGCCGGCGTCGAGCGTCACGGTTCCAAAGCGCTCCAAAGCCGGCGCGAGGACACCCAGGTGGTTCGTGACGGCGCTCAGGCGACCACGCGCATGCACCCGGTTGAAAGCAGGATCGGAATCAAATTGGCCATCTCCCGTCGCGATGAAATGGGGCAGGGGACGATCCGGCGCGAATGGAGCGAAATCAGAATCCTGCAGGTCGACCTTCCAGGTTCCCGCAAACTGGTTTGTCGCCTCGGGAAAGTGCGCGAGGACCGTCGCCAGATGCTGACTGCCGCGGGTCAGGGCCAGGTTATAGGTCTCCTCGCCAACTCCGCAGATCACGGCGAAGTCTGCCGACAAAGTGAGACCCTTCGGAAACGGCCCGCCGTCGGCCGAAAGGTCGGCCTTGACCTCGGCGCGGCTGAAGGTCCGCGGAGTCTTCATGGCAACGGCGAGACTGCCGTGGCCGGCGATAGAGACCACGGAAAGCTCCGAATCCAGGGCCATGCTCGAGGCATCGATGGCGAAGATTCCGTCGCGTCCGGCGGCCATCCCGCCACCCTTGACAATCACATGCACCCGGGTCGGCGCCCGGTCAGCTTGCGCATCCACTAGGACATCGCCCTCCAGTTCAACCCCGTCCAGCGACAGGTCGCAAGGCAGCGTCCATCGGCTCAAGGTGCCCTGGAAGATCCGGGCCACGTTCTGCGCAGCCACAGTCTCGGGGGGGGCCAGCGCCGCCGGTGCCCCTTGGGTCCCGGCTGCCGAAACAACCGCCGCCCCGGCACCCTTCGGCTCAGGATTCTGGCGCAGGTCGAGCGTCCAGCCTTTTGCCACCAGTCTCCGGACAAGAAATCTCCGATCCCACCCGGCGGTCACAATTGGAAGCTCGGCCTGGAGGTGAGGCACCGTGAGAATGGCGCCGCCGACCTTCAAGCGCAGGTTGCCGATCTCGAGTCTTCCAATGCCCGCCGACAGCGACTCCAGGGATCCCTGGAGGGCGGGCTGCCTGTCCAGCACCATCTGCGCGACCCAAGTCTGCACAACGGGCGCAAACGCCGCCACAACAAGGATGACCACTAGCACGATTGCCAGCGCCAGGCAGTTTAGTAAGAGGCGAAGGAATTTCACTCGATGGACCTACCGGTCAGACCTTCCACTTCAGCCGGAGTTTCATCGGACTGAGCGTCCGCCGAATCGTTGACCGGTTATGTTATGACCGTTGATCAGATTGGAGGCTATCACACGACAGAAGGCCTCAAAACGCAACCCGATGATGAACTTTCCGCGAGTCCAATTGACCGGGAGCAAACGCGCCCTAACGGCTCAGGGCCGGTCCAGTCTTTGCAGAGTTCTCCCAGCTCCGATTGCAGACGCTCGCGGTTAGCGGCTCCCGTCCGCAGGGTGCGGGTCAGCTTAGCTTGTCGAGGGTGCCCCTGGGCTCGGCGGCAACTCTCTTAATCACTCTTTTGCTCCGTGGATGAAAGGACAGCACCGAGAATCGCCCCCAATGCC